>ERZ1023970.754-NODE-754-length-8918-cov-7.121742_pt1 | contig 8918 bp, 9 predicted proteins | sample MGYA00380430_ERZ1023970 | MGnify/ENA primary metagenome ERZ1023970 (study PRJEB33179, sample SAMN07449052) | human gut metagenome | biome: Human-gut; feature: Human associated habitat; material: Faeces | host: Homo sapiens | place: India:Kasaragod | collected... | reverse complement strand
TGACGCCCAGACCCATCTGCTCCACAGCCGCCGCACAGTCGCCGCCGCCGATGATGGTCACCGCATCGGAATCCGCCATTGCCTGCGCAACCGCCAGCGTACCAGCCGCCAGCGTCGGGTTCTCGAACACGCCCATCGGGCCATTCCACACAACCGTCTTGGCGGACTTCACAGCCGCCGCGAACAGCTCACGGCTCTTCGGGCCAATATCGCAGCCTTCCATGTCCGCCGGAATCGCGTCCGCGTCGACGGTCACGGTGTCAACCGGTGCGTCAATCGGGTTCGGGAAGTCCTTGATGCACACGGTGTCAACCGGCAGCAGGAGCTGAACGCCCTTTTCCGCAGCCTTCGCCATCATGTCCTTGCAGTAATCAATTTTGGTTTCGTCCAGCAGGGACTTGCCGATTTCATAGCCCTTCGCCTTCAGGAAGGTGAACGCCATGCCGCCGCCGATAATCAGCGTATCAACCTTTTCCAGCAGGTTGTTGATGACATTCAGCTTGTCCTCAATCTTCGCGCCGCCCAGCACCGCAACGAACGGACGATCCGCATTTTCCAGCGCCTTGCCCATCACGGCGAGTTCCTTGCCAATCAGATAGCCTGCCACGCACGGGGACAGGAACTTCGTCACGCCCTCGGTGGAGCAGTGTGCGCGGTGGCAGGAGCCGAACGCGTCATCCACATAGCAGTCCGCCAGGGAAGCCAGTTTCTTGGAGAACTCCTCGACGTTCTTGGTTTCTTCCTTGCGGAAGCGGGTGTTCTGCAGCAGCACGACGTCGCCGTCCTTCATCGCCGCCACAGCAGCCTTGGCGTTTTCGCCGACCACCGTGTCGTCATTGGCGAACACGACGGGCTGACCCAGCAGTTCGCTCAGGCGAACCGCCACGGGCGCCAGAGAGAACTTCTCTTCCGGGCCGTTCTTCGGCTTGCCCAGATGGCTGCACAGGATGACCTTGCCGCCGTCAGCGATCAGCTTCTTGATGGTAGGAAGCGCGGCCACGATGCGCTTGTCGTTGGTGATCTTGCCGTCCTTCATGGGGACGTTGAAGTCACAGCGAACCAGCACCTTCTTGCCAGAAACCTTGATGTCGTCAATCGTTTTCTTAGCCATTGTTGATGCACACTCCTTCAAGATTGCTCTTTTGGTTGCTTTTATTGAGAACGTCCGTCACACATCGGTGACTGACGAACAACCCGTATTTGTTTTGAGGATGGCAAGCATCTGCTTTGCCGCACCCTCATCCGTCACCAGCAGCGTATGCGAATCATGCCGCAGAACGGAGATGATGGCTGCCGCCTTCTTTGCGCCCGCCGCGACCGCAATCATGCGGCAGTCTGGCGTCAGGCGCGCCAAATCGACGCACACGCCGGATGATTTCAGCAGGCACTGCCCATCCCGGTCGTAATACGCGCCGAAGGACTCCCCGACCGCGCCCTTCTTCATCAGCAGGCGCACCTGCTCCACGGGCAGGCGACTCATCGTCTCCTGCGCGCAGCCGATGCCGTGCAGGATGATGTCCGCACGCTGGATGCGCTCCATCGTCTCGCGGATTTCAGGCAGCCGCAGCATTTCCTGCTTCGCCTGCTCGTCCATGTGGTCTGGCAGATGCAGCAGCCGATGATGTCCGCCGAGCCGCTGGGCGATTTCCGCCGTCAGCGTGTTCGCCTGCGTTTCCACTTCACGCCCGAAGCCGCCCTGTGCGGGAACGACCATGACGTTCATGGGAGCGCTGCTCTGCATGGCGTGTGCCGTCGCCGCGATGGTCGAACCGCCCGTGACTGCCAGCGTCGACCCGGAATGCAGCACTGGCCGCACGCCCTGCGCCGCCAGCCGCCCCACGGCGGACAGTACACGCACATCCGCATCAGCATCCCCCGGCGCAACGAAAACTGTTTTCACCGGGAGAACCTGCATCAGCGCCGTTTCCAGCGCAGTCAGGCCCTGCGTCTGCCGGGCGAAGCTGCGGGCACTTTCCAGCCAGCGGGACGCATTCGGTGTCGGATTCATCCCGGCTTTGTCCAGCGTAATCAGGCCAGCGTCGCGGAGCTTCTCCACGTCCGCGCGCACTTCCCGCTCCGCCAGATTCAGCCGGAGCGCCAATTGCCGCCGCCCAACCGGGGCTGATTCCGCAATCGCCGTCAGCACCATGGCACGGCGCGCCATTGCTTCCGCCATCTCCGGCGCAATCGCCTGCATCAGCGCCACAAAATCCTCCGCCATGCCATTCCGCCCCTTCCGGCTCGTCAGAAAATCCCCAATGTCTATCATACCACGTTCGGCACGAAATGGCAAGATTGTTTTTCCGCTTCCGCATACACTCTTCTTACAAAGGAGGAGATTTGTATGTGGATTTTGCTTCCCGCTTTCGTTCTGACGCTGCTGCTCTGCCGCTGCTATCGCCCCGGCACTTGGGGCGCGCGGCTGCTGAACTGCTGGACGTTTGGCACAGTGCTGTTGATGGCGTGGAATCTGCTGCCCCTGCCGCACGTCGGCATCAATCCGATTTCATCGTTGTTGACAGGCGCGCTGGGCATTTCAGGGCTGCCCCTGACGGTGTTTCTGAATATGATGCCGTAATCAGCAGCAGACGATTTCGATGCCCGCCATGGCTTCATCAATCAGCCCGTCGATGTCGAGCTTGCTCTCGCCTTCGAGAATTTTCTCCATCTTCGGGTGCGTCGCGGGGTGGCGCGGCGTAAAGACCGTGCAGCAGTCCTCGTAGGGCAGGCTGGACGTCTCGAATGTGCCGATTTTTTCACTCACGGCGATAATTTCTTCCTTGTCAAAGCCAATCAGCGGGCGGAAAACAGGCATATCCACCACCATATCGGTCGTACCGAGCGCCGTCATCGTCTGGCTGGCGACCTGCCCGACCGATTCGCCGGTAATCAGCGCCTCGCTGTTCTCTTGACGCGCCACCTTTTCGGCAATGCGCATCATGAAGCGGCGCATGATGAGCGTCGTGTACTCTTCGGGGCACTTTTCGTGGATTTCCATCTGGATTTTGGTGAACGGCACGATGTGGACGCGGATGCCGCAGCAGCTTTCAGACAGGATGCGCGCCAAATCCAGCACCTTTTCCTTCGCGCGGTCAGACGTGTATGGATAAGAGTGGAAATGCACCGCGTTGATATGCACGCCGCGCTTGGCAATCATCCACCCTGCGACCGGGCTGTCAATGCCGCCGGAAAGCAGCAGCGTCGCGCGGCCGTTCGTGCCGACGGGCATACCGCCAACCGCCGGAATCACCTTCACATACAGGTACGCCATGTCGCGGATTTCCACGTTCATGGTGTGCTGGGGCTTCTTCACATCCACAGACAGGTTCTTGTTCGCCGTCAGGATGCGGTGTCCCATTTCGATGTTGATGGCGGGCGAATCCATGAAGTAGTTCTTGTCCGAGCGGCGCGCCGTCACGCGGAACGTGCCGGACAAATCCGCCATCATGGCAACCGCCTGATTGCAGAGGGCGTCAAAGTCGTCTTTGGGCATTTCGACCGCCGGGCAGACGCTGTGCACGCCGAACACCTTCGTCACGCGGCGGATGCACTCATCCAAATCGTCAAAATCCGACACGAGAATGCGTCCGTCGTGCAGCAGCACCGTCGCGCCGAGGTCTTTCACGGCGTACTTGATGCGCTTGACCAGCGCGCGCATAAAAAGCGGGCGATTCTGCCCCTTCAGGAAAATCTCGCCATAGCGGACGAGCAGCAAATTGCGCACAGGAATTTCTCTCCTTAATATGTAGATTATCGTCTGACGTAGGCTTTCAGCAGGTCATAGTGCTTCTTGACGCACTGCGCGACATCATCCATTTCCGCCTCAGTATTGTCCGGGCAGAGACTGAATCGCAGCGTGCAGTCCGCTTCCGCCGGGGACAAGCCCATCGCCGTCAGCACGCCGGACACCTTCTGTTTATGCGCAGCGCACGCCGAACCTGCACTGACATAGATGCCGTCGCCTTCCAGCGCGAACAGCATCGTCTGGCTCCGCACAGGCGACAGGCTGACGCTCAAAATGTGCGGAGCGCAGAGCGGGTCATCCAGTGTGGGGCCGTTGCGCTTTGCCGTGGGAATCGCCTCCTGCAAGACCGTCAGCAGACGGGTTTTCAGCGCCATCATCTTCTCCGCCGCGCCCTGCGGATAAGTGCGAACCGCCTCGCCCAGCCCAATGATGCCGGGAACGTTTTCCGTGCCGGAGCGCAGGTTGTCCTCCTGCCCGCCGCCGAAGACGATGGGCGACAGCTTGTGGTCTTTGCGGAAAATCAAGCCGCCGATGCCCTTGCTGGCATGAATCTTATGCCCGGAAAAGGCGTAGGAGTGGATTTTGAGCGCATTAAAATTGAGCGGCACACGCAGAAAGCCCTGCACGCCGTCCACATGAATGGCGGCATTCGGCGCAAAGCGGTCGCGCAGCGCGGCGACTTCCGCAATGGGCTGCACCGCGCCGACCTCGTTGTTGACCTGCATGAGCGTAATCAGGTGGACATCCTCGCCCAGCAAGCCTTCCAGCGCGGGCAAATCCACCACGCCGCGGCGATCGACTGGAATCGGCACAACCTTGTGCCCCATGCGTTCGGCTTCCTGTGCGCAGTTCAGCACCGCAGGATGCTCCACGGACAGCATCAGCACCCGCCCCGGCTTATGCTTCGTGCGCAAATGCCCCAGAATGGCGATATTGTCCGCCTCCGTGCCGCCAGAGGTGAACACCATGCGCTGGTTCGCCGCGCCTGCCGCTTTCAGGCAGATTTCACGCGCATTCTCGACGGCTTTCTCCGCATCCATGGCCGGGCGGTACAGCGCCGACGGGTTGTACCAGCCGTTTTCCAGCGCGTCCGTCATCGCGGCAATCACCGCGGCGGAGGGCTTCGTCGTCGCGCTGTTATCCAGATAGATGGTTTTCACGGTCAATTCTCCTGATCCGCGCCGAAGGGCAGATAGTGGCGGATGTTATCCACCATGGCTTTGCTCGGCTCAAACACAATCAGGGACTTCTTGCCGTCCTTGGAGAAAGCGAAATAGTACAGCTCCGCGTCGCGATTGAGGAACCAGCGCAGCTGCTTCACGCCCGGCGCGGACACATGGCGATGGAAGCTGCCGCTGGCAACCTTGCCAAACGCATCCACCTTTGCCACGTTCAGGCTGCCCAGCGCCTTGCGCTTGCGGTTGTTGAATACCTGTGCGAAATCCATGGAGCCGTTGGTGAACGTGTAGTCGTACTCCGTGCGCAGGCGGTCATGGAAGAAGAAAATGTACACCGCAATACCCGTGAACACCAGCGTCATCACCAGCATCGAGATGCTGAAGCTGTAAAACATGACGTTCAGGTACATGAACGCCAGAATCGCGGACACAATCATCACGACCCACGACGCGTAGTACAGCACCTCTTCCGCCGCGCGGTGGTGTTTGCTTACAGATTCCTCCAGAAAACGATCCATTTGCGTAAATCCTCCTCAAATTCACATAAACAGCAGGAACAGCCCTGCCGTCAGAAGCCCCACAATCACGCCGCCGATGACCTCGACATGCGTGTGACCGACCAATTCCTTCAGTTCCTCATCCGTGATACTTTCGCCGTTGACGAACATCTTCTGCACGATTTCGTTGATGATGACCGCCTGCTTGCCCGTCTCGCGGCGGACACCCGTCGCGTCGTACATGACAATCGCCGCCATCGTGAAAGACAGGGCGAAAACCGCGCTGTCGAAGCCCTGCGTCGCGCCAATCATCAGCGTCAGGGAGACGACGAACGCCGTATGGCTCGACGGCATTCCCCCGCTGCCGAAAAAGCGGTGCCAGTCCCATTTCTTTTCGACCAGATAGTACGTCGGAATTTTGAGCGCCTGCGCCACGAACCACGCCGTGATGCAGCACAGCAGCACCTGATTGCTGAAAAGCCCCAGAATGTTGTGCAGTTCCATTTATTCCCGCTTCCCTCTTGATGAATGATAAATCAATCCGGCGCAAGCGCACGAATCCTGTCTCTTATTGTACTCTGTTCAGGGTACTTTGTGCAAGGGTTTGCAAAAATTTCATATCTCCGCCGATTTTCGCTGCCGCATCCACCGCCAAGGCCGTTTCCCGTGCCGCGTCCTCGCGCGTGCCCTCAATGCCGCGAATGGCAATCCACGTCAGCTTCTCTTCCGCGACGTCCTTGCCGATGCTCTTGCCCAGCGCTTCCTCCGTACCGATGACGTCCAGCAGGTCGTCCACCATCTGGAACGCCATGCCAAGGTGCTGCCCGTACTCGCAGCCATATTTCACCTGATCCTGCGTCGCGCCCGCCAGCAGCAAGCCCGCTTCCACGGGGGCAGTCAGCAAATCCGCCGTTTTGTGCAGGTGGATGTAGCGCACCTTGTCCGCCGTCGGCTTCGTGCCCTCGCCGGTTACGTCCATCGTCTGCCCAGCGACCATGCCCGTCACACCCGCGTGACGCGCAATCGCTTCCATCGCCAGCACGCCAGAGCAATCCCCCGCTTTCGCCAGCTTCGCAGCCTGACGCGCCATCAGCTCCATTGCCGCCGACAGCAGCCCGTCGCCAGCCAGAATCGCCACGTCCTCACCGAACTTGCGGTGATTTGTCAGCTGACCGCGCCGCAGGTCATCGTTGTCCATGGCGGGCAGGTCGTCGTGAATCAGGCTGTATGTGTGAATCATTTCCAGCGCACAGGCAAACGGCAGTGCCTTCCCCGTATCACCGCCGATGGCTTCGCATGATGCCAGCAGCAGCACTGCGCGAAGCCGCTTGCCGCCCGCCAGCAGAGAATACTCCATCGCCTTCAGCAGAATATCCGGGATTTCGCCCAGCGACCGCAGCTGCCCCGAAAGCGCCTCTTCGACCTGCTTGCGGTATTCCGCGTATGTCTTCATTGCTGTTCCTCCATCGGCAGCTCGACGTCCTCGCCGCTTTGCTGCCGCAGTACCGTCAAGCGCTGCTGTGCCGCCGTCAGCTCCTTTTCGAGGGCGTTCAGCGCATTCAGCCCCGCTTCGTACTGCTGCATGGCTTCCTCTAAGGGCATTTCGCCGCTCTCCATCTTCGCAATCAGTGCTTCCACCTGTTGAAGCCGTTCTTCAAACGTCAGCTTCTTTTTCGCTGCCATAAGCACCCTCCTTATTGGGCTGCATGACCCGCATTTCGCCATCCCGGAAACGAATCGTCATCTGCGGATGCGTCCGCGCCGCCGCGCGGTCAGGCAGCACCCTGCCGCCGTCCAGCACCAGCGCATAGCCGCGCTCCAGCACCTTTTCCGGATTCAGCGCCTGCAAATGCAGCTTCTGCCGATGCAGCCGCTCCATTTTCCGCTGCAAATTCTGCTCCGCCGCGCTGTCCAGCCGAATCCGCGCCATCCCCAATCGCGGGGTCAGCGCCGAAATCCGCTGCGACATTTGATGCTCCAGCCGCATTTTTGCGCCGCCGAGCCGCTTCTCCAGCGCCGTCAAGCGTTGGTTCGGGTCGCACGCCGCCAGACGCTTTTCCAGCGTCATCAGCGCCAGACGCATTTCCTGCAAGTGCTGCGAAAGCGCCGTCTGCAAGTGCTGCCGCATTCCATCCAGCCCCGCGAGAATTTCCCGCAAGTCCGGCACCGCCATTTCCGCCGCGTTTGACGGCGTAGCGGCGCGCCTGTCCGCCACAACATCCGCAATCGTGAAGTCGGTTTCATGCCCAACCGCGCTGATGACGGGAATCGGGCAGTCATAAATCGCGCGCGCCACAATTTCCTCGTTGAACGCCCACAAATCCTCCATCGAGCCGCCGCCGCGCCCGACGATGACGACCTCGACCTCCGGGATTTTCGCCGCGCGCCGAATGCCCTGCGCGATGCTCTCCGCCGCCCCTGCGCCCTGCACCTGAACCGGCACCAGCACCAGCGGCACGCCGGGATCGCGCGCCCGCGACACCATGCAGATATCGTGCAGCACCGCGCCTGTTTCCGACGTGACGACCGCGATTTTCTTCGGGCGATACGGCAAGCGCCGCTTGTGCTCCTCGTCGAACAGCCCTTCCGCCGCCAAACGGTTTTTCAGCGCCTCGAACTGCTGATACAGCGTGCCGATGCCGTCCGGACGCATACTGTCGCAGGTAATTTGGTAGCTGCCGCCCTCGCTGTACAGCCCGACCTGCCCGCTGACGATGACGGACATGCCGTCCATCGGGCGAATCGACATGCGCATCGCGTTCTGCCGGAACATGACCGCCGCGATTCGGCACCGCTCGTCCTTGAGGGTAAAGTACCAATGCCCGGACGAATGACGCTTGAAGTTGCTGATTTCACCGCGCAAACGGACTTTGCGAAGCGCCGGCTCGTTTTGCAGCAGCTGCCGGACGTACTCGTTGACCTCGCTGACTTCCAGAACCCACTCCGACATGGCGCGTTCACTTCCTACTTGTATCGGCTTATTTTGCCGTCTGCTTCTCCGCCGCTTCCACCGTGTTTTCCAGCAGCTCGACAATTGTCATTTTGCCCACGCCACCGGGGACAGGCGTGATGTAGCCCGCAACATCCGCCACATCCGGCATCACGTCGCCGACGACCTTGCCGTTCACGCGGTTGATGCCCACGTCGATGACGACCGCGCCGGGCTTGACCATGCTCTTGGTGATGAACCCCGGCTTGCCGACCGCCGCGACGAGAATATCCGCATTGCGCGTGTGCTGGGCGAGGTTCACCGTGTGGCTGTGGCAGATGGTGACGGTGCAGTTCGCTTGCAGCAGCAGCATCGCCATCGGCTTGCCGACGATGTTGCTCCGTCCGACGACGACCGCTTCTTTGCCGTCAAGGTCAATCCCCGTGCGGCGGATCATCTCCATTGCGCCCTTGGGCGTGCACGCAACCACGCCCGGCTGTCCGCTCATCATCCGCCCCGCGTTGAGCAGGTGGAAGCCGTCCACATCCTTTTCCGGCGCGATAACCGCC
>ERZ1023970.733-NODE-733-length-9099-cov-6.895843_pt1 | contig 9099 bp, 5 predicted proteins | sample MGYA00380430_ERZ1023970 | MGnify/ENA primary metagenome ERZ1023970 (study PRJEB33179, sample SAMN07449052) | human gut metagenome | biome: Human-gut; feature: Human associated habitat; material: Faeces | host: Homo sapiens | place: India:Kasaragod | collected... | reverse complement strand
GCTCAGTCCTATCAATACCGGTTTTCTGGAAAACTTCCGTTCATCCACCAGGTACTTGTAAAACTGATCCATGGCATCCATGGCTTTGGGAGAACCGTAAAGGTCTTCCATGCTGATAAATACCGCTGCGTAACCGCGTTTCACCAGTTCAAGATCCGCTACAGGCTTATAATCGAAAAATTGAGGGCGCCATATCCACAGCTGCTCTTTTCCGGGGGCAACAGGCTTATCGGGAAAGACGATGAATGCCCTGCGACCGCCTATAGTAAACTCCTCCCGCAAAAAGCCGTTCCAGGTAGAAACCGTTTTAGGGAATTGGAGCTTGGCCTTCTCCCGGTCATACCCCGGAATCTCCGGGCGTGCATGTTTTGTTTTTACCAGCCACGCATTGCGGGTTTCTTCATGTTTTTTCATCGTTTCCGGCGTCGGGCGGTACTCTTTTTTCGCGACTTCCGCGTCAAGACCGATCTCCGGAACCAGCCCGGCGATCACCTCCCGGGCAATCATGTGATGCCCTTCCGGGCCGGGGTGCACGCCGTCACCGGAATACCTGAACCCGGGATTCCCGGCCTTCTCCCTGGCAATGAGTTTCCGAAGTCCGGGACGGATATCGATGACTTTCCAGCCATCTTTTCTTTTAGAAACCAGTCATTCTGCGTACTTGTCCAATACCGCGTCGTACTCAGCCTGTTCAGCGGAATCCCCCCGGAACAATGGGGGAGTAATGAAGACAACCGCCGCTTTTGCCGCGTCGGCAGCCGCTTTAAGGCGGATATTCCCTTCCTGGTACGCTTGAAAACGCGCCTTGTCAAACGCCTGCATAAGGCCGTCATTCATCCCGTAGCATGCCAGAATCAGTTGGGGCCGGTACATCCTGAGAACCCGGTCAAGGCGCTCATGCAGGCACGGACGGGGAAACCTGCCGCCCGCATGACCATACTCGCTCAACCCGGCTACCGTTTCGCTGGGAACGGAAAAGTTGACAATCTCGCAGGCCGCAAACTTTTTATCGGCTTTCAAGGCGTTTTCCACTTCATTGGCCCAACGCCCCGCATAAGCAATACTATCACCCAGAACGGCAATCCGGCTCTTATTCACAGGCTGGGCATGAAGCAGCATGCCCACTCCCGAGAAGCACAGCAAAACCAACAATAAATATCTTAGCATTAACAATAAACGCATTTTTACAATAATATGGTTGTACTTACTACAACGTAGAACAGAATAAATTTCTTTCAGGGAGTGAAAAAATACCGAATGCCGGAACTCTGCTCCTCTCCACCTGGTTGCAAAGGACCGGAAGCCCCTCCATTCCTGCGTGCCCCTTGCCGATCAATCGGGCATCCCATCCCTCTTTTTCATCCATCCCCTGTCTTCCTGACGGGCGCCGAGGAAAGATGGCGACAGTAAAAAAAACCGTTTACTCTCCCTGGAAGCAAACAGGATGCGGCAGAAATTTTTCTCCTGAAGAAATAGGGCAGGATTCGGCTTGCCAAAAAGTCTCTTTTAAGGTTTGGTGTGTTCCGAGCCTTTTGGCGCGTTTCCTATCAAGATGCATACAAACCCACCTTCCGATATTGGCAACGCCGCAACCTTTATTGCGGAAATTTACGGTCAGGATGTCTTCAACATGGAGACCATGCGCGATTACCTGCCCCGCCCCGTTTACAAAAAACTGCTGGCTACCATCCGCAAGGACGAAAAACTGGACCCCGACATCGCCAATGAGGTGGCTCAGGCCATGATGACGTGGGCTCTGGAAAAGGGTGCCAGCCACTACACGCACTGGTTCCAGCCTCTCAATGGGAGCACGGCTGAAAAGCACGACTCCTTTGTGGACGTGGACCCGGAGGGCAATCTGGAACTCAAATTTTCCGGCAAGAGCCTGGTTCAGGGCGAGCCGGACGCCTCCAGCTTCCCTTCCGGCGGTCTTCGCGCCACCTTTGAAGCGCGCGGCTATACTGCATGGGACCCCACCAGCCCCGCTTTCATCAAACGAACGGAAAACGGCGCCACGCTCTGCATCCCTACCGCCTTCTGCTCCTACAAGGGGCAGGCGCTGGACAAAAAGACGCCTCTTCTGAGATCCATGACTGCCGTCACCCGGCAGGCCAAACGGCTGCTTTCCTGCTTTGGCGGTCCGGACAACATTCACGTCAGCGCCGACCTGGGGGCGGAACAGGAATACTTCCTGGTAGACAAACAGCTTTATGCCCTGCGCCCGGACCTGATGATGTGCGGACGCACCCTTTTCGGCAATGTGCCCCCCAAGCACCAGCAGATGGAAGACCACTACTTCGGCTCCATCAAGGACCGTGTGCTGGAATTCATGGTGGACGTGGACGAAGCCCTCTGGAAACTCGGCATCCCCGCCAAAACGCGCCACAATGAAGTCGCTCCCGGCCAGTTTGAAATCGCGCCCATTTTTGAAAGCCAGAACCTGGCCGTGGACCATAATATGCTGGTCATGGAGGTGCTGCGGAAAACCGCCAACAAGCATGACATGGTCTGCCTGCTGCATGAAAAGCCCTTTTCCGGCATGAACGGCTCCGGCAAGCACAACAACTGGTCCCTCTCCGCCCCCGGTTACGGCAGCCTGCTCAATCCCGGTTCCAGCCCGCAGGAAAACGCCATCTTCCTCACCCTGCTCTGCGCCACCATCAAAGCCGTGGACGAACATGCGGATCTGCTGCGCGCCTCCGTCGCAAAATCCGGCAATGAACACCGCCTGGGCGCCCATGAGGCCCCCCCGGCCATCATTTCCATCTTCCTGGGAGATCTGCTGGACGAAATCATTGAGCAAATCGAGAAAGGAAGCACTAAAAAAGCGCGCACCCAAAAGACCATCAACATCGGCGTGGACACCCTGCCCATGTTCCCCCTGGACGCCTCCGACCGGAACCGCACCAGCCCCTTCGCCTTCACGGGCAATAAATTCGAATTCCGCGCCGTAGGTTCCTCCCAAACCTGTGCATGGCCCATGACGGTGCTCAACACCATTGTGGCGGAAAGCCTGGATGAAATCTGCACCATCCTGGAACCCGTCAAGGACAAGCCCGAGGAATTCCACGCCACCCTCAACAAGCTTCTTCAAAACATCATCAAGAAACATAAGCGCATTCTATTCAGCGGAGACGGCTACGGAGAAGCCTGGGTAGAGGAAGCGGAACGCCGCAATCTCCCCAACATCCCCGGCACCATTGAAGCCCTGGCCGCCCTGGAAACTCCCAAGGCCAAGGCGCTTTTTGAAAAGTACAAAGTGGTCAGCCCCGTAGAACTCCACGCCCGCCATGAAATCCAGACGGAAATATTCCACAAGGAAATCAACATTGAAGCGGAAACGGCCCTCCTGATGGTGGAAACCCTTTACATCCCTGCCGTAACGGAACAGCTCACGCAGCTTACCACCGCCATCGCCCAGATGAAAGCATCCGGCATCAAGGCGGGAATGAAAGCTACTACGGACCGCTCCAACCGAATCGGCACGCTTCTGGATCTTCTCCCCGGCCAGGTGCGGGAACTGCGTCGCGCCGTGGATGAAGCCGATACCAAGGCCATCCAGGCGGGCATGGACAATTTGAGAAGCACCATTGATATGCTGGAAAGCCTGACGGACGCAAACCTGTGGCCCGTTCCCACATATGCGGAACTGCTCTTTCTGTAAAGCAGGAGGGCTTTTCTGAAATAGAAAAACACTGTTTATCAATCATAAAGATTACTTATCCCAGTACTTTCCGCAAGAAAAACGGCAAATTAATCGCCTGACGGATTGACAAAACAATCAAAATAGTTATCCTTTCCGTCCGGTTGTGCATAGGCCGCTTAGACGGACGGCACTGAATCTAGTAATTCACAAGAAGCATCTTTCAACATCATGAGCAAGAGGACTTATCAACCATCCAAGCGTTGCCGCAAGCGTCAGTTCGGATTCCGTGCACGCATGGCCACCAAGAACGGAGCGGATATCATCCGCCGCCGCCGCGCCAAAGGCCGCAAGCGCCTGCTTCCCAAGGGAGCCGAAATCCAGTACAAGCGCCATACCATCCAGCACGGCCGTTAATCCAGCCGCCAGGATCCGGTTAACGCCTCCTTGGAACTTTCTTTTCACGGGCCGACCCGCGGGAGATGCGTCTTACTCGGAAACAAAGCATGACCAGGGCATTTCAATTTGCCCGGGTACGCAACGAGGGGCCATCCGTAGCAGGTCGGCTTATTGTTTTAAGCGCGGCCCCGTTGGAACATCCGGAGGAACCCTCCAAATTCGGTATCATCTGTACGAAAAAAATCGGATGCGCCGTTGTCCGCAACAAACTGCGGAGACGCGTGAGGGAAATACTGAGGGCTCACGGGGATCCTTTTGAAAACGGCGTACACCTGGTGTGCGTCCTCCGTTGGAGGGCCGTGGAAGCCAGCTACGCCGACCTGGAACGGGACTGGCGGAAAGCTGCACGCAAGCTCAAACTGCAACTTCTTTCCCGGGAACAAGACAAGACATGATGAAATGGCTGCTCATCACCCTTGTGAAGGGGTACCAAACCTTCATCAGCGCCCCCCTGCATGCCCTGGGGGGACCCGGAAGCGGCTGCCGCTATACACCCACCTGTTCCCAGTACTTCATCCAGGCCGTCCGCATCCACGGCGCCTGGCGCGGCTTTCTTCTTGGCTCATGGCGTATTTTAAGATGCAACCCGTGGGGCGGATCAGGTTATGATCCCGTGCCCCCGGCGCGCCCCCCACGCTGATCAATTACCCTTCTTTCCTTTTCCTTTCACCAACTCCAATCAAGCTATATCACATTATGGATCGCACAGCATGGATCATCATAGGCATCTGCGCCGCCCTTCTGGGCCTGAATATTTACATGGGCAACAAGAAAAAGGCTGCAACCGCCCCCATTCCCGCCCCGCCGGCTGCCGCCGCAGCCAATGCCCCGGTTACCGGCGTCCACCCCGGAGCCGGGACCTCCGCCCCGGAACAGGCCTCCGTCAACAAAGCCCTCGAAGAAGACAAAACCGCCCCGATCACTCTGGTAGCCACGCAGGAAATGAACGGCAGGCAGGAACCTTTCATCACCTACACGTTTAACCGCATAGGGGGCTCCATCGGCACGGTTACCCTGCACAACGACATTGTGGACTCCCAAAAAGTCGCGAACCATAACATCACGATCAACGAAGCCCAGCAGCGGGGCATCGGAGAACTCGTCTTCAATATGGACGCCACCCAAGATCCTTCCTATGACAATACCGTGTATAAGGAAGTGAAACGCACGGCGGACTCCGTAACCCTGGAAGGCTATGACCCCGCACGGCAGCTTTTCATCTCCAAAACATACACCCTGCACCCCGTCAAAAATCTGGAAGGGGAAGTACTGCCCGGCAGCAAATACCTCATTCGCCTGACCGTTTCCCTGCTCAATAAATCTCCCAATGTCCAGGATCTGCGCTACATGGGCATCTTTGGCGGGAGCGCCTACCCCATCGCCAAAAGCGAACCCAAAGATACCTACACCCATTTCTTTTACCATGCGGACGGCTCCCTGGAACAGGAAGTGCCTTCCTATTTCACGGGCGGATTTTTCAGCAGCGCCAAAGCCCGCGTTCTGGAAGGCCCTCTTCAGGATCTGACTTATGCCGGCGTCATGAGCCAATATTACGCCACCATCCTTCTTCCCCAGGCCCAGTCCAGGGGATCCACGGTGTACGCCACCCGCCAGGAATTCCCTCTGACGCATGAAGGCAACACCCTGGTGCCCGGCGTCACCGTGGCCATGGGAATCCCCAACCTGACCATGGCCCCCAATGAAATCAAGACACTCACCTACGATATTTACACTGGCCCCAAATTGAACGCTTATCTGCGTGACCTGAATCTCTCCTATCCTGCCATCAGCGACATCATGGCATATGGCTGGCTTGTGTTCCTGAGCGTTCCGATGAACTGGCTGCTCAACCTCTTCCACGGGTGGTTCGGTAACTGGGGCGTGGCCATCATCTGCATGACCATCGTTGTCCGCGCGCTCATCTGGCCGCTGCACAAAAAATCCTACATGGCCATGAAACGCATGTCTCTGGTTCAGCCGGAGATGGTCAAACTCAAGGAGAAATATCCGGACGATCCTCAGAAGGTGAACATGGAAATGATGAAGCTGTACCAGAAATACGGCATCAACCCGGCCAGCGGCTGCGTCCCCATGCTTATCCAGATTCCCATCTTCTTCGCCTTCTACCGAGTGCTCCAGTATTCCGCAGAACTGAGGGGACAGCCCTTCTGCCTGTGGATGACGGATCTCTCCCTGCCTGATACCGTGGGCCACCTGTTCGGCATTCCCATCAATATTCTGCCTCTTATCATGGCCGTAACCATGATTATCCAGATGAGGATGACTCCTCAGGCGGGGGAACGCTCCCAGCGCATTATTATGAACCTGATGCCTGTGATGTTCTTCCTGTTCTGTTACAATTTCGCTTCCGCCCTGGCCCTGTACTGGACCACGCAGAATTTGATCTCCATAGGGCAAACGGCCCTTATCCGCCGCTTGCCCATGCCCGTGCTCTCTCCCGCCAAAAAGAAAAAGGCCGGTTTTTTCCAAAAGATGATGGAGCAGCAGCGCGCGGCCCTGGAAGAACAGCAGCGCAAGGCTAAAGGCCGCAACATGCGCAATATAACGCCTAAAAAGTAGGAATCTTTGCTCTTCCTTCCATCTCCGTAAATGCGTCCGCCTCCGCGGCCACGCTTTTTCATGGAAAGGCGCAGGAAAAGATATTTTGTTGGACAAGCCTCAATAAGAAAAAGGAATTCCCTTACGGAAATCCTGCAAAAAACCGGCCCTCTCCTGATAGAGAGGGCCGGTTTTCCTCGTCATATATTCATTGTGTAGTTAATTGGAGCAGCCTGGCAGAAAAAACCAAACACCCGTTGGAGCAAACCTAACGGATTATGAATTCGCGGCAATCCCCTGAATAACTAAATAACAAGAATACCAATCAGTTACCTTTCAATTCACTTTTTTATCAATTGCCATCCAGACGAATTCCCAAAACCAAAACTCCACTAACACATTTCCATTCAAACTTTCCTGTTGACTTCGAATTCATAATCCGCTCAGAACCGGGCATTGCTGGAACATTTGACCTTCCTCCTGACATCAACTGCAACCACCATCCCCCTCGCAGCCGCATTTCTCTATCAACTGACAGTATGGTCATGAAAACCTCCTTATCCGGAACATTCGTCTTCAAATGCGGAATGGCTTAAGCAGGAAAAGCGGCTCCAACATGCCCGGCCATGAAACGGCATACAGGCCTATCAAAAAATGGGGGCCTCCGCACCCGCGGAGGCCCCTGCCTTACCCCAAACAACAGAAAACTGCTGCATGCTTCTTTCAGGAATGCATGGCCAGGGCATGCCGGTATTCCACCGGGAATACCTTGATGAATTTGCCGCGTTCTTCCGGCCAGTTGTTTAACAGGTCGTAAGCCCTGCGGCTCCTGGTAGCCATGTAATGCTCGTAAATGAGCTGAAGCAATTCCGCTTCATCGGCGGAATGCGGCATGACCGTTTCCAGGTCCACGCTGCCCAGGTTGCATTTCTGATCGAAGTTGTTGTCCGCATCATACACGTAGGCCAGGCCGCCGGTCATCCCCGCGGCGAAATTGACGCCCACTTTGCCGAGCACCGCCACACGGCCCCCGGTCATGTATTCACAGCCGTGGTCGCCGATGCCTTCCACCACCATTTTGGCGCCGCTGTTGCGGATGGCGAAACGTTCCCCGGCCTGCCCGTGAAGGAAGATGCTGCCGGAAGTGGCCCCATAGCCGATGACGTTTCCGGCGATGACGTTGTCTGACGGTACGTAGGAGATATGATCTGGGGGGAGCACGATGATTTTGCCGCCAGACAAGCCCTTCCCGACAAAGTCATTCGCCTCCCCGACAAGTTCAAAGGTGACGCCAGGCGCCAGAAAAGCCCCGAAGCTTTGCCCCGCGCATCCGGTAAAGTGCACCGTCAGCGTATCTTCCGCCAGGCCGCGCGGCCCGAATTTCATCACCAGCTCACCGGAAAGTTCCGTCCCCACCGTCCGGTCCACATTGAGGACGTCTCGGCAGAGTTCCGTCTTTTCCCCCCTTTCCAGCAGGGGCTTCAATGCCGGCAGCAAATGGCGGCGGTCGTAGTTGTCCAGCGGTTCCTTTTCAAAAGAGGGGTCAAACCTGCGTCCGTCCCCCTCTGCCGCATGCAGGATGGAGGAGAAGTCCAAATGCCGGGCCTTGTAAAAATCTATGGCGCGGTTGACGGAAAGCAAATCCGCCCTGCCTACGGCTTCATCCAGGGAACGAAGCCCCAGGGAAGCCAGGATTTCCCGCGTTTCCCGGGCCACGAAGCGGAGGTAGTTGATGACGTATTCCGGCTTGCCGCTGAATTTGGCCCTCAGGGCCGGATCCTGCGTGGCGACGCCTACCGGACACGTATTTTCATGGCACCTGCGGAGCATGGCGCAGCCGATGGAGATCAAAATGGCGGTTCCAAAACCGAATTCCTCCGCCCCCAGCAGGGCGGCCATCACGACGTCCCTCCCGGTGCGCAGCTGGCCGTCCACCTGGAGCCGGACGCGGGAACGGAGCTTGTTGAGCACCAGCGTCTGCTGCGTTTCCGCCAGCCCCAGCTCCCACGGCAGCCCGGCGTGCTTCACGCTGGTGAGAGAAGAAGCGCCCGTTCCGCCGTCGTGGCCGCTGACCACAACCACATCCGCATGGGCCTTCACCACACCCGCGGCAACCGCGCCGATGCCCACCTCGGAAACAAGCTTGACGGAGACACGGGCATCCGGATTGGAGTTGCGCAGGTCGTAAATTAACTGGGCCAGGTCTTCAATGGAGTAAATGTCATGGTGCGGAGGAGGAGAAATGAGGCTGACGTTCGGCATGGAATGGCGCAGCCGGGCGATGTATGGATCCACCTTGTGCGCCGGGAGCTGCCCCCCTTCCCCGGGCTTGGCCCCCTGGGCAATCTTAATCTGGAGCTCGGACGCGTGGCGCAGATATTTAATAGTCCCGCCACACCGCCCGCTCGCCCCCGGCGTGATGGCGCTGTAGCGAGCTG
>ERZ1023970.728-NODE-728-length-9125-cov-9.236384_pt1 | contig 9125 bp, 7 predicted proteins | sample MGYA00380430_ERZ1023970 | MGnify/ENA primary metagenome ERZ1023970 (study PRJEB33179, sample SAMN07449052) | human gut metagenome | biome: Human-gut; feature: Human associated habitat; material: Faeces | host: Homo sapiens | place: India:Kasaragod | collected... | reverse complement strand
CCCCACCCCCCCCCCCCCCCCCCCCCCTTTTTTTTTTTAATGATACGGCGAGCACCGAGATCTACACTTATGCTATCGTCGGCAGCGTCTGATGTGTATATGAGACAGCTGCAATGATGGTTGCCGACGCCAAGTCGGAATCGGACGGCAGCCCCGTCCATGGCGAAAGGATATGATGATACCGCACGCCATCGATGGTAAAGCCGCGCTCGTAGATGCCGCTGGTCACAACGCTGCGGTCGATGACGGATACGACGCCGATAGGACTGCTGCTGTTCGTGACGGACATGACGCCGGTGGGGGTGCTGCTGTTCGGCTCGTCCGGATCCTGTACGCCAACGCGGTATGCCGATCCATCCGGCTTCGTCCCAACGGCGTAGACATTGCCGCCGAAGTTCAGCATCGCGCCGCTGCAGCGTCCCCTGACCAGCGCCGCTACCTGATCGGCAATGTAGCCCTTCGCGATGCCGCCAAGGTCGATTTGCATCCCTGCCGGCAGCGTAACCGCATTATTTTCGCCCAGCAGGAGCTGTTCGTCGTCCACCAGCGGCAGCGCGGCAAGTCGCTCCTCGTCGGTCGGCATACGATTTGTACCGCCGGTAAAGTCCCACTGCGCAGTCAGGGGCGCAATCGTGATGGCGAACGCGCCGCCGGTCAAGCGGTTGAGCTTCTTCGCTTCGCTGAGGACGTTCCACGTTTCCGCATCAACGGTCACGGTCTGCCCATGAGCGTTGTTGATGCGGCTGACGTCGCTGCCCTCCACCGTTTTGGAGAGCATGTTCTCATAACGCTTGCAAGCCGCCCAAATGTCATCCATCAGGGTGTCGTCCGCGCCGTAGAGCGTGATGGTCACAACTGTGTCGAAGTAGAAACCCACGCCCGTTGTTTTTTCTGCCGGGTCAACCGTGGCGGCCGCGGCGGGAGGTGTCGTCGGGGTTTCGCCGCCTGCCTGCTGCGCACTGCATCCGCCCAGCAGCAGCGTCAACGCCATCAGCCCCGAAAGCACCGCTGTTTTTTTCATTCCTTCACCACCAATTCCACACTTACCCGATTGGGCAGACAGATAATGAATTGCTGATTGGGGCGCGTCTCCCAGTTGTCCAGCGTCACCTCGCCCATTTGGACGCACAGCTGATTATGGCATGTTGAGGATGCCATCACCGCGCCGCGCTCGCTGATCTCAACCACGCTGACGCTGCCGACCTCCTGCGGGACGGTCAATGTCTGCTTCTGCCCCAGCGGCACACGGGCGTACTCCGCGCCATCCACCGTCACGACGATTTCGCCATTTTGACCCCCGCTCGGACGCAGCAGCGTTACCGCCGCCAGCAATCCGACGGCAAGTGCGACCATCAGCGCAATGACCCAATAGTTCTTCTTATCCATACTGCTCCTTTATCTTGGCATATGAATACATTGTGAATTATACCACGAACTCCATGCCGCGTCAATGTCAAGTTTTCGCGATTCAGTTGACTTTGCTTTCATACTTATATGCTATATGCGCGTGCTGCGCAGGGATTTCGCCTCTGCGGAGGCAAAAATTCTGTTTCAAATTTCTCAATTTTGTGGTATAATGATTCCAGCAGACTTCTGCAAACGCACGTTCAACAAAAATCAGGAGGAAATTCACCATGGCTAAGGAACTTAAGGGCACAAAAACCGAACAAAACCTGCTGGAAGCCTTCGCGGGAGAATCTATGGCGCGCAATAAGTACACCTACTTTGCATCGAAGGCGCGCAAGGACGGCTATGTGCAGATTGCCGAACTCTTCGAGGCAACCGCGGCGAACGAGAAGGAACACGCCAAAATGTGGTTCAAGCTGCTGGAGGGCGGCGAAATCAAGGATACCGCGACGAACCTGCTGCACGCCGCTGAGGGCGAGAACGCCGAGTGGACAGACATGTACGTCCGCATGGCAGAAGAAGCGGACGCCGAGGGTTTCCCGGCGATTGCGCATAAATTCCGCATGGTCGCCGCCATCGAGAAGGCGCATGAGGAACGCTATCGCCGCCTGCTGGCGAACGTGGAAAATGACCTTGTGTTCTCCAAGGACGGCGACGTGATTTGGGAATGCGCGAACTGCGGCCATATCGTTGTGGGCAAGAAAGCGCCGGAAATCTGCCCGGTGTGTGCACATCCGCAGAGCTACTTCATGGTCAAGGCGGAAAACTACTGATATTCCTGATTCTGATAACAAGCACCCCTCCTTCGGCAAATCACCGAAAGAGGGGTGCATTTTGTACCTCGATCACTGCGCGAAAGTTTCAGCTGACGTTCGTCTCCCTCAATAAACACGCGGGCATAGCCTGAAAGCGTCACCAACTGAATCGCGCGAAAGGGAGTCCAGAGGCGGCGTCTCTGGTTATTTCTGGTCAGGAATCAGAACCGCCTTGATGCGGCGGACGCCAGCGGAAGAGGATTCTTCCTTCTGAATCTTGAACGTGCCCAAATCGCCGGTGTTCTGCGCGTGGGGGCCGCCGCAGATTTCAAAGGAATAATCGCCCATCTTGTAGGTGCGAACCTTCTCGCCGTACTTGGACTCGAACAGGCCAATTGCGCCCTTCTCCTTCGCTTCCGGTACGGTCATCTCTTCGCACACAACCGGCACTTTCGCCTGAATCGCTTCATTGACCATCTTTTCGACCTGCGCCAGCTCGTCCTTGGTCACCTTGCGACCGAAGGAGAAGTCGAAACGCAGACGTTCCGCCGTGATGTTCGAGCCCTTCTGCGCCACTTCGTCGCCGAGCACCTTGCGCAGCGCCGCGTGCAGCAGGTGAGTCGCGGTGTGCAGGCGCGCGGTTTCCTCGCTCGTGTCCGCCAGACCGCCCTTGAACTTCTGCTCAGCGCCCTGATGGCTCAGCTCCTGATGCTTGCGGAACGCTTCCTCAAATCCGGCGGTATCCACCGTCAGATTGCGCTCCTTCGCCAGTTCCACGGTCATCTCAATCGGGAAGCCGTAGGTGTCGTAGAGGTGGAACGCCGTCTCGCCGTCAATCTTGCCGTCCGCCGCGCGGGACGCCACCTTGTCGAACTCCTTGTTTCCCTGCTTCAGCGTGCGGGCAAAGCGGCCTTCTTCCAGCGTCAGCTGGTCGATGACGAACGCCGCGTTGCGCTCCAGCTCCGGATACGCATTCCTGTACTGGTTGATGATAACCTTCGCGATTTCGCAGGTGAAGCCGTCGGGCATACCAAGCTGCATCCCGTAGCGCACCGCGCGGCGAATCAGGCGGCGGAGAATATAGCCCTGATCCGTGTTGGACGGGGACACGCCGCGGTCGTCGCCCAGAATAAAGGTGGACGTGCGCATGTGGTCGGCAATGATGCGGAACGCCCTGGTCGTTTCCTCATCCGCGCCGTACTCCTTGCCGGACAGTTCGGCAATCTTCGCCAGAATGTCGGTGAAGGCGTCCGTCTCATAGACGGTCTTTTTGCCCGTCAGCACACAAATCGTGCGTTCCAGGCCCATGCCGGTATCGACGTTCTTCTGCTTGAGCGGAATGAACGTACCGTCCTTCTGCTTGTTGTACTGCATGAACACGTCGTTCCAGATTTCCAGATACGCGCCGCAGTGGCAGGCAGGCGAGCAGTTCGGGCCGCAGGGCTTTTTGGTGATGATGAACATCTCGGTATCCGGGCCGCACGGACCGGTGATGCCCGCCGGGCCCCACCAGTTGTGCTCCTTCGGCAGATAGAACAGGTGGTCATCCTTCACGCCGCAGCTGCGCCAGAGATTGGCGGCTTCCTCGTCGCGGGGGCAGTCCTCGTCGCCCTCAAAGACGGTGAACGCCAGCTTGTCGGGATCCAGACCGAGGTACTTCTCGCTCGTCAGGAACTCCCAGCTCCACGGAATCATTTCCTTCTTGAAATAGTCGCCCAGCGACCAGTTGCCCAGCATCTCAAAGAAGGTCAGGTGGCTGGGGTCGCCCACATCGTCAATATCACCCGTGCGGATGCACTTCTGCACGTCGGTCAGGCGCGTGCCGGCGGGGTGGGGCGTACCCATCAGGTACGGCACAAGCGGGTGCATACCGGCGGTGGTGAACAGGACGGTCGGGTCATTTTCCGGAATAACGGAGGCGGAGGGAATCCGATGATGTCCCTTGGACTCCATGAACTGCTGGAACATTTCCCGCAGCTGGGCGGATGTAATCTGCTTCATAAAGGCTGCTCCCTTCAATTTCGCACAAAATGGGGTCAATCGCAAGGGCTATTATACCATTCTGTCATGCGATTTGCAAGGGCTTCACGCGGTTTCCTGCGCCATTTGCGCCTTCTGCGCACGAATGACCTTCGTCATCATCCACACGGCGAGGGCAAGCGTCAGCACATCCGCCAGCGGCTGGCAGACTTCCAGCCCGCGCAGCCCCCACACGTTCGGCAGCACCAGCAGCGTCGGAATCAGGAACAAGCCCTGACGCGCCGCCGCCAGAATCGTCGAGCGGATGCCGTAGCCAATCGCCTGCGTGTACATGTTGCTCAGCGTAATAAAGCCCCACGTCCATACGGTCAGAATCTGAACACGGAAGGTTTCCGTGCCGATGCGGATGACCTCCGGGTCGGAGCGGCGGAACAGCGTGACGACCGGCTCGGCAAAGGCGAAGCCCGCCGCGCCCAGCACCAGCAGCACAATCGTCGTTACCTTGACGCTGAAGGAAAACGCGCGGTGCATCCGGTCATATTTTCTCGCGCCGTAATTGAAGCCGCAGACCGGCTGGAAGCCCTGCCCGAAGCCGACGACGGTGGAGTTGACGAAATTCAGGCAGCGGCTGACAATCGCGAACGCCGCAATCGCAGGGTCTCCATAGACCGCCGCGGCATTGTTGAGCAGCGACGTCGACACGCTCATGATGCCCTGCCGCCCCAGCGACGGCAGACCGTTGTTCAGGATTTTGGCGTACATCTGCTTCGTTGGGCGGTAGTTGCGCGGATGAATCGTGATGGCGTCGGCGTGCGTGCTGCACATCACCAGCAGGATGACAAAGCTCGTCAGCTGCGAAATTGCCGTCGCAATCGATGCGCCCGCAATGCCCATGTTGAACACGAAAATCAGCAGCGGGTCAAGGAGCATATTCAGCACGCCGCCGGAAATGATGCCGACCATGCCATACGTCGCCAAGCCTTGAAAGCGCAGGAGGTTGTTCATTGACAACGACCCCATCATGAACGGCGCGGCGAGGAAAATATACCGTGCGTAGTCCAGCGCATATGGCATAGCGGTCTCCGTCGCGCCAAGCAGGCGCATCAGCGGCTCATTGAACACATTGCCCAGTACCGCAATCAGCACGCCCGCCGCTACTGCGGAAAAGAAGCCGACCGCGCTGTACACTTCCGCCTCCTTGCGCTTGCCCATGCCCAGCAGATGGCTGACGTTCGTACCGCTGCCCATGCCGAACATGAACGCCAGCGCCTGAATCATCGCCATCACGGAAAAGACAATGCCGACGGCGGCGGAGGCGGATGTGCCGCTTGCGCTGGCTTCCGCCGTGCCAATTTGGCTGACGAAATAGGTGTCCGCCATATTATAAATGGAGGTAATCAGCATTGAGCAGATGGTGGGAAGCGCCATTTTCGGGATAATCTTCTCCACCGGCTGCGTCAGGAGCATTTGCTGTCTTTCTTCGGCGCTCATCGCCATAGGATTTGCCCTGCCTTTCTCATTCTCTCTACACATGGAAGCCCTTTCAGAGCATACCGAATGAAATATTCTGCAAAAATCCCGAAAATCCTTGTTTTTTTCGCCGCACTTGACAAAGAAAGTCAGATGCAGTACCCTTGTATTGGGGAGAGCATCCCCCGAAAGGCAGAAAATCGACATGAAATCGACCGAAGAAATGCTGCAAGCCGCTGTACAGCAGCTGCAAACCGCGGAGCAGGCGCGCCTAACCAGCGAAACCGACCCTGCGCGCCGGCAGCTGCTGCATCTGCTCTATGCGCGGGAAGCCGCCGCGCTGCAATCCATGACACTGATACGCGCTGAAATCCCCGCCACCCAAAAGCGGGACTGGAAGCCGCTGATTCTCCCGCTCGCCGCCGCGGTGCTGAATCTGGGTGCGCTGGCGCTCTGGCTGACGCTGCCCAACTGCGTGACGCCGGAAAACAGCGGCTGGATGGGGCGATTCGCGCTGTGCATCGTTGCGCAGTCGGTATCGCTCTGCGCCGCCATCGGGAGCATTGTGAGCGCCATGCGCCGCAAGCCTCCCAAGCCTGTTGTGGTGGCGGATGAGACTGAGCTTCGCCGTCGCTTGGTGGAAGTGGAAGGGCGAATCGCTTTGGACGCGCAGACCATCGAAGCGCTTTTTGCGCAGGAATCCGTTACCATCATCAGCACAGGCGCGGAAACGGCAGCAGAGCTATATGCCTCGCTGTACGAAATGGCACAGGACGCCCGGCTGGACGGCGACGCAAATCAGGAAAAAGCGCTCTCGTGGCCGCTGTCGAATGCAAAGCGCCTGTTGAATGCGGTCGGCTGCGAAGCGGTGGACTACGCGCCGGAAACGGCGATGTTTTATGACGTGATGGACGCGGACATCACCCAGCAGCGCCGCCCCGCGATTGTGCAGAAGGCGGACGGGATTGTGCAGCAGAGGGGACTGTATTTAAGGAAGGGGTAACGCCGTCGCTGCCCCCTTGTCGCGCCCACAGGCGCGAATCCCCCTGCAACAATCAAAATCAAGAAACATGGGTGTGCAATGCGAAGGGGTCAAGGGGGCGACCGCAAAGCCCCCTTGTCGCCTCCGCAGAGGCGAAATCCTCTGCTTGCAGAAAAGACATGCCATGTCTACAAGACCAGCAGCGTGGTCGCGCCAATGGGCAAGTGGTGAGTAGAGCAGCTTGGGGGGCGCTTCTGAGGAAGCGCAAAGTTACTGGCAGGGACGCTTCGCTGCCTGCACCTTTGTTGGCTTTTCCCTTTGAATTGGTCGCCCGTGGAACGGTTGGGGCGTTGCCCCAAACCCCACAAGGGGCAGACGAAAAGGGACGAAGTCCCCCCCCTTGACCCCTCCGCGCGATTGAGTTGGCATCTCTACCATAGTTCTTCCGCGTGTTTATTCTCTTATTCCTATCCCAGTGAGGTGAATTATGCGTTATTTTGGCTTTGACCTGGGCGACGGTGAAAGCTGTGTCGCCCTCTATTCCGACCAGCACATTGCTCCCGTTATCCTCCCCGTCCACGGGCACAACAGCTTCATCACGGCCCTCGCCCGCTATGACGGTCATCCCGTCGTTGGCGCACTTGCCAGCGATAACCCCCAGGCTGAAGACCTCCGCGTCTGCTTCAAGCGCAACTTCCGCACCAACAGCGATTTCGTCAACCAGACCGTCGCCGCCTTCGCAAAAGGCGTCCTGACCGCCCTGCAAGACCATAGCGTCGTCCGCCATATCATGGAGACGGAAGACGTCAGCTTCATCGTGGGCTGTCCGGCGGATTGGGCGGACAGCGACCGCACGCGCTATGCATCCCTGTTGATGGACGCGGGACTGCCCAATGTGCGCATCGTGCCAGAATCGCGGGCGGCATTCCTGTCCGCGTCGACAGCGGAAGAGGACGAAACGCTCCGCCGGGCGCTGATGGACTGCGCGCTGGTGATTGACCTTGGCTCCTCCACCATGGATTTGGCGTATGTCTGCGACGGTCGGGAGTACGCCGTCAGCACAATGGGCGTGCAGCTGGGCGGCGGTATGCTGGATGAGCTGCTGCTGGAGCGGGCGGTAGACGCGCTGTGCGCAGAGGAAGCGGAACTTGTGCGGGAAATCCTGCGCGAAAAAAGCGCGTGGAAGAGCCGGATGATGCTGTCCGCGCGGCGGCTCAAGGAGCAGTTCTTCACGCTCGGTACAGGCGAAGAGCTGACGAAGCGCGAGACGATTTTCTGCGAAGGGCGGCATGTGCTGAACCTCACCATCAGCGCCGCCATCGTCGAAGAGCTCTGCGAACGCCCGTCACCGCTATTGGAGGGTGAATCCTTCCGCAGCCGGATGATGAACTGTCTGTTGATGGCGCAGCAAATGACGGCGCAGCGTCCGCCGAAGGTTGTGCTGCTGACAGGCGGCGCGTCGCGGATGACGTTCTTCCAGCAGCTTTGCCGTGAGACATTCCCGGACAGCGTGCTGCACGTTTCTGCCACGCCGGAATTTGACATTGCGCGCGGATTGGCGTACGCGGGGCATGTGGACGAAATGGTCAGGCGGCTGAAGGCGGATGCCGCGGCGTATGTGGAAAGCGATGCGGTGGAGCAGAAGGTGCAGTCCGCTATGCCCGCGCTGACAGAGCAGCTTTCCGCCGCAATGGCACGTCAGCTGACGGACAGCGTGCTCGTGCCGGAATACCGAAAGTGGCGGCAGGGCGAAACGGCAACACTGGGCGACATGGAAGATGCGTGCCAGAAGCAGGCGGAATCGCTGCTGATGTCACCGGAATGGAGCGCAGCGCTGTCAGAAGTGGTCTCGCCGTGGCTGGACAACATTCTGATGGACGTGCAGCGTGACCTCAACCGCCTTTGCGAACAATACGGCGTGGATGTGCAGCGCTTGCAGATTCGCCAAGCAATGGTGACAACGAGCACCCTGCCGATGCGGGACAATCTGCCGATGCCGGAAATGCCGCTGATGGAAGTGCTGCTGGATATTATCGTCGCGATGGTAGCGGCGAACCTCTGCGGCGGCGGCGGGATCGCGCTGATTGCGTCCGGCCCGGTGGGGCTGGTCATCGGCGCGGCAATTGGGCTGATTGCCATGTTCGTCAGCCGTCCCGCGCTGGACAAGCTGACCCGTCCGCTGATGTGGCAGATGAACATCCCCAAACTTCTGCGGAAGACGGTGAATGAACAGCGGCTGCTCAGCGACAGCAATCAGAAAAAGATGGCGCAGACGATTCGGGATGCGCTGGCAGAGGACGAAGCGCTGCAAGTTGGGCTTTGCACGCAGATTGGGCAGTGCATTGACGGCGCGATTCTCCGCCTGACGGAAGAAAAGGGCATGGCCGTGGTATAACAAAACGCCTGGCGGATGGAGGATTATTGTTCCTCCACTCGCCGGGCGCATTTTTCTTTTAGGATGATTTTCTGCGCTTCCGCTGCCGCTGCAAATTGCGCGGGCAGGTCAATCAGCGCCGCCCCTTGTCACTTGT
>ERZ1023970.722-NODE-722-length-9166-cov-7.304138_pt1 | contig 9166 bp, 10 predicted proteins | sample MGYA00380430_ERZ1023970 | MGnify/ENA primary metagenome ERZ1023970 (study PRJEB33179, sample SAMN07449052) | human gut metagenome | biome: Human-gut; feature: Human associated habitat; material: Faeces | host: Homo sapiens | place: India:Kasaragod | collected... | reverse complement strand
TATGGCAGTATTGGACTTTTTTATCCGCAATTGCAATATTTTTTATAGATGCATTACCTTTGTAGAATAAAAATCTACAGATGCAGTTGAAGAAGACAATATTATCGGTGATGTTGGCGTGTGTGGCTGTTGTGGACGCAGCGGCATGCACCTCGGCCATCATATCAGGCAGCCTGACTGCCGACGGCAGGCCAATTTTGTGGAAGCATCGCGATACGAGCGATTTGAACAATAAGGTGGAACGGATAGATGCCGCCGGAAAAATTCCTTATGTGGCGCTTTTCAACAGTTCCGACAAGGAATGCAAGGAGGCTTGGATGGGAATGAACGATGCTGGGTTTGCCATAATGAACACGGCGTCCTACAATCTGAAGAACGACACGGTCTCGGTAATGGATAAAGAGGGAGCAGTTATGGCAATTGCTTTGGGAAAATGCCGCACGGTGGATGATTTCGCATGTCTGCTCGACACGTTGCCGAAGCCTCTTGGCGTGGAAGCCAATTTCGGTGTGATAGACGCCTATGGCAATGCCGCGTATTTTGAAACCGACAATTGGAGATATGCCCGTTTTGATGTGGGGGATTATCTGATCAGAACCAACTATTCAGACTCGGGAAGGAAGGGGGAAGGATATGGCTATGTGCGCCGCCGCACAGCCGAACATCTGCTTGCTCCGTATCTGGCAAGCGCGTCGGTGACTCCTGCGGTTATGACCGAGGTGCTGTCGCGCTCATATTATCATTCGTTGATAGGAAAAGATTTCGAGACGGATACTGTGGAATGGACCACAGACAATGATTTCATCCCACGCCGAATATCTTCTGCCTCGGTGGCAATACAGGGTGTCGGCACTCCTGAAAAAATTAAAGATATGGTTATGTGGACAGTGCTTGGATATCCTCCTTGCGGAGTGGTGTCGCCGGTCAGAGTCGACAGTGTGCCTTTGGATCTCCGAGCAGACCCGGCAACAGGTAATGCTCCTGCTTGCGACAAGGCAAACGAGTTGAAGAAACAGGTGTTCTCGTTTACGTATGACAACGGGAAGAATTATATCAATCTAAAAGCGTTGTTCAAACCCGACGGAACGGGAATCAGCCAGCAGTGCCGTCGTGAGAGTATGGCTGTCTATGAAAAGTATGGAATAAAACTTGGAAAATGATGAATTCTGCGATATTGACAATATTGATGCTTGTTGTGTCTAATGTGTTTATGACATTGGCATGGTATGGACATTTGCGTTTGGGAGAGCTTGGCATAACTAAGAATTGGCCGCTGTATACCGTGATACTGTTTTCTTGGGGAATCGCCCTTGCCGAGTATGCGTTTCAGGTGCCTGCCAACCGCATCGGCTATGCCGGAAATGGAGGACCGTTCTCGTTGGTTCAGTTGAAGGTGATGCAGGAGGCAATAACGCTGGTTGTGTTTATGGTTGTCGCCACATTCGTGTTTCAAGGGCAGTCGATACGATGGAATCATATCGTGGCATTTCTGCTTCTTGTCGGAGCGGTGTATTTTTCATTCCTTGACACGTCTAAATGATAGAGTCGGAAGTCTATAAATTGTCTGCTGGTGCCTATATGCGGCAGTTGTTTCCTTTGTATTTGAAGCGGAGATGGTGGCTCTTTGTGCTTGTAGCCTTGCCGTTCCCGGTCTTGGCGTTGTGGAGTCTGAATTTTCTCTACGCAGCCCTTATGGTTGAGTTTTTCGTGATTCCGATGATGCTCGGACTTGCATATTTCTATTATGCGTTGAGTGAGGAATGCGTGTCGTCGATACGCCGTTGCCGTGTAAGGATTGGCGAAGGCGGAATTGAACGCGAGTTTGTCGACGGGGAGAATGCCGTCATTTCAGTAAAAAAGACAGGATGGGAGGCTTTCTGCAGGTGCGATGTCGCGGATGCCGGAATCAAACTGTTTCATGCCGGCAAAGCCATGGCGTTCGATTTTATCCCGTCAAGCGCATTTTCTGAAGAAAAATACTTGTTGGCAACAGCACTGATAAATAACGCTTTGCCAAACGGGGATGAAAGTCAGCGAAAAAATGTTCAATAAATATTTGCACGTTAAATATCTTTTGCCTACCTTTGCAATCGCAAAGACGAAATGGTTCGTTGGATGAGTGGCTTAGTCAACGGTCTGCAAAACCGTGTACGGCGGTTCGATTCCGCCACGAACCTCTGAAGAGACTGCTTGATAAAGGTAGTCTCTTTTTTATTTTATATTAAAAAACACAATTGAGCAATGAACGACTATTATTTGGTGCGGTTTAACATAACACCGTGTATGGAGTCAGAAACAGACATCCTGGCGGCGCTGTTGGGTGAGAAGAATTTTGAAAGTTTTGTCCCCGACGCAGAAGGATTGTCGGCATATGTGAAAAAAGAGCTGTATGACGCGGCAGCGGTGAGAGATGCCGTCGCTTCATATCCGTTTGAGGGAAAGATTGAATTTTCAGAGGAGCTTATCCCTGGTCAGGATTGGAACAGCGAGTGGGAAAAAAACTATTTCCAACCAATTGTGTTTGAGAACCGGTGTGTTGTCCACAGTTCGTTCCATCACGACTATCCGTCTGCGGAATACGACATCGTGATAGATCCAAGGATGGCTTTCGGCACAGGGCATCATGAAACGACGAGTATGATGATAGGCCGATTGCTCAACAATAACCTTGAGGGACTGTCGTTGCTCGACATGGGAACGGGAACTGGCATCCTTGCCATCCTTGCGGCTATGAGAGGCGCGGAGAAGGTGGTCGGTGTGGAGATTGATCCGGCGGCATACGAAAATGCGGTGGACAATATAAAACTCAACGATACACCGGAAGTGGAGTTGCGTCTTGGTGGCGCGGAAACGGTGACAGAGACTGGAGCGTTTGATTTTGTCATGGCAAACATCAACCGCAACATCATTCTCGACGACATCGCTGTCTACGCCCGGGCAATGAAACCTAAAGGACGGATGTTTCTAAGCGGTTTCTATGTCGACGACATAGATATGATTGTAAATGCGGCGCGCGCTTTGGGCTTGTGTCTCACCTCGGTGATTGCCAACAAGAACTGGGCCAATATCTGTTTTACACGGATTGAGGATATGAATTTCACCGAATAACACAATTATTAGGTATTGAATAGGACGTAAGCCGCCTGCGAATACTCTTTTTTAGGTATTTGCAGGCGGTTTTTATTGCCTTAAATTTGCACCTTGAAGAAGTAAACAAAGTCAACAAATGGAAGAAGAGATTGTAATCTCCGTCAAGGGGTTGTCTCAGCGCTATGGTAAAGGGCGGATTATCTATGACAATCTGTCGTTTGATGTGCCGAAAGGACGCATCTTGGGACTCCTCGGAAAGAACGGAACAGGAAAAACTACGACAATCAACATTCTGATGGGCTATCTGCGCCCGCAGAGTGGTGTGTGCAAAATCTTTGGTGAAGACATAACAAAAATGTCGGCGGCTACCCGCGAGCGCATCGCGTTGCTGCTTGAGGGGCATGTGCAGTATGCCTTTATGACTATCGGACAGATAGAGCGTTTCTATTCTCAATTTTATAAAAAGTGGAATCGTGCGGCGTATTATGAGTTGATGGAGAAACTGAAAGTCACGCCCGACCAGAAGTTGTCAAGCATGTCGTGCGGCCAGCGGTCGCAGGTGGCGTTGGGATTGATTCTTGCGCAGAATGCCGACCTTTTGGTGCTCGATGATTTTTCTTTGGGGCTTGATCCGGGTTATCGCCGTCTGTTTACCGACTATTTGCGTGAGTATGCCAAGGCGGAGAATAAGACGGTGTTTATGACATCGCACATCATCCAGGATATGGAACGGCTTGTGGACGACTGCATAATTCTTGACTATGGCAGGATATTGGTGCAGAAGCCAGTGAAGGAATTGATGGACACATTCCATCGTTATGCGTTTACGGCTGCTGATTGCAGCGCATTGGAGTCCGACAGCCGCCTCTACAGCACTTCGCGCATTCGGGAGAATTGCGAGACGTTCAGTTTCGAGACCGGTGAGGCTGTGCGGAAAATATTGGAGGAAAAAGCAATCGAGTATAAGGATTTACGACAGGAAAAATTGTCGTTGGAGGACATTTTCATAGGATTGACAGGTAAATATTAGAACTATGTTGAAGGCAATAATATATAAAGAATGGTTGAAAACACGCGGTGTGTTTTTGATGGGACTGCTTCTGTCGGTGTGTATGGCTGGATTCGAGATTCTTAGCATGAACCGGGTTGGAACAGTGAAAGGTGTAGAGCATATCTGGCAGATTATGCTGATGAAGGACAATATGTTTGTGAATCATCTGACGTTTATCCCGCTGGCGGTGGGCGTTGGTGTGGGGCTTGCCCAGATGCTGCCTGAAATGGTGCAGAAACGGTTTAAGTTGACGTTGCATCTCCCGTATTCGCAAAACCGTATGGTGCTTGCCATGCTTGCTGTCGGTTTGGCTGAAATAGTGGTGGTTTCGGTTGTGACGTCGGTGATTGTTGTGGTTTACGACATGCGTGTTCTTGTCCCGGAACTCGTGTCGCGGGTTGTTTTGACCATGTCGCCGTGGTTTGTGGCTGGAGTCGTTGCCTATTTTTTCACCGCAGCGGTGTGTATTGAAGGATGCCGAGTCCAGAAGGTGGCGTTGTCGTTGCTTGGAGTCGGTGTCGTTTCATGGCTTTTTGCCGGCGATGCACCGGAGGCCTACAACGGCGTGCTGCTGCTGTTTGTCGTAGCCTCGCTGTCGTGTGCGTTGCTTGTTTATCGTTCGGTATATCGGTTTAAGGAGGGCCTTCAGGATTGATGATGAAAAAATTGAGTAACATATTTCTTGTTGTGGCAGCCACGTTGGTTCTGGCATGGTTTCTTCCGTGGCTTGTCGGTTTTGCCGTGCCGTCGGCATCGAAGTCGCAGGTGGTTTATTATAGCCCGGTGTCGGATAAGTTTGTCATGTCGCGTAGCGACGACGATGACGGCAAGATGAAGTATTTTGAGCTGAATGCTGACGGCTCTTTGTCGAAAGAGGTGACACGCGACGAGCGCGACCGCCTGCTTCCGCAGGTGTTCTACACCGTGCTGTCGGGCAAGGATGAGTTGCCCGACACTGTCTGCGGGCGTCAGGTGTCGATAAAAATATTTAAGGAAAACTCGTGGGTTTTTGTAAGCAGTCCGCGGGAGGTGAACCGTGTCAATGCCAGGGTTGACATGATGATGGAGTCGATGCCGGAGCGTCTGGAGCTTGAAGACGCTACGGAGGTGTTCCGATTCACGTCTGACGGAATGGAGTTTGTCGATATGGCGACAAATGCCGTCTTGCCTGAGCGCAGTGCGCGGTTCACGAAGATGCTTAAAGATGAGGGCTTTGCATTTCCTGCAACGGTGATGAATGCCAATGTTACATCCCGTAAGCTGTATGACGAGGGCTATCTGATGGCAGATGCCAACCATCGGCTTTACCATGTGAAAATGCAGGTGGGCAGACCTTATGTGCATCGTGTGGCAGACGCTGAAAAGATTGATGTGCGCCATGTGTTTGTCACGGAGAATGTCGACCATCGTTTCCTTGGCGTTGTCACTGATGCAGACCACAATGTGTATATGCTTGAGTCTTCGACTTATGCAATGCGGCGGATGCCGTTTAAGTGGAATCCGGAAACGGAGAAGATAGTCATGATGGCAAACGTATTCAACTGGGTTGTCAATGTCAACGATGGCGATAAGATAGAATATTGCGCGGTCGACAACAATTCAATGTCGCTGCTCAGCAATTTCAGCGAGAAGATTGCGAAGTCGCGTTATGAGAAGCTGGAGGCGTATGTTTTCCCGTTCACGCTGTCGTTCACGTCGGGCAACGACCAGCTGGTATATCCACGCATAGCTTTTGCCGGAAGTTGGATGGTGCTGGTGTTCAATGCGGTGCTTGCGGTTGTGGCGTTTGCGATTTGTCGCCGTTGTCGTAGAAAGGCGGTGGCGAGCGGCATTGTGACGCTGATTTTCGGTGTTTATGTGTTTATTCCGATATTATTATTCATTAATTCAAAATAAAACAAACAGATGAAAAAAACGTTATTGGCATTAATGGCGACTGCAAGTATATTCTTGGCAAGTTGCGGATCTAAGTCAGACAGTGCTCAGACGGCGGTTGCCGACGAGGCGCTGACAGTTGACAACGTGCTCGACAACGCGGAAAAATATGTTGGCGACACAATTGTTGTGGAAGGGGAGTGCTCGCATTTGTGCAAGCATGGCGGACGCAAGGCATTTCTTGTGAGCGCGAAGGACGACCGTATGCTTCGTGCGGAGGCTGCTGGAGCTTTCGGGGCATTTGAAAAGGATGCCATTCATAAGGTGCTGAGAGTGAAAGGTGTGCTTGTTGAAGACCGTATCGACGAGGCTGCGGTGAAGAAAATGGAGGCTGATTATGCCAAACTTGAGGAAGTGCACGGAGAAAATGTGGAAGTGGGCTGCGAGTCGGAAAAAGCTGCGCAGGGACAGTCGGAAATCAACACGTTTGCCGCGCGAATGAAGGACTACCGCAACAAGATAGCGGAGCGTCAGGCGAAGGAAGGCAAGGCATATTTGTCGTTTTACCACATCGATGCTGAAAGCTACGAGATTGTGAAGTCGGAGAAGAAGTAATTACAGTTGTTGAATATCAAAGGCAGGGCAGAAGCGGTTGGCGTCTGTCCTGCCTTTGTCAGTTCTTGTGGTTTTACAATTCTTTGGCATTGCCGGCAACAGCGGTGAGCATTTCTGTCGATGACAGTCGGCGTTGTGCTATGTCGAGGAGGCTGGAGGCGGAAATGGAGTTGATTGTAGCCAGCTGCCGCTCGAAGTAGTCTGTGCTGATGTGGTTGTTGTGGAGCGACGCGTACTAGTCGGCGATTGCGCATGGCGTGTCGAGGGTGCGCGCAAGGTCGCTTATCATAAACGACTTCAATCTACGCAATTCATCATCGGGAATTTTGTCGTTCTGCAGTTTCTCAATCTCAGTCTTTATTTCGTTCACCACTTGCCAAGTGTGGGATGTGTCGCATTGGCAGCTGATTGAGATAAATGAATTGTTGCGATAGCCCAACAACGATGCCGAGATGCCGTAGGTGTATCCTTTGTCTTCGCGAATGTTGGTCATCAGCCGGCTGCCGAAATATCCGCCGAGAGCTGTGATGAGGATGCGTAGAGGAATGTAGTCGGCGTCGGAGCGAAGCACGGTGGGCATACCCATCCTTACGGCAGACTGCAGAGCGTCGGGTTTGTCGACGACAACGGTATCGGGCTTGAATTTGATTGACGGGCTGTCGGTGGCACTTTGTTGCGGTAGTCCTGAAACGGGAGCTTTGCCGAAACATTCATTGACCACGTCAAGCATTTGCCGTTCCACTTTCCCGGACAGGATGACAGACATGTTTTGCGGGGCAAACCATTGCTTGTGGAATTTTGAGAGTTCGCTGGCCGTTATGCTGTCGATGCTCTCCTCTGTGACAGACTTGCCGAGGTTGGAGCCGTTGCCGAAATGCCGCTGGGCAAACGTCTCCATAGCGAGGAATGCCACTTTCTGCCGGTTGATGCGCAGGCGGTTGGCGGCAAGCGATTTCAGGTTGCTGAGTTCTTGCTCCGGAAACGACGGGTTCATCACAATGTCGGCAAGAATGGGCACCACTTTCTCAAAGTTGCGGTTCAGCGAATAGAGCGACAGCGTGGCATTGTGTGACGAAGCGTCGCATCCGAGCCATGCGCCGTGGTAGTCGAGAGCCTCTGCAATCTCCTGCGCGTTGAGGCTTGTTGTGCCCTCGCGGAGTATTGCCGAAAGCATTTCGCTTACGGTTTGATTTCTGCCGTCGCATCTGCCTCCTTCAAAAATGATGTCAAGCCTCGACACCGGCTGGTCGCCGATGCTTATTGATTTCATATCGATGCCGTTGTCGAGTGTCGTAGACTGAGGCTTGAAAATCTGTATGTTTGACAGTTCTTTTATTTCAGGGCGTTGCATCATTTTGGCAAATTGCAGCTTTCAAGAAATTTGTTTGCACGCTCGAGGTCGGCAGGCGTGTCGATTCCTATAGTCTCGTGTTCGGTCAGTCCGACTTTGATTTTATATCCGTTCTGCAGCCAGCGCAGTTGTTCAAGCGACTCTGCGATTTCAAGTGACGACTGAGGCAGACGGGTGATTTCCTCAAGCACTGACGCACGATAGGCATACATGCCTACATGCATAAGAAACGGGAACGATTCAGCCCATTCCCCTGTTTCTTTGTTGCGGATGTATGGTATGACCGAACGTGAGAAGTAGAGCGCATAGTTGCGGTTGTCGAGGACCAGTTTCGGTTTTGTCCAGTCGCTTAGCGCATCGAAGCCTTTCTCTTTGTCAAACTTACGTGCGAGTGTGGCGATTTGAGTGTCATCGTCGTCGAAACACTGCATAATCTCCTCAATCTGCTGTTCGTGGATAAACGGCTCGTCGCCTTGTATGTTTATTATCACATCGGCAGTCGAGCCGCAGTTGCGGTAGGCTTCGAAGCAGCGGTCTGTGCCGCTTCTGTGGCTTTCGCTGGTCATTACGGCACGTCCGCCAAATCGTTCCACTTCTTTGAGTATTCGTTCGTCGTCGGTTGCAACGACGGCGTCTCCGAGCACTTTGGCGACTTGCCGCCACACGCGCTCAATCATTGTTATTCCGCCTATCTTAGCCAACGGTTTCCCAGGAAAGCGCGAAGAGCCGTAGCGGGCGGGAATTATGCCTATAAAAGAAATATTCTTGTCCATTTTTTGTTAAAGTTTTTCACATTCGTCAAGCCACAGACGTGATGTGGCATCGCTTGGCATCCGCCAGTCGCCACGCGGCGACAGCGACAGTCCGATTTTCGGGCCGTCGGGCAGACAAGAGCGTTTGAATTGCTGGTTGAAGAAACGGCGGCAGAATGTTGTCAGCCATTTCTTGATGGTGGCATTGTCAAATTCTCCGTCAAAGGCGATTTGCGCGAGCGCAAAAATCTTCTTCGGAGAGAATCCGTGACGGAGCAAATTGTAAAGGAAGAAGTCGTGCAGTTCGTATGGGCCGACGATGTCTTAAGTCTTTTGCTTTATATTGCCATTTTTGTCGGCTGGAATCAGTTCCGGGCTGATAGGGGTGTCGACGATGTCGAGCAATGTGGTTTTTGCCGTTTCGTCGTCAAG
>ERZ1023970.701-NODE-701-length-9381-cov-7.154621_pt1 | contig 9381 bp, 5 predicted proteins | sample MGYA00380430_ERZ1023970 | MGnify/ENA primary metagenome ERZ1023970 (study PRJEB33179, sample SAMN07449052) | human gut metagenome | biome: Human-gut; feature: Human associated habitat; material: Faeces | host: Homo sapiens | place: India:Kasaragod | collected... | reverse complement strand
GTAAATGCTGTGCATCGCGATTTTGATGATGTCGGCAGCAGTTCCATGTATTGGAGCGTTGATTGCGTTTCGCTCGGCATATCCGCGCACCACGGCGTTTCGCGATGTTATGTCGGGAAGCATGCGGCGCCGTCCGAACAGGGTTGTCACAAAGCCTTTCTCTTTCGCCATCTCGATGCTCTGGTCCATAAACCGACGCACGCCGGGGAATGTCTTGAAGTAGCCTTCAATCAGTTGCTTGGCCTCGCTGCGAGGTATTTGCAGTCGCTCCGACAGTCCGAATGCCGAAATGCAGTAAATCATACCGAAGTTTGCGGTTTTTGCTTTCCGTCGCTGGTCGTCGGTCACGTCTTCGGTGCGTTCGTGGAAAATTTTGGCGGCAGTGGCACGGTGGATGTCCTCGCCGGCAAGGAAAGCCTCCACGAGCGCCTCGTCCTTGCTGATGTTTGCCACGATGCGCAGCTCAATCTGCGAATAGTCGGCAGAGAAGAACGAGTGTCCGTCGTTGGGGATGAATGCTTTGCGGATTTCCCGTCCGTCGTCGTTTCTGATAGGGATGTTCTGCAGGTTCGGGTTTGTCGACGACAGGCGACCAGTGGCCGTGACAGTCTGATTGTAGGTGGTGTGGATTTTTCCCGTGTGAGGGTTTATAAGTTCGGGGAGAGCATTGACGTAGGTTGACAGAAGCTTCTTTATCTTTCGGAACTCCAGGATCTTGCCCACGATGGGGTGTTTTCCCGACAGCTTTTCAAGCACCTCCTCCGTGGTGGAGTATTGCCCGGTTTTCGTTTTTTTCGCTTTTTCATCGATTTTCAGCCTGTCGAACAGCACTTCGCCCACTTGTGCCGGCGATCCGACGTTGAACGTCACTCCGGCAAGGTCGATGCATGTCCGCTCGATGTCGGCAAGACGCTGAGTCAAGGTTGTGGAGTAGGCGGCAAGAGCATCGGTGTCGATGCGCACGCCAGTGTGCTCCATATCGGCGAGCACCTCGACGAGCGGCAGCTCGATGTCGTGTAGCAGGTGCGTCATTTTCTCCTCTTCGAGTTTCTTGTCAAACACAGGCTTCAGCTCGAGGCATGCTGCGGCACGTGCGCAAGCCACCTTGGCTATATCCTCGATTTCAAGCGAGAGCGCCGGGTTGAACTTGTTGGCCTTTGCCGTGGCGGGCAGCTGATAGTCGGGCAGAATTTTTTTCAGATATATCTCCGCCAGCCGGTTTATTGAATGGCTCATCTCCGGTTGCAGTAGATAGTGCGCGATGGCGACATCATAGTAGGGTGCCGCTAATTTTTCGGCAGTGTTGAGCGTCACCACCATGTCGAATTTCAGGTTTATGCCCACTTTCTCCACCGTTTCCGATTTGAGTATGCGTATGATGTCGAACACCGATTCCTCGGTTGCTTCGATATAGAAAGCCTCGTCGGGACTCAGTGCCACAGCGATGCCGGCAGGAGCAGCCTCCATGGCGTTTGGCGCGGTGCAGACCATGTGGATTCCTATCGTCTTTTGCGACAAAGCCTTGTCGACAAGTTCGGTGACGTCGGCATCGGTTGCGATTGTCGTGTTGCAGATATGTTCGGTGGCTTCAGTCTCCGTTTCTGCGGCAGCTACGCTGAACAAGTCGTCGCCGAAGAGCGAAAGCTCACCGGAAGCTGGCTTGGTTTTCGGGGCAGGCTTTGCCTCCGCCTTGTCGCCGAGCACGCGCGACAGCAACGATCGGAACTCCAGTTTGCCGAAGATGTCGCGGATGGCGGCTTCGTCGACAGGGTGGCGGCTGTAAGCCTCCTCGTCGAATTCAATCGGCACTTCGGTGCATATCGTGGCGAGTTTTTTTGAGAACAGAATGTTGTCCACGTTTGATTCGACTTTGGTTTTCAGCGCGCCTTTCAGCTTATTGGTGTTGGCGATAAGATTCTCCACGCTGTCGAACTCCAGAATCAGTTTCGACGCCGTTTTCTCACCGACGCCCGGGCATCCGACAATGTTGTCCACCTTGTCGCCCATGAGCGCCAGAATGTCGATCACCTGTATCGGACGGTTGATGCCGAACACGTCGCACACCTCCTTCTCGCCGCGCACCTCCGCCGGCTGTCCCTTGTAGCCCGGACGGTAGATTTTCACAGACGGGTCGACAAGTTGACTGAGATCCTTGTCGGGCGACATGATAAACGTCGAGAATCCGCGGCTGCGGCTCATCGTGGCAAGCGTGCCAATCACGTCGTCGGCCTCGTATCCCTCTTTTTCCACCACAGGGATTCCGTAAGCCCGTATAATGTCTTTGATGTATGGAACAGCCACCTTGATATCCTCCGGTGTAGCCTCGCGACCAGCCTTATAGTCGGCAAACATCTCGTGGCGGAACGTTTTTCCCGCAGGGTCGAAACACACGGCGATATGCGTTGGGTTCTCCTTGCGCAGCACCTCCTCGAGCGTGTTTACAAAGCCGAAGATGGCGGAAGTGTTCATTCCCCCCGACGTGAATCGAGGAGAGTATTTCATTGCGTGGTATGCCCGGAAAATCAAGGCATAGGCATCGAGCAAAAATAATTTTTTCTGTTCCATATATTGTAGGTGAATAGTACTAATTAATATAAAAAAATCAATGATTCGGCATTAATTCACCGTGAAATTACAATTTTCGCAGAATAAATGATTACTTTTGTGTCTTAAAAATCGTTTTATGACGAATTTTGATGAAATAAGAGACCTGATATCATCCGATTTGGAGCGGCTGCAGAAGATAATAAAGCAGTCGCTCTCAAGCAATAGTCCGCTGCTCAATAAGATTGTAGACAAGTATTTGGAAACAAAAGGCAAGCAGATACGCCCGATAATCGTTGTGCTCAGCGCCAAGTTTTTCGGCGCCGAGGTGTCGGACGGTGTGCTCTGCGGTGCGGCGTCGGTGGAATTGCTCCACAATGCCTCTCTGATACACGATGACGTTATCGACGAGACCAAGCAGCGTCGCGGCCACGACACCATCAACAACACGTGGGACAACCATATCGCCGTGCTTGTCGGCGATTTCTTTGTCAGCAACGCCCTTGCCTGTGCCATCCGCACCAACGATTTCCGTGTGATAAGCACCATCTCCGAGCTCGGCAAGGAACTGTCGACCGGCGAGATTGACCAAATCGACGTTGCCAAGCACCATTCAATTGATGAGCAGACTTATTTCAGCATCATAAACAAGAAGACGGCATCGCTGTTTCAAAGCTGTGTGAAGGTGGGCGGATACTCTGTAGGTGCCTCCGACATCGACATCGCCAACCTGTCGAAGTTTGTGGAGCTGCTGGGACTGTCGTTCCAGATCAAGGACGACATCTTCGACTATTTCAAGGATGATGCCATAGGCAAGCCCACGGGCAACGATCTGCGCGAGGGAAAGGTGACGCTGCCGCTGATTTACGCATTGTCGCGCACCGAGTCGCCGCGCCACGGAGAGATGCGCCGTCTTGCCGACTCCGACTCGCTTACCACCGAACAGATAGAGACGCTGATAGACTTTGCCAAGGCAGAGGGCGGAATCGAATATGCCTATGCCACGATGGAGCGTCTGCGCGCCGAGGCACGCAGCATCCTTGAGCCATATCCCGACAACGAAGCCAAGCGGGCATTCCTGTCGCTGTTCGACTACATAATCAAACGCCACCACTGATGTTGTTGCCGTATCTTGAACCGGGACGCCTCGAGGCAGGATGCGACGAGGCTGGGCGCGGATGCCTTGCCGGACCGGTGTTTGCTGCGGCGGTGATTCTGCCCGACGGCTACACCAACGACCTTCTCAACGACTCAAAGAAGCTTTCCGAGCATGCCCGCGACGCACTGCGTCCCGTGATAGAGCGCGACGCCCTGGCTTGGGCTGTGGGCATCGTTGACAACGATGAGATTGACCACATCAACATCCTTCAGGCTTCGTTTCTCGCTATGCACCGCGCCGTGGACGGCTTGTCGGTGCGTCCCGACTTTCTGCTTATCGACGGCAACCGTTTCCGTCCCTACGACGGCATCAGCCACCAATGCATTGTGAAAGGCGACGGCAAGATGATGAGCATCGCCGCCGCGTCGATTCTTGCAAAGACCCACCGCGATGAGTTTATGAAACGCATCCACGAGGAATTTCCGCAATACGGCTGGAACGTGAACAAAGGTTATCCCACGAAAGCCCATCGCGAAGCCATTGCGCGTTTCGGTGCCACCCCCTACCACCGCCACACCTTCCGCCTGCTCGCCGAGCCTTCGCTGTTCCCAGAGTTGTAGACGCCCTCGCTCGGTTGCTACAGACGCAACCGTAAAGCCAAAAAGTTGCAAATAGGGCATAAAAATGCACAAAAATGTGATTTACATGGCAAATAAGTCGTAAATTTATGGCGGAAAAACAAAAACTCAATTACCTATGATGAAAAAAATCTTTCTTGTTGCCGGACTTCTTTTGGCCGGAGCAATGACAACCAACGCAAAAACTGCTGTCGACCGTATGGACCCACCGATGTGGTGGACAGGGATGGAAAACCAGCAGCTGCAGATAATGGTTACGGGCGAGGGCATACGCGACGCTGTGCCGTCGGTCGACTGCCCTGGCGTGAAACTTGACTCCGTGGCGCGTCTCGATAGCCCGAATTATCAGTTTCTGTATCTCACCATCGGCAGCGACGCCAAACCTGGCACTGTCGACATCACGTTTGCCAGCGGCAAGCGCAAAATCAAGAAGCAATATGAACTGCTTGCCCGTCAGGGCGACGGAGCGAGTCACGAGGGTTTTGACTCTTCCGACGTGCTTTACCTGATGATGCCCGACCGCTTTGCCGACGGCGGCGACGTGAAGCATCAGTCTACCAATTTCGACTACCGCATAGACCGGACGAACCCGGGCGCGCGCCACGGCGGCACGCTGAAGGGCATCTCCGACCATCTCGACTATCTTGAGGAGCTGGGCGTCACGGCAGTGTGGCTTACTCCTGTGCTTGAGAACGATATGCCCGGTGGCTGCTATCACGGTTATGCCACCACCGACTATTACCGTGTGGATCCGCGCTTCGGAAGTAACGACGACTACCGCCGCTTGATTTCAGAATGCCACAGCCGCGGTATCAAGGTGGTTATGGATATGATTTTCAACCATTGCGGACTCTACCATCCGTGGCTCTACGACCTTCCCAGCCACGACTGGCTCAATGCCCAGCCGACAGCCGACGGCATCAGAAGCGTGCAGCAGGCAAATTTGACAGGCAAGAGAAATGCCGCCGTCGACTCGTTGCTGCTCACCAACTTCCGGCTTAACACGGTGCATGATCCGTATGTGAGCCAATACGACTTCAGGCACACCGTCGACGGATGGTTTGTGTCGGGTATGCCCGACCTCAATCAGCGCAACCCCCACTTGATGACATATCTTATCCAAAACTCCATCTGGTGGATTGAGTATGCCGGAATCAACGGCATCCGCATGGACACCTATCCGTATGCCGACATGGAGGCTATGGCGCGTTGGAACCGCGCCGTGGCACGCGAGTATCCACGGTTCAACATCGTTGGCGAAAGCTGGCTTGAAAACGAGGCGAGCATTGCGTATATGCAACGCGGCAACAAGTTGAACCCAGTCAATACAGAATTGCCAACGGTAATGGATTTCCCGTTGTGCTTGATGGCGCAGCAAGCGTTTGGAGAACAGACAAAATCAGGAAGCGACGGACTCAACCGCCTGTTTAACCACCTTGCACTCGACATGCTTTATGCCGACTGCAGCAGGTTGCTGACGTTCTACGACAACCACGACACAGACCGTTTTCTCTTAGAGGAGCCGTCTGACCTTGCCCGCTGGAAACAGGCGCAGGCATTCCTTTTGACCACCCGCGGCATTCCGCAGATATACTATGGCACAGAAGTGCTGATGCACGGCAGCAAGGCTGTGACCGACGGCTATGTGCGCCTCGACATGCCAGGCGGATTCCCAGGCGACAGCGTGTCGGTGTTTACCGCCGACGGACGCACGCCGCTCCAGCGCGACGCGTTCAACTTCATGAGCCGTCTGCTCCATTGGCGCCAAGGCAACAAAGCCGTGTCGGCAGGCACATTGCGTCATTTCATGCCGTCCAACAAGCTCTACGTCTATGAGCGCACCAACGGTGACCGCCGCTTCATCGTGCTGATGAATGGCACCGATGAGCCTCTCGCCGATGTTGACATGAGTCGATATGCCGAAATCATGTGTCCCGGCGACACTTTCCGCGACGTGATTACCGGCGATGCCGTGACCGTCGCGCCGCACATGTCGTTCCCCGCACGCGCCACTTTGGTGCTCGAATAGCCATCGCGCCGCATAGGAATACAGCAAGAAGACGCCGACTCCGTTATGGAGCCGGCGTCTTTCTGTTGGTGCGCAGGCATTAGGGAAAGGGAGCGATGATACGTTGTTCCCAAAAGAAGAAAGGGGTATTGTGAACTGGTTCAATAAAGGACTTGCAAGCAACATAGACAAAGAAAAAGCCCTCCGTTTCATCAAGGCACTCCCGAACCATCCAGGAACCATAACGAAAGAAGAGCTTTTGTCTGCCACAAAGGAAGTGAAAAATTTTGAAAATTCAAAATCTTCCGATTTCGGCAGGATGTCGGCGAAAGCGAGAGAGACGGCTGAGAAACTGCACCTTGACAATGTGGAGTTCGTGACCGACACAAGTGTGCCGTGGTTAAACATTGTTAATTCAGTAAAAGATGTTTACACACACCGCCAATTCATGGGATTTATGTTTAACTTTGAATGTTAAAATAATGGGAAAAGAAAATAAAAATGAAGCGGATTAAGCATATCATTCTGATAATCTTACTGCTGTCTGTCGGATTTGCCGACAGACAACCGATGAAAGCCGTGACGGCGTCAGACAGCGTTGTCGACACCACCGTCGACTCGTTTTCTGTGAAAATGGATTCAGCCATCAGGCAGTTTGTGTCGAGCCGTGCCATGACAGGAGCCACAGTGGGCGTCTGTGTGATGGATTTGCGCACAGGCACACCAGTTGCGTCCTACAATCTTGAGCGGCAAATGATACCGGCGTCAGTGATGAAAATTGTCACATCGTCGGCAGCGTTGAAGCAACTCACCCAAAACTTCCATTTCCGCACGCGTCTGAAATATACAGGCACTATCGACAAAAACGGAACGCTCAACGGCGACATTGTCATCGAGGGCGGCATTGACCCGACGCTTGACTCCAAGCATTTCCCCGACCGCGAAACCTTTGTCTCCGCCGCTGTTGAAAACATCAAACTGTGGGGCATAAAAGCTATCAAAGGCAAAATCCGACAGGACTAAAAGATACAGCCGCACAACGCCGTGCCCAAACATTGGCTCGACGCCTACGAAAAGCAAGACTATGTCGCGGGAGTGCATTCGATAAACTACAACGACAATCTGTTCTCGCTGATTATCGACACATCGAGCGGCCGCGCCCTTGTGGTCGACACCGTGCCGCATCTGCGTTCGATACAGATAGACAACCGGATGACGGTGGTGAATCGCGGCAGATTCAGTCCTGTCGTGCAACGCAAGAAAAACAACAGCCGAATCACGCTTAGCGGAGCTATGCGCCGCATGCAGGAGCCGATAGAAGTGGTCACCACGATGCCGCATCCAGCCGTAGGTTTGTGTGCCGATGTGAGAGAGACACTCGAGAGCGAGGGCATCTCCGTTGAAGGAAAAAAGGTGAGTGCAAGCGACAGCGATGCCATGCAAATCCTGTCGTACGAGTCGCCGGTGCTGCCAGAGATTCTGAAATCGTTGCTTTTCCGCAGCGACAACATGTATGCCGAGTCGGTGCAGCGCAAATTGGGCGAGAGCATCTACGGCGATCCGCAGCGTGAGTATGGCGAGAAGGCAGTGACCAAGATAGTAGAACAATGGGGCATCAACATGGACAAGGTGACTCTCTATGACGGCAGCGGATTGAGCCGCACAAACCGGATGACACCTCTGTTTCTGGCAAGCGTGCTGCGCTCGGCCGCACTCGACTGGCAGACCGGCGACCTTTTCCCGACATTGCTGCCACGATGCGGCGTTGACGGAACGGTGCGCAACCTGCTAAAAGGCACGTGCCTGTCGGGAAATATTGCATTGAAGTCGGGCAGCATGACCGGCGTGAGATGCTATGCGGGCTATTACCCCGCCGAGCGTCCGCGCTACTCCGTAGTGCTGCTTACAAACAATTTCCACTGCACCTACGAACAACTGAAATCATCGATAGAACGGCTGATGGTGGGAATGTTTGAATCGTATCAGAACACTATTGACAAACGACAAAATACTCCTCAATTATGAAAACCGACATAAGAAAAATGATTGCCGAGGCTTACGAACTCGAGGGACTTCTGCTCCTCGCCGACAATCGTGGCGCCGACACTCCGGAATATGTGTTTACGGCAATAGGAGAGAAGCTCGACAGGTTGCGGATGCTGCTTGGCGAGAGAGAAGGCGATGAGGGCGAAGAAACGCAGGAAGACGCCTGTATGGTGGAGAACGACGTGGCCGATGCCGGAAGCGAAGAGCCAGTGGTGGACGCGCCTGAAAGCGAAGAGCCGGAACCAGAGCCGGAGGAAGACGTGGCGGAAGTGACGGCAGAGCAAGTTGCCGACGGCGAATACGACAATGAGCAGGAGCCTATGGTCGAGCTCGTGCTTGACGATGAACCCACCGCAGAACCCACCGCAGAACCAGACGCGGAGACACCGAACGTTGCGGATGAAACAGAAGACGTCGAGGCAGAGGATAATATAGAAGAAGAGCCGGAAGCGAATGAAAAGGCATCCGACGACAGCGAGCCTCTGCGCCTTGACGAAAAACTGCAGCGCAGCCGTTCGAAAGACCTTAAATCAGCGTTCTCGCTCAACGACACATTCCGTTTCCGCCGCGAACTTTTCGGCAACAGTGCCGCAGAGATGACCGACGCTCTCCATATGGTGGAGGCAATGCATTCGTTTGACGAGGCGGAAGATTATTTCTATGGCGATCTTGGATGGGATCGCGAGTCGGACGACGTGAAAGAATTTATGGCGATAATAAAAAATCATTTTCTATAGCGATGGCACAGAAACCCACAGCGGAAGCCGGCATACTCTATGTGGTGCCGACGCCGGTAGGCAACCTTGACGATATGACCGTCAGAGCGGTGAACGTGCTCAAGGAAGTAGACGTTATTCTTGCCGAGGACACACGCACCAGTGGAGTGCTGATGAAGCATTTCGGCATCGAGACGCGTATGCAGAGCCATCATAAATTCAACGAGCATGAGACGGCGGCAGGCATAGCCCAGCGTTTGAAAGGCGGAGAGCGCATAGCCCTTGTGTCGGATGCCGGCACTCCGGCCATCTCCGCCCCCGGTTTTATGC
>ERZ1023970.698-NODE-698-length-9417-cov-11.977783_pt1 | contig 9417 bp, 6 predicted proteins | sample MGYA00380430_ERZ1023970 | MGnify/ENA primary metagenome ERZ1023970 (study PRJEB33179, sample SAMN07449052) | human gut metagenome | biome: Human-gut; feature: Human associated habitat; material: Faeces | host: Homo sapiens | place: India:Kasaragod | collected... | reverse complement strand
TCCGTGAGCAAACCCATCAGGAATGGAATGACAAGTATCTGGAATCATTCGGACTGGTAACTCCTGACAGCAAACTGACCAATGCAGGATTGCTGTTTGTGGATAATTGCACAGTATTTCAATCGCGTATTTTCTGCACCCGTTGGACTGGACTATATAAGGATGATGCCATCAGTTCCGTGGAACATCGGGCTAACCTTGTGCTGCTCTTAAAATATGGTATGGATTTCATCAAGAACTATACCATGAGCGGTTGGGTGAAGATGCCTAACTATCGTTTAAACCTACCGGACTATTCAGACCGTGCCATCTTTGAAGGGTTGGTAAACCACCTTATCCATAGAGATTATACTGTGATGGGTGGTGAAGTGCATATTGACATTTACGATGACCGTGTAGAATTAGTATCACCCGGTGCCATGCTCGACGGTACACAGATTCAAGACCGTGACATATACAAAGTGCCGTCCATGCGCCGTAACCCCGTCATTGCGGATGTGTTCACACAGTTGGACTATATGGAGAAACGTGGCTCCGGTTTACGCAAAATGCGGGAGCTTACGGAAAAACTACCCAATTTCCTGCAAGGAAAAGAACCTCAATATCAAACGGAAGCGACTTCTTTCTACACTACTTTCTATAATCTGAACTGGGGTGACAACGGAAGAATACCTGTTGAGGAAGTGGCTAACAGGGTAAACAGTACCCTCGAAAAGTACCTTGAAAACGAAGAAAGTTCGGTGGAAAAGTTCGGTGGAAACAGCAAAAGTTCGGTGAAAACCTTTGGTGATACGCAAGAAAGTTCGGAGAAAGGTTCGGAGATAATCCAAAAAGGTTCGGAGAAAAAGTTCGGAGATTCGAAAAACAAATCTAAAAGCATTGGGAAAACCGCACAAAAGATTATTGATTTCGTCATTTCCGACCCATCAATGTCTGCAGAAGCAATGGCCTATAAAATAGGAATAAGCTCCCGAGCCGTAGAAAAACATATTTCAAAGCTTCGTTCTATGGGAATTTTGTCTCGTGAAGGAGCAGCCCATGGTGGCTATTGGCGCATTATTGTTAACCCTCAAACTAAGCAATAAACTTATGGGAACATCTTTCATACCTCTCGGTGCAATAATTGCCGTTTTGATTATCGCCTTTCTGTTTGCCTCTTTGCCACAGGTAAACCATAAAACGCGATACAGAGTGCTTTATGCAATAGCCATTATCATGCTATTAGCTGTTATCCCTATCAGTGAGTATATGGCTGAGAATACAAAAAATTCAAACAGCAATTATCTGCTTGTTCTGATATTCGATGTTGCAGTAGGTTATTTCTGTATGTACATTGCCGCATTGCTGAAATTCAATGTCCTTAAACGAAAAAATCAAGCATTGGAAAATGCCTTGACCGAAAAGCAACAAGAAAATATAGCCATCCTATTGGAACATCAGAACGAAAAACAACAAGCACTTCAGCAAAGAGAACTTGAATGGTTGGCAGGGAAAATAAAGATGTTTACCGAAGAAGAACAGAAAGCTGTTCTTGCCAGTGCTTGCGCATTTGCAGAACACGGTTTGATAGTCACTCCCTCAATAACCATTCAACTCAAAGCTACATGTAGTCAGCAAGATCTTATGTATTTTGTTTGTTCCGCCTTTTTCAACATGGGCAAGAAGCGTAGTGATATTGTAAGTTTCTTATCTCAGGTTTTTCCGCTTTACTTTCCTGCAGGAGAAAGTGTATTGGCTAAAAAGATGCCGGGATGGGAAAGAGTAAAAGAGAGGAGAGAGAAAGAAATAAAATCATTAGTTCCACATTGAAACCGTACCACTAGCGTTTAGCAACTAATCTAATTTCCCCATTCAAAGCATCCTTTAGGATAGCCTTGATAAACTCTTGAGCGTCAATAGATATATTCATAGTTTTGTTATTTTGTTCATACTCATATTTTATTGCTCTAATTTTCACTAAGCCACAATGGGTATCTATATAGGAATTCTCTAAAGAAAAAATATGGTCTTCATCTGGGCGTAACTGATTTTCTAAATTATCCAATGTATCTATAATTTCTCCTTTCGCATTACAGATGCTTCTGTCTTTAACTTGCAAAGGAATATAAATGGAATGAAGCCATTTCTCTTTTGGAGGAAAGTTTAGACAATCTAATCGTTCTCTATATGCTTGAAGATCTAAACCGTTTTCTTTTGCCCATATATCATCCACCTCAAAAAGACAATGTCTGACTGATACATTTATACAGGTTTTTACTTCTGCAACAATAGCTTCTCCTTGATTGGGTGTTCTCAATTCTTTTAAACTTATACCATAATGGCTGCCAATTTTTTTAGCCCCCTCTTGGTAACCAATCTTTGTAACCATAATTCCAGATACATTATCTAAATCCGATAGCACACCATAAAAATCACGAACTTTACTAATTGGAATAGGCTTGTTATAATTTTTGCATTCAACAGCAACTTTATGTAATACTCCTGCTATTTCATACTCCCAATATACATCTATTTGATGTTTCTGTCCTGATTTACCAAGAATCTTTATATTATGTTTGACTTTTGTACTTTTTACGACATCAGCGTTCACTAATTCTTGATAAATTTCTTGGGTAAATTTCTCATATTCTATGTTAGCATTCATAAATTAACTTCATAAATTAACCATATTACATATGTAAAGATACGATTTTTCTTTTTATAGACGCACTTTACGAGTAAATATCTTTTAGTAGATCCATTGGATAACATGAAATAAGTTGTATAAATTGTAGATAATTCTAATACACTTTTTAAGTCAAGAGACAACCACAGTCAACTACAGACAAGCATATAATTGAAATATACAACAATATAAAGTCGTTTTTTATCATCATATAATCATATGAACACAATTATAAGATGATAATACAAAAAGAATGATTACCTTTGCATTCAAAAACATATCACAGAACGTATGAGTAAAGACATAAATCGTTTGAAGGTGGTTTTAGCAGAAAAGAAACGCACCAATAAATGGTTAGCAGAACAGTTGGGAAAAGACCCGGGAACTGTTTCAAAATGGTGTACAAATACCATGCAACCGAACTTGGAGACTTTAGTGGAAATCGCAAAAGTCCTTGAAGTGGATACGAAGGATTTATTGTGGTCAATAAAAGATAATAAGTAAAGAGAACAGATATCAATGAGGAAAAAATATAAAGGAATAGATTTGTTTTGTGGCATAGGCGGTTTTCGGCTTGCCATGAACAGTAGTCAGGTAGAGTGTGTATTCTAATCTGATAATGATAAGTTAGGCCAACACACCTATGAAGCCAATTTTCATGAAGTACCAACAGGAGACATAAAGGCTGTTAATGAAAAAGACATTCCGAGTTTTGACATCTTAACAGCGGGATTCCCATGTCAACCATTTAGTTATGCAGGAGAAAAACAAGGTTTTAATGATGAGGTAAGAGGTACTCTGTTCTTTGATGTATGTCGAATTTTAGAATACCATAAACCACCAATGGTCTTTCTTGAAAACGTAAAAGGTTTGAAATCTCACGATAATGGCAAAACACTCCAGACTGTTTTGGACACTCTAAAGAAGCTTGGTTATTACCCACATTGGACCATTTTGTCTTCTTTAGATTATGGTCTTCCTCAAAAACGAGAAAGATGGTATTGCGTAGCCTTTAGAACCGAAGTCGATTTTGAATGGCCTAAGCCTGTAAAAGGGCATCCCGTATTGCGTGACATTATAGACATGAATGATAGGAATCCATCTTTGGCTATTCCTAAATTTGAATTGGACAGAATAGATTATCATTTTGCAAATGCCAAGCCTGGTGATAGAATCCAACATGACAATTCAAAATATAAGCCAAATACGAAGAAAGGAAAATATGGCGTTTTTTCTTTTCAAAAGGCAGACGGTTCTTTGCGATTTCATGTTGGTGATCCAGCTAAAACACAAATTCAGGAAGCATTCTATTCCTGTCTTGACACATATGCTTCTACAATTATAGCTAATAGGACACCAAAACTATGGGATATCCGCAGAAAGTTGTCTGTACTTGAATCAAAAAGACTTCAAGGCTTCCCTGATGACTTTGTGTTCCCTGTGTCCGATGCACAAGCATACAAACAGTTAGGAAACTCTGTTAGTGTGCCAATTATCGTAACGATAATGAATAATATGATTAAAACCTACGAAAAAACTCTTGAAAAATGAAATTCATAAGTGTAAAATCTGTAGTCGAGGCCTACAAAGGCTTTCAAGATTGTATGACCAATAAGTCTTGGGGATATTTGGCTCTATTGAAAGGATGCAAGAGCAGTATTTGCCCCTCCGTACCTTATGAGGTTAATCTTGACGAAGTATCAAGCTTTCTTGAAAACATCTTCAATCTGAGTCAAGCAAAAAAACGATACAGTAGTGGACGTGTATTGTACGTTGTATTCTCAAATAAATGGGATAAATATTTTAATGATCAAGGAAGACACACCCCCAATATCTATGATGTAGCAATTTGGGCATATAGGAGAAATTCTTTTGAAGACAATATGACAAAGGAAGAAATTCTCCAAAAGTTTGCAGAAGAGTTCAACATCCCATTAAACATTATTTCAAACAGTTTCAACACTCATTCTAAAGAAATTGAGTTTACAGACTCTTTATATTCTGAAACTATACTCAAAGCTGAATTGAATGCTATTGGCGTCGATGTGTCCAAAGAAAATATTGATGCAAAGAAAGGAAGTGTTGTAGCAGCTCCTGGCGAAATAAGCCGTGGTCCTTTTGTTCAAACATTATATGCAGGATTAGAGATTACAGATTATGTTATTATTTTACAATCAGACTACCTGTCTCTTTATGGTAATGCCATAAAATCTATTAATAGCATAGATCATACTAGCCAAAACAAATATTCTAATTACCGCTCCTACATTACCGCCATCAAGACCAAACCCTTCCTTTTGCTTGCCGGTATATCCGGTACGGGCAAAAGCCGTATTGTCCGTGAATTGGCCCGTGCGTGTTGGGACGAAGATTCCACTGAATATAAAGCTCAGAAACCTAAGAATTTTGAGATGATTCAGGTAAAACCCAATTGGCATGATTCTACAGAACTGATAGGATATGTGAGTCGTGTCAGCGGAAACCCCATATATGTGATTGGCGATTTCTTAAGATTTATCACAAAGGCTTGGGAAAACTTGGATGTACCTCATTTCCTTTGTCTGGATGAAATGAACCTTGCTCCGGTAGAACAATATTTTGCGGAATTCCTTAGTGTGATAGAATCTCGTAAAAGCAATGAAGACGGTACGATTACTACAGACCCTATCCTGAAAAAAAGCACAGAAGATTGGTATCGAGTATTAACGGCCGAACTGACAGGAAACAATGAAGCATTAAGAAACCGCTTTTTGGAAGAAGGTATCACCATTCCACAGAACCTAATCGTAGTGGGCACGGTAAATATGGATGAAACGACTTTCTCATTCTCCCGTAAGGTACTTGACCGTGCCATGACCATAGAAATGAATGAAGTAGATTTGTATTCCGGATTGGACAACAAATATGAACGCATTGGTAAACTGAATAGCGATATGCTTATCGGTATAGCCGTAGAAGGTGTGGATGTATATGTCGACAACGAGGATGTTTGCAATAAGGTATTGGCTTATTTGCAAGCAGTGAATGACGTTCTTAATGGCACTCCGTTCAAGGTCGCCTACCGCACGCGGAACGAATTCCTACTTTATGTGGTAAACAATTTACCTTACAATATGGATGAAAACGGAAACGAGTTCAGTGAGGATGAGGTCATAGCAACCGCATTGGATGAGATAACAAGCATGAAAATCTTGTCGCGAATAGAAGGTGATGATACAAAAGTCAAGCATTCACTTCTTGAAAGGATGATTACTACTATCGAAGCGCAGTTGTTAGCATTGACTGGAGAAGATAAGAAAATAGAATCTGTTTCCATAGCCAAGCTGAAAGAGATGCAAGAACGGTTGTCATCCGGCTATACAAGTTTCTGGAGTTAAAAACAATCAGATATTCGCAAAGGACGATGGAACTGCTTACCATAAAGCATCAGGATTTTGAAATGATTGTCGAATGTGCAAAATTCGATGACATTTGGCATAAAGCCAAGAGTAATATTGGAGAAGAATGCTTACACTCCACTTATTCTTGGTCAGAAAGCGTATCATCTGTTATCCTGAGCAACTATATCGGAAAAGAAATTACGATTGAAAACAGCCAACAAGCTCCCGCCATATTTTTCGACAACACCGATTATCCTATTTGGGTGGAATTCAAGGACTATGTGAAAAAGGCTCAGTTTGGTTCTATTCTCCAGAGTGAAAATGAAAAATTCACTTTTCGCAGACAGATATTGGCAGGTTTCTTGAATTATGGCAATGAAGTCGGACGCAGTGAAATACAACTCATATACCAAGTGGGAGCAGAAACCCGCAGTTTTGTCTTCTCTTTTGAGGTGTTGAGTACAAAACTCAACTATCACGAGCATTGGAAATCCATTATAGAGGATATTGAACAAGAGTACAGAATGCTTTCGCTCGACTATATGCGAAGAACCTTTCATGGCTTTTCGCCCGATGCAAACGGTGAGACTCCGGAAATAATCTGGTGGAGCGTATTTGCCAATGAGCAAAAGAAATTCATCAAGGCCTGCAAAAACATTATTGACCGCCCAAGACATCGTTTACACGGAAAAGAGACTTACAAACGTGCCGATAAGCTGACATTTGTTCCCTCTTGCATAGAAAACGAACTGGCGGAACATCGGGCGGACTGTTCGCATCTATATCGTGTGGAAGAACGTGTGTGGACAAATGATACAAAGGAAAATAGATTCTTGAAATTTGCGCTTGGACAGATTACCGATAGATACGAGATCCTGAAGAAGCGTATAGAAGCGATAAAGAATGCCTCGGATGTGATGAAAGAGGATATGCAAGCCACATTGGCAACGCTAAAACACTTGCAACGAAATCCATTCTTCCGTACCGTAGGAAATTACAAGGGGATGAATCAAGAAAGTCTGGTTTTACAAAAAGCTACCGGATATAGTCAGATATATCGCACATGGAGTCTGCTTCACCGCTCTTATTCTCTGAATGATGGCATATACCGTTTACAAACCAAAGACATTGCAACACTGTATGAAATATGGTGTTTCGTAGAAGTAAGCCATATAGTGAAAGAAAAACTGCATTTGTCTGATGAAGATATAGACCACAGGAATCGCATGGAAATGAACGGACTATTTACATGGGATTTGGGTAAAGGTGAACATTCACGCATACTTTTCAAGAAAGACGATATAGAATTGGCAGAACTTGTTTATAATCCAAAGAGTACGGAGCGAGAAAACTTATCGGCAGGTATAAAAGATTGGACTGTGCCAACTGTCCCCCAAAAGCCGGACATTGTGTTGCAACTTACCAAGAACGATTTGCAAGAAGAAATGAAAATGACTTACCTGTTTGATGCGAAATATCGTATTGACGGGAAAGACAAAAACGGTGTGGACGTTCCACCGGAAGATGCTATCAACCAGATGCACAGATATCGCGATGCCATCTATTACAAAGATTATCAGTCGGATGCCTTGAAGAAGGAAGTAATTGGCGGCTACATCCTGTTTCCCGGTGATGGCGAACCGGCTGTAGTGGCAGAATCCAAGTTTCGCAAGACTATAGACGAAGTAAACATTGGAGCTTTCCCGCTTCGCCCCAAAGACACGCATAACAGGCAGTTACTGGAACGATTCATAGAAGAGCTTATTCTAACCAAATCGTATGAGACCATATCAAAGGTAATACCGCAAAAAGGTGCATTATTGCAAGTGCCCAATCGCCTCCTTATCGGTTTAGTAGGAAACAGTTCACGACCGGGATACACACAAAGTTTCCTTGATGGCAATGCCACCTTATACCATACAGGACCTAAGTTCCCCACGACCATTTCATTGCATGACCTTCATTACTTTATACCTTATATAAAGAGTAAGGGAGTTCGTGATATATATGAAATTGTCCGTGTAAGGACTATTACAGGAAAGGAAGCAAAGCAAACAGAAGGAGAAGATGCTACAGACGACATGCGATTAGCGTTTGAGTTGCGTTTCAGCCGGAAGCTGTTTGACAATTATCGACCGATAGATACTCATAAGATGATTAGCTATACATTTATTGACACGACATTTGATGAAATAGAAAAGTGGGTAGTAATTGATAAATTCTAAAATGTACATTCACCATACTATTACCAGACCATGATTACATCAGATAAATTTTATTTCAAAAGGTCGTATATTCAACAAACCTTTAATTTCTAGACAAAATGAGAAATTGTGACAAATTACATTTGTGCGATCATTTAGTATTAAATGAAGGCGCTTATTTCTATAAAAAAAACGAGCTTAAAGTAGGAAAGGATAGAATTCAAGAGGTATTTAATTCTGTATTGACTGAGATCGAATACGAACTATTTACAAAGATTTGTCGTAAGAGAGAAATAGTGAATGTACCCAACAAACAGGAAATCTATTATTCTTTGCTTGTTTTCAAATTCGCAACTTACCCCTCTTTTTTAGATTTTGAAGAAGAAAATTTTCCAAAAAAATTAATGGAAAACAGATTAGCATATTTGCTTATTGTGGAAATAAACGATTATATTATTCTAGTCAAAAAAAACATATCACGTATTAGCTCTTTCATTAATAGCCTAACTTCCATACCAACTGATACTTTAGCTGGTGTACTGGTTGACGATGATACTGTTTTTCAGCAAATGAAATTAAGCAATATGAATATGAACGAGAATGCCATGCGCAACAAATCTTATGAAGCCAACAGTTTGGAAAACACGATGCCAATGTTTGGCTCTAATCATACAGTTGTTAATACAGCACGATTTGCCAATACTAATGGCTTATGTACTGTAAACATAAACACCTCACGATTGACAAAATTTGGAACTAAGAAAAACTTAATAGAGTTATTGGAGTGGATGAATGTTTTAATTACAAAAATTGATTCATATATTCCACAAGAATCATTCTTTTCACGTTTTGCCAAACCACAATCATGGAAAAAACAGCAAGATAAATTAGAACCGGTATCATTACTTATAGATATATTTAAACTTAATTCTTATATTCAGGAACTTCACTGTACGGATGTTTTTTTGAAAAAGGAAGGCGAAGAAGAATATTTTGCAAAAACAAACATCTTTGCAAAATACATAATTTCTGGTATGAAGTGTCTTACTTTAGATGAGAAAGAAAAAGATATTTATAGGAAAAAGGGCAAACGTAATATTGGTGTAAAAAAGATGAAATCAGGCTTGAAGATTGTGGCATGTGGTAATTTATTTGATTCTTTGTATTT
>ERZ1023970.696-NODE-696-length-9432-cov-6.894849_pt1 | contig 9432 bp, 17 predicted proteins | sample MGYA00380430_ERZ1023970 | MGnify/ENA primary metagenome ERZ1023970 (study PRJEB33179, sample SAMN07449052) | human gut metagenome | biome: Human-gut; feature: Human associated habitat; material: Faeces | host: Homo sapiens | place: India:Kasaragod | collected... | reverse complement strand
CGACGGCGCGTCTGAGGACGAACGCCGGTGTGGGCCTGCGGGGTGACGTCGGTGATGGAACCGACTTCGAGTCCGGCGGACTGCAGGGAACGGATGGCGGTTTCACGACCGGAACCCGGGCCCTTCACGAACACGTCGACCTTCTTGAGGCCGTGCTCCATAGCCTTGCGGGCTGCGGATTCGGCGGCCATGCCAGCGGCGTACGGCGTGGACTTACGGGAGCCCTTGAAGCCGACATCGCCACCGGACGCCCAGGACACAACTGCGCCGGACGGGTCGGTGATCGAAATGATGGTGTTGTTGAAAGTGGACTTGATGTGCGCCTGCCCAACCGGGACCGACTTGCGGTCGCGGCGACGCGGCTTGCGCGCGGCTTGCTTTTGAGCTGCCATTGACCCTCGTTTCCTAATAACGAATTTGCTTTGATGTTCAAACGATGAGGCTCACACCTCGTGGCTTGAACTGTCAGCCACCGATTACTTGGTGGCCTTCTTCTTTCCGGCGACCGTGCGCTTCGGGCCCTTGCGGGTACGAGCATTGGTCTTGGTGCGCTGACCGCGCACAGGAAGTCCCTTACGGTGACGCTGGCCTTGGTAGCAGTTGATCTGGATCTTACGGCGGATGTCCGCATCGATTTCACGACGCAGATCACCCTCGATCTTGTAGTTACCCTCAAGGTAATCACGCAGCGTAATCAGCTGCTCATCCGTCAGATCCTTGACGCGAATGTCCGGATTGATACCGGTCGCGGCAAGCGTTTCCTTGGCACGAGTACGACCAACACCAAAGATGTAGGTGAGGGCGATCTCGATGCGCTTCTCATTGGGGATGTCGACTCCGGCAAGACGTGCCATTGCGATTCCTTCTGTTTTCCGCAGGTCTTGCACCGAGTCGTCCGGTTTCCCGGCCCGGGCCTGCGTACCCGGGGTTCATCCCGCTTTCACGGGCTGTGACTCAGCGCCTGTACTGTTTATGCCGCTGGATCTGCTCTCAGCCCTGACGCTGCTTATGGCGCGGGTTGACGCAAATCACCATGACGCGGCCGTGACGACGGATCACGCGGCAGTTCTCGCAGATCCTCTTCACACTAGGGCTGACCTTCATGGTTTTCCTTTGCTTGTGTACCTTTACTTGTAACGGTACGTAATACGGCCGCGGTTCAGATCGTAGGGGCTCATTTCAAGCACAACACGATCCTGCGGCAGAATGCGGATGTAGTTCTTCCTCATCTTGCCCGAAATGGTTGCGAGCACGATATGCTTGTTTTCGAGTTCAACACGAAACATCGCGTTCGGCAGTGCTTCCACTACCTGTCCTTCGACTTCAATCACACCGTCTTTAGCCATGAGCCTCGTTCCGTTCCTTGGCGATTACTATGCGTGCCCGAAGACACACCAACTTGCAAGAATACACGAAAGCGGGAATCAAGACACGTTCGGCGTGTCGCGATTCCCGCTTTCGTTGGAAATATGTTATTCTGCTTGGTTTTTCCTTCAGCCAAGCTCCGCCACGATGGTGGCCTGGATCTCGTCGACGGCGCCGACGCCATTGAACGTCTTGAGCAGGCCGCGCTTCTGGTAGATGTCCAGCAGCGGCGCGGTCTCCTTGGCGTACACGTCAAGACGCTTGGCGATGGCTTCAGGGGTGTCATCGGAGCGGCCTTCGATTTCGGCGCGCTTCTTCATACGCTCCATGAGCACGTCGTGATCTGCATCCAGTGCGACGACCGCGTCAAGCGGGGTGTCCAGCTCGCCCAGGATGGCGTCGAGAGCCTCGACCTGGGAGGCGTTGCGCGGATAGCCATCGAGAATCCAGCCGTTCTTGGCGTCGTCCATGGCCAGACGGTCCTTGACGATCTTGTTGGTCAGCTCGTCCGGCACAAGCTCGCCCTTGTCGATGTACTTGAGCGCTTCGACGCCGAGCTCTGTCTTGTTCTTGATGTTGTAGCGGAAGATATCGCCGGTGGAGATCGCCGGGATTCCGTAGTGCTCGCTCAGCAGAGCGGCCTGGGTGCCCTTGCCTACGCCCTGCGGGCCCATGATCAGCAGTCGCATGTGTTGTTCTCCGTTTCGTTCATTCCCCTCAACGGGGATTTTCGGATGATGGATTACTTAACATAAAAATCGTGATACCGCTCCCGATCAACGGAAACGGCATCACGATTCAAGTGGTTACTTACCTTCCTTGTGGTCGGTGTCCTCGAACAGGAAGCCAGCGTACTGGAACTGTTCGGTCTGGGCCTTGGCCTGGCGCAGGGTGTCGAGGCCGACGCCTGCGATGATCAGGATGGTGGTGCCGCCGAACGGCAGCTTGGTGTTCAGGTTCAGCGCCATGATGAGCACCGTCGGGATAAGCGCCACGAACAGCAGGTAGACGGCGCCGACCGTGTTCAGACGGTTCATCACGTAGCTCAGGTAGTTGCTGGTGGCGCTTCCCGCGCGGATGCCCGGAATGAAGCCGCCGTACTGCTTCATGTTGTCGGCGGTCTCGTCCGGGTTGAAGGTGATCTCCGTGTAGAAGAAGCAGAAGAACACGATCATCAGCGCGTACAGTGCGATGTACCACACGGATGTGGTGTTGGCCAGGTTGGAGTTGATCCACTTGACCCAGGACTGGTCGGAATTGCCGAACTGCGCGATCAGCGTCGGCACGGCCAGGATGGAGGATGCGAAGATCGGCGGGATGACGCCGCTCATGTTGATCTTCAGCGGCAGGTAGGTGGAGGAGCCACCGTACATCTTGCGGCCGATCATACGGCGGGTGTACTGCACCGGAATACGACGCTGGGCAAGCTCGACGTAGATGACAAGGATCATGATGACCAGCAGGGTGCCGACGACCGCGGCGAACTTGCCCCAATTGCCATCGGTGCCGTTGGTGCCCCAGCCGATCTCCCACAGCTGCGGCAGGAAGCCGGAGCAGATGGACATGAAGATAAGGATGGACATGCCCTGGCCGAGGCCCTTGTCGGTGACCAATTCGGCCATCCACATGATAAGGCCGGTACCGCCGGTCATGATGAGCACCATGACCACAAGGTTCCACACGGAACCGTCCGGAACGACCTGGGAGCACTGGTAGTTGAACAGCGCGCCGGAACGTGCGGTCACCAGGATGGTGGTGGACTGCAGCACGGCAAGGCCGATGGTCAGGTAACGGGTGTACTGGGTCAGCTTGGCTTCGCCGGACTGGCCTTCCTTGTGCAGTGCCTCGAAACGAGGGATGACCACCCGCCGCAGATGGATCACGATCGCTGCGGTGATGTACGGCATGACGCCCAATGCGAAAATCGACAGCTGCAGCATGGCGCCGCCGGAGAAGAGGTTCACCAGACCGATAAAGTTCTCAGAAGCGTTGTTCATCTTGCCGACGCACTGCTGGACGACGGTGTAATCGACGCCAGGGGTCGGGATGAATGAACCGATACGATAAATGATGATGATACCAAGGGTGAAGAGGATTTTATTCCTCAATTCCTTGGTCTTCAAGGCCTGGATTAACGTCCTCACCTGGGGTTCCTTCCATCGTCGTGCGCACCTGCGCACACGTGCAAAAACAGACTCTAACGCTCGAGTCTAGCGTACGGCGTGTACCGATATGGCGTTTTCGTCATTATTCGTCTGTTTTTTGTTTTTCCATGCATGATTGCATTTTGACTGCAAACGAATGAGGCTTCCCCCGCTCTAAAGCGGGGGAAGCCTCATGTCTGAGCTTCAGTCAGCTACATTCCGTTGGAATCAATCCTCGGAAATGGAGCCGCCAGCAGCCTCGATCTTGGACTTGGCGGAAGCGGAAGCCTTGACACCCTTGAGAGTGTAGGCAGCCGAAACCTCGCCGTCGCCCAGGACCTTGACCGGGAAGCCGTTGCGGACGGCACCCTTGGCAACCAGATCAGCCACGGTGATCTCGCCGCCCTGCGGGAACAGTTCCGCAAGAACAGCCACGTTGACGACCTGGTATTCCTTCTTGAACGGGTTCTTGAAGCCACGCAGCTTCGGAAGGCGCATGTACAGCGGCAGCTGGCCACCTTCGAAGCCCGGACGAACCTGATAGCGCTTCTTGGTACCCTTGTCGCCACGGCCCGAGGTCTTACCCTTGGAGCCTTCACCACGGCCAACGCGGATACGATCCTTGTTGGCACCCGGAGCCGGCTTCAGGTCATGCATCTGCAGAATGTCTGCCATAATCAGTCAGCCTCCTCGACGGTGATCAGGTGACGGAGGACCTGCAGCTGGCCACGAAGGGCCGGAGTGTCCTCACGAGTCACGGTCTTGCCGATCTTGTTCAGGCCCAGAGTCTGAGCCGCAGCACGCTGCTTCGGAGTGGAATTCACCAGACCGTGGTGCAGCTTGATGTTCAGGTTAGTCATCACTCACCGTCCTTCTGAGCAGCCTTGGCCTGAGCCTCTTCACGAGCCTTGCGGGCCTCGGCGATGCCTTCGGCGCGAGCACGCAGCAGCGCGTCCGGAGCCACCTCTTCGAGAGACATGCCACGACGTGCGGCAATCTCTTCCGGCTCTTCGAGCTTCTTGAGGGCGTCGACGGTTGCGCGCACCACGTTGACGGCGGTGGCGGAGCCCATCGACTTGGTCAGGACGTCGGTGATGCCAGCGCATTCCATGACGGCGCGGACTGCACCGCCGGCGATAACGCCGGTACCCGGAGCAGCCGGGCGCAGCAGCACGGTGCCAGCGGCATCGTGGCCGATCACCGGGTGGGTGACGGTGCCTTTGATGCGCGGCACAGTGAACATGTGCTTCTTGGCATCCAGCTGGCCCTTGGCGATTGCAGCCGGGACCTCACGGGACTTGCCGTAGCCGACACCGACGGTGCCCTTGCCATCGCCGACCACCACGAGGGCGGCGAAGCTGAACGTACGACCACCCTTGTGGGTCTTGGACACACGGTTGATGGTCACCACGCGATCGAGCATCTCGTTCTCGTGAGATTCCTCACGACGGTTGCGACGCTCGCCACGACGACCCTCACCGCGCTGGCCACGACGGGACTTGCGGTCCTCGTTGTTGGACTCAGCGGCAGCCTGAGTGTTCTGAGTTTCTTCAGCCACTTGGGTTTCCTTTTCGTTGTCGCTCACAGTGCCAGACCTCCCTCGCGGGCGCCTTCAGCGACAGCTGCGACGCGGCCATGATACTTGTTGCCGCCACGATCGAACACGACCGCGGTGATGCCAGCGTCCTGAGCCTTCTTGGCGATCAGTTCGCCGACCTTCTTGGCGGCTTCGGTCTTGGTGCCCTCGAAACCAGCGAAATCGCTGGTCAGAGTGGATTCGCTCACCAGAGTGACGCCCTTGGTGTCATCGATGATCTGGGCAACCATGTGACGGTTGGAACGGGTAACCACCAGACGCGGAAGCTCCGGGGTACCGCTGATGTGCTTGCGCAGACGAGCGTGACGGCGCTTAAGCGCGACCTTCTTGCCCTTACCGAGAATCTGGACGCTCATTACTTACCAGCCTTTCCAGCCTTGCGCAGAATGTGCTCATCCGCGTACTTGATGCCCTTGCCCTTGTAGGGTTCCGGAGCACGAAGCTTACGAATGTTAGCGGCGCACTGGCCAACAGCCTGCTTGTCGATGCCCTTGACGATCACCTGGTTCGGGTTCGGCAGTTCGAATTCGATGCCTGCCGGCGGCTCGACGGTGATGGTGTGGGAATAGCCGAGGGAGAACTCAATGCCCTTGCCCTTCATCTGGGCGCGGTAACCGGTACCGACGATCTCCAGAGTCTTGGCATAACCCTCGTGCACGCCCTTGACCATGCCCGCCACGATGGAGCGAGCCAAGCCGTGCTTTGCACGGGTCGGACGCAGGTCATCAGCCGGGGTGAGGACAACTTCGTTGCCTTCGACCACTGCGGTGATGCCTTCAGGAATCTCGTAGGAGTCAGTGCCCTTAGCGCCCTTGGCGGTAAAGGACTGACCGTCGATCTTGACTTCCACGCCAGCCGGAATGGTGACGGGGAGCTTACCAATATGCGATGCCATGTTTCAGCTCTCCTTTCTCACCAAACGAAAGCGACGATCTCGCCGCCGATGCCTCGGTCGAGGCATTCCTTCTGGGTCAGCAGTCCCGAGCTAGTCGAGATGATTGCGATGCCAAGGCCACCGAGCGGCATCGGCAGAGCATCGGACTTTGCGTAACGACGCAGGCCCGGCTTGGAGATGCGCTTGATGCCCTGGATGGAACGCTCGCCGTTCGGACCGTACTTGAGGGTGACCTCAAGAGTCTGGCCAACCTTGGCTTCCTTGGCGGTGAAGTCCTTGATGTAGCCTTCACGCTTCAGAATCTCAGCGATGTTCGCCTTGAACTTGGAGTACGGCATATCCACGGTCTCGTGCTTTGCCGCGCTCGCATTACGCAGACGCGTAAGCATGTCTGCGATCGGATCTGTCATTGTCATTTGGGCTAACGCCCTTTCTCGCCATGGTTTCCGCCGCCCTCACGCCTTAGAGGCGATCGGGCCGCGGACCTTCAGCGTCGATATTTACCAACTGGACTTCGTAACGCCGGGCAGCTCGCCGCGGTGGGCCTTCTCACGAAGGCAGATGCGGCAGAGGCCGAACTTGCGGTAGACGGAGTGAGGACGACCGCAGACCTGGCAACGCGTATAGGCGCGCACCTTGAACTTCGGCTTAGCGGCCGCCTTGTTCTTAAGAGCGGTTTTTGCCATATCAGTTCTCCTTGAAGGGGAAGCCGAGGTGCTTCAGGAGCACGCGAGCTTCCTTGTCGTCCTTGGTGCTGGTCACCACGGTGATGTCCATACCACGCTGGTGATCGATCGAATCCGGATCGATCTCGTGGAACATGGACTGCTCGGTGAGGCCAAAGTTGTAGTTGCCCTGACCGTCGAACTGGTCGCCGTTGATGCCGCGGAAATCGCGGATACGCGGCAGAGCCATGGTCAGAAGGCGATCCAGGAACTCCCACATGCGCTCGCCACGCAAGGTGACGTAGGCGCCGATGGCCTGGCCCTCACGCAGGTGGAACTGTGCGACGGACTTCTTGGCCTTGGTGATCTTCGGCTTCTGGCCGGTGATCAGGGTGAGGTCCTTGACGGCACCTTCGATGAGCTTGGAGTCGCGAGCTGCGGCGCCAACGCCCATGGAGACGACGACCTTCTGGACGCGAGCGACCTGCATCGGGTTGGAGTAGTGGAATTCCTTCTCCAGCTCCGGCACGATCTGCTCGTTGTACTTCTGCTTCAAGCGCGGAGTTGCCGGCGCTTCGACAGTGGTATCGGTCATGCCAGCTCCTTTCCGGACTTCTTGGCGACACGCACGCGCACGGTCTTCACCTTGCCGTCACGGGCCTCTTCCTTTTCGACGATGCGCACGCGGGTGGGCTGCTTGGTCTCCGGATCGATGACCATCACGTTGGAGCGATGAATCGGAGCCTCGACAGCCACGATGCCGGCCTGCTGGCCCTGCTGCGTGGCGCGGACGTGCTTCTTGACGATCTGCACGCCCTCGACGATCAGACGATCGTCCTTGAGCACCTGCTTGACGGTGCCTTCCTTGCCGCGATCCTTGCCGCGGATGACCTTGACCAGGTCGCCGCTCTTAATCTTGGCTGCCATGTCAGATCACCTCCGGGGCGAGGGACACGATCTTCATGAAGCGCTTGTCGCGCAGTTCACGACCGACCGGTCCGAAGATACGAGTGCCCTTCGGTTCACGGCCAGAGCCGAGAATGACGGCGGCGTTCTCGTCGAACTTGATGTAGGAGCCGTCGACACGACGGTGTTCCTTGACAGTGCGGACGACGACAGCCTTGACGACGTCGCCCTTCTTGACCGACCCGCCAGGGATGGCGTCCTTGACGGAGGCGACGATCACGTCACCGATGCCGGCATAGCGTCGCTTCGATCCGCCGAGCACTCGGATGGCGAGGAGTTCCTTCGCACCCGTGTTGTCGGCGACATGAAGCCGCGTTTCCTGCTGAATCATTGATTCTCCTTAGCCGAGCTGGTTCTCCCCAAGCACCCCGCCTGCCTGCTAGAAGCAGGCGGGGTGACTCACGGAGCCTTGCCGAACTTATTTACTTAGCGCGCTCGATGATGCTATCGAGACGCCAACGCTTGGTCTTGCTCAGGGGCCGAGTCTCCATAATACTCACGAGGTCGCCAATGTGAGCCTCGTTGTGTTCATCATGGACCTTGACCGTACGAGTGGAGCGCACAACCTTGCCGTAAAGCGGGTGGGTCGAACGCTGCTCGAGCTCGACGGAAATCGTCTTGTCCATCTTATCGGACACGACGTAACCGCGACGAACCTTGCGGAAGTTACGCTCTTCAGCCATTACTTCTCCTCAGCTTTCGTTTCGGTCGCCTCGGGGGCCTGGCTGATGCCGAGCTCACGCTCGCGCAGGATGGTGTACATCCTGGCGATGTCGTGCTTGACCGCCTTGAGGCGGGCGGTGTTTTCGAGCTGACCGGTCGCGGACTGGAAGCGCAGGTTGAACAGCTCTTCCTTGGACTTCTTGAGGAAGCCCTCGATCTCCTCGTTGGTCTTCTCGTTGAGATTCTTCATGGTGTAGTCTGCAGTTCCGACTGCCATCAGATGTCACCGCCTTCACGAGCAATAACACGGCACTTCATGGGGAGTTTGTCGATTGCGCGGCGCAGAGCCTCACGAGCGACATCCTCGGACACGCCACCGCTCTCGAACATAACGCGCCCCGGGTGGACGTTGGCGAGCCAGAATTCCGGAGTAGCCTTACCGGAACGCAGTCGGGTGCCGAGCGGCTTCTTGGTCAGCGGACGATCCGGGAAGATCGTGATCCACACGCGGCCACCACGCTTGATGTAGCGGGTCATGGCGATACGAGCGGCCTCGATCTGGCGGTTGGTCACATAAGCCGGAGCCAGAGCCTGGATACCGAAATCGCCGAAAGCGATCTCGTTGCCGCCCTTGGACATGCCACGGCGGACCGGACGGTGCTGCTTACGATACTTGGTTCTCTTTGGGATAAGCATTCTCAGCTCACTCCTTCGTTTCCGTTGCGGCAGGTGCCTCAGCAGCGGCCGGAGCCTCTGCTGCTGCGTTCTGCTGCGGAGCAGCGTTGCGCTGGCCGCGACGCGGACGACGATCGCCGCGACGGCCCTGGCGGTTGTTGCTCTGCTGTGCCTGCTGCTCTTCGAACTCACGCTCGGTCATATCACCCTTGTAGATCCAGACCTTCACGCCGATACGGCCGTAAGTGGTCTTGGCCTCGAAGAAGCCGTAATCAATGAGGGCACGCAGGGTCTGCAGCGGAACGCGACCCTCGCGATAGAACTCGGAACGGCTCATTTCGGCGCCACCAAGGCGGCCGGAGAGCTTGATACGGATACCCTTGGCGCCTGCACGCATGGCATCCTGCTGGGCCTTACGCATCGCGCGACGGAAGGTCACGCGGTTGGTGAGCTGCTCAGCGA
>ERZ1023970.686-NODE-686-length-9548-cov-6.795112_pt1 | contig 9548 bp, 10 predicted proteins | sample MGYA00380430_ERZ1023970 | MGnify/ENA primary metagenome ERZ1023970 (study PRJEB33179, sample SAMN07449052) | human gut metagenome | biome: Human-gut; feature: Human associated habitat; material: Faeces | host: Homo sapiens | place: India:Kasaragod | collected... | reverse complement strand
CCCAGCTCGGAGGGGCTTCGGCCCGCAGTGGCACACAAGCGCCGACACGATGACCCATATCGACCGCCGTCCGCTGCAGGCTGTCGGACAGACTCTCGTAAACCTTTTGCTTGAAAAATAAATTTTGCGTAACTTCGCACCGTAGAAACAGAAAACGTCGATATGAAGGAAGCATTACATCTGACACAAGAACAGAAACTGCAGCAACGGCTGTCGCCGCAGCAGGTGCAGTTTGTCAGACTGCTGGAAATGAACAGCCTTGAGGTGGAAGATGAGGTGCGCCACGAAATCCTTGACAATCCGGCAATCGAAGTGGCTGAGCAGGACGACAGCCAGAAGAACGGAAGCGAGGAAGGCGGCGAGGAAAGTGAGGAAAAGGCTGACGACATTGCTCCCGACACGACAATGGCGCGCGACGCCGACGATCCGGAGGACGATGCCGACGACACTCCCGACTATCGCCTGAACATATCAAACCACAGCGCCGACGACAAGGTGCTTGAGCCTATCATCACGTCGGAAAGCACTCTGATTGACTATCTTACGGAGCAAATCAACGAGCATGACCTGTCGGAAAAGCAACAGCAAATAGCCGACTATATCATCGGAAGCATCGACGACAACGGATATCTTACCCGCTCGGTGTCGGCAATCTCCGATGACCTTATCTTTCAGGAAGGGCTTGACGTGACCGACGGGGAAATAAACACCGTGCTGCAGGCAATACGTGAGCTCGACCCTGCGGGGGTGGCGGCGTTCGACCTGCGCGACTGTCTGCTGCTGCAGCTGGAACGGCTGCCTGGAACGCCCGAAAACCTACATGCCTACACGGTTGTCGACAAATATTTCACCGAATTTTCAAAAAAACACTACGACAAGATTATGGCGGCAATGAAACTCGATAAAGAGGAGTTCCGCCATGTGCTTGAAGCTATACAGGCTCTCAATCCAAAGCCGGGAAGCCTTTACGGAGGCGGCGAAAACCAAAAGGCGCAGCACATAATCCCCGACTTCAACGTCGATGTGGACGGCGATACAATAACGCTGACGCTGCTCAACAACGTGCCCGACTTGCAGATTGAGGAGTCGTTCCAAGCAATGTATGACAATCTTCCCGCAAAGCCGCGCAACCGCAACGAGGAGGAGGCAAACCGATTTGTCAAAGACAAATACGAGTCGGCATCGGTGTTTATCAAGATGTTGAAGCAGAGGCAGCAGACGCTGTTTAGCACGATGCGCGCCATTGTGGGATGGCAAAAAGCGTTTTTCCTCACCGAGGACGAGTCGCAGCTGCGGCCGATGGTGCTGAAAGACATCGCCGCGATAACGGGCTATGACCTGTCGGTGATATCACGCGCCACTTCAGGAAAATACGTGATGACTCCCGGCGGCGTATACCCGCTGAAGTTCTTCTTCAACGAGGGTATGAAGCATGAGTCGGGCGAAGACGTGTCGACTCGCGAGATTCAGTCGGCATTGAAAGACATCATCGAACACGAGGACAAGAAAAAGCCGTTCTCCGACGAGGCTCTTTGCGAACTTCTCAACAAGAAAGGCTATGAAATAGCACGCCGCACCATCGCCAAATACCGCGAACGCCTGGGTTTCCCTGTGGCACGGCTGCGTAAAGAATTATGATATGGAAAATCTGAAAACGGAAATCACGTCGACAATAATGTCGCTTGAACAGAAAACGTTGGTTGTTTGGCTGTATGTGGCTGTCGTTTTCTCGTTTATGCTGTATCCGTTGTTGATGGGAACATACGGTATGCTCATCGCATTCCAACTGTCAACTTACCAGATTTTGCTCACCACCGACAAACTTATCGTCATCGCTGTGGTGGCGGTGTTGACGTGCGTGGTGCCGGCAATTCTGTTTATTGTGATGAAGCATTTCGGCATAATCTCCGACGTGCAGCTCAACCGTCAACGGGAGCGGTTTCTGCCATACACAATCATCACGGTGTGCTATGTGGTCGGTGCGCTCTATCTGTTCAATATCAACGCTCCCACGTGGATGTGGATGTTTCTCTTCGGAGCGGCGACGTCGGCTCTGGTGTCGATGGTGGTCAACTTCTTCTGGAAAATCAGCGCGCACATGGCTGGTATCGGCGGACTGATTGGCTTGCTTTGTAAAATCAACAATTACGGTGACGGCGTTTTTGACCTTATGCCGATAATCTGCGTGATGATAATCACGGCAGGCATCCTCGGCACGTCGCGCATCGCAATGGAGCGGCACACGCTGTGGCAGGTGATTGCCGGCGTGCTCAACGGATTCCTCTGCGTTTATATGATTTGACGGATATGGACAAGAACTGCATAATCCACACGCTTGCCAACGGCATGCGTGCCGTCTACTGTCAGCGGCATGGAAACGTGGCATACTGCGGTGTGGCTGTCAATGCCGGAAGCCGCGACGAGGGCGTCGACAGGGGGCTTGCGCACTTTGTGGAGCATACCATATTCAAAGGCACGTCGCGACGCCGCGCTTGGCACATACTCAACCGCATGGAGCTTGTCGGCGGCGAGCTCAACGCCTACACGTCGAAGGAGGAGACGCTCGTCTACTCGCTGTTTCCAAAGGGGAATATGCCGCGAGCCATGGAACTTATTGCCGACCTTGTGCAAAACTCTGTGTTTCCCGAGCATGAGTTGGAAAAGGAGAGGGAGGTGGTGCTGGAAGAGATTCTGTCATACCGCGACACGCCGTCGGAGGCCGTCTACGACGACTTTGAGGACTTGATTTTCGCGGGCAACGCTCTCGGACACAACATCCTCGGCGACGAGGACTCTTTGCAGGAACTTTCTTCGGAGAAATGCCGCAGATTTATAGAATGCCTGTACACCCCAGGCAATATGGTGCTGTTTGGTGTGGGCGACGCAGCCCCCGAACGCTTCTTCCGCCTCGCCGAGCGGCATTTCGGAAGCTTCAGCCGCACGCTTGTGCGCCCGGAACGCAGCGTGCCGGCAGTGTTGCCGCAGTTTGCCGAGACACGCTCTGTCGACTCACATCAGGCACACACCGTGATCGGCATTCCCACATTCGGAATGCACGACGACCGCAAATACGCGCTTCTGCTGCTCAACAACATTCTCGGAGGTCCGGGGATGAACTCTCTGCTCAATGTGGCGATACGCGAACGTCACGGCTATGCCTATACCGTCGAGTCGGCGGTGACTTTGTTTTCCGACAGCGGATTGATGACCGTTTATTTCGGAAGCGACGAGCGCTACGCCAAGCGGTGTCTCAACCTCGTGGACCGCACTCTCGACTCGCTCGCATCGTCAACGATGCGCCAGCGTGCGCTTGACGCCGCAAAGAAGCAATATGCGGGTCAGTTGCTCGTGGGTAGCGAGAGTCTTGAAGGCACAGCATTGTCGATGGGCAAGAGCGTGATGCACTTCGGGACGGTCAGCACCGTCGACGAAATCACCGACCGCATACGCAGCGTCACCGCCGAGCAGCTCCGCGATGCCGCCGCCACCATAGCCGGTCGCTATTCCCGCCTGACATTTCTCTGAAAAATTGCGATTACCGGAGTAAAATAACAGGATACGCGTTTTGTAGATACGTGTGTGATGCTTATATTTGCACTGTCGATGACGCGTAATGTGCCGTCGGCGATGAAGTTAAGGAAATACTAACAAGAAACCGAATAATTATGGAAAAATCGTTCAGGAGTCATTTGTCAGCGGCAGTGGCGCTGCTTTTGACGGTGTTTGTGTTCGCATCGTGTTCCGACAGCCCGTCGGATTTGGTGAACTATGTGCCTAAGGAGTCAAAGGCTGTGATGGTGTTCAAGCCTGGCGACCTTGCGAAAAAAGGAAATCTGGAGAAGTATGTGAAGAAGTTCCCGAAAGAGAAGTTTGGAGAGGCGGCTGAGTTCATAAAAACGTGTATGAAAGGCGAGAGCGGCATCGACATGGAGCAGATGGTGCTGTTTGAATACGAAGGTGACGGCTACCTGTCGTTTGTCATCAGCGACGAGAGCAAGTTTGAGAAACTGGATCTTATAGCCGACAACACGACCAAAGGCGAGTCGGGCGGGTTGACAACCTATGAGGCCGACAGCAAGGGCGCGCCTTCTGTGGTGGTTGACGGCAGCAAGGCTTGGCTTTGCCCGAAAAATCTGGACGATGGCATCGACGCGGTGAAGACATTCATTGCCCTTGACAAGGAGAAGTCGGTGGCTGAGGCTCCGGGTTTTGCCGACAACATGAGCGACGGCGACATGAACATATATATCAACATGGAGGAAATCATGTCGATGGGCGGCGGAATGACCGAGCAGATGATGAATAAGGAAATGTCGAGATACGGGCTGTCGCTTGACGACATGAATATCAAGGAATATTTCGACAGCCATATCTATCTGACGGTGCTTTTTGAGAAAGACAAACTTTCTGTGAAGTGCAAATGCTTGGACGGCAAGGGCGAGAACATCGTTTCAAAGGTCGTTGGCAACAAAACGATTGACACCGGAATGCTCAAGTTCTTTGACAAGTCGACCACGATGGTCTATGCGTCGGTGATTCCCGACTATGTCAAGAAGATGTACTCAAACCTTATCGAGAGCACAATCTACGACGAGACACAGAAGGCGATAGTTGAGGAAATCTTCAAAAACCTCGACGACAACGTGGCTTTTGGCATCTCAATCTCAGGAAACCTGACAACAAAAGTAGAGTCGGAATGGGGCAGCTATGATAAATTCAACCAGAAGTCAATCAATGGCACAATGGTGGCAAAATGCAAGAAGAGTCTGGAAGCTGATGTTGCCACGCTCGCGTCGATACTCGGCCTGCCGATAGCGACCGACGGTTCGGTGTCGTTCCCTATCGACAGCGAGACCACAGTGCGCATCAAAAGCGAGGGTAATTATCTCGTTGTTTCCACAACTGCCGCTCCGTCGCAGCCTCTTGCCGACCCGGGAATGTTTGGCGGCAAGTCGGCGGCAATGTTTGTCAACCTGTCGAAGACATCGCCAGCGGCGCAAAGCATCAAGCGCGCCTTTGGCATCGACCTCGACCTTACGGCAATCAGTTATTCAGACAAGCATGACAACTTGTTTGAGCTGAAGGTGAACAACAACAAGCAGGACAACGTGCTTGCCTATCTCGTAGACCTTGTGCTGAAGGTTTCAGAGATTTAGCATACAGTGCAGAATGTTGATAAATCGGTATGCGTCGGAGAAAACCGGACGCATACCGATTTTTTTACTTTTTAAAAGCGAAAAAAGTTTGGATAAGCAAGTAAAATTAATAATTTTGCAATTGAAACCTTTTTAAAAGGGGTGTCATAGAAATCGTTGACTAATCAAAAACGAAGGATTATGCTGAAATTGTGTATCAATTCGCGCGACGAACTGTTTGTGCTCGATCTTGACAAGGTGGCATACATACAAGCGAGCGGAAATTACTCGCGTATCGTCTATATCGGCGGAATGCAGATGATGATAACGCTTGGACTGTCGAAATTGGAGGGAATGATAAAGATGATTGTTCCGAAAGACCGCCGGAGCTCGTTTGTGCGACTTGGACGCAGCCTGCTTGTCAACCAAACCTATCTGACCCACATCAATGTGTTGAAGCAGCGGCTGACGCTGTCTGACAATCAGGAGCATTCCTATGTTCTCGACGTGCCTAAAGCATTGTTGAAGGCATATAAGGACTTGATTAGAAAAAGTTTCGCCGAGAGAATTAAAAACAAAGAGGAGTAGACCGTTATGACAATGATTATCATAGGCAAACAGGGCGACCAGAAGTTTCCGATAAAGAATGCGGGAGTCAGTCGCCAGCATGCAAGTATCACCATAGAGGGCGGACACTGGATTCTTGAGGATCTGGACTCGACCAATGGCACGTTTGTGCGCGACGACAATGGCTTGTATCAGCGGGTGAGCCGCGTGGAGATAAAAGAAGACACGATGGTGCGGCTGGGCGACGAGAGCAGCAACGGCTATGCGTTTATGGCTCACCATGTGGTGGAGGACGACCCTGAGAACTACGCCTATGAGTTCGCTCGGCTTGCGGAATGGCGCGACCGGTTCAAGAAAGAGCGTGAGCGTTGCCAGGCGGCGCAGCGCAACCGTGGGCTGGTGCAGATATTGATTTCTGTGGTGGTTATCGCCGTGTCGTATATGCCATTCCTTTCGGAGCAGCCACGACTCCAGCTGATGGTGATGCGCATCGGCATGTTGTTGCCTCCTGTCTACATTTTCTTTGCCTCGGGCAAAAACAAGATGCAGCGCATCTACGACCGTCAGCAGCGCATACTTGTGTGTCCGCGCTGCGGACGTCCGCTCACCGATTATGAGATTACGAAACAGATGTGCATGACGTGTAAGGCACATTCATAAGAATCATAAAAGAATATTTATGCTATGAGAAAGAAAATCACAATCATCCTGATGCTGGCGTTGTTTATGCTGGTATCCGCGCCCGTCTCGGCGCGCACTTTCGTGTTGTCGATCGGCATCGCCGACTATGATGGCGACGAGCACGACTTGCAGCGCAGCGGTCAGGACGCCATCAAATTCAGTGACGTCATGAAGACGCAGACCAAAGACGTGGTCACGCTGACAAGCCGCAACGCCACGCGTGAAAATGTGATTGTGGCCCTTGCCGCAGTGTGCAGCAAAGCTAAGGAGGGCGACCGCATTGTGTTTTTCTACAGCGGACACGGCGCGGATGGATGCATCGTGGCAACCGATATGAAGCCGGTGAGCTACAGCGAGATGATGCAGCTGTTTTCGGCTTCGAAGGCAAAGGAAATCGTATGCTTCTTCGATGCCTGCTTTTCCGGCACGATAGCGCAGGATGTGCGTTCGTCAGACAAGGATATCGTGTTTTTCCTGTCGAGCCGTCCCGACGAGATGTCGCAGGAAGACTCTGGATGGATTGGCGCGGGCTATCTGACACAGGCTTTGCTGAAAGGCATCCGTGGAATGGCCGACACCGACCATAATAAGGAAGTGACTGTAATGGAGCTGTTTAAATATATTTACAAGGACGTGACGGCGCGTGTGGAGAAGCGCAACTCAAACGCTCCCGACGACCGCTACAAGGTTAGACAGCATCCGCAACTTGTTGCTGCCAAGCGTTCTTACAACATGGTGCTGACAAAATGGTAGGCACACGAAGTCTGTTCGACAGAGAAACGCGCCATTTCGTCAAAAAAACTGCCGGGTTCAAACAGTATGGCCCGAAACGTTTGCAAAACGCCGTTGCCGACGCTTAACTTTGTGACAGAAACAAAAACCAAATGTTATGGAAACCAAGAAACTAAAATTTCAGACTGTTGCAGCAGGCAACCAGGGAACAGTAGACGCAACGATTGTTGAGGGTGAGAACAAAGAAAACAACGCTGCGAAAACAGCGGGTATGGCTGCCGCCGGCATCGCTGCCGGTGCCGCCGTCGGCTATGCTGGTTATGAGGTTTATCAGCAATTCGCGGGTACGGTAGAGGCAGAACCGATGACTGCCGACGAGGCGCTCGACGCCGTTGCCGGACTTACAGCCGACAACACTGTCACCGAACCGGTGGTCGAGGCACAGCCGGAACCTGTCGTGGCAGCCGAACCGGTGGCTGAGACACAGCCTGCAGCCACAACGCAGCACACGACGACAACGGAAACGACGGTGAACCCCGACGATGTTTCAGACGAGATCCTTGCAGCCGACATCATTGACCCGACTGACGCCCAGGCTTCCGACTTCCCGTTTGAGGTGGGCGAGATTGCACAGGTCTACAACGTGAACGGAGAACTTGAGACAACCACTACAATTACAGCCGAAGACGGCACGGAAATGGTGCTTGTCGACGTAAACGGCGACCAGATGTTCGACGTGGAGCGTGACTCTTAAGGAAACGAGGATGAACTCGGTGTGGTGTAGACCGTCAGCGACATGGAGATGCTCCACGCCCAGCAGCAAGGCGACACAACAGGTTATCTTGCCGCTTCCGACACCGATCCGATGCCTGACGACAACTCTTTCGAAGCCGATATTATCGACCCAACTACTCTTGGATAAAAACCATCTATGGACAACGAAAATCAGACTATACTTGTAACATGCCCGGAGTGTAAAAAGCAGATGCGTATGCGCAATCCGCAAACTCCGGGTGTTTATAAAATAACATGCCCGTTCTGCGGCAAGCCGTTTCCAGTGAAGATTGTAGACAGCAACAAGCAGCCGGAGCCTGCGCCTCAGCCAGCGCCAAAGCCGGCTCCGCAGCCAGCCGACAACGCGCCTGTGGTGGAGCAATTCTGCTCCAGCTGCGGCATGAAGCTGCGCATCCGCAACCCGCAGCCCGGACAGCACAATGTGCGCTGCCCGAAATGCCAGAGCGTGCAGACTTATGTCTACGAAGCGGCTAATGGAGAGGGCGAAAACACCGAGACACGTCCGGTAGAAAAGGTCAACAAGACCAAGCCGGTGCAGAAAAATTTCAATATCTGTCGTGGATGCCTCGTGCAGAAACGCGGACATTTCCGCTCCGACCGTATTTTTGAGCTGGCGGGAAAAGAAACCATCGTAGGGCGTCAGGACACCGACGCTCCATGTGACGTGATGGTCGACGACCCGACAATGAGCCGCCGCTCGATAAGCATCACTGCCGAGACAAAATCGGCGGGAATCATCTATAAACTCACTGTGCTCAACGCCACTAACAAGGTGAAGCACAACGGTAGAGCTTTGAGCGCCGGCATGGGAGAGTATCTCGAGTTTGGCGACACCATCGTGCTCGGCCGCACCACATTCAAGTTTGAAAAAGCACCGAATCAAGAATCTTAGAAATTTAAGGATATGGACATACGATTGAATCAACCATACTCATTTACGCAACTCGGGCGGCGCACCAACCAGGAGGATTCGCGCTATCCCGACTGCGACACGCCGAAAGACCCGCAACCGTTTTTCGTGGTCTGCGACGGCGTAGGGGGAAATGAAAAAGGAGAAGTGGCAAGCCGCACCGTCTGCGACGCATTCGGGAAGGCGCTTGCGGGTAGGGATTGGTCGTGTCCGTTCACTGTCCGTGACTTTGAGCAGGCTCTCGACTTCGCTTTCAACGAACTGCAGCGCGTATCGACGCCTGAGAACAAGGGGATGGCTACAACGCTCACGTTTGTGGCATTCCATTCCGACGGCTGTTTCATCGCCCATATCGGCGACAGCCGCGTGTACTATGTGCGCCCGGGCAGCGGCATTGTCTACCGCACCGACGACCATTCGCTGGTCAACGCCCTTGTGCGTGCCGGCGTGATAACGGAGAAGGAGGCGGAAACGCATCCCGACCGCAACGTGATTACGCGTTCGGTGTGTGTGCCCGACGCAGAGCAGGAGCGTTCGGCTGCAACAACGGTCAACATCACCGATGTGCGTCCGGGCGATTATGTGTTTATGTGCTCCGACGGCGTGTTGAAGAATCTTAGTGACGATATGCTTGTCGAAATCCTTGGCAAACCGGCTTCCGACGCTGAAAAATGTGCCCGGATAGCTGCGATGAGTGTGGACAGCGACGACAACAATACGGCATATCT
>ERZ1023970.681-NODE-681-length-9610-cov-7.882679_pt1 | contig 9610 bp, 7 predicted proteins | sample MGYA00380430_ERZ1023970 | MGnify/ENA primary metagenome ERZ1023970 (study PRJEB33179, sample SAMN07449052) | human gut metagenome | biome: Human-gut; feature: Human associated habitat; material: Faeces | host: Homo sapiens | place: India:Kasaragod | collected... | reverse complement strand
TCGGGCAGAGGGGGTTCTCGGCAAAGTCAACGTCGTAGGCGTGGAAAGTCAGCTCAGCGCCGCAGTTCGGGCAGGCGTAGGCAATCAGGTCGTCGTCGGGATTTTCCTCCTCGGCGGCGTCATCCTCATCGTCTGTGTCGTCCGCGCAGTCCTCGCAGTCGCATTCGTCCGCGTCATCGGCCTCTTCGTCGTCCTCTTCCTCGTCGCTGAAGAGCGTTTCCGTCAGGTCGGACAAATCATCGTCGATGGACTCAACATAGTCCTGCAGCTCCCTGTGCGCCTCGTCCATGCGCTGCATTTCCTCCGCCATATCGCCCATCGCGCCGAGAATTTCCAGCAGCAGCTTGTTGCTGTCCTTCTCCATGTTGAGCTTCATGCCCGCCGCAAGGCCCTTCAGGTAGCTCACTTTGTCCGTCAGTTTGCTCATGTCCAACCCTCCTAATGATGGTTTTGTTTGTATCACAATCGGCTCGGAGGAAGTCTGTCCACCGAGCCGGTTTGAACTTATAGTCAGATAATTACGCGCGCTCCATGTACTCGCCGGTGCGGGTGTCAATACGAATCTTGTCGCCCGTGTTGACGAACAGCGGCACCTGCAGGGAGTAGCCGGTTTCCAGCGTCGCGGGCTTGTAGGTGTTGGAAGCCGTATCGCCCTTGAAGCCGGGTTCGGTATCGGTCACTTCCAGCACAACGAAGTTCGGCGCTTCCACGGAGAAGGGCTGACCCTTGAAGAAGCGGACGGTCACATTCGTGCCTTCCTTGACATAGGGGATGGCGTCCTCCACCTTGTCCAGAGACATCGGGATCTGGTCGTAGGTTTCCACGTCCATGAAGTAGTACAGTTCTCCGTCATTATAGACGTACTGCATTTCCTTCGTCTCGATGATAGCCTTGGGCATCTTGTCGGTGGGGTTGAAGGAGCGCTCAACCACCGCGCCGGTCATCACGTTCTTAATCTTGGTGCGGACAAAAGCCGCGCCCTTGCCGGGCTTGACGTGCTGGAAGTCAACGATGGTCCAGACGCCGCCGTCCCATTCCACGGTAATGCCCTTTTTGAAATCGCCAGCAGTAATCATGAATCAATTCCTCCAATTGTTTCGGTGTCTGTGGGTTCTCTATTTCCAAATCCGCGGCACGGATTCAGTCAAAACACACCTGCCATTTTCAGCAAACGGCAAAGTAGGCTCATGCGCGTGCATAGCCATCTTCATTGTATCACAAATTTGTGCGGATGAAAAGCCTTTTTTGCGCCCGAAGCGAAAGAAATGCGGATTTTTTCATCCGCCAAATAGAATTCTTCTGCCGATAGCCCTTGCCCGCGCGATTCAGCAGGAATTTCCGTCTTCCGCGTCGAATCCTTTCGGCAATTCAGCGACTAATAGAAGGGGGATTTTCCCGCATGACGCTCTTTTTGACCAGCAGTCCCTGCGACAATAACGTTCCCGAAGGGCTTGACCTTCCCTGTATTTTCGACGCGCGCAACGGCTTTGTCGAGAACCTCCGCGCCAGCGTTGAGCCGGGCGCGCAGCTGCTCATTATCGCCAGCGACCCGGATGCTTTCGCGGGCAATGACGAAATGGCGGCGACATTCGAGGGCTGTTTCGCGGCGGCGGAAATCGAATTGGAGGATGTCTGCGTACTGGACAGCCGGAACGCCGATGATGCGGCGGAGCTTGTCGCGCAAAGCGGCGTGATTTTGCTCTCCGGCGGGCATGTACCGACCGAAAACGCCTTTTTCGCGTCGATTGCCTTGCGTGACCTGCTGGCGGACTTCGACGGCGTCATCATCGGCATCAGCGCGGGCAGTATGAACTGCGCCGACACCGTGTATGCCCAGCCGGAAGAACCCGGCGAAGCGGTTGACCCGGATTATCAGCGTTTCATCCCCGGCTTGGGGCTGACGACGCGGAACATCCTGCCGCACTACAATCAGGTGAAAGACAACGTGCTGGATGGCTTGCGGCTCTTTGAGGACATCACCGCCGCTGACAGCGTTGGGCATACGTTCTATATTCTGCCCGACGGCAGCTATATCCTTGCGCGAGACGGCGACGAAATGCTGTGCGGCGAAGCGTGGCTGATGCACAACGGCGTGCTGGAAAAGCTGACGGAAGACGGCGAAGAATTGACATTATAAATAGGAAGCATTGCGGCGCACCGCTCCGAACAGGAGGATGCGCCGTTTGCGTTTATTCCATTTTTTCGCGGATTAAACCGTTCCCATACGCTTCCGTCAGTGCCTCCAAATCGTCGATTTCCGTGCGCTTACGCTGCCCCTCGTCCGTGTCGCCAATCAGAATCCGGCGTGGCGCGGTGTAGATGCGTTCGCTTGATGATTCAATGTCCTCATCCTCGTGAATCGCCTTTTCGATGCTCTCGAACGGCTGATGCGTCCGCAGCGTCATGCCGTGGCTGTTGTAGACCAGCGTGTAGCCCGCGATGCCCGTCTTTTGGTGATACGCGCTGCAAAATCCGCCGTCGATGACAATCAGTTTGCCGCCTCCCTTGACCGGTTTCTCGCCCTCAATCGCCCGAACCGGCACATGCCCATTGACGATGTGGCTGTTCGGCGCAGTCAGCCCAAATTCCGCCAGAATGCGCTCGACATTCGCCGGGTCGTTAATCAGCCGATAATACGGATTTTTGATTTCCGCATGTGTCGCCGGGTCAGCGATATACAGCCGCTCGAAGGTCGTCATGGCGCTCCGCCCGTAGATGGGCGACACCGCGCCGCACCACAGATACCCCAGGAAATCCTGCCCAACCTGCCGCTGCCAGCTGCCCTCCGGCGCAAAGTACCCCATGCGCGCACAGCGGTCGCAGCAGTCAAACCAGCGCTTGCCGCTGTACTCCGCGTCCCAGAAACGCACGGCGGTGAACTGCCCGTCCTCATCCATCGGCACAGCGCCGTGGTAGAGCAGATTGCCGTTCACGCAGCTGTACACCGAGCCTTGTGAAAAGAGGAATTCGACGTGCTTTTGCAGCTTTTCGCTGCCCTTAAAATCACGCACAAGTCGGGCGATAATGTCCTCCTCGCGCGGCAGCAGGCGCTCCGGCGCAGTCGGGTCAACGGTCGGGAAATCGCAGTCCAGCAGCGGATACACTTTGTCTCCGCAGCGCACCGTTCCGGCGTCATAGTCGATTTGGCGCAGATAGTCGCGCCCCTGCATCTCAAAATCGGGGTTGCGGGCAATCACCTCCGCTTCGAGTTTCAGCATCAGCACCGTGACCGCCTTATGCATCCGGGCGACGCGCGCGAGGTTCGCCGGGCGGACGTCTGTCGCGTTCGGGTCGGCGTGCGGCATCCAGCGGGTCAGGTCACTCTGGGCGTAGTATTCCTCCGCGTAATGCTCCAGACAGCGCAGCGGAATGCCGTAGCCGCGCTCCAGCGTATCCACATTGTTGTACGCCAGCGTCGTTTTCAGCACCGTCAGGATGCACAGCGGGCTGCCCGCCGCCGCGCCCATCCACACCACATCGTGATTTCCCCACTGGAAGTCCACATCGTGGTACTGGTACAGGCGTTCGAGAATCATATCCGGACGCGGGCCACGGTCGAACAGGTCGCCCACAATGTGCAGCCGGTCAACCGCCAGACGCTTCACCACCTCGCACAGGGCGATGATGTACTGATCCGCCAGCCCGTAGCGCAGCATACTCGCAATGATTTCGCCATAATACTGTTCCTTGTCATGATCCTCGAAGTGCGCGTGGAGCAGCTCGTCGAGGATGTGGCCGCACTCCTTGGGCATCACGGCGCGCACATGCCGCCGCGTGTGCTTACTGGACACCAGCCGGCAGAGGTCAATCAGCTGCAGCAGCACCCGCTGATACCAGCCGTCGAGGTCGTTTTGACGCGCCTTCAATTCCGGCAGCTTCTCCCGCGGATAGTAGATAAGGGTTGCCAAATCCGCGCGCTCCTCCGGCGGGGTCGTATCGCCCAGCAGACGGTCGATTTTCTCCCGGATGACCCCCGATGCGCTGTTGAGAATATGGATGAAGGCTTCATGCTCGCCGTGCAGGTCGCTCATAAAATGCTCTGTGCCCTTGGGCAAACGGAGCAGCGCCTCCAAGCGGATGATTTCGCTGTACGCGGACAAGGCAGTAGGATATTTTTCCGCCAGCAGGGTCAGGTGGCGCAGCCGTTCGGGGGTGTATTCACGCATAGGATACTCCTTCTTTGTTGTGAGCAGCATTGCTGGTTCTACATACTATTTCCAGACAAGAATGTACTGAGATGCGAAGCGAGTTTTTCATTCTGGCTAACGTGAATAAAACGTAGTGCTGCGCTCGCACGCCAGAAGGGAAACGACGCGGGTGAATCCGGAAACAGCATCAATCTCTAACAGATTGATTGCGCAGAGGTTGCCGCCCGTGACGGGCAGCTTTTTCGGCACGATAATGGGAGGCTGGACATCTGACAAAATAGTAGCACAACTCGGTCGGATTTGCAAGTCGCCGCCACGAAATCATCGGAATTAAATATTAGTATAAGTCCCCAGAGCAAAGGGGGAATTTTGCTCTGGGGATGACCATCGTCCGCATTCCATTGAAGCATCGTTCAGGATTTACCAAACCAGCGTAATCACATCTGCCAGAACGCATCAGTCTCCGCGGAGGCAAGATTCTCTGCGCAGCACGCAATCAGGCTGCTTTCCGTTTGCTTCCCTGCTGCACCAGCACTGCCAGCATCACCAGCGCAATCGGCAAAATTGACGCGACGGACGCGGCAAACACAATCTGTGGGTTTCCCGCTGACAAGTCTTTCAGCAAGGCGGACAGCGGCTGCCGCAGCGAATCCGACACCAGCATCAGCGGCTGCTCCACCTGATTCCACCCCTCCGTGAACGTCAGCGCGAACAGCGCCAGCATCCCCGGCAGGGCATATGGCGCAAGGCAGTACCACAGCAGCTTCACGCTCGACCCGCCCTCCAAGCGCAGGTACTCCGTCAGCTCGTCCGGCCAGCGCAGCAGCCATTGCCGCATAAAGAACGTTCCGAACGGCGCGAACGCAATCGGCGCATACAGCAGCATCGGGTGATTGAGCAGCTTGTTCACATAGGCGACGCGGTAGATGGGCAGCAACGTCATCTGCGGGGGCATGAGCATCATCAGCGTATACAAGCCCGCAATCGCCACGCACCACCGCGCCGGGTACTTCGCCAGCACATAGCCGCCTAAGAATGCGACCATGACCTGCACGACGCACGCCCCCACCGTCCAAATCAGGCTGTTCCAGAACGCCTGCCAATAGGTGGACTGGTTGAATAGCATCTGCCACTGCTCCGCGGAAAACGGGATGGGCAGCAGGCGCAGCGGCTCCGAGCCGGTCGAAATCATCAACGCATCGAAGGGCGGAACGAACGCCTGCACGCAAAGAAGGACGATGGGCAGCAGCACCACCGCCGCCAGCAGCACCGCGCAAATCCGGCGCACATGCTTCATCAGGCATCCTCCTTTCGCTGAAGGAACAGCCAGATGCACAGGAACAGCCCCGTCATCACCAGCGCAAAGAGCGACGACCCCGCCGAAAGCAAGCCGTAATCCAGTTTTGTGAAGTGGTTGTTGACGTAGTTCTGGATGAAGTAGAGTGGTTTGGGCGGATACATGCCATAGAGCAGATACGACTCGCGGAAGATGCGCATCCCGTTCATCGCCAGATAGATAATGGCGAACAGCATCACGGTGCGCAGCATCGGCAAGGCAATGCGGATGGCGATGGTGCGGTGCGACGCTCCGTCCACACTCGCGGCATCGAAAACAGACGCTTCAATCCCCTGCAAGCCGATGAGAAACAGGAGATTCACCGCGCCGATGTTCTTCCACAGGTACAACGTGAGCAGGGTGATGTATTTCCAGTCCGCGTCGCGGGGTTTCAGCGTGCGCACCAGCCACGAGCTGCCGCCCATCATCACCTTCCAGAGGGGGACAATCGCCGCTGTGGGCAGGAAAATCGGGATGAGCAGGACGAGCGTCAGCCACGAAATCCGCCGACGTGAATGCCAGAAAATCATGTACGCCAGCAGAAAGCCGATGACGAGGGACAGCGCCACCGCCACGGCAAAAAAACGCAGGGTATTGCCGAAGCCCAAGCGGAAGTAGCTGCTCTGCATGACGGCGGCGTAATTTTCAAGCCCCGCGAACTGCGCGTTGGCGCTGTTCTCCATGACCGACGCCGCCAGCGACATGCCAAACGGCACGAGATACCACAGCGCAAACCCAAGGAACCCCGGCAGGAGGAACCATGCGTCCCGCCGGGGGTAGATAAAGTGCTTTGTGTGTTTCGAGGAATGCATTCGCGTTTTCACTCCTCCAATGCCATCTCCACGAGGTACGTCACGGACTCCTGAAGCTCCGCGTCGCTGATGTGACCGAGGTACCACTCTTGCAGGTAGCTCCACACGGCATTGTAGAAATCCCGCTGCGCATGGAAGCGGGTGACGGCAAGGTGCGAACGGTACTCCTGCGCTTCGTAATACATATGCTCCGCGTACATCGACGTAAACGGAATATACTCAAACGACCGCCCTGCCTCCACTGTGTAGACCTGTGTGCCGTTTTCATCCATGAAAACCGGGTAATATGCGTATTTGTCAAGAATCAACTGACTGGGGCATTCGCGTCCGATAAACGCAGTTTCCCCCATGACGACGCCCATGTCCAGTGCTTCTTCGGAGTACATTGCTTCGATGAATTTCGCCGCCAGTTCCTTGTGGGGTGCGTTCTTCATAATACCGCAAGCGGTCATGTAGCCCAGATAACGCACATCGTTCTTGTCGAACACCGGCACGGGCAGCAGCATCCAGCTGTCCAGCGTCGGCAGAATTTCATTCACGATTTCTTCTTCCGTAGGTCCACCCGAGAATGTCCAATTCGGGTCACGCATCAGCGCCAGCGTGTCTAAGTAACCTTCGCGCACCATGAAACTCTGCATCATGCCAATGGGATTGTCTTCGGTCGATTTCACCACCAGCAAATCATTTGTGCGTTCTTCACGCAGAAACCTTGATTCATCGAGTTCCATCGGCATCAGCGCATCCGATTTCAGCGTCTGCCGGAACGTGGGGAAATAGTCCGTGAAGAAGCGTTCAATGTCTTTGGGATATAGTTTTAGATAATTCGTGAACATCTCCACCTGAATATTTTGCAAGGATGGAAAATCAAGCAGAGATGTGCCCGTCATCATGTACAGGTGCTTTTCACCATTCTCGCCGAACGCAAGCGGAAATTGCTTGCTAAATTCGAGGTATTCATCCCACGTCCACACGCCGTCTTTCGCCGGATATTCAATGTTGTTCTGCTCACTTAATTCGTAGTGAAAAAACCATGCTTCTTGTCGAATGCTAATCGGCAGTGCGAACAATTTGCCGTTGTATGTCAGCAATTCCGACACGTCCAGCAATTTCGCTGGATAGGTTTCCATTCCAATCTGGTCAAGCGTCAGCAGATAGTCCTTTTCCACCATATCCATCAGCCCGGCATATCCCGTAATAATCATATCAAAATCCGCCTGATTGCTCATCAGGAGGCTGTTGAGTTGATTTGAACTGTACAAACGGTATTCAATGATCACACCCGGATTCGCCTTGAAGAAAGCCTCTTCAATGGGAAGATACAGCGCATCTTCTTCGGAAGTAATCGCAATCACTAAGCGCTGTTCAGTTTCTTCCGCCGTGGCAGGAAGGGCGGGAATCAGCATCGTCAAGCAAATCAGGAGTGTCAGCAGTCGGCGCATGTGGAAACCTCCTTTGGTGTCGCAAATTGTCAAGTAAACGAAACAGAGGATTGGGCGGCAGATTAGATGTTAGCGGCGATAAAATTGAATTTGCGTCTGGAGCCATTGTGTTATCATGCTTGTTTTGCTCCCATAGTGGTATTCAATTTCACCATCATCATTAGTTCCTTTTGATCCTCTGGGTGCATAAATTGCTTCTACTTTGGAAAAATAATAATGCTCAACAAGAGAACGTTTCCCGCCTTCATACCCCGTGTAAGTACTTTCAGACGGTTCGCCGCGGCGAATTGCTGAACCTCCCGCAGCAGATACCGTAGTGTAAACACGAGTAGCCCATGCAGCAACGGGATAAAGTGTAGTATTTCCTTCATACTTACACGTTGCAACTACATGCAAAGTAGCAACACGAGTAGTTCGCGTCTCTACCGTTCCATCATCTAAATTTGTTATATCAATAGGTACATGGATGCCAGCCGAACCACTCTTCGAGAAAGTGATTTCTGCACCCGCCGTTCCGCAGAACAGCGTCATCAAAGAAACGAGCACCAAGAGGTACGCCAGAATCTTCTTCATGTAGCTTCCTTCCTTTCATGTCGGTCGTAAAGAAAACGCTGCCTTCGTTATGCCGCCCAATCCTCCCCTCGTAAGAGGCATAGCCTTGATGGTGCTAATGGCATTTTATTGACCGCAAGCATCATTTCACTTGTAGTATAGCGTAACGCTCGCTATATGTCAAGTGCTTCAGCTTGTAAATTTGCGAAAATCATCCAGTGTTTCCGAAAATGGTTTTCGTTCTGTCCGCGACAACGCAAAAACGCCCGCCCCCTCACGCATCGTCAGGAAGCAGGCGTTTTCAAGTATTCTTTTGCTTATTCCAGCGGCAGTTCGTAACAGTTCCGGTCGAACACCGTCAGGGATTCGCAGCCGGTTTCGGTAATCAGCACCATGTCCTCCGTGCGCATGAACGCCTCGCCGGGCAGCCACAGCTTCGGCTCAATGCACATCACCATGCCGGGCTGAAAAACCTCCGGCGTTGTATTGTGCAGCCACGGAATTTCGTGCACATCAATGCCGATTTGATGCCCCATCATGCCGATGTTGGCGAAGTTGCGCAGGTTCTCACCGTAGCCGAGGCGGGAAAGCGTCTCGTGCAGCTTCGCGAAGGTGCACGACATGCTGACGCCAGGCTTGATGTGGTCAAGCAGCTCCAGCTGCGCCGTTTGCAGCGCCTTGTATGCGTCCGCAATGTGGCGCGGGGCAGGACCGCAGTAGAACGAACGGCCGTAGTCGGAGCAGTAGCCGTCCATGACGAAGCCGTTGTCGAAGGCAATCGCCGTGCCGGGGGTTAGGGGTTCGTCCTTGGGAATCGTACCGATTTTGTCTTGGCAGCGTGGGTCGCCGGTCTTGGTGAATGTGCAGGACGGCGAGAACGGCACGTCAGAGCAGCCATGCTCCAGCCCCAGCTGATTCAGACGTTTCTCCACCTCCCACTGTGTCACGCCCGGACGCAGCATATCGCAGATGGTCGCCATGCACTCATCGGTGAAGGCAGCAACGCGGCGCAGGGCGGCAATTTCCTTCGGCTCCTTAATCATCCGAAGCGCCTCCACCAGCCCTTCCGCCGGGACACAGGCGATATCCTCCGCGCCCTCTTCCTTGAGCATGTTCTCAATCGCCGTGAAGGCGCACAGCCCCACGCCCAGCCGCTTGCAGCCGCGCACCACGTCCACCAGATTCGCAGCCAGCATGACATAATAGCAGCTGATGTCCACAGGCGTGTTCGGCATGGTGCGCCTCAGCGCGACGGGGGCCCGCTCGGTCGGCGCCGACTCGCGCGTCTGAATCAGCAGCAAATGCGGCGTGGCTGGGAGGTAG
>ERZ1023970.679-NODE-679-length-9629-cov-5.434510_pt1 | contig 9629 bp, 5 predicted proteins | sample MGYA00380430_ERZ1023970 | MGnify/ENA primary metagenome ERZ1023970 (study PRJEB33179, sample SAMN07449052) | human gut metagenome | biome: Human-gut; feature: Human associated habitat; material: Faeces | host: Homo sapiens | place: India:Kasaragod | collected... | reverse complement strand
TCGATATACTGATCAATAGAGTCCATACCCGATGATGCTACCTTCCCGATTCTAATATACAAAGATAGACGGATCGGCCGGATTGTCCGCAAAAAAACCGGCAGACTTTCACAGCCTGCCGGTCGCCCGTTGAAGAACCGCGTTTACTGGCGCACGCAACGGATCGAATGGCCGCTGGCCCGGCTCGCATACGGCTCGGTCATATTCACATGTCCCTCTTGAATCTCCGCACGGTACACTTTACCACTACCATCCAGCGATGAAGACCAGTAAAAACCCCCGGTAGGCGGATTGCTGTAAGTTCCGTTGCTGCCGGTAATATAGCCCGCACCAGGTAGTTCGAACACTTCGGTCGCCGCAGGCATCGCCGCGAACTCCCCTTTTACCGTGTTCAGATCTTTATCGGTAAAGGTCGCCGCCGCATCGGCCGGCCAGCGACTGATGCGCAGGTAAGACTTGCCGGCTCCGGTAGTCAGGTACTCCCATTTCATATAACAGGCCGAAGCCGTACCTTGATTTTTGATACCGTAAAGGGCTTTCGCGCCATTGTCGCCCCAATAATGTGCCGTCATACTACCTCCGGCAACGGCCTCACCCGTTTTGACGGTCATCGAGCGCATATTGAAAAGCACGCCAGAAGCCGGGAAAATGCCCTGCAGTTCCGCATTCGTCGGCATGCGGTACCCCTCGGGACAAGGCTGCGATTCAGGGGTCTGCCACAAGCCGTTATCCGAAGACGAAAGCCAGTCCTTAAAACCTCCCGCGATAAACTTATCTTTGTTGGCATCGCTGTTCGCCTCGTCGAGGCCCGAGAGCGGCCCCGACACGGTGGTAAATCCGGTGGCCGCGAAAGCGGTATTGCGTCCCCATTGGTAAAAACTGCCGATACCGCCGTCCCAGTCGGTCCGGAAATCGGCCGTCGTCGCACCCAGGTTGCGGTCCATCCACTTCAGGCCGTTAAAGGTTATATCGCCTCCCGTGGAACCGCCCCCGGTAATCGTTCCGGAGATATCGCCGCCCGGCGTCCACTCCTCGACAGTGCTCACCGTAACGGACAGCTGAACCTCCTTGCTCTTGCCGTCGAGCTTGACGGTGTAGCGGTAGTTGGGCTTGACCCCCTGGGGAGTGCCCGAAACATCCTGCGGCTGGATGTCGAGCGTTTGGGCGAATGCTTCGCCGTGCAGCGTTCCCTCCACCAGAAGCTGCATCTTTTCGGATTCGGGCACAGGTCACACATAACAGGTGGCATCAATGCCCGGCGTCGAAGGAATCGCGGCCGGATAATCGACCCGTGCATCAGCTTCGGATGCATTGTAGCCATCTTTGAACAGGTAAGCGTGCGCAGGCACGCTCTGCAATTGCAGCTTCGAAACGACCAATCCTTCGGACGCGTCTCCCGGCGTCTGGTTGACGATGTCGAACCGGGCCACTTTGCGGCAGAGCGAAACCGTTACGGAACCCGTCCCGGTCTGCACATCGTTCGCATAACCCGTCATCACGAACGGAGAAGAGGGCGCTCCGTTGCCCTCGGGCAGCCTGACGACCGATTCGAGCATCTGCGCATAAGTAGTGACACCCGCCTCGAGCGAAGCGGGCAGTTCGACGCGGTTGGCGGCAGTGTTGGCGATAGTCAGGATTTTTTTTGCTCCCCCCTTACCGAAAGAGAGCGACACGTCGCCCACTTTTTTCTCTCCAGCCACACCGGCGTCCGACGGAGCCTTCGCGGGAATGTCGCGTTGCATTACCTCCAGCAGTCCGCTCGCGGCATCGAATGCAAAAAGGTCGATCGTAGTCACCTTATTTTCGTCGGAGAGCGCCGCCGACTTCACGACGTTCAGGTCGGTCATGACGTGGAAATCCACGTGCAACGACGTGGCATCGGGTACCGCGCCGCCCTCTTTGTTGCAGGCGGACAGGCCGGCTGCGGCACCGAGCCCCAGCAGGAAATATCGAAAAATCTGTTTCATCTTCAATCTGATTTAAGTGAGTAAGTTGTAATAAAACAAAGGCGACACCCGGCCAATAAAACCGGACGGGATACCGGCAGGAGCCAGACGGGAAACGGAAACGTACCCGCCGCCGAAAGCGCAAAAACGCCGGTACGGATACGGACAAGACGGCCCGTCATGTAACGGCACGACGGGGATAGTTGGAGGATCGCTCCGGTTGTGTGTTTGCATACTTTTAACTTGAATAGTTTGACAATTAAGTTAAAAGCCTTTCTCAAACGTCACAACACTCACCATTAAGGGAAATGTAGCAGGCCCGTCTCCCGACGGGCGGCGGCAGACGGATTGACACAAACTTTTAATGCGAAAGCGTTGTCACTCCGTTACAGCAGGTCTCCTGGCTCGCACAGCGCCTGTCCTCCTTCCCGTCCCCGAAACAGCCCTGCGGACAGTGGAGATAAATGACAAACGCCTTCGATGTGCTTACAGTTGCGCAACAGCCCGTGAATTTCACACGGTTCCCTATTAATTCCAACAAGTGGAAACTGCAACGGTACAAAACAGAAAGAACTTTACAAAAACAAAGATAGCTTTCCCCGGGGAGAATTCCAATGGGAGCGTAAAAGCGAACATGCCATTCGCAACCCGCGTGCGGTATCGCCCCGCAGGTCCTGGCCAAGGCAACGGCAAAAATAACGCCCGAAACCGCTCCCGCTTCTCGTCGCAACGGACAAAAAAACGGCGCACCTTTCCGGTGCGCCGCAACATATCTGTTTTCGGATTCCTCCTGCTCCGCACCCCTTGCCGGGACGATGCGGGAAAAAGATCCGGACTATTCCAGAACCAGGTTCCAGCCGTGCGTGTCGGGCTCCTCGCCGTACTGGATCGCACGCAGCTTGTGGTAAAGCTTCTTGCTCCACTCGCCCGGTTCGCCGTTGTTGTAAGTGTAAGTGTGGTTCGTCTCGGGATCGTAAATACTGCCGATCGGCGAAATAACGGCGGCGGTACCGCAGGCACCCGCTTCGCTGAAAGTCGAAAGCTCTTCGGCCTCAACGGGACGTGACTCCACCTTCAGGCCCAGATCGGCCGCCAGCGTCATCAGGCTCATGTTCGTAATCGACGGCAGTACCGAATGGGATTTGGGCGTAATGTAACGACCGTCACGGATACCGAAGAAATTCGCAGCCCCGCACTCATCGATGTGTTTTTTCTCCTTCGCGTCGAGGTACAGCACGCTCGGATAACCTTTGTCGTGCGCCTCTTCCGACGAAATGAGGCTCGCGCCGTAATTACCGCCCGCTTTGATATGTCCCGTCCCCAGCGGTGCGGCACGGTCGTGGTCGCGGTCGATGATCACCCGGATCGGGTTGAAGCCCTCTTTGTAGTAAGGGCCCACCGGCGTAACGAAAATAATCAACAGGTACTCGTCCGCCGGCTTCACACCCACCTGCGGCCCGCTGCCGAAAAGCACCGGACGGATGTACAGCGATGCGCCCGTGCCGTAAGGCGGGATAAAGCGCTCGTTGGCCTTCACCACCTGCTTGACCATATCGATGAACAGTTCGAGCGGGGGCACCGCCATGCGCAGGTATTCGGCCGAAGACGCAAGGCGTTTGCCGTTCTCGTCGGCACGGAAGATGCGCACCTGGCCGTCCACGCCGCGGAAAGCCTTAAGCCCTTCGAACGCCTCCTGCCCGTAATGCAGGCCGGTAGCGGCCATGTGCAGGTTTACCGTCTCGTCCGAGGTCATTTCGGGGGTCGTCCATGCGCCGTTACGGAAGTAGCTGCGTATGTTGTAATCGGTCTTCAGATAACCGAAGGAGAGATTTTTCCAATCCAAGTCTACAGTTGTTGCCATAATATCATTGTTTTACAAAACGCGAAAAATGATCTTGCGAAGAATATCCGTCGTACATACCGTCATAACCCATGCACCGGCTATTCTGCATCTCAACGATGCTTCCCATATCTTAAACCAAAGAACGTTATACACATTCCTACGAAACACGACAGAAAATCAGCCCACGATCGTTCCGCTGCCCACTTTGTCGGTCGGCGAGAGCAATACCAGCTTGCCGGTGGCGTCCTGCCCCATCAGGACCATACCCTGCGAAAGGACGCCTTTCAGTTCGCGCGGTTCGAGGTTGACCAATACGAGCACCTGCCGTCCCACCAGCTCCTCGGGCGTGTAATATTCGGCAATGCCGGACACGATCGTCCGGGTATCGATACCGGTATCGATCGTCAGCTTCAACAGCTTCTTGGTCTTCGCGATCTTCTCGGCCTCTTTGATCGTCACCACGCGGATATCCATCTTGCCGAAATCGTCGAACGAGACGACCTCTTTCTGCGGCGTCACCTCCTTGCCCATTTCGGCGGCAAGGTTGGCCTGTTTGGTAGCGGCCAGCTTTTCGAGCTGCGCCTCGATCACGCTGTCTTCGATCTTTTCGAACAGCAACTCAGGCGTCCCAATCACATGCCCTGCCTCAAGCAGTGCGGTACTGCCGAGTTCATCCCAACCCGGCTTGCCGATTTGGAGCAGTTTCAGCACTTTTTCCGCAGTGAACGGCATAAACGGCTCGATGGCAACGGCAATGTTCGCCGTGATCTGCAACGCGACGTTCAGGATCGTCTTCACACGTTCGGGATCGGTCTTGACCAGTTTCCACGGTTCGCTGTCGGCGAGGTACTTGTTGCCGAGACGCGCGAGGTTCATCGCATCCTTGAGCGCTTCGCGGAAACGGTAGTTCTCGATATTCTCTTCGAGCGATTTTTTGATAACCGGAATTTCGGCGACCGTCTCCCGGTCGTAAGCGGTCAGTTCGCCTGCAGGGGGAACGGCCCCGCCGTAATATTTCTGTGTCAACACCAACGCACGGTTCACGAAGTTGCCCAGCACGGCCACCAGTTCATTGTTGTTGCGGGCCTGGAAATCCTTCCACGTGAAGTCGTTGTCTTTCGTCTCGGGCGCATTGGCACAGAGCACGTAGCGCAACACGTCCTCCTTGCCGGGGAACTCTTCTAGGTATTCGTGGAGCCAGACGGCCCAGTTGCGCGAAGTCGAAATCTTGTCGCCCTCGAGGTTCAGGAACTCGTTGGCCGGAACGTTTTCGGGCAGGATGTACCCCCCGTGCGCACGCAGCATCGACGGAAAAACGATGCAGTGGAATACAATGTTGTCCTTGCCGATGAAGTGTACCATCTTCGTATCCTCGTCCTTCCAGTACTTTTCCCAGTCGGGAGTCAGCTCTTTCGTAGCCGAGATATATCCGATCGGCGCATCGAACCAGACATACAGCACCTTGCCGTCGGCCCCTTCGACCGGAACCGGAATCCCCCAATCCAGGTCGCGGCTCACCGCCCGCGGCTGCAGGCCCAGATCGAGCCAACTCTTACACTGGCCGTATACGTTACTCTTCCACTCCTTATGGCCATCGAGAATCCATTTGCGCAGGAACTCTTCGTACCGGTCCAGCGGCAAGAACCAGTGCTTCGTTTCGCGCAGCACGGGCGTCGACCCGGTGATCGCGCTTTTGGGACCGATCAGGTCGGTGGCGTTGAGCGTACTGCCGCATTTTTCGCACTGGTCGCCGTAGGCGCGTTCGTTCTGGCAATGCGGGCAGGTGCCGACGATATAGCGGTCGGCGAGGAATTGTCCCGCCTCCTCATCGTAATATTGCTGCGAAGTCTGCTCGATAAATTTACCGTCGTCGTAAAGCTTCCGGAAAAAATCCGATGCGGTCTTGTGGTGCGTGGGGGACGTGGTGCGCGAATAGATGTCGAACGACATGCCCAAACGGCGGAACGACTCCTTGATAATGCCGTGGTACTTGTCGACGATATCCTGCGGGGAAACCCCCTCCTGGCGGGCCTTTATCGTAATGGGTACGCCGTGTTCGTCCGACCCGCAGACCGAAATGACATCCTCGCCCCGCAGGCGCAGGTAACGCGTATAGATGTCCGAAGGAATATAGACTCCGGCCAGGTGGCCGATATGTACGGGACCGTTGGCGTACGGAAGCGCCGAAGTAACCAGGTAGCGTTTGAATTTCTTCATCGTAAGGATCAGCTAAAATATTGGAGCCTGCCGCTTTCCCCTCTCCTGCGGGCACAGAAGGAACAAGCGCGGGCGCCCGGTTAGAGCGGGCGAAGTTAACCGTGCGAAGGTACGTTTTTCAGCGGGAAAACACAATAAACCACCCCGAAATTTCTACAATGCCCAAAATGCAAAGGACAATCCGCATCACTGCGGATCGACATCGGGAATCAGCTCGACGGCCCGGTAAGCCTTGTCGCGGTGCAGCGTATCGAACAGTCCTGCAAGCAGTCGTTTCGCTTCGGCCGCCGAACTCTGTTTTTCGATTTTGAGCAGGAAACGGACGAGGTATTGTCCGCGGATACGATCTACAGGAGGCGCCTCGGGCCCGAGCAGGCGGCGGCCGAACACGCGGCGAAGGCTGTCGCCGAACCGGTTTGCCGCTTCCCAAAGCAAAGTCCTATCGCGGTGCCGCAACGTCAGCGAGATCAGTCTGCAATAGGGGGGATAGAGGACCGACTGCCGCTCGGCGCGCTGCATGCGGGCCATCGCCTCGTAATCCCCGCTGCACACCTGCGCGAGCACCGGATGCGACGGCTGCCCGGTCTGGATCACGACGGTACCCTGCTCGCTGCGCCGCCCGGCCCGCCCCCCGACCTGCATCATCAACTGGAAAGCACGCTCTCCCGCCCGGAAGTCGGGATAGTTCAGCAGGTTGTCGGCATTGAGGATCCCGACCAGCGACACATTCCCGAAATCAAAACCCTTGGTAATCATCTGGGTGCCGATCAGGATATCGGTTTGGCCGCGTTCAAAAGCCGAAATAATGCGCCGGTAGCCATGCGCCGTGCGCGAAGTGTCGGCATCGAGCCGGTCGATCACCGCATCCGGGAAGATTTCTGCGAGCGCCTCTTCGATCTTTTCGGTGCCGAACCCGCGCGGTTGCAGGTCGTCGGCTCCGCAGGAGGGACAGCGCGGCGGCAGCGGCGTGTGGTAGCCGCAGTAGTGACAGCGCAGAGAACCGTCGCTTTTGTGGTAGGTCAGCGTCACGTTACAATCGGGACACGAGGCGGTCCAGCCGCAGTTTCCGCACTCGACGAACGGGGAAAACCCGCGCCGGTTCTGGAACAGCATCACCTGCCGCCCCCGCACGAGGGCCTCCTCTATGCGGTCGAGCAGCAGTTTATTGAAATGGGAGCGTTTCTCGCCGCGCCGGGCAGCCCGCAAGGTATCGGACAGCAGCACCTGCGGCAGCGATACGCCGCTGTAACGTTCCGTGAGCGCCACCAATACATATTTGCCGCAAAGCGCATTGTAGTAAGACTCCATCGACGGCGTCGCACTGCCGAGCAATGTTTTGGCTCCGCAGAGTCCCGCCAGCACGACCGCCGTATCGCGGGCCTGATAGCGCGGCGCGCTGTCGGCCTGCTTGAAGCTGTTCTCATGCTCCTCATCCACGACAACCAGCGACAGGTGCGGCAACGGCAGCAAGACCGACGAGCGCACGCCGACGACCAGCCGCCCGCCCTGCGAAGCGAGCAGTTCGCGGTAGACTTCGGCCCGGCGGTTGTCGCTGAGACGCGAATGATAAACGACCACCCTATCGCCGAAATAACCGCGCATCCGCTCGATCAACTGGGCCGTCAGCGCAATCTCGGGAAGCATATAAAGGACATTGCCGCCTGCGGCGAGCCTTTCGGCCATCAAATGAATATAAATTTCCGTCTTGCCGCTGCCCGTCACCCCGTGCAGCAACACCACCTCCTTCCCGGCAAATCCGCTGCGGATCGCCTCATACGCCTGCTGCTGGGAGTCGGTCAGCACCGGCAGCGGAGCGATCACGGCACCCTCTACGGCAAAAGAATCCTCCCCGCCCGGCTGCCGCTCCAGATCGACCTGCCGGAAAATCCCGCGTTCGACCAGCGCCCGGATCACAGCGGACGAAACACCCAGCGCCGCCCGGGGAACCAGCGGAGCCTCGCCGAAAGCGAATCCACCTTTCCCCGGCGTTCCAACCGGAATCTCCCCGTCCGGAAGCTCTCCTGCAGGGTATTGCGCTGCCGGAGACGCCTCAGGGGATCGAGAATCATCCTCTTCCCCGGGCAAAAATCCCGCGCGGGCCAGGTATTCCACTACCGCACGATGCTGGGTACGCGCACGCGACAGCGAATCGAGCGCGGCATGCAACTGCTCCTCGCTGCCGACAGTCGGATGCAGGCCGATGTACGGCACGAGAGGCGCCCGGTAGCCACTGCGCAGCGTCTCGTCCTCGGAGTAACCGTCGAGTTTGAGTTTGGCCGGCAGCGCCGCACGCATCACCATTCCCGGGGGACACATATAATAAGAGCTGATCCACTCCCACAGCCGCAGCTGTTCGGGCGTGGCCGCTTCGCGCTCATCGACGATCCGGACGATGGGTTTAATAGTTTTGTACGCCGGCGGTTCGTCATGCAACCGGCTGACGATTCCGGCGTAAAACTTCCGCGCACCGAGCTGTACCATCACCCGCATGCCCGTCCTCAGGCCGGGACGCATCGCTTCGTCCACCGCGAACGTCATCGGCGGGGTAGCCAGCGGAAGTATTACATCGGCATATCGCATGAGCTTCAACGTCAAAAAACGGCACGGGACAGTTTCCTGCCCGGATCGGACAAAGATAGCCCATTTTTTATCAATCCCGGCTGTTAAATTCTGTTACAAACCATTGCCGTTTTGAAAAATCTTGCTGATATTTGTCCCCGCAAACCGAATCGGCTTTTACGTTATGAAACAACTGGATAGACAGTCCGTTCTGAGAACTTTCAAGGAGTATTTCCTCATCTCGGTGGGACTGCTGATGTACGCCTTCGCCTGGATATGCATCCTGATGCCCGCCGAAGTGATGGGCGGCGGCGTGAACGGGGTGGGACTGCTGATCTATTACGGGACCGGAGGCCCGAACGGCGGCGTACCGTTGGGTATCACATTCCTGGTAATCAACGGACTGTTCGTACTGCTCGGTTCGCTGCTGATCAGCCTGCGGGTCGGAGCCAAAACGATTTATGCGATCCTGTTCCTTTCGGCTTCGCTCGGCTTCCTGCAGGGCGTGCTGCCCAGCGACCTGCTCGGTCTGGCTAACGATAAGATGCTTTCGGCAATCCTCGGCGGCGCAGTGGCCGGCGCAGGAGTCAGCATCTGTTTCATGCAGGGCGGCAACTCGGGCGGCATGGACATTATCGCGATGATCATCAATAAATACAAGACGATCAGCTACGGCCGGATCCTGATGACGATCGACATGATCACCATCGGCTGTTCGATTTTCGTCCTCGGTGAAGTTTCGGCCGCAATCTACGGTTTCGTGATGGTCGCCACCTTCGGTTATACGATCGATGCGGTGATGGCCGGCAACCGCCAGTCCACGCAAATCCTGATCGTCTCGCAGAAATGGGAAGAGATCGCCTCGCGCATCTACGACGCGATGCACCGCGGCGTGACGCTGATCGACGGGCAGGGCTGGTACAGCAAAAAACCTTTAAAATTGGTAATGGTGGTCTGCCGCAAAAACGAATCGAACATCCTTTTCCAAGTCATCAAAGAGGTCGATCCCAACGCATTTATGACCTTCGGCCTCGTGCTGGGGGTAGACGGGCTGGGCATCGCGG
>ERZ1023970.666-NODE-666-length-9757-cov-8.851371_pt1 | contig 9757 bp, 11 predicted proteins | sample MGYA00380430_ERZ1023970 | MGnify/ENA primary metagenome ERZ1023970 (study PRJEB33179, sample SAMN07449052) | human gut metagenome | biome: Human-gut; feature: Human associated habitat; material: Faeces | host: Homo sapiens | place: India:Kasaragod | collected... | reverse complement strand
ACAAGGGCACCCGCTTCTGGGCTGTCTTTCGAGACGGAGAGCTGTTGGCGGTAACCGTGTACAAGCGTGGAGCCGAAGCAATCGTCAGGACGCTGGAAGCCAGGGACGGATAAGGCCGCCATTCAGCAGCTCTTCTTCACCATGAAGTCGAGCTGTTTTTTAGCTGCCATACAAAGGTTCCGGTTTACGATTCCGGATTTGTTTCCCTGTGAAGCAGAGTAGAACTGGAATATGATAAGTGCCGATGTTTCCCCCGAACCGAGAACCATTCCCACAAGGACGGATACACCGTCCTTGTGGGAATGCTTCCCAGTTCGGGAGTACCATCAGTACCTGCCAACGTGTGATTTCAACGACTTCATCAAAGACCAGGCAGCCGCATCCCAGCTCTCTGCGTCCACAGGCATCCCCTACACGGACGCTCTGCGCCAGGTGAACTACCAGACCCAACAGCAGCGCCAGGCCGAGGAAGAAGCAAAGAAACAACAACTCGCCCGGCCAGCTAGCCAGCAGCTCCTCCTCGACGAGATGAACAAATACGCCAAGGCAAAACTCGGCGAAGTCCCTCGCAGCGAGATGCCCCAGGTCGGTACCTGTGACGCAGAAGAGAGCGACGACATCCCGACGGGCAAGCTGGAGTTCGTTTCCCCGGACAAGCTGAAGAAGACCCAGGAGAAGATCAACAAAACGAAAGCCAGGGGGATTGCCAACGACTGGGCCATCGCAGGCAAGGAGCCCGTTCTCATCTCCCGGGACAACTGGATTCTGGACGGCCACCATCGTGTGGAAGCGGCCAAAACCCTGGGCAAGCTTGTCCGCGTCGTCAGAGTCGACCTGCCCGGGCGCAAGGCTCTGACCAAGCTGCAAGAACTCGAAGAAGAAATGGATTCGTGATGGATGTGTGTCATTCCTGTTGACCAGGATATGCTACTTAGCTATGGTTCGCCATGAAAGGTTGTGAATGATGAAGGAACATGTTACAGGAAAGATTCTCAATGCCGAAGAGATGAGAAGTCTTCGCTTGAAGAACTCTTCTGTATGGTTATCCAAACCTGCGGGGTCGATGCTGGAGCAGTTTCGCCGGGAGAACTCATGCAGGCCGAGCATGATACCTTGTATCAGTTCGCTCGGAATACAGGAATCGGACAGACACAGGATGAGTTCAAACAGACATGTGCCAGCGGTGGATTCTGTTCGAACGGAGGAGGGAATGAACACGACGTCCTTATCCAGCCGTCAGGACGGCGCGTCCTGAAGATCACTCAGCCCGGCAATGGGTATGGAGCCAGATCCCGCTTGACGGATTATCTGGAGAACCATCTCATGGCAAACATCCTGTTCGGGGATGACATACGAGTAGAGTACATTGTGTATGGGACTCACAGGGAGGATATGCCCATGATTGTCGTATCCCAGCCTTTTATCGAAGGGACAAGGGCCAGTGAAGAGGAGATTTCATCTTTCTGGGAGTCTCTTGATTTCCGGAAGTGCAGCCGGCATTCCTTCAGGCATCCCTGCGGCACGACTATTCATGACGCCCGGCCTGATAATATCTACCGATCTCCTGACGGCTTTTTGTTTCCCATCGATGTGCAGGTATTACACGGTATGCGGTATTTGCGGTACAAGCTTCTGCAGTTGCTTGCAGGACAGGCGTGACTGCAAAACTTCCTTGGCTGGTAAGAAGAAAACGTGTGTGCATGGATGATTTTGGTGGACGCATTGAACGGTGTGCGGTACGTTGAAGTCATCACTTTTAGTGAGTAGAAAGGAGCGAGTATGGCTAAAAAGAACAAGACGATACTAGCGCAAGCTGATGACTTGATGATGTCATTGGCTTCAGCATACCTTGTTGCCAATGACCCGGTGCGTATTGATTCGCACATTACTTTGTTTAAGTTGTTGTTTTTCGCAGATCGGTATCATTTGCGGATGTATGGGAGTACTATTACCAGGGATAAGTATGTAGCTATGGAGATGGGGCCCGTGCCTTCAATGACTAAAACCTTGGTTAATACACCCAGGGAAGGGGAGACACTATACCGTTATGTGGAACGAGGCGAGAATGGGTTCCGGCTTATTCAAGATCCGGATCTGGACGAATTTTCGGATTCGGAGCTGGAGGCTTTGGATGCGGCTATAGCAGTTCATCGCCAGCATCCGACCATTGGGCAGTTGATCGATTTTTCGCATAAGTTTCCGGAGTGGAAAAAGCCTTCTGTCAAGCTGCGTGATGACAAGAAGATGGAAAAGATGGCATGGAAGGACTGGTTTACTCCAAATGTCAGTGATGATTATTGCCCTGCGGATGAAGAACGTCTGGCAGCGGCACGCAGCTACTGGAATGAGAGCGGCAGGCATGACCTTGTAAGATAAGATGGATCTTTGCCCAGGGACAGTTGTCAAAATGCAACATCGCGGGCTTACAAGTTCAAGCCCACACTATTTTGTCATTCTTCACGTTGATGAAGGCTTGGATGAGGCTGTTCTGATGTGTGTGACTACGTCGCAGATTGAGAAGGTGCGAAAGCGAGTACGCCAAATAAATGCACCAAGAGAAACTTGTGTAGATCTTTCTCCGGCAGATTGTCCGGGGTTGACAAAGGCTTGTGTGGTGGATTGTAATGAAGTGTTTTGTTCCTCTGTACGTGAGGTTCTATCTTCCCGGATAAAAATGAAGATTGGCAGGTGTACCGTTAAGAAGAGCCTGATGTCCTCAGAGAAGGTTAAAGCTCTGATTTCGGGGATTCAAGCAAGTCCCAAGATAAAAAACAAATACAAGAAGAGGCTACTCTGACGGTTTTGTCGGTATTTTATCTCATTCTCGTGAAACGTTATTGCTATTTCGTGGCAATATCGCTACACAGTGAAATACCGCCTTCCCGGGCGCTATATACACTTGAGAAAAGAGATTCTTATTATGAAAGACAAATCAATCAAACAACCTTGGCCCCGGAGTGCGAAGATCACTGTGTGGGTGCTGGGAGTATTGCTGCTGGGCTCTCTTGTGCTTACTTACATAGTACAACATATATTAGGCCAGGAGATCATAGACCTGCAAAATAGTCTTCCTATCTATTGAGTTAGGACAGTGTAATTCTCAACCCTTTGCCGTTCCTGACACGAAACGGCAAAGGGTTGATTTTCTTTTACCTGGCTCGTAAAATATAGGCATGAGATCTTCTTACTGGCAACAACTTACCAAGTCTGCCTCCACGATACACGGTTCCGGGTATGACAAGTTCATGTCTACATTCCCATGGCAGAGGGATGTAAAACCTTCCCCGAAGCCTGTTGACCCGGGATTCACTAACAGGCAAACTTCACAGGAGGCATTCAAGCAACAGAAGTCTTCTGTTCCGTATATTTCTGTTAATAAGGATGCTCAGGGAAATCCTTACCTCGATGGAGCGCAGACACAGAAGAATATCTTTGGCGGGGATGCCGACTTTCAACGAAGAGCGGAAGCCCAGCAAGCATATGCACGATGGAATCAGGCTCGCCCCGGAGGTTTGACTAAAGTACCTAATGTTCCGTCTTTGAACCATCTAGTTGTACTGAACCCAAGCGGAAAGGATGAACGGGGATTTCTCACTGCATTCAGGAATTATGGGCCTTCTGCACCCGGGAATCCCAACAGGAATGTGCCTATTGAGCAAGATACGGGCGAGCATTTTCCTGACGGTGAGCCTAGGAGCAACTACAGGTCTGACATTGACAAGATCAGAATGGAGTCTATGCGGTTCCCAACAAACGGTACTGCTTTCCCGCAACCGACACATTCCCTTCCTCCTAACGAAGCAATTAGACGAGTGCCATCATCTACGCAAGGATACGATCAATACCAAGGGCTTCATAATAATTATGAACCTGTAAATGAAAGGTACAGGATTCAAAATGTTCTTCAAGAAGAAGCAACACACGCCCAGTCTCCTACTTCTTTCTATAAGAGCATTGATAAAAACAACGATCCCAATGTCTTTGCGCCCAAAGATAGACTGGCAGGAGAGTACAATGATACAGGAGTGGAAGGAAGAAGACCTTACACACCCATCGTCCCCGGCATGCAAGGCTCCTACGACCAGTGGCCCGGGGAGTTCGTAAAGTCCAGGAAGCTCGACCAGAACGATGCTCAGGCAACGTACGGGCATCGTATCCAGAATAGCAAGGAGCTATTGGATTACCATAACATGCACAAGGTGTACGGGACAGATGATGAGTGGACCAATTCTCAGGCGAATTTGACACAACAGCAAGCTCAGGCGCTGGGGAGATTACGGGCACAGTCAGAGATGCAAAGGCAGCAGGAGTGGAGCAGACAACAGGAGGAATACAACCAGGGCAAAAGGCCTACTCCCCCGCCGCCTGTTCAACAAATGCCCTTGAAGCCGGTTCAGCCTACATACGATTTCATTGACCAGACGGATCTCATGAAGCAGGTTCGCAACAATCAGCAGCCCGGGAGAATGAACAAGGTTGCCTCTACTCTCAACTCATCGTACGATCGTCTCATGAACCCTGACCGCCTAACCAAGATTGCCGCAATCTTGCAAAAGGCAACGGACGGCCTGAAACTCTCGGATCGTCCATCAGGCAAGCGTATCCAAGCCGCCCGGGTGATGAGTACACCTACTTCTGCGGAGCTGATCCAGCAGAAGAGGGAGAGCGAGGGGGACATGCAGGCCAAGCAGGCTTCCCGGAAGGCCATGAGTGCTCCCTTCCCGGACTGATTTCCTGAAATTACAGGCGTATTCGTGCTATGTATACTTGATGAGAGTAATTATGCTCGAATCATTTATCCATGATCATGAATACGAAATCAGAATATCCTGTTACGGACAGCATCACGAATGTTGTCGAAGCCAGTATCGTCACCGCCTCTGTGATGGCTCTTATTGCGTGTGAGGTCACGCGCCATATGGGTCATGCACTGGAGGGAGGTGTCTACAAAGGCGCCAAGTCATCCTGGGGTCTCGTGAAGGGAGCCAAGGGTCGCCTGGTGTCCTACAGAGAGCGCATCAGCGAGAAAGTCAGCAAGGCAAGGACAGAAGCTATTGTTGTAGCCGACACCCCGGCGCAACCTCCTGTTGAAGTGCCTGTGGAAACTCAGGCACGAGATGAAGCTGCACCTACCCCGGCAGGAATGCCAACTCCGGCTTTTGCATAAGCCATAGCCATCACGGGCTTGTCAGAAAAGACAAGCCCGTGATGGTGGCATATCAATTTTTATCTCCTGATGGGTATGTTACGTGACGTGGTGAAAGTGCGCCCATAGCCTGCCTGCTGGTACAGGCTCCGGCAATGGGGATGTGGTTTTCATGAGAGATATGTACCATATAGTAAACAAAAACAAAAATTATGTATTATATATGATACATAATCGAAGATATCAGGACTCTCCTGAAGATGAATTGACTGAGTTCGGAAATCCAGCCTCTTTCGGGCGCAGCGAGCCGCCTCTCCATCGGTTCAACCGGCTTCGCCTTGCTCCTTACGCCCACCTGTCACAGCCTTCGCTTCGCTCGGCTGTGGCTATGTGATCCGTATCGGCGCATTGAACCATTGAGGCGTATGCTCGCTGCTTGCCCCGGAAGGCTATGCCTTCCAGAGGGGGCTGGAATTATTGTTCAGGGATCACTGGATAAAATCTCAATATACTTCCCTTTTCATTCTTGCCCTTTTGTTTGAAGAAAGCAGGGATTTTCCTCTTGCCTCTTTCTCCTGAGACAGGTTGTGATCGAATGAACTTCAAAGCCTCAGGACTCAGTATTTTTGATGTTGGAATGAATCCAGCTCGAACGCAGGTTATAATTTCCACGCCTTCAAATATTGCGTTGTTCACTATTGCATATTGCAGGAATTCTTTCGTCCACCGTTCACTTTGCTCCGTTCTATACTTGGCATCTGTGTACTCATACCCGCGATTCGTTGCAGGCAGATACATGGAAATACGATCATGCGCTACCAGAATACCTCTCAGGATTCTATTCAACAGATCAGGATAAGAGGAAGCATATACGCTTGAACTCACTCCAGGGATCCGTACATCCCCATCATCAGAGCTTACTCCATCATGGTATTTTAGGCGTACTTCCAAGCTGGACAAGGTTGAGATTTTTACATATCCCGAGATCTCAACGCCTTTGCGAGGATGAGCGTTAAATCCATCATGGAAGTATTCAAATGAAAATTTAGTACCATTTTTTCTATCTTCTTCGAAGTCCTTGAATTTGAATCTCTCATCTCTGATCTCAGGACGAATATTTAATCCCAACTGATGGACAAACCATGTAGCTGATGGCACTCGAAAGTGCCAATCTACTTCCAGACTGCGTATAGTTGCTGTAGAGGGGCAATCCATCCAGTTCTCCGGCATATCGATGGCGTCCATCAGATTATCGACTTTATGAATGGCTCTTCTAAGATCTGCATAGTGCAAAGCAAGGAATGCTTGCAAAGTATTGGTCAGAGCATTTAAAACCGCTTGCTGCGATGTCTGGTCGTCATCAAGGTAGTTGTCTGTTTCTTCCTTGGCATCATAGGCTTGGAAAAAGCTACGAACGCATTCTTGCGGTGTCAGGGACTCTTTGCTCAGAAAAGGATAGTGTCTCAATGCCCGCTGGGGGTTTCCGGAAAAGTAAACTGTATACTTGAGAAATACATCTTTCGACCCCTCTTGCTGCTCAATGGAAATTTTATGGTATGCCTTTCTGTCTCCTTTTCCTGGCAAGTGTAGCTGTACAGGCAGTTCACCGACAAAAAGGTTTCCGGTTACGTTCTGAAATGGGATCGGAAACCTTTTTTCTGCCAGTATTTTCCTCTTCTTTTTGTGATGGTTGATGGAGCAGGCTGTTTGCCTTGCTGTTATATTTTGATGCTCGTCAAAAACGGCATCGTCATCATGCAGTTGTTTCCATGATCCATTAAGCAGACTAGGCGTATCTGTTCTTGAATTGCCTGACAGTAGGGCAGCCAAATGACGGACCAATATACATTTATCTCCGCTATGTGAACTCAGGCAGTGCTGGAATTCTTCCCGTTTGACAGGAAGGATGAAAGAGTAGGTGAAGCTGAGCCTGTCGATAACGATGTAGGGGAGGGACTGAATTCCCTGTACCGTTATCCCGGTCGAAGCCAGTTGGATGATGCGTTCCACTAGTTCAGGGCTAGCCTGATAGGCCGGGAATAGTTTCGCCCCTTTTCCGTCTATAACATGTATTGGGTTGTGCTGCCTTTCAAGGATGAAACGAGATGATTTGGTGTGTCGAATTTGCATTGTAATTGCATGAAGCTGGAGCCAGCTTCCGGGCTAAAAAATGGAGCCTTCAGGCGCTCTTGATACTGAAGGGGGTAAAATAATGAGGGATCTCGTTTGGATCTCTCGTTCAAGTGAAATGAGACTCAGTGAGTCTCTCTCCCGGCTATGCCGGAGTGCCTGCCTTCACCAAGAACGCAGGACAATTAACCTTATTAAGTAATATGAGAAATGCCCCTGTCGTGAAACCCCGGCGAACTCGCTGGGGGTGGAACTCAAGGAACGGGTATGAGGAGCTAGGCCACCGTTTCTTGTACGTCCCGGGTTGATAGAAACCCAATGAAACGCTTGAGAGCGTCAATATGTCCTGCACTCAATGGTGACTGATGGACAACGAAAACCAGTTACTATATCTGAAGATGAAGGTCAACAAAAACAACAAGCTAATGACTTGTTTCTTCCGGCAACACCTTGAACCATGCTTCTCCTTCGGCTGCTCGAACGCCTTCCCGGTAGTGCTTTTCCGTCATGTTGGTTCCCGAGTGCCCAAGCCACATGGATACCCGGGGTATATCGTGTGTTCGAGAGGGCTACGTACGATGTGAGTACATGGGGCAAAGGATAATTGAATATCCCCGGTAACCCAAGAAATTGGGCTCTTCGTCATTACATTGTAGGCGGCTACAAATTAGTGTAGATTTTCATCTAGAAGAAAGAGCGTTTTTCCCTTATTTTACAATGCTTTTTGACAACAAGGATGTCCCCTGAATGTCCCCCGGTTCGTCAAAAAATAAGATTTTTGGCTTCTCTCTCCTAAATACAAGTAACCCCTTCCAAGCCGTTAACTTAAAAGGGGTTATATGGTGCTCGGGAGGGGACTCGAACCCCTACGGGATATTATCCCACTAGATCCTTAGTCTAGCGCGTCTACCAATTCCGCCACCTGAGCATGGAGGCCTTAAGGCGGGGAGTTTTTAGCGCAGAGAAATGAAAATATCAAGCTTTTTCTTCTTTTTTATCTTTCCGGGCCCGTTTTTGCGGACAGGTTTTTCTTACCGGACCGGGAGGGAGGTTGTCGAGGGCATGATAGCAGGGCGCAGAGTAACGGCTCCGGTATCATATTTTTCCGAGGGTTTGAAGAGCCAGCCGGGGGTGGTGTTGGCCACCTCAAACCTGGTCGGTTTGAAGATGGGCAGCCTCAGATTGGAATTGGGTTCGTAACCGTATTTGCCCGTGTATTTGCCGTATACCCTGTATTCATAGTTGTTGTCGTAGGCGTAGCGCGGATTTCCGGTGTATTCCGGCAGGCGGTCCGGGGTGCGGCAGGCGCTTTCATCCATGATGACGAGTTGGGCCGTTCTCCAAGTCTGGCCTGGCTGGCGCAGGTATCCCCAGAAGCGCGTTGCCGGTACATGGTAGCGGCGGCCGACGAAGTAGTTTCCCCTGGGTTCGCGGGCTATTTCCGCATTGCGGGCGTTGATGCCGGCAATGTCTTTTTCCAGGGTGTTGCACTGGGTCAAGGCGGGAAGGAGGGCGGCCCCCAGCAGGGAAAGCAGGAGTTTGTTCCTGATGACGATGGTGTTTTTTTCTTATTTAAGAGCATTTGAATGGCGGCGGAAGCCGCAAAGAAGCCAAAGGTTCCCGTGATATGGGTGACGGAGCCGAATCCGGCGTCACAACCCATTTTCCCCTGGAATTCCGGATCACGTGTGCAGGAGGTTGTTCCGTCGCAGGTAGGATATACGGGCGTTTCTTGGGAGAAAACGCAGGGGATTTTCAGTTTCCGGGCTTTTTCTCCAAGCGGAAGGGCATAATCTTTTTTCAGCCTGTAGCGTAAGCTGGAGAGCAGGGGATCCCCCCTGGTGCGGGAGAGGTCGTCTATTTCTATCCGGGCGGGATTGATGCGCCCTCCCGCGCCGCCGCAGGTTACCAGCGGTTGCTTGCTGCGGTAACAGGAGGCGATGAGGTGGGCCTTGGGTATCAGGGAGTCGATGGCGTCAATGATGACGTCCGGTTCCGCCGACAGCAGTTTTTCCGCGTTGGAGGCCGTGTAGAAATTGCTGATGGGAATGACTTCCGCTTCCGGGTTGATTTCCCGGATGCGTGTGGCCATGGTTTCCGTTTTGGATTGCCCGATTGTGGACGCCAACGCATGTATTTGCCGGTTGGTGTTGGTAATGCAGAGGTCGTCCATATCCATCAGAATGATAGTGCCTACGCCTGACCGAGCCAGGGCTTCCGCCGCCCAGGAACCTACACCCCCAATGCCGACGACGGCTATGCGGGCGCTTCTGAGAAGAGATAGTCCGCTGTTTCCGTACAGGCGGCCTATACCGCCGAATCTGGCTTCATAGTTCATGACCACGTGTCTGTTCCAGAGTATGGGAGATTAAGGAGAATAAGGGCGCCCGGGTTTCTGTCCGTTGCTTCATCCTGAAAATATGGAGACGAGGGAAATCCTTTGATTCCTGACGCCACAGCCAGATTCCCGATATTCCGGGA
>ERZ1023970.665-NODE-665-length-9791-cov-8.350555_pt1 | contig 9791 bp, 6 predicted proteins | sample MGYA00380430_ERZ1023970 | MGnify/ENA primary metagenome ERZ1023970 (study PRJEB33179, sample SAMN07449052) | human gut metagenome | biome: Human-gut; feature: Human associated habitat; material: Faeces | host: Homo sapiens | place: India:Kasaragod | collected... | reverse complement strand
ATGTCCCGCCTAGCCGGGAAAGTCTAAGGTCACACACCATCCTGTTACGCCGGCAGCATCCAACAACGTCCCGGTCACGGAGCATGAGCGGCTGAAAGCAAAGCGGATTACCACACCCTCCGGCAAGACCGTGCTGGACTTAGGTCAGAACATCGCGGGTTATGCGGAATTTACTGTAACCGCCCATATCGGGCAGAAAATCAAGCTGCGCTTCGGCGAGCTGCTGGACGAAAACGGTGAATTCACCCAGAAGAACATTCAGTGTTCCAGCAAAAAGATAACAACGCCCCTGCATCAGGTCATCTACACCTGCAAAGAGGGCAAAAATCCCTGCAGGACCACCTTTGCCATCTTCGGTTTTCAGTATGTGCTGGTAGAAACCGATGTGGCGTTTCAGTCGGAGGATTTCGCCGCCATTGCGGTATACTCCGACATGGAGCGCACGGGCTTTTTGAAAGCTCCAACGCACTTCTCAATAAGTTTGTTGAAAACACCGTCTGGAGTGCCAAGAACAACCACGCCGACCTTCCCACAGATTGCCCGACCCGCGAACGCCACGGCTGGACGGGCAACGCGCAGATTTTCTTCAACACTGCGGCATATCTTTTTGACTATGCGTCTTTTGCACAGAAATATATGCGGGATGTGTACGACTGGCAGAAAAAAGACGGGAAGTTGCCGCAAATCGCCCCCCTACGGCGGTGTGGATTTCTATATGTCCTTTATGGACGGAAGCGTCGGCTGGGCGGATGCGGGCGTGCTGATTCCGTATCGTTTTTGGAAGCTCTACGGGGATGACAGCTTAATTCGCCGACATTATGACGGCATGGTACGGTATGCAAGATTCATGATAAAACGCTGTACGCAGTTCACACCGCTGCGGCACCACCTGCCGCTGAAGGGCGAGGCGAAAAAGTACATTGTCAATTACGGGCATTCCTACGGAGAGTGGGCGGAACCGGCGGATGTATTCCCGGACGATTGGAAAAATATCGTCCTGCCTCATCCGGAGGAGTCCACGGCCTATACGGTTTTTTATCATGGAGCATATGATGGAAATAGCTGGGTATTTGGGAAAACAGCAGGATAAGGCGCTGTTTGAAAAATACCGGGACGGCTGCACGAAGGCATACCGTGAGCTTGTCACGCTGCCCGCCTACACCCTGGATACCAACCGGCAGGCAAAGCTCGTCCGTCCGCTGTATTTGCGCCTGCTGGACGAGAAGCAGGAAGCATTTGCAAAGCATCGGCTCGTTCAGGCTATGGAGAATTACCGCTGGCGGCTCGGGACGGGCTTCCTTTCCACACCGTTTATACTGGATGTACTGGCGGATATGGATGAAAATCATGTTTCGGGCGGTGGAATCCACCGCTGACAAGGGGTACGGCGGCAAAAAGGACTATGATAATCCGAATTTCCGGATGCAGATGGCTTCCTCTGCCGGGGCGCCGATTCGCAGCATGATCATTTCCGGCGGCACGAAGGGGGGGCGTGCTGCCCGGTATGCTGGAAATGGCGAGCGGGCACTTCTTCCGCGGCATCTGGAAAATGCTTACAGTGTGAGAAAATGCCAAGTCTATACGCCTGCATGATGAACCTTGTGTTCCGCTGCATGGCGCAGGACAAGCCGGGGCAGCCCCACGACTATGCCGCGGAGCAAAAACGCAATGACCGAAAACCTCCAAGACCGCCTAAGGGCGTGACCGTCCGGCTTGGCGAATTGGGTGGGCTGTCGGCGGAGTTCATTCAATAAATAAACCGGCAATCAAAAGGGAACGATTTTCTACATTCACGGCGGTGGATTTATTGTTGCTTCCGTGCGGGAGCGGCGGACAGTCTGCCAGTATATCACAGCCAACTACGGCTATAACTGCGTGACTTTCAACTACCGCCTTGCACCGGAAAATCTGTGGTCTGCCCCTTTGGAGGGTTGCCTGACCGCCTATGCCGCGCGCTTGAAAACCGGCTTTTCCTCGAAGAATGTCGTATTCATGGGGGAAAGCGCAGGCGGTACGCTGGTGTTGTCATTAGCGTTGCTGCTGAAGGAAAAGGGATTTCCCCAGCCGAAGCGTTGGTGCCTCTCTCCCCCTGTGTGACGCAGGCTGACTGTTTCCCGTCCCACACTCGGAATTGCGGCAATCGTCTGCGTCGGCCACTATGTAGGGTTTTCCCGATCCTGCCGATCCCAAAAGACAGGCTACCGGACAGAGACTCTCTGTGCGGAATATAACGGCATCAGCCTGTACGGAAAGGCGCTGCTCCCGGATGGAGACGGGCCTTTTCCCACCGTCCTCTACGCCCACGGTGCGGAGAGCGATTACAAAGCAGATATGACCACGCTAAAAAGCCTTGCCATGAGCGGCGTTGCCTGCTACACCTTTGATTTCTACGGCTGGACAAGCCGCAGCACCGGGCCGCAGGGCGTGCATTGGTTCCATGACGTTCCCAGAGGTGTTGATAACTCCTATGAATGAACGGGCAGCAGCAAGGGAATGACGCAAGCAAATAGCGCAATCGAAGCTGGAAATAGTATCGCACTGAAAAAGCTGCCGAGGATTTGCTCTCCTCAGCAGCTTTTTGCAGTCTATGGAAGGCTGGAGCACAAAGCCCACTTTCCCTTTATACTATTTCCAGATGAAAATGCGCCAAGATGCGCCGCGAATTTTTCATTCTGGCTAACGTGAATGAAACGCAGCGCAGCAGCGCTACGCTATGTGGAATGAACGGACGCCAGAAGGGAAAAGGCGCAAGCAGATGGCGCAGGTAAATCTGGAAATAGTATTAGGGCAATACCGCACAAATGAGTTGGTGCGATGGCGAATACATTTTTTGTAAGATGTGATTGCAGAAATCGAAGGTTTACTGGAGGTAAATCGAGATTTCTGCAAGAAGCAGCTGGCAGAAAAGGCATCGCCAGCGCTGCCAACGAATTGTGCGGTAGTGCCTTAGTTGATTTCCGTAATGGTCGGCACTGTCCATGTCTTGAGTGCCTCCATATCCGGCGTATAGATGCGCATAAACAGATGGAAGCCGCCTTCCCCCACCGGAAGCCAATTGGTCGTGTCTGCCGGCGCGTCTTTCGACAAAATTACATCCACAGAGCCGTCGTCATTTCTCTTCAAACCCGAACGGTCGTTGATGCAGTAGCGGTCGAGCAGATTATCGATGAGGAAATCATCGTCACCATATGCAGTGATCGACCAGAAACCGCCGTCAAGCACCTGCGGATCGCTTTCAAGGTGGAGAATGTAGGACTTTTCACCCGTCAGAGGATTCCCGTCGGCATCCTTTTCCGTCTTGGGGTACAGTGCGATTTCCACCGTATTCGCCCCAAGTCCGGCAATGGCAACCAGCGCACGGTAGGCATATTCCGTACCAAAGTCTCCGATTGGTGCGCCGAAATAGCTCCACTGCCCCAGCTGTTTTGAAAACTTCATTCCCTCTGCCGCGAGCTTCGGCCGAAGCCCTTGCAGCATTTCCCGCCAATTTGCCTGAATATCTCCGGTCAAAACAGATGCGTCAAATTCCATGCCGGGGCCAACGTGAACTGCCGCGAGTTTTTCAAGTATTTCCGCATCAGCGGCGGACGGCGGATTGTCTTCCATCAGCGTGTTGGCTTTGTTGAAGAATGTGACAGGATCCAGCGACAGCACCTTGTTGATGGGGACATAGCTGTTTTCCTCCCGATAGATCCCCTTCGGGGGCTGATACGCTTCTCCGCTCAGGTAGACAGAAAGCGGTAAAAGCTGCATCTGCGCCTGAATGGCATACACATTCGGAAGATCCGCCTCTCCGGAAAGCACCGTTCTGGTAATGGCCCACGCCATAGCGGTAGGAACATCAATGCGGGTCACATTGTCCGGCAGGTCGCCCTTCCAAGTTGAGCGCGTGATCGCATAGACTCCAGCCCGGTCAAGGACAGCGACGGTATTTGTCCATGCGTCAAGCACCTGCACCTTGCAGAAGCGGTCTGTTTCCGGATGCACATAGATCATCGGCTCTTCGCTCAGGTCATACCACACCTGTGTATAGATGGTGTCCACGTTCGGCGTCACCACGTTTTTGAACTGCGCGTTGGCCAGTGCCACACCGTGCATAAACTGATTAACAGGCGCCTTGCCGGGTGCGGCTTCCTCCGTATTCGTTGCGGAAGTTCTCGTCGCGTCCATCAGCACCAGCGGGAATGCGTAAATGTAAGCCTCCTCAATGGTTTTCCACACATCTTCGGACGACGAGACAGCCTCCGCCTTGACACTCCATGCGCAGCCGGACAGCAGCATCGCCATGCATAGCAGAATCACTGTGATTTTCTTCATCTTTTTCCCTCCTATAACGATTTTTCTTACGGCTCGATGATATTGAAATACAGGTCAAAAGCGGCCATACTGTCACAAAACGCTTGGAACAGCGTCTGATCGCCCTTTTCAACGGTGATGAGCTTGTCGATATTTTCCTGATTTCCGCTTGTGATGGCAAGAATCCCGATTCGGGGGGTAGAAATCGTCAGGTCTGCCTCATCCGAGAGCGCATCCTTATAGTACAGGAGCACGCCATGGTGGATCTTCAGCAGATAATCGTCGCCATCCGTCAGCTTGAGGTTGATGGTGAAGGAACGATTCTGGAGCTTTTCCGTATCCATGATAATGCCCATGTAATCCAGCATTGTCTGCGCGTCCATCCCCTGGGCGGTGGTGCCAACGCCAAGTTGGGCTGCCTTCGGGTACAGGCCGGTGCCATTCCGCAGCTCAAAGGCTGCCACAAGATAAGCGTTTCTCCATGCGCCCGACTCTGCCTGATAGCCAAGCTGCTCCAGCGCATCGGCGCACAGATAGCGCGCTTCCTTATTTTCCGGGTCAGCAAATACCAGCGTATTCGTTATCTGTGCGACCCACTGATATTCGCCCTTTTCATAATCGGCATGTGCCATTTCAAGCACTTTGTCCGTGTCGCCAAGATACTCCACAAGTTTTTTGGCATATTCGCTCGGCGTCAGTTCATCCAGATGAATCGGGTTTGCATCGTACCAGCCCATGTATTTCTGATAGACTGCCTTGACATTGTGCTTCAGCGTACCGTAATACTGCCGGGTATACCAAACCTTTTCCAGCTCCTCCGGCAGCCGGATCATGGAGGCGATCTCCGTGGAGGTGTAACCTTCGTTGATATACAGGAGGGTCTGATCGTGGATGAACTTATAGATGGCAGCTGTGTTGGTCATGTATTCGTTGACGGTTTCCTTGCCCCAATGCGGCCAGTTGTGCGCCTGAAAGACAACCTCGGCGTCAGGGAACAGCGACTGCGCCTCGGTGATGTAGCGAGCCCAGCCATTCGCATCCCGCACCTCCGCGCCGCGCAGCGTGTAAAGATTGTGCATGGTTCCGCTGCAGTTTTCCGCCATCCAGAGGGCTTTGCTGTCGGGGAAATAGGTATTCATTTCGGCGGGAGATTCCGTCCCCGGCGTTTGCTGGAAGATAGCGGTTACGCCATCAATGGTTGTTTCGTAAATCGAATCCGCAACCTCGAAGGTCGGCGCGATATAGCCGACGCCGGTCTGCACTGCGGTCAGGCCAATGCCCACCGAAAGGCGTCCCTGTTCGCCATAGGGAAGCATGGAGCCATACTGGAAAAACGCCCGCCGCTTCATTGCCGTGCCCACAAAGACATTTTCCTTCATTACCGCGTCCGTAAAGCCCTTCGGCACAATAATTGCGGTCTTTCCGGATGCAATCTGCTCGTCAAGCGGCAGGCTGCTGTCCGCAGCATCTTCGGGGGCAATCAGCCCTTCAATGCCGCCGTAGTGATCCACATGCGCATGGCTGATGACAATGGCGACAATCCGCGCATCGCCCATCTCGGAGCGGAAGAGTTTCAGCGCTTCCGCCGCGGTATATTTGCTGCTGCCGCAGTCCATGATGATCCATCCGTGTTCGCTGCGGACGAAGGTAATATTGGAAATATCATAGCCGCGCACCTGGTAGATGCCGTCAGTAACCTCAAAGAGACCGTAAATGTGGTTTAGCTGCGTATTCCGCCACAGGCTGGGGTTGGCGGTATCCGGCGCGTCTTTGTCAAGAAACGCATATGCATCCTGCGTCCACACGATTCTCCCGTTCTCGCCACGGAGACTCAGTGTATCCGGTGCGGCGATGAAACCTCGTTCCGCATTCTCAAGCTCCGACGTATCCTCAAAGTTCAGGAAGTCGTATACATGCCGATTGACATCCATCGTGCTTTCGGTTGCCGGCTTCGTCTCTGCATAGAACACGGAGGCAGTGTTGCTGCTTTTCTCGGCACTGGCACAGGCCGTCAGCGTGGCAGCCAACATGGTCGGCACAAGGAGTAAGCTTAGCAGTTTCTTTTTCACAGGTGTTCCTCCTTTACTCAGACAGGTTTCCCCACAGGGAACTGCTACGAAAGATGACATTGCTCACCTTCCGTCCTTTTCTGTTCTTGTGTTTTCAGTGTAGCATAACTTTGTTTGAATTGCAACATACCTTGCGTGAACATCGTACAATCCTGCGCGAATGACGTTTTTTCTTTGCGTTGAATCTTGCATTGCATCTGAAAACATGGTATTCTGTAATGGTGTTTTATAATGGTGGAGGAAGAGCTATGAGATTCAACGATATTTCCGTTATTTCCAATCGCAAGCATATCAGCTTGCTGACAGAGGACATTCTTTATATACAATTGTCAGGTCGCCAGTCGATCATCCATTTTTCCGATGGCAGGACCTACGAAACCTATGCCACCATCCATGAATTAGAAAGTATGCTTGGCAGCGGCTTTATCCGCGCCGACCGCGCCACGCTGGTATCTATCAAGGGAATCCACGACATTGGAAAGGAGATTGAACTCGTCAACGGAGAAACGCTGTATTATAGCTGTCGAAAGAAACGAGAGCTCAAAGAACAGCTGTGCGCCGGACGGCGGCAGATTGCGCAGAGCCTGTCTGACAGCGACGCGCCCGCCACACAGGAAGAATATCAGCGGCACTATGCCAGCTATGACAGCGCGCCCTTTGCGTTTACCGACATCGAGATGGTGTTCAACGAGGAGCGCGCCGCTGTGGACTGGATCTTCCGCTACGGTAACGAGGCACTGGCAGAAATCGAAAAAACGCCGCTGCAGCAGCTCATCAACCACTCGTTCGGCAGCATTTTCCCCAATATGGACGCAAAGTGGCTGCGCGTCTACGAGCGCACGGCGCTGTTCGGTGAAACGCTGGAAATTGTATATTACAGCCCGGAGATTGACACAAAATTGAAAATCATCAGCTTCCCCACTTTCAAAGGGCACTGCGGCTGTATGCTGTTCAAACAAACGGATATTCAGACGGTGGGTGAGTACGCAGCGCCATAACGAACTGCGCAGATGTGTGTCCCTGCTCTCATACTATTTCCAAATGAGAATGCGCCAAGATGCGCCGCGAATTTTTCTCGTTGGCTAACGCGAATGAAACGCAGCGTAGCAGCGCTACGCTAAGTGGAATGAGCGGACGCCAACGGGGAAAAGGCGCAAGCAGATGGCGCAGGTGAATTTGGAAATAGTATCACACATACTGTTGACATTTCAATTCTTTTCTGCACGCAAACAGGCGCTGGCAAGAATCTCACCCTGCCAGCGCCGTTTTGTATTCAGCTTTACTGCCGCTGCACCGAAATTGGCTCATCCGTCAATTCCACCGTCTCGCCATACACCTGCACCGTCAGCTTGTCCCCCTGCGTCAGCTGGAACACGGTCTTGTCCGCCCCCATGCTGATTGCAATCACACGCCCACGGTACATGACCGAGAAGGTCAGCCGCTTCCAGCGCTCCGGCAGACGCGGGGCGAAACGCAGCATCGTGTCATCGCTGCGCAGACCTGCGAAGCCGTAGACGATGTTCGCCCATGCCATCGCGATGCTCGTGATGTGCAAGCCCTCGCGCGTATTGCGGTTATAGTTGTCCAAATCAAGGCGCGTCGCGTAGCCGAAGAAATTGACTGCCTCGTCCATCTTGTCCAGTTCTGCCGCCAGAATGGAGTGAATCGCAGGCGAAAGGGAGGATTCGTGAATCGTGCGCGGCTGGTAGAAATCGTAGTTGATACGCTTCGTCTCGGTATCAAAAGACGAATTGTAGAGGTAGAGGAACATCAGCACATCCGGCTGCTTAATCATGTCCGTGCGGTAGATGCGGTCGTACGCCCAATGGTCGTAGAGCGGGAATTCGCTGACCGGAATGCTGTTGATATCCGTGTGCGGCAGCTCAAAAAAGCCGTCGTGCTGCTCAAACAAGTGATTGGGCGTTTCCGGAATGTACATGTTGTCGGCAACGTGCCGCCATTGCGCGGGTTCATCCGGTGCAAGCTCGACTTTTTCACACAGTGCCGCGTAAGCCTCCGGCGCATCCGCCCGCATTGCATCCAGCACATCCGCCGCGCAGCGCAGGGCGCGCATTCCCATATAATTGGTATACGCGTTGTTGTTGACCATCATGTGGAATTCGTCCGGGCCCATCACGCCAAAGAAGCCGTATTTGCCGATTTTCTCGCTGAAGCCGACGCGCGTCGCTTGGAATCGGGCGATTTGCAGCAGCATTTCCGCGCCGTAGCGGTACAAAAACGCCTTGTCGTCCGTCAGGTGGACATAATGCCAGATGCCGTAGGACACCGCCGTGCTCGGCTGCAATTGCAGGCTGGCGTGCTGCCAGAGCGGACATGCCTCGTCACCGTTAAGCGTCGCAATCGGGTAGCATGCGCCCTTGCAGTCCAGCATTTTTGCGCGCTCCAGCGCCATCGGCAGCGTGTTGTAGCGGAAAAGAAGGAGCGATTTCGCGGCTTCCGGGTTCGTGAAAAGGTAGAACGGCAGGCAGCAGGATTCCGTGTCCCAGAATGCATGACCGTTGTACGCCTCGCCCGTCAAGCCCTTCGCGCCGATGTTGTGGCGCATACTGCCGCCGTTGTATGTCTGCGCGAGCTGGAAGGAGCAGAAGCGAATCCCCTGCTGTTCCGCTGCGACGGCTTCCGCCATGCTTTCATCTTTCGGTTCAATGCAGATGTCGGACGTGTGCCAGTAAGCATCCCAGTACGCGCGCTGTGCCGCCTGTGCGTCATCGAGCGAGACGGCTTTGCTCTGCGCCATCGCGTCCTGACCGCTCTGCCAGAGGTCGTCCCCCTGCTGACCGTTGAACAGCACGACGACGCGCTTGTCGATTTGCACGGCTTGCCCCGGCACAAGCAGAACATCCGCCGTCGCGGTGACGGTTTTTCCCTCGGCGGATGCGGTGGATTCGCCGGGCAGCGTCAGCCATGCGCCGCAAAACTCCTCCTGATTCGAGAGCGTCGTGCGGGACTGCGCCATCAGGCAATCCGGCGTAGCGTCGATGCGCGTCTCCTGCCAGAAACACTTCTGCCGCCCTTCATGCACGACGTTGAAGGACACGCCGGACGTGACCATCGCGCTGCCCGTGAAATTGAGCGCTTCGAGCGTGATGCGCTGGTACGCGCGTTCGCGGTGCACCATATCGAGGAAGCGAAGAAAGGTCAGGCGGATTTGCTTGCCGCTCTTCGTCGTCCAGAGGAAGCAACGGGTGAGCGTGCCGGCGCGGAGGTTGAGTTCGCGGGTGAAGTCAGAAAACTGCGACTGCCCCAAATCGAGCGTTTCGCCATCGACGGAAATCGTCGTCATCAGCCATTCCGCCGAGGGAATCATGAAGTGTGTTTTGTCGATGATGCCCTTATAGGAGCGGCTCAGCTTCTCCATATCATAGATGCCATTGGTATACGCCCCGCGAAGGCTATCGACATCAC
>ERZ1023970.662-NODE-662-length-9796-cov-6.322965_pt1 | contig 9796 bp, 9 predicted proteins | sample MGYA00380430_ERZ1023970 | MGnify/ENA primary metagenome ERZ1023970 (study PRJEB33179, sample SAMN07449052) | human gut metagenome | biome: Human-gut; feature: Human associated habitat; material: Faeces | host: Homo sapiens | place: India:Kasaragod | collected... | reverse complement strand
AATGATCCTCCGGCAATGCCGAACCAGACGCGAGCGCCATCAGCAGCCGGTAAGAGCCATACAGCAGCCCGGTATTGCCACCGAAAATCGTCACGGCGTCTCCTTTGCGCACGGCATGGAACCCTTCGCCCAGCGAATCATCCTCGGCAAGCGAAACGTGCAGATTCGGGGAGAGTGTCGGCAGTGCCTGCGCAAGCTCGAACGCGGCGACTTCGCGTGGGGACGCAAAATCGGCGGGAACATCAGCCGGTAAAAACGGAAGCCACGAAAGCCATTGATTTGCCATAAACAGGATACCTCCTGTAACGTATTTTACTAAAAGTATAGCATATTTCGCCGACTTGCACAACCCAAAACCAGAAAAGGGGAAGAAATTTGGCGAAAAGTTGATTGGGTGACAGGAAAAACACAACTGTGCGTCGAATTGTGCAAAAAACGCCGCTTTTTCAGGCGGCAAGATGGAAAGGATGAGCCGAAAATGGCCTTTACGGTTCACGCGGTGATGCCGGGAGTGTGGCATATTGTGGACTGCATGGGCGTCTGCATGACGCTGCTGGAGGGCGAAAACGCCGCCATGCTGGTTGACACGGGCTATGGCATTGAGGATGTGGCGGACTTCATGCGCCACATGACGGATTTACCGCTGACGGTGTTCCTGACGCACAACCACCATGACCACGCGATGGGGGCACGCTGCTTCTCAGAAACGTACATGCTGGAAGCGGATATGGCGGACTGGCGCATGTTCACGGACGACAAGATGCGCCGTCGGGTGCTGACGCAGGCAATCGGAAAGAACCTGCCGGTGGATGAAAAAACGTTTCTCGCGGGCGAAATTCCACTGCCGAAGGTGATGAAGCCCGGTGTGATTGACTTGGGCGGATTAACAGCGGAAATCATCGAAGCGCCGGGGCACACGCCCGGTTCGGCGGTGGTGTATGTGCCGGAGCGGAAGCTGCTGCTGTCCGGCGACGACTGGAACCCCTGCACATGGCTCTTCTTCCCGCAGGCGCTGGGGCTTCGGGAGTACCGCAGCAACATGCGCGGCATTCAGCAGCTGCCGTTTGAGAAAGTCCTCTGTCCGCACCGGGAGGCGCTCTATGACCGCTGGATGTTCGACGACTTCTTCAACGCCTTGACGGATGGCAACCTCCGCGCGGCGGAACCGGTCAATATCGCGCCGTATGAGCAGATTGATACCTGTCAGGCGACGCTGCCGCATGATCAAGTGCTCGTATTCGACTGGGCAAAATCAGGGCTGTAAGGAGAAAAAATACCATGAAACAGGATTCCATCTGCAGGGCGGCGGATAGTCAGGCGAATAGCAACTACAACCCCGCGTTCGGCATCGGCACAGGTCGCATGGGGCTGGCGCTCCAGCGGGAGTATCAGCAGCAGCTGGCGATGGCGCAGGCGGAATGCGCGTTCACGCACATCCGCGGTCACGGGCTGTTCAGCGACGATATGGCGATTTACCAGCCGTATCAGGATGCGGAAGGAAATTGGCACGAGGGCTACAATTTCACCTACCTTGATCGCGTGATGGATGATTACCGCGCACAGGGCTTGAAGCCGTTCCTTGAATTGGGCTTCATGCCGGAAAAAATGGCGAGCGGCACGCAGACCATCTTCTATTGGAAGGGCAACGTTACGCCGCCGCAGGACGACGCAAAGTGGACGGCGATGGTTCAGGCGACGCTTGCACATTTGGCGGAGCGCTACGGGAAAGACGAAGTGTCCACTTGGCCGTGCGAGGTGTGGAACGAGCCGAACCTGTCGGGCTTCTGGGAAAATGCGGATGAAGAAAAGTATCATCACCTGTATGCGGTGACGGCGAAGGCGGTTAAGGACGTGCTGCCGGACATGCGCGTCGGCGGCCCAGCAATCTGCGGCGGCGCGACGTCGCAGGACTGGGTGCGCAATTTCCTGCGATTCTGCAAGGAAAATCAGCTGCCGCTGGATTTCGTGTCGCGCCACGCCTACATGGGCGAAACGCCGGAACACCGCGGGCGCTATCTCTATCACACAATGCGCACGGTGGACAGCCTCCTCGCTGAAATGCAGGAGACGCGCGACATTATCGACAGTTTCCCGGAATACCGCGGGATGGAGATGCACATCACCGAGTTCAACACGTCGTACAACCCGTTCTGCCCGATTCATGACACGAACCTGAATGCGGCGTACATGGCGGGGGTGCTGGCGCGGATGGGCGATGTGGCGGCGTCGTATTCCTACTGGACGTTCGGGGATGTGTTCGAGGAGCAGGGCGTGCCGCCGATGCCCTTCCATGGTGGATTCGGCTTGATTGCCAACGGGCAGATTGCCAAGCCGACACTGTGGAGCTTCGCGTTCTTCTCCCATCTGCACGGAACACCGGTGCACCGCGACGAACACAGCGTGATTGTCCGCAAGGACGACGGTTCCTACGAAGGCGTGCTGTGGAATCTCTGCCGTACAGACCGAGACGAGCTGACCGTGACGATTGCCCTGCCTGCGGACGGTGAACAGACGCTGACGACGGAGACGGTGGATGAAGTGACGTGCAATCCGCTGAAAGCATGGCACGATTTAGGCGAACCGCGCTCGCTGACGGCAAATCAGCTGCGTCTTTTGCGTCAGGCGGGTCAGCCGGCGGCGGATACGGCGGTGCTTGCGGCGGAAAACGGCGAGTGCACGCTGCAAATGACCTTGCGGCAGAACGCCGTCGTACGCTTTACGCTGTCCGCCAGAAATCAGCAGGGCGATTACGGCTACGACTACACTTGGTATCAGCAGCACAGCTGAAATTTGCCCTTGACAACCATGCCCAAATGACGTTATAATATCCTCTGCAATGATGGAAAGAGTACCGGGGATGGATGCGCAAAGAGAGCTGCGGCAGGTGAGAAGCAGCCGGGACATCCGCGGGAACATGGCTCCGGAGCATCACGCGCCTGAACGCCTTTGGGCTGAAGTAAGGTGCGGCGGGTCGCGCCGTTATCCGCAGGATGAGTGATAAATCAGGGTGGCAACGCGGAAAAAGCACCGCCCCTCGGCAAAAATGCGGGAGGGGCTGTTTTTTTAGGGAATTTTGATGAAATGAGGTAGTCAGATGGTGGATGAATTTTTCGTCAGATGCAATTGAAAAAATCGAAGGTTTACTGGGCGTAAATCGAGATTTTTTCAAGCCGCAGATGGCGGAAAAGGCATTCGCCAGATGGCTGCCGAATGAGTCAAAATTTCCCATACGTCTCCCTCAAAAGAAATTGGAGGAATGAACTCATGTGTGAATCGTGCAAGAAGCCGTTTTACATCACCACGCCCATTTACTACCCCAGCAGCAACCTGCACATCGGTCACGCCTACTGCTCCACGGCGGCGGACTCGATGGCACGCTTCAAGAAGCTGACGGGCTATGACGTCTATTTCCTGACCGGCACGGACGAGCATGGCCAGAAGATTGAGCGCAAGGCAAAGGAACAGGGCGTCACGCCGAAGGAGTATGTGGATAAGATTGTCGCGGGCATCAAGGATCTGTGGAAGCTGATGGACATTGATTACAGCGACTTCATCCGCACGACCGATGACCGCCACGTCAAGTGCGTGCAGAAGATTTTCAAGCAGCTGTACGATCAGGGCGACATCTACAAGTCTGAATACGAGGGATGGTACTGCACGCCCTGCGAATCTTTCTGGACGGAATTGCAGCTCAAAGACGGCTGCTGCCCGGACTGCGGTCGCCCGGTGGAAAAGACGCGTGAAGAATCCTACTTCTTCCGCCTGCAGAAGTACGCCGAATGGCTGATTCAGTACATCGAGGAGCATCCGGACTTCATCCAGCCCGCCAGCCGCGCCAACGAGATGCTGAACAACTTCCTCCGTCCGGGTCTGGAAGACCTGTGCGTCAGCCGCACGTCCATCAAGTGGGGCATTCCGGTCACGTTCGACGAGAAGCACACGGTGTATGTCTGGATTGACGCGCTGAGCAACTACATTTCCGCGCTGGGCTACGGCACGGACAATGACGCGCTGTTCCAGAAGTACTGGCCGGCGGATGTCCATCTGGTCGGCAAGGAAATTGTCCGCTTCCATACCATTATCTGGCCGATTATGCTCCACGCGCTGGGGCTGCCGCTGCCCAAGCAGGTGTTCGGTCATGGCTGGCTGGTCATCAATGGCAAGAAGATGGGCAAGAGCGTCGGCAACGTTGTTGACCCGGTCGTGCTGTGCAACCGCTATTCCTCCGACGCTGTGCGCTATTTCCTCATGCGCGAAATGCCCTTCGGCTCGGACGGCGAGTTCACGCTCAAAGCTATGCTGACGCGCATCAATTCCGACCTTGCGAATGACCTTGGCAACCTCGTCTCCCGCACGGTCGCGATGATTGAGAAGTACTTTGGCGGCACGATTCCCGCCATCGACGCGGTGGATGAAGCCGTCGACAAGCCCATCTGGGATGAGGCGGAGCAGCTCTCCGGCAAGGTGGAGAACTACGTCAATGCCTTCCAGTTCTCCAACGCGCTGGTGGAAACATGGAAGCTCATCAGCGACTGCAACAAGTATATCGACATGACGCAGCCGTGGGTGCTGGGCCGCAGCGAAGAAGGTCAGCCGCGTCTGAAGACGGTGCTGTACACGCTGGCAGAGTGCGTCCGCCGCGTCGCCGTGATGATCGGCTTCGTTATGCCGCGCACGCCGGAACGCATTTTCGAGCAGCTGGGCGTGACCGACGACGCGCTCAAGACGTGGGATTCCGTTTGCAAGCCGTTTGCCGTGCTGCCGGAAGGCTTGACGGTGCATAAGGGCGCGGCGCTGTTCCCGCGTCTGGACATCCAGAAGGAAATCGAACGCGACGCACCCGCCGAAGAGCCGAAGAAGGAAGAAAAGAAGCCTGCCGCCAAGCCCGAAAAGAAGGCGGAAAAGAAGCACGAAACGCCTGATTTCCCGGCAGAAATCGCTTTCGATGATTTCTGCAAGTGCAAGATGCAGGTGGCGCGCGTGCTGTCCTGCGAGAAGGTCGAGAAGAGCAACAAGCTCCTGCAATTCCGCCTCTCCTTCGGCAAGGACGGCGAACGCACGATTCTCTCCGGCATCGCGAAGTATTACAAGCCCGAAGACCTCGTCGGCAAGCAGGTCGTGGCGGTCGTGAATCTCGCGCCGCGCAAGATTGCGGGCATCGAAAGTCAGGGCATGATTCTCTCCGCCGTCGATGACGAGGATAATCTGCGCCTGATGAGCGTCGGCGAGGGCGTGGAGGACGGTGCAATCATCGGATGATGGCGCTGTTTGACTCTCATTGCCATGTCGATGAGCCGAAGTTCGACGACGACCGGGAGGACGTCCTGACCCGCATGGCGGAAGCGGGCGTCACCCGGTACGCCGTGATTGGCTCGGACATGGCGACCTCCCGGCACAGCGCGGATTTCGCAGCGGCGCATCCGGGCTGCTATGCCGCCATCGGCATCCATCCGCACGAGGCGAAAGGCTTCGTGGAGGATGATTTGCAGCGCTTGGCGGACTGGTCGAAGGAAGAGAAAGTCGTCGCCATTGGCGAAATCGGGCTGGATTACTACTATGACCTGTCGCCGCGCGAAACGCAGATGACGGTCTGCGAGGCGCAGATGGAACTGGCGTGGGAATTGTCGCTGCCCGTGGCATATCACATCCGGGACGCGCATCAGGACATGCTGGACATCATGAAGCGCCACAGGAAGCATCTGACCGGCGGCATCATTCACTGCTTTTCCGGCAGCTGGGAGATTGCGAAGGAGTATCTGAAACTGGGGTACTTCATCAGCTTTGCGGGGCCTGTGACCTTCAAGAAAGCGCCGAAATTGCAGGAAGCCGCGGTGAATGTGCCGCTTGACCGCATCCTGATTGAGACGGACAGCCCGTATCTTGCGCCCGAACCCGTCCGCGGCCGCCGAAATGAGCCGACGAACGTGCGCTATGTGGCGGAGAAAATTGCCGCGCTGCGCGAAATTCCGCTGGAAGCGTTTGCACAGATCACGATGCAGAACGCGTTGAATGCCTACAGCATTAAGGAATGAGTCTATTTGGCTGCTCCGAACGAACACGGGGTAGCCTTTTTCTTTCCACGTCAGGTTGCATCATGCGGGGAATCATGATATAATGGGATGGACTGCTGATGATGGGGAGGTTTGCCCATGCTGGCTTGTGTGTGCCTGAATCCTTCGTTTGACCGCACGGTGTCGCTCCGTTCCTTCACGGTGGGCGATGTGAACCGTGTCCTGTCCGCGCGGCAGGATGTGGGCGGCAAGGGCATCAATGTCGCCATTACTGCGCGTCGGCTGGGCATTGCGTCCTGCGTCCTCGGCTGCGCGGGCAAAAACGGCATTGACGCGGTTCGCCGCAAGCTGGACGGCGAGCAGGTGGCGCATGTTTTCCTGCCCGTGGACGGCGACGTGCGCACGAACATGAAGATTGTCCCGCAGGACGGCACGGGCGTGACGGAGCTGAACGAACCCGGCGCGCCGGTCAACGCGGCGAATCAGCGGGCGTTTTCGGACTTGCTGGCGGAGAAGACAACGGCAGGACAGTATGTTGTCCTGACAGGGTCGCTGCCGCCAGAATGTCCGCCGGAATATTACCGCGACCTGATGCTCTCCCTGCCGGAGCGCCTGTTTGTGCTGGATGTGAGCGGCGCGGCGCTGATAGCAGGGCTGGCAGCGCGTCCGTTCCTCGTCAAGCCGAACCGCAGCGAACTGCAAGCCGCCATGAACCGTCCGCTGCCGACGATGGCGGATGTGCATCAGGCAGCGCTGGAACTGCTTGAGATGGGCGCGCAGAATGTGCTCGTGAGCCTCGGCGGCGAGGGTGCATTGTGGGTATCGGAACGCGGCGCCATGGTTGCCCCGGCGATTCCGGTTCGGGTGCAGTCCACCGTTGGCGCGGGCGACGCAATGGTCGGCGGTGTGATGGCTGGCTTGGAGAAAACAGGGGACGTCCGCCACGCGCTGGCGTATGGCGCGGCGGCGGGCTGTGCGTCGGTAATGACCGAGGGGACGCAGCTGATTCGTCCCGATGATTTTGCTGCCCTGCTTCCGCAGGTGCAGATACAGGATGTGTAAGGATGCTGTTTCGCAGAGTACGGGCTGAATTTTCCGACGGCGTGATTGACTTGCTGCCCTTGCGGCTCTATCCGCCGGAAAAAGAAATGGGATTCGGCCGCGTGTATGACTATATGATTGTGCCGCACGGGACGCACCGGGAAGTTGGACGCATCTCCCTGCGGATGGGGGAAAGCCCCTGTGTGTACTATTTCGGGCATATTGGCTATCATGTTGACCCGCCGTATCGCGGCAATCACTACGCGCGCCGCGCCTGTGCGCTCTTGCGTCCGCTGATTGCCCTGCATGGCAAAAGCAGCGTCGTCATCACGACTGACCCGGATAACTGGGCGAGCCGCAAGACGTGCCTGGGGCTTGGCTGCACGCTGGAAAGGACCGTGGCCGTGCCGCAGGAAATCCGCGACCGCTGGGAAATCAGCGCCGTCAAGTGCCGATACATTTGGCGAATCGACGGCTGAAAAGGAGATGCGTTTTGTGGAAATGACGCTTCAGGGCGTCCGCGTCCATTATGAAATCGGCGGCCACGGCGAAAGAAGAGTAGTGCTGCTGCATGGCTGGGGCTGCTCGGAAAAGCTGATGGCGGGGATTAGCGATGCGCTCACGCCGGACATGACCGTGCTTCGGGTGGATTTTCCGGCGCATGGCGAAAGCGGTTTTCCGCCGCAGCCGTGGGGTGTGCCGGATTTCGCCGCGAATCTGCTGGAACTGCTGACGAAGCTCGACTTCCTGCCGTGCAGCGTGATTGCGCATTCCTTCGGCGGACGCGTGGCGATTGAGCTCGCCTCCGACCATCCGGAGCGTTTTGAGAAGCTGATTCTGACAGGCGCGGCGGGCATACGGCCCAAGCTATCCAGCGAAAAGAGCAAGAAGTCGCAGCGGTATCAGCGGCTGAAAAAGCTCGTCGGTGTAGCGAAAAAGACGCATCTCTTCGGCAGCTTGCCGGACAAGTGGCAGGAGAATCTCGTGCAGAAGTACGGCTCGCGGGATTATGCCGCCCTGTCGCCGGAAATGCGCAAGACGTTCGTCAAGGTCGTGGGTTATGACCAGAGTGCGCTGCTTTCGCATATCAAGAACCCGACGCTGCTGATTTGGGGCGACCGCGACACGGAAACGCCGCTGTGGATGGGGCAGCAGATGGAAAAGGAAATTGCCGACAGCGGTCTGGTGGTGCTGGAAGGCGGCACGCATTTCGCATATCTCGAGCAGGCGGCGCGCTTTCAGACGATTGTGCGTCAGTTTCTGCTGAACTGATTTGGATGGGGCAGGAGTGAATCAGGTGATTAACTTTCTGAAATGGCTTCCGGCGCTGGCGACCGCCTTGGCGATGCTGCTGGCACAACGGAGCCTGATGCATGATTTCCAGCTGGAAAGCTACCAGTTTCCCGGTTATTTCCGGACGCTGCGGCGCAATTGGAAGCGCGCGCTGCTGCCCGGCATCACGCTGGCGGCGTACTTGACGCTGCTGTATTTGGCATACCGGAGCATTGACCGGATGCTGGACATGAGCGTCGGCAAAATCCTGCTGGCGCTGGTGAATGCGGCGCTGGCGGTCGCGGGCGGCTGGTGGTGCCGGTCGATTTTCCAGCAGAAGAAGGCGAAAAAGCCGTTTGTCGTCACGATGCGCGTCAAGCGGACGTACATTGTCATGGGCGTTGTCTATACGCTGCTCTGCACGCCGGTGGCGCTGCTGACAAAAGTGTACTTCTGCGGGCTGCTGCCGCTGCTGCTGCCGCTCTGGGTGGCACTGGGCGGATTGCTGGCGTGGCCGATTGAGAAGCTTGTGAGTGAAATGTATTTCCGCGACGCGCAGAAGAAACTGGCGGCGCGTCCGGACATCATCAAAATCGGCATTACCGGCAGCTACGGCAAGACGAGCGTCAAGTTCATTCTTGGCACGATTTTGCAGGAGAAGTATCAGACGCTGATTACCCCGAGCAGCTTCAATACGCCGATGGGCGTGACGAAAATCATCCGTGAGCGCCTGACGCCTGCGACGCAGGTGTTTGTGGCGGAAATGGGCGCACGGCACGTCGGGGATATTAAGGAGCTGTGCCGGCTGGTGCATCCGCGTTACGGCGTGCTGACGAGCGTCGGTCCGCAGCATTTGGACACCTTCCATACCTTGGAGCGCATCAAAAATACGAAATATGAATTGATGGACGCTGTTCCGGCGGATGGCTGCTGCTTTTTCCCGGATGACGGCGCAATCTGCCGCGAACTCTATGACCGAACGGAGAAAGAAAAGCGCCTCTGCTGCCTGCATTACAGCCCGGATGCGGACGTGTGGGCAACGGATGTGACGGTTTCCCCGATGGGCAGCCGATTCGTCCTGCATACGTCGGCGGAGGAAATTGCGTGCGAAACGCGCCTGCTGGGGGAACACAACATCCAGAACATTCTGCTTGCCGCGACGGTGGCGCTCCATCTGGGGCTGACCATGCGGCAGGTGGCGCGCGGCATCAGCAAACTGCAGCCGGTGGAGCACCGCTTGCAGCTGATTCCGTCGCCAGGCATCACCATCATTGACGATGCGTTCAATTCCAACCCGAAGGGCGCGGAAGCGGCAGTGAAGGTACTGGGGGCGTTCCAAGCGCGGCGCATCATCATTACCCCCGGTATGGTCGAATTGGGCGGACAGGAAGCGGCGTTCAACAGCTAAGTAGGCAGGAATATATGCGGGACCGCCGATGTCGGCATGGGCGTGGGCACGCAGCACAGCCAGG
>ERZ1023970.651-NODE-651-length-9860-cov-6.935645_pt1 | contig 9860 bp, 11 predicted proteins | sample MGYA00380430_ERZ1023970 | MGnify/ENA primary metagenome ERZ1023970 (study PRJEB33179, sample SAMN07449052) | human gut metagenome | biome: Human-gut; feature: Human associated habitat; material: Faeces | host: Homo sapiens | place: India:Kasaragod | collected... | reverse complement strand
CAGCAAGAGCAGCATCGTCAACAGCCACACCGAAAGCACGGACGCGGGCTACCGCTCGGCGGAGGACATGCAGGTGTTTCTGGGGCGCGAAGGAACGGCGACAACTGCGCTTAGACCTACGGGGCTGGGCGAGTTCGACGGCGTGCGGCTGAACGTGGTCAGCGAGGGCGACTTCATCGAGAACGGGACGAAAATCCGCGTTACGCAGATTGAAGGCTCGCGCATCGTGGTCAGGAAGGTGTGAAAGACGGCGGAGCTTCCGCGGAAGGAAACGTTCTGGCGGCGGCTCATGAAGCGTTTTTTCCACTGAATGAACGCACGTTTCCCCCAATCAACACGCGGAAACTGCATGAAGAAGTAACCAACTGAATCGCGAGAATGGGTCAAGGGGGGACTTCGTCCCGTTTCCTTTGTCCCTTGTGGAGTCCAGAGGCAAAGCCTCTGGTAGGGTTAGGGGCAAAGCCCCTGTTAGGAGGATTGTAACATGGATGGCAATATGGCAATGATTCTGGGTATTATCGCTGTGGTGTTTGTGGTGGTGTGCGTGTTCCTGTCGTTCGTGCCGCTGGGACTGTGGATTTCCGCGCTGTCCAGCGGGGTGCATGTGTCGATGGGCGCACTCATCGGCATGAAGATTCGCCACATCAAGCCGCACCGCCTCGTGCAGCCGCTGATTAAGGCGAACAAAGCGGGTCTGGGGCTGAACATCTCCCAGCTGGAAACGCACTTCCTCGCCGGCGGCAACGTTGACCGCGTGATTAACGCCCTGATTGCGGCGCAGCGCGCGAACATCCCGATGGCGTTCGAGAAGGCTTGCGCGATTGACCTCGCGGGCCGTGACGTGTTCGAGGCGGTGCAGATGTCCGTCACCCCGAAGGTCATCGAAACCCCCGTTGTCGCCGCAATCGCGAAGGACGGCATTGAGCTGCGTGCCAAGGCGCGCGTCACCGTCCGCACGAATATCGACCGTCTGGTCGGCGGCGCGGGCGAAGAAACCGTTATCGCGTGTGTCGGCGAGGGCATCGTGACCACTGTCGGCTCGGCGGAAACCCACAAGCAGGTGCTGGAGAATCCTGACCTGATTTCCCGCACGGTGCTGTCCAAAGGCTTGGACGCGGGCACGGCATACGAAATTCTGTCCATCGACATTGCCGATGTGGATGTTGGCCGCAACATCGGCGCGCAGCTGATGATGGATCAGGCGGAATCCGACCGCCGCGTTGCGCAGGCGAAGGCAGAGGAACGCCGCGCCATGGCTGTCGCGCACGAGCAGGAAATGAAGGCTGCCGTGCAGGAGATGCGCGCAAAGGTCGTCGAGGCGGAAGCTGAAGTTCCGAAGGCAATGGCGGCTGCCCTGCGCGAAGGCAAGCTCGGCGTGATGGACTACTACCAGATGCAGAACACGATTGCGGATACCTCCATGCGTGATTCCATTGCCAAGGCGAGTGCGCCGCAGAGCACGCCCACGCACAGCTTGGAGAAGAAGTAAGCCGCTGCTTGACCGAAAGGAGGGGCAGCAATGTCAATATCATCCTATTTGGCGCTGATTATCATCGTGATTGTCATCAACGCGTTGAAGAGCGCACAGAAGAAGAAAGAAGCCGAGGAAGCGCGCCGGATGCCGACCGCGAAGGCACAGCAGCCGAAGCAGTCCGCGCCGAAGGTGCACAGTCAGCCGATTGTGCCGATGCCCGCCCATGCACACACGACCGTCCATGCCGCGAAGCCGAAGGTGCATGAGCATCTGGCGGCGGAGTGCGACCTGGATGCGGAACTGCAGGGGAGCATAGGGTACGACAGCCCGGAGGGACGCGACAAGTGCCACGAGGACGAACTGTTCCCGGCGCACGAGAAGCGCCCGGAAGCGCCGCACGAGGAGGTGCGGTCCGGCTTGAAGCTGGATTTCAGCCCGAATGCGATGGTGCAGGCGATGGTGATGCAGGAGGTGCTGACGCGCCCCTGCGAGAGAAAGAAGCGCTGATAAGCACAGCCCCTCTGCTATCGGTGATTGATGGCAGAGGGGTCTCCGTCGCAGGGGGGGTCGCGCCCACAGGCGCGAAGTCCCTGCGTAACACGCGCATATAGCATGAAATCGCGCGCAACTCAATCGCGCGAATGGGTCAAGGGAGGAACTCCCTTGAAGGAAGGTGAACACCCATGGAGACACCAATCCGCGTGGTCATCGCGGACGATAATGCCGATATGCGGCGCATCGAACGCATGATGATCAGCCGCGCAGAGGGTTTTGAAATCGTGGGGGAGGCGGAGGACGGCGTGCGGCTGCTCACCCTTGTGGAGCAGGAAAAGCCTCAGCTCGTTTTCCTCGATGTCGAAATGCCCGGCAAAACCGGCGTGGAGTGCGCGCGGGTGATACAGGACATGAACCCTGCGATTGTGCTGATTTTCGCGACGGCGCACGATGAATATATGGGCGACGCCTTTGAGGTGTACGCCTTCGATTACCTGCTCAAGCCATTCAAGAAGGAACGCGTGATACAGACGCTCGAACGCGCGAAGAAGCGCATCCGCCATCAAACCGACGGCGAAACGCCCCTGCCCGTGCATCCCACGCCCCACCCGGTCAGCGGGCGGCTGATGCTGCACCACAAGGACGGCGTGTCGTTCCTGAATGTCAGCGACATCGTGCTTGTGCAGCGTGAAGACCGCACGACCGTGTTTTACACCGCGTCCGGCGAACGATATGTTACGTCCGATTCGCTCTCTGACACGGAAGCACGGCTTGATTCATCCATCTTCTTCCGCTGCCACAAAAGCTACATCATCAACCTCAACCACATCAAAAACATCACCCCCTATGGGCGCTGGACGTACATCGTCCATTTGCAGGGGACGGAGCAGGATGCGCTCATTACGCACGAAAAGTACGAGGAACTGGAGAAAATGTTCTCGTGACACCTTGACAGAATGGATGCTTTGTGTTACCATAGAACTGCGGTTAGAAATGGCTAACCGTAAATTTTTGACCGGATGGTTAGTGAAAACTAACCACAAGGAGGAAAACATGAAGCACCCTGTGAAGAAAATCATTTCCCATCTGCTGATGTTCGCCCTTGTGCTGTGCGTGGCGATTGCGCCCAGTCTGGCGGAGAGCAAACCCGATTGCCTGCAAACTATCAGCGGGGAAAACGGCACGACGTACAGCAATCTGTTCGATGTGATTCTGTCTGACGACTACGACAGCGTGTGGGAAGAACACTGCAAGGCGATTGTGGGCGAGGAGAACGCGGCAGAAGCAGTCGAGATGCTCAAATCCTTCATCAGCGGCGACGTGTATGGCGACGACGCGGTAGCGCTGTACGGCGACGGCTCGGAGGGCTTCATCTTCGACTGCTGGTATTTGAACGATGTCAAGTCCTTCACCATGAACGGCGACGAGATTACCATCAATAAGCTGGATGGCATAAGCGAAACGCACAAGTACCGCTGCATCGGCACCTACCAGATTGGCGCGGACGAAACGATGACGTGGGGCGGCGAGACGTTCTGCCCGGCGTTTGACTGCGAGGTGTATCAGGCAACTGACGACGCGGGCGACTTCACCTACTTCTTCTTCCGCGACGACACGATGGAAACGACCTACCACATCGAGTTCCGCTATGGCAGCGATTTGGCGGCGCTTCAGCAGTACATGAAGGGGCAGTATGCCTACTGGCTGGCAGCTGGCATCGACGCGAACGCTGACGCGGAAACGATTGACAACGTGATTGCGCTCTTCTGCACCGAGAACCTCAGCGCGGAAGAATAATCGGTATCAAAAAAGGCGGAAATCCGTTGCGATTCCTGCCTTTTTTGCGTTTTGGGGATTACACCGCGCCGATATCCGCCTGCCACATGGCGAACACGTTGTCTGCCGATTCGCCGTTTGCAATCTCGGTGATGTAGTCCACCATCTCTTCCAGCGTGTTCAGCGCCAGCGACGTGTACGCCAGCACGTTGTTTCGATCCCAATCGGTGATGTTCTCCGGGTCAACGGAGAGGAAAATCTCGTACGCCGCGTACCACACGTTATCCGACTTGATGACCATCAGCTTGCCGACATACAGCGTGCTGTTGACCCTGTTGAAGAAGGAAATCACCTGCGGCACAAGCGCCTCATCAAGCGGATTGGAGTAGCTGACGTTAATGGTGACGGCATCGCTGTATGCGTCAAAGATAACATCCGCGTCGCCCAGCGAGTTCTTGTCCAGCGCAGAGCCAAAATAAATGCGGTAGCCTTCCTCGTAGGTGGTCATCTTCAAATCGACCGACTTCAGCTCATCCAGCAGCATGTTGTAGAGGTTCTGGTAGGCGGCGTTATCATCCGCCAAGGAGAGCGTCGGCACAAGCGCCAGCGCCAGCACAAGCAGCAGAGAAAACAGCTTTTTCATCAGGAAAACCCTCATTTCCGGCGAAATTCGCCAAGTTTCTTCCATTATAGTATGGGTCAGTGCGACGTGCAAGGGATTTTTGCGGTCATTCCGCTGACGAATCGGCATACCACATAGCAAACACGTTTTCGGGCGTTTCGCCGTTTGCCAGTTCGGTGATGTAGTCGACCATTTCCTCCATCGTGCCCAGCGCCAAATACATGTACGCCAGCACGTTTTCGCGCGCCCATGTGCTGATATCATCCGGATTCGCCGACACAAAGATTTCGTACGACGGATGCCACCCGTCGCTGGACTGACTGACCACCATCTTGCCGACATAAACAGCGCAGTTGATGTCGTTGAAGAGGGAAATCACCTGCGGCACAAGCGCCTCGTCAATAGGCTTGCCGTAACCAACACCGATAGTGAAACCGTCGCTGTGCGCGTCAAAGATGACGACGGCGTTGCCCAGCGCGTTCTTCTCCAGCATATAGCCCAGATAGATGCGGTTGATATCGTCGTAGGGGGTCATCGACAAATTGGCTGCCGTCAATTCTTCCAGCAGCATGTTGTAGATGTTCTGCGTCGCGCCGCTGCTTTCATCCGCGAAGGAGAGCATCGGCACGAGCACCAAGGAGAATGCCATCAGCAGAGAAAGCAGCTTTTTCATTAGGAAAGCCCTCATTTCCGGCGAAATTCGCCAAGTTTCTTCCATTATAGCACGACGGACTGCGCCGTGCAAGTATCATCCGCGGCATAATGGGGCAGAATGACCGCGGAGGATGAGAATATGCTGACGATTTTTCTGCGTTCGGTGATTTTGTATGCCGCGTCCCTGCTGGCGATGCGCGCGATGGGCAAGCGGCAGGTGGGGCAATTGCAGCCGTTTGAGCTGGTCGTGGTCATTATGATTGCGGAGCTGGCGGCGACCCCGATGGGCGGTGTGGGCATTCCGATTCTCTACGGCTTGCTGCCGATGGCGGCGCTCGTCGTGTGCCATGGGCTGCTGACGGCGCTGTGCATGAAGTCCGAGCGCGTGCGGGTGTGGCTCTGCGGGCAGCCGACGGTGCTGGTGCGCAACGGCGTGATTTGCGAGAAGCAGCTGCGCGCCTGTGCGGTGGATTTGAACGACTTGATGGAAGCCATACGCGCCGGCGGCATCCTTGACCCGCTGGAGGTCGGCACGGCGGTGCTCGAACCGGGTGGGAACATCTCCGTCTTTCCGAAGGCGGACAGCCGCCCGCTTATGCCCAGCGACTTGGGGAAGATGCCGCCGAAGGAGGGGCTTCCGCTGCCGCTGATTTTGGACGGCGAAGTGCAGACGGAAAACTTGCAGCGCGGGCAGTTGAGCCTCAGCTGGCTGATGGGGCAGATTCGCGCGCTGGGGTTTGAGGGCGCGCAGGACGTGCTGCTGCTGTGCCTGAACACGCAGGGAATGCTGCTGGCGCAGGGGAAGGGGCGGACGCAGGTGCAGACGCATCAGGCGCTGCCGCCGCAGAAGGTGGTGTGGTGAATGAAGACCGGGGTGTGGATTTCGCTGATTCTGCTTGCGCTGACGATTGGGCTGGGCGTGTGGAGCGGGGAAGAAGTGCGCGCGCTGTCCGAGGAATACGCGGCGAGCGCTGAAGAACTGCGGACACTCGCGGAAGCGGAAAATTGGGCGGGCGCGGAGGCATCGCTGCAAAAATGCCAGAGCGTGTGGAAACAAAAAGTGCCGTGGCTGCAAACGCTCATCAATCATGATGATGTGGATGCAGTGACCACGGCACTGAAAAAAATCGAAGCAGGGATTTCGTCGCGCGAACTGCCCTTGTGTCTGGAGGCGTGCGCCGAATTGGGGGAACACGCCGAGCATCTGTATCACCGCGACGCGCTGACATTGGGCAATGTGTTGTAAGCACCGCGGGTGCTTCATGGCTAAACACGCGGACACAGCATGAAGAAGTCACCCACTCAATCGCGCGAAAGGGTCAAGGGACAACGTCCCTTGCAGAGGCGAAATCCTTTACGTTCCCGACTGCACGGTAATCAAGTGAATTTCCGGCTGGCAGAATAACCGCGCCGGGAAGCCTGTTGTGCCGACACCACGCGAAATCAGTAGCCACGAACGGTTCTCCAGCAAAAGACCGCTCTCGTAGCGCGACGGTACGCCGTTGAAGTTGAACGCTTCTTCCAGAAACGGAATCTGCCCGCCGTGCGTGTGCCCGAACAGCCCCAAATCAAACCAGTTCCCGCGTCCGTTGCGGTCGGTCAGGAGGAGCGAGGACGAAATCACCGACGGGTTGTGCGCCAGAAAGATGACGAAATCCTTCGAGTTGGCTTGCGCCGCCACGCTCTTCGCATCGTCCATCTCCGTGCTGACGTCGTCGATGCCCGCAATGTAGATGTCGCTTGTGCCGATGCGCAGGGTCGCGACTTCGTTGCACAGCAGCGTCACCCCCGCTTTGGACATTTTGTTCCGCAGTGTGGATGGCTCCTCGCCCTTCTCCAACGGGCTGCGGTCGCATTCGCCCACGACGGCGTACACCCCGTAGTTGCTCGAAATGCGCCGCGGCAGATTCTCGAAAAACGCCGCCGCTGACCACTTGTCGCGCGCGTAATCGCCGCCCAGCAGCACAATGTCCGCATTCAGCGCATTGATGCGGTTGATGAGCGACAACAGCCGCGCGTCCGAAAACATCTGTGCCCCGTAGTGGATGTCGGAGACGTAGACGATGCGCAGCTGCCCAATGCCTGTCGGCAAATCCTCGCAGGTGATGGCGGTCTGTGTCGTCCGCAAGGTATACGGCTCGACAAACGGGTACAGCACGCACAGAATCAGCGCCAGAATCACCAGCCGCTTTGTCCACCGCCGCCGCTTCTCGCTCTGCGGCTGATACGCGCCCGCCCGCTGGGAGACATAGGGTTCGTCGTTGTCGCCGGGAAAGAGCCAGCTTTTGCGCATGGCGGAAACCTCCTTTGTCGGGGGGACATCATCAAAACAGCTTCGGAAACAATCAACGATGGGAGCGGAAACCGAAGGGATGGAGGGGGGCTCGGCTCCCCCTCCTCGCGCCTGCAGGTGCGAAAACCCTGCTTACGCCAGCAGCAGCATCAGCGGCAGCGTCAAAATCGAAAACGCTGTTGACAGCGCCACCCCGCGCGAAGCCAGCGAATTGTCGCAGTGGTACATCTCGCTCTGCATGGCCGTCGTCGCCGCGCAGGGCATGGCGGTGCAAATGTACAGCACGCTCACTACCGCCGCGGGCAGACCCGTGAAGCGCAGCAGCAGCACCGCCGCCGGGAAGATAATCAGCCGCAGCGCACACGCCAGCAGCAGCTTCCAGTCCTGCAGGTGTGCGAAGCGAAGATCAATCAGCCGTGCGCCGATGACGAACATGGCAAGCGGCGTCGTTACATTGCCCATCATCGACAGCGCGTCGTTGATGAACCCCGGCAGGCGCCAGCCCGTCAGAAACAGCACAAGGCCAACAATCACCGCAATCAGCGACGGGTTTGTCAGCAGCTTCTTGGGCTGAATCGCGCTGATGCCGCCGAAGAAGAACGAGCCGAATGTCCAGCACATCAGGTTGAACGCGCCGACGAACACGACGGCGTAAATCAGCATATCCTCGCCCAGCGTCGCGATGACGACCGGGTAGCCCATGTACGCGCTGTTGGACAGCATGGCCAGGTTCGTCAGCACGCTGCGGCGTTCGTTCGGCTCATTGCGATAGAAGAAGTACGCAATCAGCCCGCTCAGAATCATGATGGCAAGGCTGATGAAGAATACGAGAATCAGGTCATGAATCAGCTCCGGGCTGGCATCCTTCTGCAAGCCGTAGAGCGTCAGGGCGGGAAGGGCGAAGTAGAGAACGATTTTGTTGAGCGTGGAAATGCCGTTTTCGTCAACGAGCTTCCCCTTCGCCGAGAAGAAGCCGCAGAAAATCAGCAGAAACAGGGTGATAACCTGCAAAAAGACAGCCATAAACTACATCCTTTCTGAAATGCGTATTGACAAGCGCAAGTCGATATTGTACACTATTTCAGAAGAATGTCAAGGGAATAATAGCATATTTCCTTGAAAAATGGAGGAGAAAAAAATGGCTGATTTCCGCACCTTTGACCCCTGCAATCTGCTTGCGCCCGTTCCGGCGGTGATGGTTAGCTGCCGTGCGCCTGAAGCGGATGCCAAGCCCAATATTGTCACCGTCGCGTGGGTCGGAACGGTCAACAGCGAACCGCCGATGATGTCTATTTCGGTACGCGGCAACCGCTTCAGCCATGACCTGATTGCAAAGAGCGGCGAGTTTGTGGTGAATCTGGTGGATGAAGCCCATTGCAAGGCGCTGGATTTCTGCGGCGTCCGGTCGGGGCGCGACGTGGACAAGTGGCAGGAGTGCCATCTCACGCCCATGAAGGCGCTGAACATGGAGTATGCCCCCGCGATTGCCGAATGCCCGGCGTATCTGGCGTGCAAGGTGGTGCAGCAGCTCGAACTGGGCAGCCATACGATGTTCGTGGGCAAAATCGTCGGTGTGCAGGTGCGGGACGACCTGTTCGCGGCGGACGGTTCGCTGCATCTGGAAAAGGCGGGGCTGGTGACGTACACGCATGGCACATACCAGAAGGCGGCGGACGTGCTGGGCTTCTTCGGTTACTCCGTCGCGCGCCCGGAGGTACTCAAGCGGCGAATGGACGCGCTGACGAAGTAATACGAATTCAAAGGGGGCGGAAGCCCTCTTTTTTGATGCGCTTATTCCGCGCGCCGCCGCTTTGTCGGACGAGACGAGTGAATCCACCGCAGCCCAGAAATCATGTCAAACTGCATTAGCGTATCCTCCAGCATATAGATAGGAAGAAACTCGCTCAATGGCGCGCGTCCCAGTCCTCCCGCAGCATTGCCCACAGCTCCACGTCGTGGAAATTGCCCTTGTTGAACACCTTGCCGCGCAGTGTCCCTTCGTGGCGCATACCGCATTTTTCCATCACGCGCCCGCTGGCGGGGTTGTCGCACTCGTGCATCGCCTCGACGCGGTGGAGGCGCAGGACGGTGAAGCATTCGCACAGCACCGCTGCCAGCGCTTCGGTCATCAGTCCGCCGTTCCAGCAGGAGCGGGCGAGCGAATAGCCGAGTTCCACCACGCTGTCCGCGTCGCTGTAACTCATGAAGCCAATCGTGCCGACGACGCGGTTCGTTTCGCGCAGCACGATGCCCCAACTGGACGGCGCGCCGCTGTGGTACTGGCTGATGATGTAGCGCAGGCAGCCGCGCGTATCCGCCATCGACTTGTGCGCATCCCAGAGAACATGCCGAGCGACTTCGGGGTCGCGGGAGTAAGCGAACATATCCGCCGCATCGCGCATCGTCAGCGGACGCAGGAGCAGCCGGTCGGTCGTCAGGCGCGGCTGGGCGGCGAAGTAATCCGCTGCGGGAATCGGCTCGGGAGGCGGTGTGCGGTGGGAGCGCCATTGCCCCTGCTATTCCTACATGGCGGACGGCTCCGCCGT
>ERZ1023970.649-NODE-649-length-9870-cov-7.163933_pt1 | contig 9870 bp, 7 predicted proteins | sample MGYA00380430_ERZ1023970 | MGnify/ENA primary metagenome ERZ1023970 (study PRJEB33179, sample SAMN07449052) | human gut metagenome | biome: Human-gut; feature: Human associated habitat; material: Faeces | host: Homo sapiens | place: India:Kasaragod | collected... | reverse complement strand
AGGAAACGTCGTCCACAGCCTTGACCCATCCCGCTTGCCGCAGGAAAATTCCGGAGCGGACGGGGAAGTACATTTTCAAATAGTCTACTTGCAAGAGAGGTTCCGGCATGGCTGGTAGAAAAAGAAGTTAAAGGTTGGCGCAACGGGGGCAGGCTTCCACGAAGTGGTCCGGGGATATTTCCACGAGGGGAGGGCGTTCCGTGAGTTCTTCCGCGGGCACGCCCTGCCTTTGGCAGAAGCGGCATCCGGGAACGAAATCCGCAATAGAGGCCACCTGACCGGGAATGGTGGGCAGTTTGGTTTTCCGCACGGAACTTAGCTGAGGGATGGAGGCCAGCAGTCCCCTGGTGTAAGCATGGCGGGGGTTGGCAAAAAGTTCCCGGACAGGGGCCTTTTCCACCACGCGGCCAGCGTACATGACGACTACGGAGTCACAGCTCTGTGCGATGACGCCCAGGTCATGTGTAATGAGGATGGAGGATGACCCCATTTCCGCCTGAAGGTCTTTGAGCAGGGACAGGATTTGAGCCTGAACGGTGACATCCAGGGCCGTAGTAGGTTCATCCGCAATGATGAGTTCCGGATGGCAGGCCAGGGCAATGGCTATGACGACGCGCTGGCGCATGCCGCCGGAGAGCTGATGAGGAAATTCGTCCACACGCTGTTCCGGGGCGGGGATACGAACGCGCTGCAGGAGCTGGATGGCTGCATCCCGGGCTTCCCTGGTGTTCATTCCCCGGTGGAGCATCAGGGATTCCCCAATTTGCCTGCCGATGCTGTGTACGGGATTGAGCGCCGTCATTGGTTCCTGGAAAATGACGCCGATATGGCGGCCGCGGATGCCGTGCATGTCCGTCTCTTTTGCCTGAACCAGGTCGCGGCCCTTGAACAGAATTTGCCCGTCCAAAATTTTCCCCATGGGCTGGGGCAGCAGCCGGACGATGGACATGGCCGTAACGCTTTTGCCGCAGCCTGATTCCCCTACGATGCCTACGCAGGTACCTTTGGGGACGGTGAAGCTGACGCCGTCCACCGCTTTCAACAGGCCGGATTCCGTTTCGAAGCCGGTGACCAGGTTCTTGATTTCCAACAGGGGATCGCTCATGTGTTATTTTTCCGTGGCAGAAGGTTCCAGAGGGTCGCCGCTTTCCGGGATGACAGGCACAGACGGCAGCTTGCCGCCGCCATCCTTGTTATCCAGGCTTTCAATGGAGTCCATGTAGCGATACTGGTCATACACGGTATCCACTTCCTCGAATGTTTTTCCTTCCCGTTTGGCTTCCATTGTTTCCTTTTTGATATCGTTATCCACCCAGTACAGATAACTTTCCATGGGATCAAATACGACGGGATGGCAGAATTGCGTAGTTGCACTGTTCGGCCATTTGACCCAGCGCCAGTAACCCAGTCTGATGAATTCCGTGGTCCAGCAGGGAACCCACAGGGCTTCGTCATCAATTTTCTGCTGCACTTTCCACGTGGCCTTTTGGAGTTCGTCTTCCGTGGCTGCGTTTGTTTCTGCGTCCAACAGCTTGTCCATTTCTTTGTCCGCGTAAGCGCAGATGTTATTGGTATAGGTAATAAGGCCTCCACGCTCATCATAGGCGTACCGGGAGTGGAACCCCTGCTCGTTCATCGGATGGGGGGGAGTGAATCCCCAGGCCATGAAGGAGGCCTGAGCGCGTTTTTCCATGATTTTGCGGAAAGCTACGGTGGAGTCCAGAGGGTCAAGCTGGATTTCCAGGCCGCACTTGCGCGCGTCTTCCTTCAGCTTGCCCAGAGTGGAAGCCAGGGAAGGAGATGAATTGGGGAAGGTGATGGCTGCGGTGAGCCGGGTGCCGTCCGGCTTGCGGAGGATACCGTCCGGGCAGGGGATGGTGTAGCCCGCCCTGGCGAAATAAGCTCGGGCCTGTTCCGGGGAATAGGGGCGCGCCTTGATATAGGGATTGGTGAATTTGCCGAAACCTGAATTGTAGGAATTGAGCCGCTGGTAGTCTCCGCGGAAGGTAATGTCAATGATATTCTGGATATTAAGTGCGTGCTGGAACCCCCGGCGAACATTGAGGTCATTGAAGGGGGCTTTGGAGGTATTCAGAAAAACTCCGTAAGGAGGGCGGGGGTAAATGGTGTAAAATGTGCTGCGGTTGATGTAGCCGTTGTGAACCTCCGGTATTTCCATGCGTTCGTGCCATAGTTCCGGTTTGGTGATGTTCAAAACGTCCAGTTCTCCGATGCGGAAGAGTTCGATGGCCTTGGATGGTTCCGCAATGAAATTATACACGATTTGATCCACATTATACATGTATTTCGTGAATTTTTTGTCCCTGGCCCACCAGTCCGGCACGCGCTGGAGTGTTACCTGGCGGCCGCGGATGATACCGTCCGGCTTGACAACATAAGCGCCCGTAGTGGGCGGTATGCGCCACTGGTAGCGTTCCACGTAGTTGGGGCCGAACTCGCAATAAAAATGCGGCGGGGACGGAATGAACAGCGTGCAATAGTACGGGAGCAGAGGTTTGGCGAAGGGGAGTGTGATGGAAAAGCGGCTGTCGTCGTAGATGGTGATGTTGGAAGCGTTCTGGTAAAAAAAGTTGTTGTAGAATACGTCCCGGCTGTATTCCGAAGTGCGGATATACATGTTCACCAGGAGGTCGATGGCCTTTACCTTGGCTCCGTCCGTATAGCGGGCATCCGGATCCAGTTCGAAGTAAACAGTGCGCCTGTCTGGGGATTCCGCCCATTTATGAGCGATTCCTGGAATGATTTTTCCCGTAACCGGATGGATGGAAACGAGGCCGATGATGATTTCATCATACAGGGGGCCGCGGAAACCGCTGTTGCTGTTCGGGCCGTTGGGCCGGAATGTGTCGGGATAGGATCCGGGGGCCCACTGGCGCAGCACGCCTCCTTTTTTGGCATTCGGGTCCCCTATCTCCGGATTGTCCAGTCCATCCTCCCACTTCAGGTCTTGGGGGATGTCCGCCGGGGTCTTGAATTTGATGTAGTCGCCTTCCGTCTGCCTGCGGTGAATGACGGACAGGGCGGCTTCATCCGCAATGAGTTTGCTTTGCAGTTTTTCCCTGACTTTAGAATCTTCCTCTTTAAAAAACTTGTCCCGGAGCTCCCGTATTTCCTTTTGCTTGGCAGCTTCCTCACGAGCCAGGCGGTCATTGATCTGTTTGTTCCATCGTTCCGGGAAGGAATCAAATCCCGGAGGGAGCGTGCCGAAGGGTACGTTCGGCTGCCAGCCTACCCCCTGGGATTGGGAGGAATCCTTGCAACCGGACCCGGCTGCCAGCAGAAGGGACAGCATCACGGAAGAAAGGGTGGAACGGAGGAGGGTGGACAGCTTAAGCATAAGAAATGGCAAAGCGGGAGTCTTTTTATTTATAAGTGGTGAATTTTTTAGGGTCAAAGGCTTCGCGGACAGCCTCCCCGATAAAGGTGACGAGCAGGAGGGTAATCACCAGGGCGGAAAAGGCGGAGGTCACCACCCAGCTGGCGGAAAGATCCGCCAGTCCGTCATTGAGCAGGCGCCCCCAGCTGGCGTATGTGTCAGGAAGGCCGAAGCCCAGATAGTCCAGGGAAGCCAGAGCCAGAATGAGGGCGGAAACGCTGAACGGAACCAGAGTGACCAGAATGGCGACCAGGTTGGGCAGGATATGAACGAAGAGAATACGGCTGGTGGAAGCCCCAAGCACGCGGGCGGCCGCCACGTAGTCGCGCGCTTTTTCTTTCATGGTGGAGGTTCTGAGCTGGTAGGTCATGGACATCCACCCGAACATGATTAGAAGGCTGATAATCAGGAACATGCCCTTCATATGAAGGGGAACCATATCTGAAATAATCATGATGATGAAAAGGAAGGGAACCTGGGAGAAGATTTCAATGAGGCGCTGCATGCCGAGGTCAAACATGCCGCCGAAGTATCCCATCATCATTCCAAAGGTGATGCCGATGAAATATACGATAGGCAGGTAGAAGAGTGCGGCTTTCATATTTACCTGGAGGCCGCCGTACAGATAAGCCAGAATGTCCGCCCCCTGGGTATTGGTGCCAAGCAGGTGGCCCCCCTTGAGGGGCGGGGAGGGGTGGTAGAAGATACGGCTGATTTTATGTTCATCCGTCTGTTTCAGGAATTCCTCTTTGGTGCCGGGGCCGCTGTAATGTTCCGCCACAATGTTGTTGTTTTCATACGTGGCGCTGTACACCTCCGTTCTGTCTTCCAGCCAGCCGGTGGCCCGGTCCACTTTTTTCCCCTTGCGGAATTTGTAGCTGATGTGGGGAAGGGCTTCTTCATCCTTATGCAAACGGGAGGCCAAACCGGAATACGGCTTGCCGCCGGGCTCGCAGACGAGGCCGTCTTCATTCACCATCAAAGCTTCCGAACCGGGGTTGGTGGAATCTCCCGTGGGATCGTATGGAACCAGAGGCATGATGACAAGGGAGGGTTTTCCCGGCTGGCCTGCCTGTTTTTTCAGTTCTCGGTAGTTGGCTTCCGCATCCGCAAAATCTCCGGTCTGGCCAAATGTAGAACCCTTGTATACTTTGCGCATCATGGCCGGAAAGTACCAGGAGCCGTCCTGAACGACAAGGAGGGCCCGCTTGCCCACCAGGCATTGGTCCATACAGGCCAATAGCGTCAATACAAGCAAAATGAGGAGGGATACGTAGCCGCGGGAGATGCTTTTAAAACGCTGGATGCGGCGCCTGGTGATCGGCGTTGGATGGAACCTCCGGGGGCCTTTCAGCATGAGCCAGAAACCGAGGCCTCCCATGACCAGCACGCAAACCCAGCCGAACCACAGGAATTTCCCCTGAGGCGTCAGAAAGCCGCCGTTGTTCTGGTCCGTACAGACGATGTTGAGCATGCTCATTTCCCGTGAGACGGTGAAGGGCCAGCTTAACGTGGGCAGGAGCAGCCCGCACAGCTCTCCCACGGCAGTAAGAACCGCCAGAATGACCAAAAGGTATGCCAGTTTTCTAACCATGTGTATTATTCAAATTTGATGCGCGGATCCACAGCGGCCACGATGATATCGGAGAGAAGGTTGCCCAGCACCATCAGGAAGGAGGTAAGCAGCAGCGTTCCCATGATCAGGGCGTAATCCTTGTCCATCAGAGCCTGGTAACTCAGCATCCCGAACCCGTGGATATCGAAAACCTTTTCCACCAGCATGGAGCCGGCCACAATCAGGCTGATGAGGCTGCCCAGAGTGGAGGCAATGGGTATAAAGGAGTTGCGGAAGGCATGCTTGATGACGGCCCCTCTGAAACTCACGCCCTTGGCCATGGCTGTCCTGATGTAGTCCGCGGAAAGATTGTCCATCAGGTTGTTTTTCATCATCATGGTGGTGATGGCAAAGGAACTTACTACATAACAAATCAGGGGGAGCACCGTATGGTGCAGCAGGTCTCCGGCCTGTTGCCAGAACCCCATGTCCGCAAAGTCCGGAGACGTAAGCCCGCAGAGAGGGAACCATTCCAGCCGCGCGCCCAGATACACCACCAGTACGGCGCCCAGGGCGAACCCAGGTACGGAGTACCCCAGGAAAATCAGGACGGAAGAGATGTTGTCCACCAGGCTTTTATGGCGGATTGCCTTTACTACCCCAAGGGGAATGCAGACGGAATAGGTAATAATGGCGCTCAGGATGCCGAAGTACAGGGAAACGGGAATGCGCTCCTTGATCATGTCCCATACGGGTTCATTGTACTTAAACGAGTTGCCCATAGTTCCCTGGAGCAGCCCGTCAAAGCTGGTCTTGTACATTACGGCACGCCAGGCATAGCCCCGAGCCTTGTCGCGGACGGCCTCCGTATTATCCGTCTGCCTCATGCGGCGCGCCCAGCGTTCCGCGCGGTCCATGGGGGATTCTATATCCACGGTCCAGCCTTCTGAAGCGGCTTTCCGGGAAGGCGTGCCGGAAAAGAAAGCATCTTTCACGCTGCCGGAATCCTTGTCCTGGCGAACTACGACGACTTGTTCTCCTGTTTCATTCAGATTGATCCGTGTATGCGTATCGGAAATGCCGGAATATTCATCTTCCTTGTCTCCCTCTCCCGCTCCGCCGATTTCCCCGAATTCCTCACGGGAAATGAAAATCTTTTTGGGCAGCACGCCCAGCCATTGTAGATAAGCCGTGATGATGGGCTCCTGCAGGCTGTACTGCTCTTCCAGCCGCTCCATATCCGCTTCACTCAGGTTATTGTCGCCGCGCTGGGAGCCGGCTTTCTGTCCGGACAGGGCGCTCATGCTTTGCTGCTGCATCATCTGCTCAATGGGACCTCCCGGAACAAAACGGGTTATGCAAAAGACGAGAAACGTAACCCCCAGGAGCGTCAAGGGCATGAGAAGGAGTCGTCTGATGATATAGGTCTTCATTCGTCGCGCTGAACTCTACCGATTTGTGGAAGGTGAGGCAAGTAGCAATGCAAATTTGTAAGCCTTTGCTAACATAAGGCGCTGCCCGGTTCTTCTTAAGATGAAAGGGAAACAATGCAATACGGCAGGGTTCCTTTCTTTTGGCAGGCCTTTCGGGAGGTGCGGAATTTACATTCCTTCTCCCAACCGGCGCGCCAGCATGTCCGGAAGACCGGCGGCCAGAATGCGTCTTTGGGCCTCCGCTACATCGTATTCCACGCGGCGCTGGTAGTACACCATGCTGTCTTCGTCAAGCACGCCGTAGGCGGCGCGGGGATCGCCGTCTCTGGGCTGGCCTACGGAGCCCACATTAATCAGATATTTATTGGTTTTGAGTAGCTGGATATCCCCGGATTCATATTCATGGATGCTTCCTTCATGGCGGATGAATGTACGGGGGACGTGAGTGTGTCCGTTAAAGCACAGGAATTGATTGTCACGCAGCATATTGATGCTGTGGGTGGCCGTATCCACATTCGTGACGTAGGCCCAGGAGTTGGGCTTGTCCTGTGTAGCGTGCACCAGAACGATTTCATTGGGGAGAATGCGCTGGAAAGGAGCGCGGCGAAGCCACTTTTTCTGTTCTTCGGAAAGTTGCTGTCGCGTCCACATCAGGGCATTGTAAGCTACTGGGTTCATCCCTGCCGGATTGTCTTCTCCAATGGCTTCCTCATCATGGTTGCCGCGCACGGTGGGAATCTGGCGGCTGCGGATGAATTCAAGGCATTCGGACGGATTGGCGTTATAGCCCACAACATCGCCCAGGCAGTAAACGGCATTGCATTGAAGCTGTTCTATATCCTTCATCACCGCTTCCAGAGCGGGCAGATTGGCATGGATGTCACTAATCAGGGCTATTCTACTCATGGTATTGTAAGCAAAGAGCATAGCACTTTGGGGAGGTTTTGCCAAGCGCGTTTGCTCACAGGAAATCATGGTTGGGGACAGGGTGCCGGCCTTCCCATGACCCCTTATTTCCGTCTGTTTGATTTACTCGTCTTTTGCCGGAGGCAAAGATTCCAGGGCTTCTCTCAGCCCGTCTACCGGATATTTCAGGGAATTGGCCAGATGGCTGGTCATCAGGTCACGGGCGATCTCATCCGTGGGAAACAGCTCCCGGAAGGGGATGCGTTCCTTTTCCGGTATGTTCAGCCTGTTTTCCAGAACAAAAATATTACTCACCAGGCTGGGTGTCCTGTTGCGGGGATCCTTGAATAACTCCCGGCCCAGTTCCAGAGCTTCTCTGGATTTGGAAGGAACACGGACGAGCGCATAAAATTCTTTGCGGGCCGTAAGGGGAGGCGCTCCCAAATCCCGTGCCTTGCGGTAGGCTTCCGCCGCCTTTTCAAAGTCAGGTTGCCGGTAGGTATCGCTGTACATGTTGCCCAGCAGGGATTGAAGGTACCAGCTGTCAGGATTGGCGTTGATGCCTTTTTCCAGGAAGCGGCGCCCCTTTTGAATGTATTTGCGGAAGCCTTCCCGGCGTTCCATGGGAGAAAGACGTTTATTTTCCAGATAACTGGAGGAAGCGTTATTGCCCAAATGCCACGATCCGTTGTCCCAGTAGAAATCGGAGTGAGGAGCGAGAGCGGTAACCTGGTTGTAGCGGCGTTCCAGGTTAGCCCAGTCGGAAATCAGGAAACAGTCGAAAGCTTCCATGCTCAGCACGGCCGCCACCAGGGAGCGGAGCCCTCCCAGGGAGACCATGGCAAGTTGTTGTTCCAGATAATCGGAAGAGGAAAGCTCTACCGGATTATCCAGCAGCCCCGCCGCCTTTTCCTGTTCCAGAATATGATTCTGCAAAGGCAGGCGAATCATGCCGAAGCCCAGCAGGGCAATGATGAAAATGACGATGGTCTTCAGCATGATTCGCAATTGGTTCGGGTTAATTTATATTCAGGCGCTTGCGGATGGCCTTGTCCAGAAGTTCCCATTCCGGCACGGAGGCTCCGGCTTGCCGGGCCTTGGAGAGAGGGTCTCCCCAGATAGCCGTGTATTCGACGGGACGGCCTTCGTTGTAGTCCACGGCGCTGGACGGAATGAAAGCTCCCATGGTTTCCGTACGGGAAAGGTGGAATTCAACCAAATCTTCCGGCAGGGCATAGCCGCGGGCTTTGGCTGCCTGCACCACTTCCTCCATGATGCGGCGCGCCCGCATGACGTTTTCCGGGTTTTGGTAAAGTTCCGCAATGCTGATGCCTCCCAGAGCAAGGCAAAGTCCGTTAAACGGGATGTTCCAGACGAGTTTGTACCACTGGATTTGCTCTGCGGCGTCAAAAGCGCGCGTTGTGATGCCGGCATTGGCAAACAGCTCGGAGAGTTCCCTGGCTTTTTCAGTCCCTTCCGGAGTGGGGATGAAGGGGGCAAATTGGATATTGCCCCCTTCCAGATGGTTGACATGACCCGGTTTTTCCCGCATGGCGCAGATGAAGCACAGGCCCACATAGATACGGTCCGCCGGGATGATGCGGGCAATTTCCTCCGCATTCCCCATGCCGTTCTGAAGTGTAACAACAGTCGTATCCGGTCCCATCAACGGGGGAAGGGCTCTGGAAAATCCGGCGTTTGCCGTGCTTTTCCATGCAACGACAACGAGGTCTACCGGGCCGACTTCCTCCGTGTCCCGGTAAACGTTGATGCGGGGCAGGGAGATATTCCCATGCAGGCTTTTCACCTGAAGGCCGTGTTCTTTCAGATAGCCGTATTCCGAACGTACGATGAAGGATACGTCCTGCCCCGATTCCTGAAGTCTGGCTCCGTAATAGCAACCCAGGGCTCCGGCTCCAAGAATGGCGATTTTCATGGCGTGCGGCGCAGTTGGTGATATTTTTCAGAGCCCCTGGACGTTGCCCTTGTCGTCCAGATAGATGTGCATGGCGTTCGGTGAGACGGGAAGGGCGGGCATGCGCATGATTTCCCCGCAGAGGGCCACCAGGAAGCCGGCCCCGTTGGCGATTTCAAAGTCGCGCACGGTGATGGTGAAGCCGGTGGGGCGTCCTCGGAGGCGTCCGTTGTCGGAAAGGGAGTTCTGGGTTTTTGCCATGCAGACGGGAAGGTCCGTCAGGCGGCTGGCTTCAAACTGGGCCAGCTTCTTTTTGGCGGCGGCCGTCAATTCCACACCGTCCGCCCCGTAAATGTTGCGGGCAATGATGTTGAGTTTTTCTTCCACCGGCAGAGCGGATTCATAGAGGGGTTTGAAGGGGGCGGAGCTCCTGTCCGCAGCTTCCACTACCATTTTGGCCAGGTCTTTTCCTCCTTCTCCTCCCTGGGAGAAGATGTCCGCAATGGCGCAGGGAATACCGCGTTCCGCGCAGTGTTTCACGATGGCGTCCAGTTCTTCCCGGGAGTCGTCAAAGAATTTGTTGACGGCGACCACGACGGGGCGTTTGTAGTGGGCGGCAGCGTCCAGATGCGCATCCAGGTTGGCAAGGCCTTTTTTCAACGCG
>ERZ1023970.648-NODE-648-length-9876-cov-8.489767_pt1 | contig 9876 bp, 10 predicted proteins | sample MGYA00380430_ERZ1023970 | MGnify/ENA primary metagenome ERZ1023970 (study PRJEB33179, sample SAMN07449052) | human gut metagenome | biome: Human-gut; feature: Human associated habitat; material: Faeces | host: Homo sapiens | place: India:Kasaragod | collected... | reverse complement strand
CGCCGAGAGAAGTGTGGATGTCGGCCTCGTCGACCATCTGTATGTCCTTGTTGCGAACAAGCAGGGTGTCGTAGGTGGCGATTGCGCTGGAGTAGTCCTCCTTTTTGAAATATGCGAAACCGAGCGCCTGGTATAGCGACAGCTCGTCGGGCGCGTATTCAACGGCTTTTTTGCCCGACTCGATTGCCTTGTCGTAATTGTTGTTGAAGATTTCGAGCCAGATGAGCCGTTCCCAGTTCTTTGGATCCGACGGGTCGATGTCGAGCACATACGACAGTTGCTCGGCGGCATTCTTATAGTCCTTTTTGAACGACAGATAGTCGCTGAACAGGTGTCTGATTTGCGCTTCGTGCGGATGCTGGTTCAAAATAGTACGAAACATGTTGTCCACTCTTGCCGACGAGTCGCCCTGCTGGATGCAGTCGCGGATGTAGTCGGTTAGAATGTCCACCTTCGTGTCGACATCTATGTTTTTGTTGAGCAAGGTTGCGGAAATTTCTTTCTCATAGTTTGTCGAGTCGCCGAGACTGTTGTATAGATATGCTTTCTGGAGGTTGGCATATCCATAGTCGGGTTCGATGATCAGAGCCCGGTCGTAGTAGGCGAATGCGCTGTCGGGCATGTTCAGCTGCGCGAAGATGTTGCCCATCAGAGCGTTTGGCACAGCGCTGTTGGGCGCGTCGTGGAGCAGCAGTTTGCCGTTGCTTATGATTGCCGCCGTGTCGCCGGTGTTGAAAAGATAGTTCACCTTCATCGAAGTGGTGGTCACCGTCCGTCCCTCAGTCTTCTCCAGGCTGTCGATAGTGGCGATGGCCTTGTCGAAGTTGCCTTGTGCCGCATAACTTTTTGCGAGCATAGGGAACAGCTCGGTCTTTGCCGGATATCTTTTTGCCAGGTTCTCCAACACGCGTGTCGCTTCGGCATGGTTGCTGAGCGAAGCGTTGAGAATGGCGTATATGTAGTTTTCGTAGTAGTCGCCGGGGCGTTCAATCGTGTTGATTCTCATCAGGGCCGTTGCAGAGTCTACTTCCTCGTCTGTTGTCCGGTCGAGATTCAACATAGTAAATCCGACGTAGTAGTTTATGGTCGGGTTGTCGGGGTCGAGAGTCACGGCGTGGCGCAGCAAAGCGTATGCGGCGTCGATGTCGCCGGCCTCTTTCTTCGATATGGCCTCCATAAACGCATATTCCGCCTTCCGCTTGTCGGCGGCCGACGGCTTTCCTGCAAGCATCGGCAGTATCACCGCCGCAAAGCAGACTGCAAGAAGAATATTTCGTGTTGCTTTTTTCATTTTGTATGTTTAAAAATAGTCTATTTCACGCCAGTGTGTCCGAAGCCACCGGCACCGCGTTCGCTGTCGGAGAGGGAGTCGGCAGTTTGCCAGACAACGGTGGGATGCCGGGCCACAACCATTTGGCAGATGCGCTCGCCCGGGTTGACAACAAACGGTTCGTTTGACAGGTTGGCAAGAATTACGCCTATTTCGCCACGATAGTCGGCGTCGATTGTGCCGGGAGAGTTGAGCACGGAGATGCCGTGTTTCAGAGCCAGCCCGCTGCGTGGACGTATCTGGCACTCATAGCCTTCCGGCAACTCGATGAATATGCCTGTGGGGATAAGTTTCCGTTCCAACGGGCTTAATGTGACAGCCTCGCTGAGGTTTGCTCGCAAATCCATGCCGGCGGCGCTTGGAGTGGAATATTGAGGCAAATCGTTGTTGGATTTGTTTATAATCTTAACTGTAACCTTGTCGATCATAATAGCTTTCTTAATAGTTGAATATTAACTGCGAAAATACTCAAAATCCGTGAATTGACAGCAATGTTTCGTGCAAAAATTGGCGTCAAAAAAGGCTGCCCGATTGCGGACAGCCTTAATCTCTTGCATAATTGCTGCTGTGCAGACAATTACTTTCTGATTCCGAGCTCCTCTTTAGCGATGATTGCACGGTAGCGGTTGATGTCTGTGCGGATCAGATAATCCAACAGACGGCGACGCTTACCAACGAGCATCTTCAGAGCGCGAGTAGTACTATGATCTTTGTGATTTGACTTCAAGTGCTGAGTCAAATGAGCGATACGGATAGAAAATAATGCAATCTGAGACTCTGCAGACCCAGTATCAGTATTCGACTTACCGTACTTCTCGAAGATCGCCTTTTTTTCTTCAGAATTTAAATGCATTCTAAATTTGTTTAAAAAGTTAATATTCAATTAGCGACCGCAAAGGTAATCACAATTTCTTAAATGCCAAAACATTTGGTCGGAAAAATTTTATGGAATGCTTTGGAACGCTTTTAACCGACTCCATAATGTGGTGAATGGAAGTTATAGGACGAAATTCATAAAGGGTACGGTTGAAACGACTCCCTTGAAGGGTGTGGCATTACATGTCATACCCTTTGTTCTAAAAAAGCTTTTTGTGTAGTTTACGATGCTGCGTTTTCCTGTTTCTTTACTTGGTAAACGCAGTTTTTCCATTGATTGTGCTGGATTTTGGGATAAAACCATTATTTTTGCGGTGTAAAATATGATACCAATATCAAAAATAGTGCTCTAATATGATATTTGAACGTAAGAAATATTTGAATGAACTTATTGCAGGACGTGGAAACGGTCTTGTGAAGATTATAACTGGTGTCAGACGATGTGGAAAGTCTTTCCTGTTGTTTGTCCTTTGGCATAACTGGTTGTTGGAACATGGGGTGACTGATAGTCACATCATCGAAATACAACTTGATGATTTCCGAAACAGACGGTTGAGAAAGCCTGATGCCTTGCTCGACTATATAGATTCAAAGGTTATGGATGATGGCAATCCTTATTATATAGTCTTAGACGAGGTACAGTTGGTAGAAGAATTTGTGGAGGTTATTCTTAGCTTGACACACATGAGGAATGTAGATGTGTATGTGTCGGGCTCAAACTCTCGTTTCCTGTCAAGTGATGTTGTAACTGAGTTCCGAGGTAGAGGTGACGAGATACGCATCTGGCCTCTCACCTTTGACGAATACTTTAGTGGTATTGGTGGAGATATACGCAAAGCTTGGTTGGATTACTATACTTTTGGAGGACTGCCACAGGTGGCTTTGCTTGAAACGGAAGAAAAGAAAACAGACGATTTGCGTGGTCTGTATGAAACTACCTATCTGCGTGACGTAATTGAGCGTAATCATCTGCGTAATCCTGAAGGAATGAAGGAATTGGTGCGTGTAATAGCCTCGGGCATTGGTTCGTCAACCAATCCAACGAGAATAGCCAATACCTTTCAATCTTCACAAGGGGCAACCATAAAAAGAGACACTATAAAACAATACATTGACTATCTGAAAGACTCTTTCTTGATAGAAGAAGCCTTACGCTATGATGTGAAAGGCAGAAAATATATTAGTACCGAGACGAAATACTACTTCGCAGATATCGGCATTCGTGCAGCCATTCTAAACTATCGTCAACAGGAGGAAACACACATTATGGAAAACATTATCTATAATGAGCTTCGCAGTCGAGGATGTAATGTGGACGTAGGATTGGTTGAACTTGGTGGTAAGGATGAGAACGGCAAGTTTGTCAGAAAACAGTTGGAGGTAGACTTTGTGGTGAACCGCCCTCCATACAGAGTGTATATCCAGTCGGCTTTTCACATGCCTACGCCGGAGAAGGAACAGCAAGAACGTCGTCCATTATTGTCAATCAATGACCACTTTCGTAAGATTGTCATTGTTGGGGATGACATTCATCGCAAGGAGGACGAACTCGGAGTGTTGACTGTCGGACTCTTGGATTTCTTGACAGACAAGAACTTGTTGGAGCAAGGATAATCATTTTATTATATAATTATGCATAGATTCAAGAACTCTTTCCTTGAGTGGCTTGTCTACTCGCTTATCTTCTTCTTCCTGTACGATATCATCTGGTTATTGGTAGACCTGCCCGACTTCCTACAGTCGGTAAACGGACTGTATCCTGAGTTGCTTTTCGACTTTGCACTCTGCGGTTTGTTCTCGCTTTCGAGTTTGTATCTCAACCGATGGCTGTTCAGACAGCGGCGCTTTTGGCGCGAAGGGCAGACCCACCGTGTGTTCGTGCAGAACGGACTTGTGGTGTTGGGCTTCAATCTGCTTATTGCTGGTGGCTGCGAACTGCTGCTGAGCCTTGTAGCACCTAATCTTATGATGCCGGATATATGGGGAACGTCTTTTCTATTCGGACTGATAGCGAGTCTTGTAGCACTCATCCATCTTTCGATGCACTTTTCCGACATGATTGTTCTGAAAGGCAAGGAGAATCTCGCCTTACAGAAACGATACCTTATGATGCAGTTGGACCCACATTTCGTGTTCAACAGTCTTCGTTCACTTGCTGGAATGATAGGGGAGGACCCGAAAATGGCTGAGGACTATGTCGTGAAACTCTCACATATCTACCGCTACATACTTCAGCAAATCGACAAGGAGTATATAACCCTTGCCGACGGTACCGACTTCATCAAGTCGTACATCGGCCTGCTCAACATGCGCTACGACAACGCCATCGTCTTGCATGCCGACAATTTGCACGGTGACCGCGACGAATGCATCCTCTCGCTGAGTCTGCAGCTTATCATCGAGAATGCCGTTAAGCACAACTGTCCGCAGAACGGCATCGAGCTTCATGTGTCTATTGGGCGCCAGGGCGACATGCTCGTCATAAAGAACAACCGCATATATACCAACCAGACCAACGACCAGAGCATAGAGTCGTACGGAATAGGTATCAGCAACCTAAAGCAACGCTACCGACTGGAGGGCGAGGCTGAGCCTGAGTTCGTAGCCAGCCAGGATGCCTTTGAGGTGCGACTGCCAATCATAAAACGAAAACAATAGGAGAACGATGAAAAAGGTTTTGATTATAGAAGACGACCATTTCAGCGCAAGACGTCTTAAAAGGCTCATTATGGATATTGACGACACGATAGACGTGCATGGACCGCTGAAAAGAGTATCGGAGGTGACAGAGGAGCTTGCCGCCAACAACGACTATGACCTTATCTTTTCCGACATCCGAATTGCCGACGGTGACGTGTTTGAAGCGTTCCGCAAGGTTATGCCACAGTCGTTCGTGATCTTCACCACGGCTTACGACGAATATGCAATGGAGGCGATAAAGAACAACGGACTCGACTATCTGATGAAGCCGATTGACGCTGACGAGCTGCGTGCCGCAATCGGCAAACTACGGCTTAATCGCAATGCACAACAGTCTACCGTGGTGAGTCCGCTGCACGACGTGCTTAACGACACACGCCAATACCGCGAGCGTTTCCTAATCACGAAAGGTGACGAGCTTTGCATGCTCTGCGTCGATGACATAAGCTACATCAATATGCATGACAACCGAATCACGGCGTTTACTGTCGACAGCACATCCTATCCGCTGCCCATGAGCATGAACGACCTGGAGCAGGCTTTAGACCCTGCCCGTTTCTTCCGTCTCAATCGACAGTATATCGCCAACATTAAGGGCATCAGGAAAATCAGCTTTTACTTCGGTTCTAAACTAATGGTGAAGCTTAAAGGCTGCGAGGATGATAATATTGTAATAAGCAAGGAAAAAACGGCGTTGTTTAAGAAATGGCTGGAGAAATAATGAAAAAGCGTGTATTCATGATGTACATTGACGCATTATGAATACACGCTTTTTTGTATAGAGATGCTGCAAGATTATTGTCTTGCTGCATCTTGTACGAACTTGAATTCGTCGAAGGCGTTTCCTGCTTCCACGCAAACCGTGAAGGAACGTGATGCGTTCGTTTCGTTGCGATTGATAATAACCTTTAGTTCGTTGTCCCCTATCTTGACGAGATACCAGCCTCCGTCAAACTCTTTATATGAAGTGTTTTCCTTGAATTTTCCTTCTTCCTTCACGCTGCTAATCCAAAAACTTTTGTAGTTTTTACAGGCAAACAGGCTGCTTCCTCCTTCGGCTTCCACTTTCAGTTCACCGTTCTTCAAGCCCGACGGAACCGTGCTCCACTTCATAGGGTCGGCAAGTCCATCAGGGTCGGACAATTCGCAGCTTGTCAGTGACATTACCCCTACCAGCAAGCATAACAATAGTTTCTTCATACGCTTATTTGTTTAAATTGTTTGAAAATGTTCTGGTCTGCTTAGAACGACCAACCGAAGCCTATGTACGGGAAGAAAGCAGCCTTGCAGAGTCCGTACTTGTCGCCAAAGTTGAACGACGGCGAAACGCCTACACGAAACATGAAGCCGTTGGGGCGCTGATAGCGGTAGCCGATGTCGCCGAAGAAGAAATAACCGAATTGAGTTTTTGATGAAGTGTAAAAATCAATTTTAGGAGAAGTTTCGTCTGTATTCTCCCCACCTGGATACCACCCTGTATCTTTGACGTATCCTATTGTTTCCTTTACTTGATATACACCAAGACTCGCACCGAAACCCAACTCCAACTTGCTATTCTTCTTTCCGAGCAGATAGTTTAGCTCCAACGGAACACCAACGCCATTGATTTTCTGGTCGAACAAACCTGAATTGTCTCCATAGCCATAGCCAATGCCCACACGGTATCCTAAACCAGAGTTTCCATTGAATCTGCTGTCGTAGTTGATGCCTGCAATAGTTTGGGCACCAAGTAATTCTACAGACAGACTGCGTGTCTTCTGTTGTGCCATTACTGCCGAGAAACAGCATAATGCAAATAGTGATAATACAATCTTTCTCATTATATATTTTATCATATGTTTATTGTCGGTGGATATTCTATCCTTTAGTTTGCTCATAACTACATACATATTTCCCATTATTAAAATAGTGGTATGAGTTTATTTTTCTATTCTCGTCATCACATTGTGTCAAACTCTTGTAGAACAGCTCGCCATATTTTTGATTAATGCAATTTGGGCATAGCATGCACGGAAAATTCATGACCAGTAATGGCTTTGGCGGACATTAACGTTGAAAATCGCGCGAAGCGCAAATACCCGCGTTCATCGGTCATGTAGCTCGCTACACTCCCTATTCAAGGTCCAAAAACACCTTAAAAATAAAGGTAAATCTTCAGACGACTTCATTCAGTCTTTAGCTTGCTTCAACATAATGCCCTAAACGGTCGGATCTGTTTCCATCGGTAAAGAGGTAGACTATTCCGTCTGGGGTTTCAAGAATAGAGACCTCAGTATAGGTGTAATCAGGGTAGTCAGCGTGTAAGGAATCCAATACATTGCTTGGTACCGTCGTGCCTTTCGGCAAGGGGTAGCAGGTTTCTTTCCAAGTCGTGCCCTTGCGTGATACTCTGAAGTATACGGACTTCAACACGCCGTCGTGCATGATGAGATAGTTGTCATCGCCGCTGTCGTTGACAAAACCAAGCACTTCGGAGCCTTTGTAGTGCGCTGTAATCCATTCCATATCGCCAGGAATCGTACCTATATATTCAGCGTTGTTCAGTTTGTGTGTGCATGCCTTGACCACCGTTCCTTTGCTGTCGATGACAAGTGTGTGGACGAGATTCTTGAGCTTTGGGGAGTCCTGCAGATAGCAGAGAATATAGTATGTCCCGTTTATGCTGGCCTGTGTCACTTCCTTGATTTCCCAGAATTCGTCGTTTCTGGCCTCCTGGTTTATCGTGAGCAGCCGGTATCGCACCGAGCTGGGTAACTGGTCAATGTCAGAGAGCATCCGCACGGTGCGGTTCCACGCATTGTCAACGTATACGACCACGCACTCATTCCCCGCGTTGTCCTCAGAGGTGACAAACGTTTCAATTGCTCCACTGTCGGAGTAAGGCTCTGGACCTGTGTAAACGCGTTTGATGGTGTAGTCCTCGCAGCGTTCGTGGAAATCTTTGGCAATGGCCTCTGGCAAAGTTTTATCATTGATAGGTGTCACATTTTCAGAGTCGCATGAAGTCAGCACAAGGGCTACGACAGCAAGCCATCCGTACATCAAATGTCTAAATCCAAACTTTTTCATTTTATGCTTCAATTTATGGGTTCGTTCAAAGGACAAGTTGCCTGAGAACTTATTATTATGCTGCAAAAGTACAATCGCTTGTTTTTATACACAACGTCTCCTTATTCGAAACGGCAAAAAAGTGTTGCGAAGCAGCAATATTTTCTATTGAAGCAATTATAGGTATTCCTCTGTTCTGTCGCTTTCTATACATCGATTCCTTTGCGCGACAGAACGCCAGCGGAGTAGTAGTGTTTCACCTCCTGCATGTCTGTCACCAAGTCGGCGATGCCGATTAATTCAGACGGGGCATAGCGCCCGGTTATTACGATTTCGGTTGACGGGGCTTTGCTGTTGATGGCGTTTATTACCTGTTCGGTTGATATGAGTCCGAGGTGTATGGCGATTGTTATCTCGTCGAGGACTACAACGTCCCATTCTCCGCTGCGCATCCATTCAGTGCATTTGTCGAGTCCGGAAAGTGCGCAGTCGATGTCGGCTTTTCCGGGTTTGCGGATTAGACAGCACCCGTGGCCGCACTGCTCGATTCTCAGCTTGCCGAAACTGGCGGGCGCGTTGGAGAGAAGCTGCAGAAGTCCGGTCTCGCTGTATTTCATCGACTTTACAAATTGGCATACCGCCACGTTCTTGCCGGCGCAGATTGCTCTTGCCGCCAGTCCGAACGCGGCGGTGGTTTTGCCTTTGCCGTTACCGGTGTATATATGTATATATCCTTTTTCCATAAGTCTTTTGTGTGATTTGCAAATGTATGAAAAAGCTTTGTGCGGTGCAAGGGAACGAGGTTTTTGCATAGATGCGTTGACTGCTGTTGGCGAAATAGTGGCAGTCGGTGGCGAAGTTTTGTCAGTGGAAATGGCCAAAATGTCCACTTCGCTGAGGCTTAGCTGGTTGGCATCGGTTTTGTAAAATTAGAGGTTGAACTTCCGAAGGTGGCGACACTTGGAGGAGGCTTGAAAAAATGAATGTTTAATCAAAAAATAGGAGATAATAATTATGATGCCAGAAAGAAGAAATAATCAGACATGGGTGCCGAGTATCTTCAATGATTTTTTTGACAACGAGTGGATGGAAAAAGCAAACGCTACGGCTCCTGCCATCAATGTTAGCGAAAGCGAAAGAGAATATAAAATTGAGGTGGCTGCCCCGGGCATGACTAAGGAAGACTTCAATATCCATATTGATGAGGACAACAATCTTGTAATCTCAATGGAGAAGAAAACCGACAACAAGGAGGAGAAGAAGGACCGCAAATATTTGCGCCGCGAATTCTCTTACTCAAAATTTGAGCAGACAATGATTTTGCCAGACGATGTGGACAAGGAGAAAATCGGTGCTGCAGTGGAAAATGGTGTGCTCGACATCACGTTGCCAAAACTCAGCAAGGAGAATCTTCCGAAACTGACGCGCGACATTGAAATCAAATAAGCATAATCATCAGTCTTTGATATGAAGAGGGCTGACAGCCGAAAGGTTGCCAGCCCTCTTTTGGTTTCTTTTAGAAAGAGTCGTCGGTGAGCCTTACCACGCGGATTCCAGTGACATTGCGCGAAAGCTTCAGCATTTCGAAAAGGTCGTCTTTGTCTACAATTACCTTTTTTGCCGTCGACGACGCATGGAGCAGGTGGGGCTTGCCCTTTACAAATCGCACAATGCCGAGGTGCGACACGTCGAGCCCGTCGATTTTTGTGGTCAGGCAGACGATGTCGCCGTCGCGCAGGTCGGCAAACAAATCTTTTTTGTAGAGGTTGCGCTTGTTTATGTATGGATACATGTGGCGGTTGTAGCCGGCTTCAAGATTCCGGATGCCTTCAAAGGTGGCGCTGTCGGCGAGCGACGTTTAGCTGTATCTTTGTGTCGACATCTAGTTGATTGGATTTGTGAGGTATTCGATGTGCGGAAGG
>ERZ1023970.647-NODE-647-length-9880-cov-8.295878_pt1 | contig 9880 bp, 10 predicted proteins | sample MGYA00380430_ERZ1023970 | MGnify/ENA primary metagenome ERZ1023970 (study PRJEB33179, sample SAMN07449052) | human gut metagenome | biome: Human-gut; feature: Human associated habitat; material: Faeces | host: Homo sapiens | place: India:Kasaragod | collected... | reverse complement strand
GGAAAAATCTGGCTCGCCTGGGTGAAACTTCAAGACAGGGATCCTGCTGAAGTTACGCAAATATTTGAACAAATTAAAGGGAAACTGGATATAAAATTAGGAAGAGGCTGGCAAAAATATGACCCGGTAATAAAAAAAGGAAGGCCCCAATCCTATAAAAAACTCTTTCAGGAATTGGATAATGACAGCCAGGAATCTGCAAATGCATTTATCAAATATTTCAATGAGGGAATCCCGGAAGACGCTCCTGTATCACCAGCCATACACCTCATTCTCATCTTATGCATCTGTGAAGTAGGACGTGGATACGGACAGGCGCCGGACAATATGCTGGCTTATGCACACGATCTCATTGATTACCCCAATCTCACATGGAGCTCACTGCTGGACACAGCGGGAAGTTCCCCGGATTTCGCATTTCTATGCAAAGGTGATTCCGACGAAGACTACAGGGAATAATGTATGATCGCCGTCATCGGCAGAAGAGACAGCGGCAGACGGGCTCGGACAATTTAGAAACATAGGCGTCCCTTCCAATCTGCCGTCTGTCTCAATCCTGCGGAAGTCAGAAGTTAGAGCACCAGCTTTTGACTTCCGCCATTTTCGGGCCAAAACCTGGCCGCCGTCATGATAACAGACACTGCTTTTTCCGGAATCCATACTATCATCAGCAGGGAGACCATCCGGAAACGCCGGATTACCGACGTATGGCTCAGGTGGTTCGGGGCGTACACCAAGCCGTCCTGCATCTTGCGGCGGACATCAAATAAAACGCAGGAAGTCCCTACGCCCGGCAGCCTCAGACGGCCTGCCCGTCCATAATCGTAATAATGCGGTCCCCTCTCCGTGCCAGATGTTCGTCATGCGTCACAATCACCAGCGTTTTGCGGGACTCGTCCGCCAGGCCGAACAAAAGGTCCAGCACCTCCGCGCCGTTCTTCCGGTCCAGGTTCCCGGTAGGTTCATCCGCAAAAATAATGGGGGCGTCGTTCGCCAGGGCACGGGCGATTGCCACGCGCTGCTGTTCCCCGCCGCTCAGTTCGCTGGGCAGGTGGTTCAGGCGGTGGGACAAACCCACGCGCTCCATCAGTTCCCTCACATATTCCACGCGCGGCCTCCTGCCGATGGAGGAAGCCAGACAGGCGTTTTCCAGCGCCGTCAATTCCGGCATCAACAGATAATTCTGGAAAATAAACCCCATGCTCCGGTTCCGGAACACGGACCGGGCCGTGGCGGACAAGGCGTAAATATCCGTGCCGTCAATCGTGACCTTTCCCTCTTGCGGCGTTTCCAATCCGGCCAGCGTGTACATCAGCGTGGTCTTTCCGGCCCCGCTGGGCCCGCACAGGAACACCTTCTCTCCGGCGGCAATGTGCAAATCCACCCCATGCAGGATCTCAATGGACTTCTTGCCGATGGAATAGCTGCGGTGGAGGTTGGAGGCGGTAATCACGGGCGCAGTATAAGAAAATCCTTGCCGTATTAAAGTTCTATGTTGTCTATAAGACGCACGTCGCCGAAATAGACGGCGGCGGCCATCAGGGCCGGCTTCCGGTTCTCCGCCACCGGCTGCATGGTCTCCGCATCCACAATCTCCAGATAATCGATGCGCGTGCCGGGCACACCCTCAATCATGGCGGCGGCATGCTCCTTCACCTTGGAGGCGTCCGCCCCGGCCTGGAACTCGTCCCGGGCCTGAAGCATAGCCTGCCGTATTACCACGGCCTGTTCCTTCTGCTCCGGCGTCAGGCGGGCGTTCCGGGAGGAATAGGCCAGACCGTTGCCATGCCTTACAATCTCCGCCCCGTGAATGCGCACCGGAAAATCCAGGTCGCGCACCATGCGGCGGATAATGGCAAGCTGCTGGTAATCCTTCTTTCCGAAAATGGCGTCCGTGGGCTGTACCAGGTTGAACAGTTTGGCAAGCACCGTGCAGACACCGGAAAAATGCCCCGGGCGGGACGCACCGCACAATGTTGCGGACAAAAAGCTTTCTTCCACGGCAATGCTGCGTTCTCCGGAATACATTTCTTCAGGAGCAGGGGAAAACACATAATCCACGCCTGCACCTTCGCACACCTCCAAATCCTTTTCAGGAGTCCGGGGATAAGTCTGAAGGTCGGAGGAATTGTTAAACTGGATAGGATTGACGAAAATACTGGCAACCACCACGCCATCCTCCCCGGCCAACTTGCGCGCCTGTTCCAGCAAAGCGCGGTGTCCGGCGTGGAGGGCCCCCATTGTGGGGACGAGAACCACATGGTCATGTTTGCGGTGGTGCTTGAGGAGGGCAGCCCTCAACTGGGCCTTGGTGGAAAATGTTTGCATGCGCCTAAAGTGGCCCCTTGATGACAAAAGTTCAATCCTGAAATATTGCTAGAAGGTTGACGCATGCCATTCCACATGTAAACTGGTAAAGTCAGAAGACGCTAAAAATTATGAGATTCTTCAAAACAGCATTAGGTGTATCAGCAGCAATGGCATTAAGCGCCACGGCCAACGCTGAACTTAAGGTAGCGACGGTGGATGTGCAGAAACTCTTCGCCGACTACTACAAGACCCATGAAGCCCAGGCGGAAGTAGACAAGGCTGCCCAGACGGTGCAGGAAACCAACAACACCCGCGCGGAAACCATCAAAAAGATGGAAGCGGACTTCAACGACATGGTCAAAAGGCTTCAGGATCCCATGCTGAATGAAAAGGACAAAAAGGAGCTGGAGCAAAAGGCCCAGATCAAACGTCAGGAAGTCATTGCGCTGGAACAGGAACGCCGCGGATTTGTGGAACGCCAGCTTAAATCCCTTCAGGAACAAATGAAAGTGCGTTCCGCCAAAATCATGGGAGAAATCACAAAAATCACGGAAGGCATCGCCACCAAGGGCAACTATGACCTCGTTCTGGACAAAAGCGCCCAGGCCCTTCGGTCCAACCAGGTATTCGTCTACACGAAGCCCGGCATGGACATTACTCCCACAGTGATGAAAGAACTCAACAAAGACGCCCCCGAAGGGTTTGACCCCTCCAAGAAAAAGGCTCCGGCCGTCCCCGCCGCTCCCGCGGCCCCGGCCAACTAACCCTTGACATTAACCCCGGGAAGGCGGAATCATATACCCATGAAGCTTACACTTGAAGCCGTGGCCGCCCTCACCGGGGGAAAAATCCTTTCCGGCGACCCCGAACTGACCGTATTCGGGGTCGCTTCCCTTCTTGACGCATCCCGTGAAGAAGCCTCCTTCCTTGGCAATGAAAAATACTTCCAGGACTTCCTGCACACCTCTGCCGGAATCGTGCTGGTGCCGCCGGGTCTGCCTGCGTATCCGGAACACGCCGCCTTCGTGGAAGTGGACAACCCCTCCATGGCATTCAACGCCCTGGTGAAATATTTCATGGCTTCCGCCTACCGGTTCACCCCCGGCATTCATCCCACAGCCATCATCGACCCCACGGCCAGCTTCAACCCGGACAAAATCCATGTAGGAGCCTATACCTGCATCGGGGCCCACTGCATAATCGGAGACGGGACGGACATTGGCAACGGCTGCGATATCGGAGACGGCGTCACCATGGGGGAAAACTGCCGCCTGCATGCCCATGTTACCATCAGGGAACGCTGCAAACTCGGCAACAGGGTGACCATCCAGCCCGGAGCCGTCATCGGTTCCGACGGATTCGGCTTCCTGATGGGAGACAATGGACGCTACGTGGGCATTGACCAGGTAGGAATTGTGGAACTGGGGGATGACGTGGACGTAGGGGCCAACACAACTATTGACCGCGCCAGATTCGGGCGCACCATTGTGGGGGAAGGCACCAAAATAGACAACCTGATCCAGCTCGGCCATAACGTCGTTGTCGGCAGGCATTGCATCATCGTCGCCCAATCCGGCATAGCCGGCAGCACCAAAGTGGGGGATTATGCCACCATCGCCGCCCAGGTCGGCATCTCAGGACACCTCAACATCGGTTCCAAATCCACGCTGGGCGCTAAAACGGGAGTCATCTCGGACATTCCGGAAAACTCTACTTACTGGGGCATGCCGGCTTTCCCCTACAAGGACGCTACCCGCCAATACGCCGCCCTCAAAAAACTTCCGGCACTGATTAAGGAAGTCCGCGCGCTCAAAAAGGAGCTGGATTCTTCCGGCAAATAACGGGCACCATATCGCCGGAACGCTCTGCAGCCCCTCTCCGTGTTTCTGTTCCCGCCGCTTCAGGCCTGTCCTGTCCCCCAGCGGCGGTGCAGAAACCGTTCCAGAGGAGAAAACAGAATCTTGTCGGACAGCAGCCCAATCACCACAATCACGAACATGATGCCTACGACCTGGTTCATCGCGTTCAGTTCGCGGCCGAAATGCAGCAGCTGGCCCAATCCGAACCCGGTCAGGATGGGAACAAAAATTTCCGCAGCCATCAGGGAGCGCCAGGCAAAAGCCCATCCCTGCTTCATTCCGCTCACCACAAACGGAGCGGAAGCGGGAAGCGTCACATGAATCAGGCAATAAATGGGTCCTGCTCCCATGGTGCGCGCCGCACGGGCATAAATGGGCGGCACGTTCCGCATGCCGTTGGCCGTAGCCAGGATTACGGACCACAGCGTCCCCATAATCACCACGAACAGCATAGCCCCTTCCGTCTGGCCGAACCACAGGGTTGCCAACGGAACCCAGCACACGCTGGGCAGAGCCTGGAACCCCAGGGAAACCAGTCCCAGAGTATTCTGCATAAGCTGGAAACGGGAGCACAGCATGCCCAGGGGAATCCCCGTCACCAGGCCGATTCCATACCCCATCACCAGCCTTTTCATGGTAATCCATGAAGCCTCCTCCAGAGACCCGTCCTGAAATGAAGAGCGCAGATACTCCCATACTTCCAGCGGAGAGGGAAACAAATAAGGCTTCCAGACCCTCAGGTCGCTCAAATGCTGCCATGCCCAGACCACGAGAATAAAAAACACAAGCGAACAGGCGTGCGCCCCCCACTTGGACCATTTGTTCCTGTTCATGCCGTGGCTCCTTTCAAATCACGGGTAATGCGGGCGGACAATTCCGCCAAATCACTGCTGTTAATATCCCTAGGATGAGGAAAATCCACGAAATATTCCTCACAGACGCGCCCCGGATGTGGAGTGAGCAACACCACACGATCCCCCAGGCACACGGCCTCGCGCATATTATGCGTAACGAAAACAATCGTCATGCCGCAGCGTAAATGAATCTCCTGAATATCCTGATAAAGCTGTTCGCGGGTCATGGCGTCCAGGGCGGCAAAAGGCTCGTCCATCAGCAAAATGCGGGGGCTGGTAGCCAGGGCGCGGGCAAGCGCCACGCGCTGCTTCATTCCGCCGGAAAGTTCATGAATATGAGCATGGGCACACTCTTTCAGCCCCACCAGTTCCAGATTCTTCTCCGCCATGGCAAGCCGGTCTCCCCGAGTCAGTCCGGGCACCAGCTTCAAGCCGAACATCACGTTCCCCAGCACATCCAGCCACGGAAACAGGGCGGACTCCTGGAACATCACAGTGCGGTCCCGTCCGGGTTCCGTCACAGGCTCCCCGTCCAGCTCCACCACCCCGGAAGAAGGAAACTCCAGCCCTGCAATGATATTCAGCAGGGAAGTCTTCCCGCAGCCGCTGGCCCCCACCAGGCACACGAACTCGCCTCCTCTGATATTCAAATTAATGCCCTCCAGAGCCACCCCCTTTCCGCGCCTCCCGTCAAACACCTTGCTCACGCCGGCAATCCGGCGCTTGCAGCCTCCGGGGCCGCAATGTTCTGCACCCGCAATCATCTTCCGCCCGCCTCCTTCGCCATGGTCAACTGCTCCTCCGCCGCCTCCGGCACCACCAGTCCGCCTACATCCGGAACTTCTTTCATAAATCCGGCCTGATGGGCGTCCTGCACAAACTGCCGGAGCTTGGGAATGGAAATCCTGTCCTTGATGACGATGCTTTTCCAGGCCTCCGCAATCAATGCCGGGTCTATTCTGGAATGCGTCAGCTCCTCCAGCTCCCTGACCACGATTGACTGGACCTCATCCGGATGCAGCCTTATCCATTCGTTCAGTTCCTCATGCGCCTGCACCAGGGCTTTCGCCACCTCCGGCTTTTCCCTGAGAAACTCCGCTCCGCATACCAGTACGGTCGCGATGGACTCCTTCTCGTCCACCAGCACCCTGCCTCCCGCCGTCAGCACCAGGCGGCTCACCCAGGGTTCCACCGTCCACACGCCGTCCAGCTTGCCCTGCCGGAACAGGCTGAGCTGTTCGGGGTTGGGAGTCGGCAGAATCGTCACGTCCCCGCCGCGCTGCGTCACATGCAGGCCGCCGCGGGAAAACCAGGCGCGGGCGGAAACATCCTGCGTATTCCCCAGTTGGGGAGTAGCAATCACCTTGCCGCGGAAATCCGCAGGCTCCTTCAGCGAAGAATCCTTCGGAACCACCAGGGCGGCGCCTCCTTCCACAGCTCCGGCAATCATCCTGATATCCTCCCCGCGGGAACGCACAAACGCATTGATGGCCGGGCTGGGCCCCACATAAGCCAGTTCAATGGACCGGGCGAACACGGCTTCCATGGCGCTGGGGCCCGCATTGTACACGTACCAGTTGATCCTGACATCCTTTCCGGTAGCCTCCTTCAGCCGTTCTTCAAACCACCCCTTCCCCTGCCGGGAAAAATGATGCGCCACCAGGCCCTGCACATGTGTCACGTTGGGAAAATGACCGAAGTTCAACTCCACGACATTGGGATCTTCCTTCTCCTTCTTTCCGCAGGAAACAGCCAGCAGACATAAAAACAGGGCCGGTAAAATCATCAGGAATCTGGAACGGGTCATAAGCAAAAAGAATGGGATACTGAGGCACAGCCGTTTTTCCGCGGCCTTTCAGGCACCGACTAGCAGAAGAAGCCGCCGGAGGCAAGAAGCCGAAGGCAACAACTTTGTCACAATGTGGACAGTAAAAATGCCCGTTTTGTTGAAAAACAATCCCGGTTCCGGATCTGAACCGGGCTTTATTGACAAACCTGCACGTTCCCGTTACAAAAGCACCATTCCCAACCCGCCATGCAATCCTCCCCCGACCAGCCCTCATCCGGAGCATGGCTGGGCCTTCCTCCGGATGAAGAACGCCCGGTAAGCCGGGGCGCCAGGTACCGTTGCATCTTTCTGATGCTCCTGTACTGGGCCGTTCTTTCCGCCATTCCACAAGGCGCGGACCGCCTTGCAGAAATAGGAACAAATCTCCCTCTCTGGATGGGAGCCCTGGAACTGACTCCCTTCCTGCTGGTGCCGGCCTTCCTGTTCCTGGCGGTGCGAACAGGCGCCCAATGGAGGGCCTTGATGATAACCGTATATGCGGGCCTGTTCCTGAACCTGCTGATGAACATGGCGCTTCCCTCAGGCGCCATGTGGGGAGACCTTCCCGCAGCCGGCCCCTACGGTACGCTTGTCTGGCCCGGAGGGGACCACCGGGAATGGCTGGTCACGCTGCCCCGTTTTCCCCAATTCTGGGCTCTCGTCATCTATGTCTTCCTCTCCGGCAGCGGAACCCCGCCCCTGCTTCGCCTGCTGGCCCTGGCCTGGTGGTTCCTGCTTTGCGTGGCCCCCGTGAACACGGGCATGGTGGGGTATGCGGACATCCTGGGGCCTCTGGTCATCATCGCCCTTGTCCTCGGCTGCATGCACCTGGCGGAAAAAAGAGCCTCCCGGCAAACCAAGGGCTAACAATCCAGGGCGGCCATTCCACGGAAGAAACAGCCGCCCCAGGGCCAGAGGACACCACCCTGCGGAAAACTTCCCAGCGCCATCCGTTATTTCCAGACTACTTCAAAAATATTTACGGAACTTCCCTTCTTCCCGGTCAGGCCGAGGGCCCTCACCGGCTTTTTGACGGATTTCAGGCTGAACGTATTAACTTTCCTGCCCTTGGCCAGATTGCCCACGGGAACCCACCGTCCGTCAGCCCCACAGGCCAGCACGGAAGCCTCCTTCCCGTCGGACAGGACAATGACGGAACCCGCACGGGGAAAATCACAGGGAATCTCCGCCCTCTCCGGAGACAGCTCCACCTGGAGGAACGTTGCCAGGTTGAAATCCCCGGCAGCTCCGCTGTCGGCGGACTTCCCACCCTTGTTGGCAAGATTCAGCCGGAACTCTTCCAGAGTCACCTCCTGCGGGGAGGAGGAGGCGTTCAACAGCCTGATGCCCTTGATCACTCCGCCAATATCCGCGGAACCGTCCTCCTTCAACGGAACCTCCGCCCAGGACTTTCCATCCATGGAAATGAACAACTTGGCCCACTTCATATCCGGCGTCTTCAAATTGACGGAGGCGGACTCCACGGACGCTCCCGCCGGAATTTGAAGGCCCAGGGACTTTTTCGGCGGCAGGGGATGCACCTCCATGATGCGCTTCAGGGAAATATCCCTGTCTCCTGCTTCAACCACGGCATTCCTGAACGCGGGAGCATCCGTCAGTACGGAAGGCGCTGCAGGAGCATTCACCTTGAAATCCCGGATGGCCGTCCACACGTCCGGCTTGCCTCCCGGAACCCCCTGCGCCGTAGCGCGGTAACGCACAAACCGGCCTTTTTTGCCATTTCCCCGGTACTCCACGCGCAGCCCGCTGGACTCCGGCATCAGGGGAGACCAGGACTGCCCGTCCAGGGAAACCTCCAACTGTCCCCTGTTCACAGCGTCCGTATCGGAATCATTGCGGCCCATCACAATGGAAACGGTGCGTATCTCCCGTGGAACTCCCAGGTCCACGCCGAAAAAGTCACCCTTCTTCTGAACCTCTTTGCAGTAATAGAACGACTCGGGGTCGTCATCCAGCATCTTCTCGATGCCAATCTTGGACTTGGTGGAAACATAAGGCTTCACACGGCCAACGGCCTGCCCGCTCACGCGGGAAAGCACGGGGGTGGAGCCCATGTCCAGCAGTTCCTGCACAGCGGGGGCCATCACCAGTTCGGACGGCTTCACGGCGGTTTGCCACGGGGAATTCTTCTTGGTCACTTCCGTGACGTGCTTATTGATGGCCTTGCTGATTTCCCTGCTGTAACGCTGCATCTCGGCAAGCAGGCAGGCGGCCTCCATGGCATGATTCAGCGCTCCGGCGGCATTCCCCGCCTCTGTGGCCTCAACCATGCGCATACTGTTCACCCCGGCTTTCCCCAGGGATTCGAACTGGATGAGCCACGGCTCCACCTCTGCAACGAAAGCGGGATTATTAGACTTGGCCCGAATCGCGGCCGGAGCTTGGGCTATCTTCGCGAACTCGGCCTTCAGGCGGTCAAACGCCTTGCTTCCGGACACCCTGGCCCCGCGGCGGCACAGTTCCAGCACCTGCTCCACCACGGGGGCAATCTCTACGGACTCCTCTTTGCGGTAATTGTGCCCGCTAGGGCCCCCGTCGCTATTATGATCGGCAAACGTCTGCATGGCGGAGGAGCAGCCGGGGAACAAAATACGGATGCTGTCCTTCCATGTCCTGTCGGAATCATAGGCCTTGGCGTTCCAGGTCATATTCGCCACGCTGAACAGGGAAATCTTGGAAGCCTCCGGCTTATCCATCGGATTGGAAGCAAACCCTTGCATAAATGGCATCGCGTCCGCATCCACGCCATAGGTGCGCCCCAAAAACAGGGCATGGCGCACGTAATCCGTCACCGGGAAATTCCACCAGATAAACGCCGGACGCTTCAAATACTTATTAATCCCCTTCAACGCAGGAGTCCGTATATCGCTCACAATGCTGGAACCGGTCCACATGATGCCTATATCCTTGTCCAGATGTTCCCCCATTACCTCAGGGTAGCGGCAACATCCGCACGACTACGCGGTGGCGCTTCCGATCACCGGCGGCACGTGCGGTTTTTTGTGGAT
>ERZ1023970.645-NODE-645-length-9921-cov-8.474762_pt1 | contig 9921 bp, 8 predicted proteins | sample MGYA00380430_ERZ1023970 | MGnify/ENA primary metagenome ERZ1023970 (study PRJEB33179, sample SAMN07449052) | human gut metagenome | biome: Human-gut; feature: Human associated habitat; material: Faeces | host: Homo sapiens | place: India:Kasaragod | collected... | reverse complement strand
AAACGCGCTCGTCAGCGGAAAGGCTGGCGAGCGTGCTTTTGATGCTGGACGGGAAAATTGGGGACGGGGAATTTCAAAGGGGACACCGCACCACTCGGCGGCGCATTTCATTTGACATTTCCCGCAAAAGCAGTATAATACCAATAGAGATTCGCATCTATCGCGCCGAATCCCGCCATCAACACGCAAAAACGAGGGAACAGCATCATGCCAATCCGCATTCCGAACGACCTGCCCGCCGCCAGCGCGCTGCGGAGCGAAAACATATTCGTCATGACCGATACGCGCGCGAAAACGCAGGATATTCGCCCGCTGAAAATCCTCCTGCTGAACCTGATGCCCACCAAAATCGCCACCGAAACGCAGCTGGCGCGCCTGCTGGGCAACACGCCGATTCAGGTGGAGCTGGAGCTGCTGATGGTGAAGTCTCACGTTGCGAAAAACACGTCCGAGGAGCACATGCTCGCGTTCTACAAGACGTTCGATCAGGTGTGCGACAAGACGTATGACGGCATGGTTATCACCGGCGCGCCGGTGGAGCGGATGGCGTTCGAGGACGTGGAATACTGGGACGAGCTGTGCGCCATTTTCGAGTGGACGAAAACGCACGTTACGTCCACGTTCCATATCTGCTGGGGCGCGCAGGCGGGGCTGTATTACCACTGGGGCGTGCCGAAGTACATGATGGAGAAGAAGCTGTCCGGTGTGTACCGTCACCGCGTCGTGCATAAAAACAGCATCCTCTTCCGCGGCTTTGACGATACGTTCATGGTGCCGCACAGCCGCTACACGACTGTCCGCCGGGAGGATGTATTGGCGCATCCGGAGATGAAAATCCTCGCCGAAAGCGACGAAGCGGGCGTGTATGCCATTTCCACCCACGGCGGACGGCAGATTTTCATCACCGGGCACAGCGAATACGACGCGGACACGCTGGAGAAGGAGTACCTGCGCGACAAAGCCGCCGGGCTCCACCCCGATGTGCCCTGCAACTACTATCCCGATGACGACGATACCCGCGCGCCGATTTGCTCGTGGCGCTCGTCGGCAAACCTGCTGTACTGCAACTGGCTGAACTACTTCGTCTATCAGGCGACGCCGTACGATTTGAACCGCGTCGGCATTGTCGTCATGGATGACTTCAAGGAACAGCACGACAACACGTTATGACGGGGCATCTACCGCAGAAAAGGAGGCTGAAACAGCCATGAAAGCACGGAAAATCCTCAAAAAAGTCGGAATCCTGCTGGCGATTGTGCTGATTGTGTCTGCCGCGAATTTCATCATTTTCGGCGCGCAGACACGGATGTTCCAGCTGCCCTTTGAGCTGGCGACACGGCGCGGCGGACATGTGATTGCGTCCTATGATTCCCCGGACGGTCAGTACCGCGCGGACGTTTATCAGTATGACGAGACGTCGATGTCCCGCGTCGGGCTGCGCGTCCGCATCGAACCCAAGGACGGCAAAAGCGCCGGGTGGAATGTCGCGTACCTGTACAATTACGAACTGTACAACTTCGGCGACAACTACCACGAGCTGCACTGGGTGGACAACGATACCATCAGCATCAACAACATTGTGCTGGATATTCACCACATGACGTATTCGGACTAATGCAGAACATAGAACCGCCGCACCTCCAGCAAACGGAAGTGCGGCGGATTTTTGCTGTTGATTTACCCTTCCTGTGCGCGAATCTTCTCCAGATATTCTTCGTAGCCGCAGTAGTAGTCGGCAATCGTGCCGTCGGGTTTGATTTCAATGATGCGGTCGGCGATGGTCGTGATAAACTGGTGGTCCTGCGACGTGAAAATCACGTTGCCGGGGAAGTTGATCAGCGCGTTGTTGACCGCCGTGATGGATTCCAAATCGAGGTGGTTGGTGGGCTGGTCGAGCATGAGGAAGTTCGCGCCGGAGAGCATCATGCGGGAGAGCATGACGCGCACCTTCTCGCCGCCGGAAAGCACACTGACGGGCTTGTACACGTCGTCGCCGGAGAAGAGCATCCGGCCGAGGAAGCCGCGCATGTACGTTTCCAGCTGTTCGGGCGAATACTGGGCGAACCACTGCATCATGTTGAGGTTGCAGCCGTCGAAATACTTGCTGTTGTCCTTGGGAAAGTAGTTGGTGGAGATGGTAACGCCCCACTTGAAGCTGCCGCTGTCGGGCTTGATTTCCTCCGCGAGGATGCGGAAGAGGGCGGTCTGCGCCTGTTCGTTCGAGCCGACAAGGGCGATTTTCTGCCCCTTGGTGACGATGAAGGACACATCCTTGAGCAGCTGCACGCCGTCCTGCGTGTAGTTGAGGTTCGACACTTGCAGGATGTCCTTGCCCGCCTCGCGTTCAGGCGTGAAGCACACCCACGGATAGCGGCGGGAAGAAGCGGGCATCTGCTCAATGGTCAGCTGATCGAGCAGCTTGCGGCGGCTGGTCGCCTGCTTCGCCTTGGACTTGTTGGACGAGAAGCGCTGGATGAAGGCTTGCAGTTCCTTGATTTTGTCCTCGCGGCGCTTCTTCTGGTCGTTCATCAGGCTCTGCATCATCTTGGAGGATTCATACCAGAAGTCGTAGTTGCCGACGTAGAGCTTGACCTGATTGAAGTCGATATCGACGATATGCGTGCAGATATTGTTCAGGAACCAGCGGTCATGGGACACGACGATCAGCGTGCCGGGGAAATTCATCAGGAAATCCTCCAGCCACGCGACGGAGCGGTTGTCAAGGTTGTTCGTCGGTTCGTCCAGCAGCAGGATGTCCGGATTGCCGAACAGCGCCTGCGCCAGCAGCACCTTGAACTTCTCGCCGCCCTTCAGGTCGCCCATGAGCATCGTGTGCATTTCAACGGGCAGCCCCAGACCGGTCAGCAGCGTCGCGGCGTCGGACTCAGCGTTCCAGCCGTCCATCTCCGCGAATTCGCCCTCCAGCTCGGCAGCGCGTTCGCCGTCCGCGTCAGAAAAATCAGGCTTCGCGTACAGCTCGTCCTTTTCCTTCATGATGTCATACAGGCGCTGATTGCCCATGATTACCGTGTCCAGCACAGGATAGGCATCGTACTTGAACTGATCCTGCTTCAAGGTGGACAGGCGCTGTCCCGCGGGAATCGTCACCGTGCCGGTCGTGGGCTCCAGCTCGCCGGACAAAATGCGCAGGAACGTTGATTTGCCCGCGCCGTTCGCGCCGATAACGCCATAGCAGTTGCCCGGCATGAATTTCAAATCCGCACCCGAAAACAGCTTCTGACCCCCGAAGGTCAGGGAAACATTGCTTACCGTGATCATGGGTTTTCTCCTTACATTTCCGTGGTCGTTCCATTATATACAGACGTACCTTTCTACTATACCATATTCATCCCGGAAATGGAAGGGGGTAGGCGAAAAATCATCAGTGGGCGAACCCAGAGGCTCTGCCTCTGGACTCCGCAAGGGAGTTCCTCCCTTGACCCTTCCGCGCGATTGAGTTGGTAACAACTTCATGCTGCGCCCGCGTGTTTATCCAAGAAATGGGTAAGTCATGCCGCATGAAAACCTAAGAGTGGCGGCGCCGAAGGTTTCCAAAGGGCGATCGCAGACGTTCGTCTGTTTTCATTGCCCTTTGGTCGCCTCCGCAGAGGCGAAATTCCCTGCTCACGCAGAATGCGAAGAATCCATAAGGGCATCCGTCATGCTCTTACCCCTCCGCCAGCGGCAGCTCAAACCAGAACGACGTTCCTTCGCCCTCCTTGCTATCAACCCCAAACGGCACATTGTGCTTCTCCAAAATACTCCTGACAATCGACAAGCCCAAGCCGCTGCCGATAATCGCCCGCTTATGCGTCTCCTGCGTGCGGTAGTAGCGATTCCAAATCAGCGGCAGTTCCTCCGGCGCAATGCCCTTGCCGCTGTCGTGAATCGTCAGGCGCACCATCTTGCCGATGACCTCCTGATGGATTTCGACGGTCTTGTCCTCGCCCGTGTAGGTCAGCGCATTGCCGACTAAGTTGTACACCACCTGCGCAATCCGCTGCTCATCCGCGATTGCTTTCACCTGCGCCGCCGGATGGAACACCACCTGATAGCCGTTTTGCTGCACCATGCGGCTCACACGGTCGGTAATCGCCTGCACAGACGCGGTGAACGGGTACGGCGCGGGATTGAGCGCCAGCGCGCCCGTCTGCAGGCGGCTGAAATCCAGCAGCTCGTTGACCAAACTCGTCAGGCGCTGCGTCTCGTCGATGATCACCTGCATGTTCTCCGGCGTCGCCTCGCCGGGGATGTCGCGCATCATCTCGACGTAGCCGCCAATCATCGTCAGCGGCGTGCGCAGGTCGTGGCTGATGTTGGCAATCAGCTCGTGCTGCAGGTTCTCCACCTGACTTAACTCCTTCGCGGCGTATACCAGCGTGTCGTTCAGCTCCGCCATTTCGCGGTACTCGCAGCCATGCGGGGGAATTTCGTACTGCCCGCGCGAGAGGGAGTGCGCCGCTTCGCTCGTCTCGACGATGGAGCGCGTCACTTTGCGGGAAATCAGCATCGCCAGCAGCGTTGCGCCAAGGAGGACGATGATGGTGATGAGCATCAGCTGCGTCCGCAATGTCGCGACGGTGCTGTCCAGCGGGGTGATGATGGAGTTGAGCAGCAGATACCCGCCCGTGCCGTCAGGGAGGGTGACGCGGCGCGCGCACAGCAGACTCTGCTTCTTGTCGTCCTCCATCTTCGGCACGTTGCCGCGGAATTGATGGCTGTTGTACTGGTCGCCGCCGAATGGGGCGATGTTGAACAGCTCCGTCAGCGTATCGCCGTTTTCGGGAATCATCGAGCACCAGAAGGACAAATCCCGGCTGCTCATGCGGTGGATGAGGCAGTAATGAATGTCATCCGACGACAAAAAGACATGTTTGTCGCTGTCCAGCAGGAGGATGCAGACGTCATTCTGCTGCGCGAGCCTGTCCATCAGCGCGGAAAGCTGATCATTGCCGATGTTGCTCTCCACCGCGTCGGCGGCCTGGGTGATTTGCCGCGTTTTGTCCCAGCGGTAGAAGTCGTCCAGCCAGACAATCTGCATCAGCCACAGGAGCGCAAGGACGAACGCGACAAACGCCGCCAAGTAAGCGAAAACTCGGCGGCGAATGCGGGGATGCTTTTTTTCTTTCGGATTTTTGCGCATAGCGAAACACCTCATGGTTTTTCGGATTCTCCCTCAATCAACACGCGGAAGAAGTATGCAGAAGTCACCAACTCAATCGCGCGGAAGGGTCAAGGGAGGAACTCCCTTGCAAGGACAGCGTCCCTGCCGGAGTCCAGAGGCAGAGCCTCTGGTGCCTCCCCTTAGTCTTTCTCAAAGCGGTAGCCAACGCCTCTAAGCGTTGTAATTTTATCCGCATATTCGCCCAAACTTTTCCGCAAGAGCTTGATGTGCGTGTCCAGCGTGCGGTCGTCGCCGAAGAAGTCGTAACCCCATACGTCGCTGATGAGCTTCTCGCGCGTCAGGGCAATGCCGCGGTTGCGCACCATGTAGAACAGCAGGTCGTACTCCTTGGGGGACAGATTCAGCTTTTTGCCCTTGATGGTCACTTGGCGCGCGGCGAAATCCACCACCATATCGCCGATGGTCACCCGCTCACCGTCGGACGCGGCGGGCACATTGGCGGCGGTGCGCTTCAAAACGGCGGACACGCGCATCATCAGTTCACGCGGCGAAAAGGGCTTGACGACATAATCATCAATGCCCAGCTCAAAGCCGTGGATGCGGTCATACTCCTCGCCGCGCGCGGAAAGCATAATCACGGGAACTTGGGATTTGCGGCGGATTTCGCGGCAGGCGGAGAAGCCGTCGAGTTCGGGCATCATCACGTCCATGATGATGAGGGCATAGTTCTTTTGCCGGCACTTTTCGATGGCTTCCATGCCGTTTGACGCTTCCTCGACGTTGTAGCCCTCGAAGGCGGCGTACTTGCGGATGAGGTCGCGGATGCGGGCTTCATCGTCAACGATTAAGAGTGTCATAGGTTAGCACCTCTTGCTCTGGTTTGATGTGCTGAATTAGTTTTCCTATTTTTAATAGGCTTTATTTGCTGCGCAGGGTTTCGCCTCTGCGGAGGCGACAAGGGGGCAGTGAAAACAAACGAAGTTTGCGATCGCCCCCTTGACCCCTTCGGTATTATAGCGGAATCCGGGACGAAAAGCAACCGTTATGGGGCGGGGAGATGGATGTCAAGTGTTTTTCCTTTGCGCTGGATGGTGATGACGCAGGGCTGCTGCTGGGCGGAGAAGAAAGCATCCAGCGCGGTGAGATCGGCGAGTGGCTGGCTGTTCAGGGTGAGCAGCGTGTCGCCCGCCTCGATGCCGGCATGGTCGGCGCGGCTCTGGTCGATGACCGCCAGCACATAGAAGCCCTCCGACTGCCCGTCAAGCAGAATCAGCCCGGCGGACGCACTGCCCGTCAGCGGAACGGTTTCATCCGCCGAAGGACGAAACGCTACGACCATCGCCAGCACGCAGAGCAAAATGCACAGGCTGATAATGTGCTTCCGCTGCATCCGCATACCCCCCCTTTCTGTCTTTTCAGCGTTTATACTAATTCTCATCTAAAGCATGTCATTCGCACAGCATCTTTTCCGCCCCGGCTTTGCTTCGTTCCGCTCGCGCGTACCTCCAGTACGCCTCGCTTCACTCAGCTTTGCCGGAACGAAAAATCTGCTATGCTCGATTCCATGTTTTAGAATCGAATTAGTATTATTCTACATCCCGCGCGTGATGGGTAGGTGAAAGTCCCTTGATTCCTGCCTGAATTTGCGGTATACTGAATCAGATTCCTTGACGAAAGGAGATTCCTCCCTATGCCGTCCAAAGACTTCACCGCGCGCCGGAACCCCGTCATTGCGGGCTGCACCGCCACCGGCGTGCTGAAAATCCTCGCGCTCGTGTTTATGTTCATTGACCACGCGGGCAAAATGATCTTCCCGCAGATTGCGGAAATGCGGATGCTGGGGCGCATTGCCTTTCCGCTGTACTGCTGGTGCATGGTCGTAGGCATCAGCTACACGCGCTCCGTGCCGAAATATCTGGGGAGGCTAATGCTGATTGGGCTGGTGTCGCAGCCGATTTACATGGTCGCGCTCAATCACAGCTGGAATCAGCCGAACATTTTTCTGACGCTGCTCGTCGCGCTGTGCGGCGTGTGGGGCTTGAAGGCGAAAAAGCTGCTCAGCCACATTTGGGCGCCGATTCTGGCACTCTTCGCGGCGCAGCTGCTGGGGTGCGACTACGGCTGGCGCGGCGTGATGCTGGTGATGCTGCTCTACGGCGTGCGCGGCAGCCGGGCGGGCATTGCGTGCGTGATGATTGCGTTCTGCCTGTACTGGGGCGGCAGCAGCGTCGGCGTAACCCACCTGTTCGGGCAGGATGTCACGCCGCTGACCTCCTCCGCCGTCGGCGCGGTGATTTCGCCGTGGCTGCGGCTGCAAACGATGGCAATTTGGGCGCTGCCGCTGATGCTGCTGCCCATCAGCCAGCAGGTGAAAATGCCGCGCTGGGTCGGCTATGCCCTCTATCCGCTGCATCTGGTGGTGCTGATTGCGCTGGAAGCGGCGCTTGCCCAGCCCATTCACACGGAGAACCTCATCAACGCTTGGAATGCGTTTGTATCCTTATTTTGACGAGGTGACGTATGGATTCCATCACCCCTGACCTTGACGAGGCCCTGCGTTATGCGGGCGTTCGCGCGGACGAAAGCGGCGACATGCACCGAAAAATGGCGGAAATTGCCGCGCAGTGCATGAAAACCGTCACGCCGCGCTACACCTACCGCGTGTCCGAAATCGCGTGGGAAAACGGGATGCCGTCGCTCTTTGACGGGCAGCTTGTTTTGCCCGGCAGAACCGCCGCCGTCATGCTGCGTACCTGCTCCCACGCGGCGCTGCTTGTCTGCACCCTCGGCACGACGTTCGATGCGCTGGCGCGGCAGGTACAGGCGCGGGATTTTGCGGATGCACTGCTGCTGGACGGCTTCGGCGGCGCGTATGTCGAAGCGGGCTGCAACGCGGCGGAGCGCGAAATCGCCGCGAAGCTGCCCGGCAAGTACCTCACCGACCGCTTCAGCCCCGGCTACGGCGATTTGCCGCTGGACGTGCAAAGCCCGCTGCTGGCGCTGACTGACGCGACCCGGCGGCTGGGCGTCACCCTCAGCGAATCGAACCTGATGAACCCGCTCAAGAGCGTCACCGCCGTGATTGGGCTGTCGGATACTCCGCAGCAGGCGCGGATTCGCGGCTGTGACTATTGCGCGATGCGGACGCGCTGCAATTTGCGAAAGGCAGGAAAAACCTGTGGAACATAAGCTGACTTTTCTGGATGGCGCAATGGGCACGATGCTCCAGCGCCACGGGCTAAAGCTCGGTGAAATTCCTGAGCTGCTTGCTATCACCAACCCGGATTTGCTGACGAATATCCACCGGCAATATATCGAAGCGGGCACGGAAATCGTCTATGCGAACACGTTTGGGGCGAATCGGCGGAAGATGCAGAAAACGCCCTACACGGTGGCGGACGTGGTGTCTGCCGCCATTGCAGCGGCGAAAAAGGCGTGCATCGGCACATCCGCCCGCGTCGCGCTGGATATTGGGCCCTTGGGCGAACTGCTCGAACCGATGGGCACGCTGCCGTTCGAGACGGCGGTGGACATGTTCGCGGAGATTGTGGACGCGGGCGTGAACGCGGGCGCTGCCCTCATCTGCATCGAGACGATGCCCGCCCTGTACGAGGCAAAAGCCGCCCTGCTTGCCGCAAAGGAGCATTCGACGCTGCCCGTGTGGGTGACGATGAGTTTCGACGCAACCGGGCGCACCTTCACCGGCTGCACAATTCCGTCCATGGCGCGGACGCTGGAAGGCTTGGGCGCGGACGCGATTGGGCTGAACTGCTCACAGGGGCCGAAGCAGCTGCTGCCGCTCTTTCAGGAGCTTTGCCGTGTGACGACCCTGCCCGTGATTGCCAAACCGAACGCGGGTCTGCCCGATCCGGATGATGGGCATTATGACCTGCCGCCGGAGGATTTCGCCCGCACGATGGTGGATGTGGTGGGCGCGGGCGTGAGCATCGTCGGCGGCTGCTGCGGCACGAACCCCGACTACATCCGCGCGCTGCACGACGCTGTGCACACCATGACGCCCGGCGCGCGCGACATTCATCACGGCAGCTTCCTCTGCACGCCGACGATGCCGCTGGAAATCTCCGGCATGCGGGTCATTGGCGAGCGCATCAATCCGACGGGCAAAAAGCGCTTCCAGCAGGCGTTATTGGCGGGCGATTTGGATTACATCGTCGATGTCGCCATTGCGCAGGTGGACGCGGGCGCGCAGATTCTGGACGTCAACGTCGGCTATCCGGGCGTGGATGAAGTCGCCATGCTCCCGCGCGTGGTCAAGAAATTGCAGGAAGCGGTGGATGTGCCGCTCCAGCTGGATTCCACCAACGCCGCCGCGCTGGAAGCCGCCCTGCGCGTCTATAATGGCAAAGCGGCGGTCAACTCCGTCAACGGCGAAGAGAAAGTGCTGCAAACGCTGCTGCCGGTGGTGAAGAAATACGGCGCGGCGGTCGTCGGTCTGGCGCTGGACGAGAAGGGCTTGCCCAAAACGGCGGCGGAGCGCGTCGCAATTGCGAAGCGCATTGTGGATGCGGCGGAACGCTTCGGCATCCCCCGCGAGGACGTGTTCATCGACTGCCTGACGCTGACCGTTTCCGCCCAGCAGGATCAGGCGGAGGAGACGCTTGCCGCCGTCCGCACGGTGCACCGCGACATGGGGCTGCAAACCGTCCTTGGCGTGTCGAACATCTCCTTCGGCCTGCCGAACCGCCTGCTGATGACGCAGACGTTCCTGATTCGCGCGCTGAATGAGGGCTTTACGCTGCCTAACATCAGCCCGATGCATAAGGAAATACAGGACG
>ERZ1023970.630-NODE-630-length-10041-cov-7.899760_pt1 | contig 10041 bp, 5 predicted proteins | sample MGYA00380430_ERZ1023970 | MGnify/ENA primary metagenome ERZ1023970 (study PRJEB33179, sample SAMN07449052) | human gut metagenome | biome: Human-gut; feature: Human associated habitat; material: Faeces | host: Homo sapiens | place: India:Kasaragod | collected... | reverse complement strand
CTGTATGGCTACACGATGGCGCATCCGGGCAAGAAGCTGCTGTTCATGGGCGGCGAGTTTGGGCACTTCATCGAGTGGAAGTACGACGACCAGCTGGACTGGTTCCTGCTGCTGTACGAGAATCATCCGCAGGTGCAGCAGTGCTGCAAGCGCCTGAACGAAATCTACCGCACGACGCCCGCGCTCTACCAGATTGATGACAGCTGGGACGGCTTCCAGTGGATTCAGGCGAACGACAGCGATAACTCCATCGTTGCGTTCCTGCGCACGGATAAACGGGGCAACTCGCTCCTGTGCGTGACGAACTTCACGCCCGTGTTCCATCCGCAGTACCGCATCGGGCTGCCGCAGATGGGTACGCTGACGGAGTGCTTCAACACCGACCGCAAGGAATACGGCGGCTCGAATCAGTACAACAACTGGGCGATTCGCACGGAAGAAGAGCAGCTGCAGGACTTCCAATACAGCTGCGATATCTGCGTGCCGCCGCTCGCGACGGTGTACTTCACCTATCAGCGCGACCCGCTGCCGGAGAAGGCGAAGAAAGCGCGCGTTATCCCGGAAATCGCGGATGTGCCGCCAAAGAAAGCATCCCAAACGGCAAAGAAACCGCAGCCCCTGCCGGAAAAGTCCGCCGGCAAAGCCAATTCCATTTCCATCGGCTGAATCGGCGCTCGCCGCAATCAGGGGAGGAGCGAAAGCGCTGTTTCACATACATCACCGTGCCACCTGATGCACCGAGGGCGGCGCGAATCCTGCACGGTCGGTGCGCTTCGCAAGAAACAAGGATGAAGGAGCGTGTTCTCATCATGAAAAAGAAGACCTGTGTTGCCATGCTGCTGGCAGGCGGACAGGGCAGCCGTCTGGGTGTCCTGACTAAGAAGGTGGCAAAGCCGGCTGTTCCCTACGGCGGCAAGTACCGCATCATTGACTTCCCGCTGTCCAACTGCACCAACAGCGGCATTGACACCGTGGGCGTGCTGACGCAGTATATGCCGCTGGAACTGAATTCCTACATCGGCTCCGGCGCACCGTGGGATTTGGACTTGTCCACCGGCGGCGTGTTCGTCCTGCCGCCCTATCAGACGGGCAAGACGGGCGACTGGTATCGCGGCACGGCAAACGCCATCTATCAGAATATGGCGTTTATCGAGCAGTATGACCCGGATTACGTCCTGATTCTTTCCGGCGACCATATTTATAAGATGGACTACAACGCCATGCTGCAGTACCACATCCGCAAAGGCGCGGATGCGACGATTGCTGTGCGCCCTGTGCCGTGGGAAGAAGCGAGCCGCTTCGGCATCATGAATACGGACGCGGACGACAACATTGTTGAATTTGAAGAAAAGCCCAAGCAGCCCAAGTCCAACAAGGCGTCCATGGGCATTTACATCTTCTCGTGGGCGAAGCTCCGCGCGTACCTGACCGCGGACGAGGCAGACAAGACATCCGCCAATGACTTCGGCAAGAACATCATCCCCGCGATGCTGAACGACAAGCAGGTCATGGTGGCATACAACTTCGAGGGCTACTGGAAGGACGTCGGCACGATTGAGTCCCTGTGGGAAGCGAACATGGACTTGCTCAGCGTGCCCATGCCGATTGACCTGCATGACAAGAAGTGGCGCATCTATGCCAAGAATCCGGGCCTTGCGCCGCACTACATCGCCAAGGGCGCTGTCGTGAGCGATTCGCTGGTTACGGAAGGCTCGGAAGTCTACGGCTCTGTGCAGCACTCCGTGATTTTCGCAGGCGTGACCATTGAAGAGGGTGCAAGCGTCATTGACTCGGTTGTCATGCCCTATGCGGTCATCAAGCGCGGCGCGGTTGTCCGTCGGGCGATTGTGGCGGAGAACGCCGTGATCGGTGCGGGCTGCGTGGTCGGCGAAGAGACGGGCAATATCGCCGTCGTCGGTCAGGGCGTCACTCTTCCCGCCGGTGTCAGCGTGACCGCGGGTCAGCAGGTGGACGAGAACACCAAATTCTGATAATCACAGCAGCGGAAAGGATGTAAGAAAATGAAAAACGTAATGGGTGTTATCTACACCGGCGAAAATGACGCCAATCTGCGCGAGCTGACCCTGACCCGCGCCATCGCGGCGCTGCCTGTGGGCGGCCGCTACCGCGTCATTGACTTCCTGCTGTCCTCGATGGTCAACGGCGGCATCAAGAACGTCGGCGTCATCATGCAGAAGAATTATCACTCCCTGATGGATCACATCGGCTCCGGCAAGGAGTGGGATCTGCACGGGAAGAATGACGGCCTCAAGGTGCTGCCGCCGTTCCTGACGCGCGAGAATGTTGGCGTGTACTCTGGTATGCTGGATGCGCTGCGCTCCAACACCAACTATCTCTCCCGCTCCAAGCAGGAATATCTGGTGCTGAGCAACTCCACCATCATCTACAACGCGAATATCGCGGAGTTTGTGGCGTATCATCAGAACAGCGGCGCGGACATCACCATCATGTACACCGCTGATCCGAACATGCAGCGCGACGAACTGGGCTGCTATCTGGCAGTGGACGAAAGCGGCATGGTGACGGACATGGAAGTTGATCCGACGCATCCGAACCTGCCGCTGACGAGCATGGAGGTCGTCGTGATGAAGCGTGAGCTGCTGCGCACGCTGGTGGACAAGGGCGTGGCGCACGGCTATCATGACTTCAACCGTGATGTGCTGCTCCGTCTGGTGACGGAAGGCACGGCGCGCGTGAATGCGTGGGCGTATACTGGCCTGTGCTGGCGCATGGACTCCGTGCAGAGCTACTTCAAGTTCAATATGGATATGCTGGACACCCAGATTCGCCATCGCCTGTTCACGGCGGAGCTGCCTGTGTACACCAAGGTTCGCGACGAGATGCCCGCCCGCTATGGCGACAATGTGACCGTCGTCAACTCGCTGGTGGCGGATGGCTGCATCATTGAAGGCACGGTGGAGAACTCTGTGCTGGCGCGCGGCGTGCGCATTGCCCCCGGTGCGCATGTGAAGAACTGCATCATCATGCAGGATGGTCAGGTGCACAACGACGCTTCCATCGAAAACTGCATTCTGGACAAGCAGACGGTCATTAAGCGCAGCGCGCGGCTCATCGGCCCGGCGGCGTACCCGATTGTCATTGCCAAGAACGTTGTTATCTAACCCACGAATCGCCTAAATCGAATTGACGCGGTTCGGATTTGCAAACCGCGCCAATATGTGCTATACTGTTGGTGCGGTTTTTTGGATACGATTTTCAGATTCGCCTGAGCCATCTGCTCGCGCCTTTTTCCTTCCTGCGTCCGGTCGTTCCACTTAGCGTAGCGCTGCTACGCTGCGTTTCACTCCCGTTAGCAGGAAAGAAAAAATTCGCTTCGCATCTTGGCTCATTCTCATCTGAAAATCGTATCTGAGCTTAATTCGCTGAATTTCCCTGATTGCTTTTCCCTTGCCCCCGGCAGGAAATATTTCTGATGGAGGATAGAAACGATGAAGATTCTCTTTACGGCGAGCGAGTGCGTCCCGTTTATCAAGACCGGCGGTCTGGCGGACGTTGTCGGCGCGCTGGCGCCCGTTCTGGCGAAGCAGGGTCACGACGTGCGCGTGATGCTGCCCCTGTATGCGGCGGTGCCGAAGCAGTATGTTGACCAGATGACCCATGTGACTGATTTCGAGGTCGCGCTGGGCTGGCGTCGTCAGTACTGCGGCATTGAGCTGCTGGAAAAGGACGGCGTGAAGTTCTACTTTGTGGACAACAAGTTCTATTTCGGCCGTCCGTATATCTATGGCATGGGCGGCGACGAGTACGAACGCTTTGGTTTCTTCTGCCGCGCGGCGCTGAACGCCCTGCCGCTGCTGGACTTCCAGCCCGACGTGATTCACGCGCATGACTGGCAGTCCGGCATGGTGCCCGCACTGCTGAAAATTCAGTATGCGCACCTGCCGTTCTTCGCGAACATCAAGACCATGTTCACCATCCACAATCTGCAGTATCAGGGTGTCTTCGGCATCCGCGAAGTGCAGGACGTGCTGGGTCTGGGCGACAGCCTGTGGACGGACGACAAGCTGGAGTGCTACGGCTGCGCGAACTTCATGAAGGCTGCACTGGTGTATTCCGACATCATCACCACCGTCAGCCCGTCCTATGCCGAGGAAATTCAGACGGCATACTACGGCGAGCGGCTGGATGGTCTGCTCCGCGCGCGCAAGCATGAAGTGTTCGGCGTGCTCAATGGCATCGACATGGCGGACTACAATCCCGCGACGGACGCGCGCATTCCGGCGGAATATACCGCGGATGACCTGTCCGGCAAGGCAAAGTGCAAGGCGGAATTGCAGGAGAAGCTCGGTCTGACTGTTGACCCGAATGTGCCGATTATCGGCATGGTCGGCCGCCTGAGCAGCCAGAAGGGGCTTGACCTCGTGGACTACATCATCGGCGACCTGATGAGCGAGAATGTGCAGCTGGTTGTGCTGGGCATGGGCGAGAGCCGCTATGTCAACCTGTTCTCGTGGGCAGAGGGCGAGTTCAAGGGCAAGGTCGCGGCGCGGTTTGCGATGGATCACGCGCTGGCGCATCAAATCTACGCGGGTTGCGACATGTTCCTTATGCCCAGCCAGTTCGAGCCGTGCGGCTTGAGCCAGCTGATTGCCCTGCGCTACGGCACAGTGCCGATTGTCCGCGAGACGGGCGGTCTGCGCGACACGGTGCTGTCCTACAACGAGTACACCGGCGACGGCAATGGCTTCACGTTCTTCAATTACAACGCCAATGACATGCTCAATGTCATCAACCGTGCCATCGACTACTACGAGAACCACAAGGACGTGTGGCACACGCTCCAGCAGCGCGGCATGACTGGCGATTACAGCTGGACGAACTCCTCCAAGAAATATATGGAACTGTACGAAGGCTTGGTGAGTGGGCGTTTCGACCATGACTCCGCATCGAATCAGGAGAAGACATCTTCTGATGACGACGCGGAGGCGAACCCAGTGGTCGTCCCGTATCCGTATGAGAAGGAAGAACCCGAAGCGCCCGTGAAGCCCAAGCGCGTCCGCCGCACGAAGGAGCAGATTGCGGCCGACAAGGCGGCGAAGGAAGCGGAGAAGGCAGCCAAGGAAGCCGCGAAAGCCGCCGAAGCGCCTGCAAAGCCTGCCCGCAAGCGCCGCACAAAGGCGGAAATTGAAGCTGACAAGGCGACAAAAGCCGCTGCGGCGGAAGTGACCGCGGAAGCGCCCGCGAAGCCCGCCCGCAAGCGCCGCACGAAGGCGGAAATCGAGGCGGACAAGGCAGCGAAGGAAGCGGCAAAGGCAGAAAAGCCCGCCCGCAAGCCGCGCGCGAAGAAAACGGAAACGCAGGAATAATCCGCATTATCCGACAGGCGTTCTGACCTGAACCCAACAGGTCGGAGCGCCTGCCTTTTTGTGCGTGACGGAAATTTCCAGCGTGGTTTGTTACAATCTACATGACACGCCGGGCGCTTTCTGCTACAATGGAGGAGAAGTACCACCACAAGGAGGATTTTCCCGTGCAATTCCGATACCAGCGGGCGCTGTGCCTGCTTCTGATGCTTTTCCTGATTTTGTCGGCTGTACCCGGAACGTCCGGATTACCCGCTGCGCTCGCCGAGGACACGGCGGATGTTGCCGTGCAGTCCGCGCCGCTGGAGCGGAGCGCTGCCACACGCAACGGCATGGTGCGTGTGCGCCTGCTGTCCATTGGCAGCAATCCTGCGTCGCTTACGGTGACGGCAGTCGGCGCAATGGCGGTCAGCGGCGGGCAGACGATGGCGCTGGCGAATGGCGAGAAAGTCAGCATCAGCCACAGCAGCGCGACGGGCGAAATCCGCCTGACGCGGGGCAGCGAGACGGTCAGCATGGGGCGGGAGATGGCGCTCAGGCGGCGGCAGACGGACGGCGGATTCCGCATTGCACAGGCAAGAAGACCGCAGAATGTCTACCCCGGTGACCTGCACCTTGTGTCGAAGCTGGAAAGCGGGACGTACCGGCTGTACGTCGTGGCGAACGTGTACATCGAATCGTACCTCTATGGCGTCGTGCCGTATGAAATGGGATCCTCCTCGGCATTGGAAGCCCTGAAAGCACAGGCGGTTGCGGCGCGGACGTACACCCTGCGCGCCATGAATGCGAACGCATCAAAGGTCTACGACGTTGTGGACACGACCGCCGACCAGGTGTACAACGGCAGTCCGGCGGAGCGCGACCGGGCGGCGGAGGCGGTGGACGCAACGCGCGGCATTGTCGCCATGAACGACGGCAAGCTGACCGGGACGTACTACACCGCGTCCAACGGCGGACAGACCGAATCCGCCCGCAACGCGTGGGGCTCATCCGGCGTGAATTACCTGACGGTTAAGGACGACCCGTTCGACCGCATGAACCCGTACAGCAACACGCGCAAGATGACGATTTACGCTGCATTTGCCCACGCAAGCCAGAATCAAAGCCTGACGCGCCTATTGCAGGCGAAAGCGCCGAATGCGACGATTCTGCGCATCGAGGCCGTTACGCCGCACACACCGAAGTATGCCGAACCCAGCCGCTTATATACGAAGCTGGATTTTGACGTGACGGCGCTTGTGGATGGCGAAACGCGCCGACTGACGCTGACGTTCGACATTTTCAGCGAGCTGGAAAGCGCCCTCAATCTGTCCATTAACACGACGAAAAACGAACTCTGGTCGGTCAAGGCGGATGGGGAGACGTTCGTGCTGAACGTCAGGCGCTACGGACACGGCATCGGCATGAGCCAGCGCGGGGCGCAGCAGATGGCGAATTTAGGATATACATACGACCAGATTCTCGGCTTCTACTACGAGAACTGCGTGCGAATGCAGTACACCTTCACGCACACGATTCTGCCGCCCGTGGGCGACGCGCCCGTGACGGCGACTGAAGCCCCCGCGACGATTTCGCCCGCTGCGCCCAATCAGGGCATGGTGACGCTGGTGAATGTGGAGGACGTGCTGAACGTGCGCCTGACCGCCTCAGACAACGGCACACTGCTGACGACGCTGCCCGCCGGAACAGCCGTGACCGTGCTGGCAAAGGGCGAAAATTGGACGCTCATCCGTTTCGGACGGATTGTCGGCTACGTCTGCACGGAAAACCTGACGTTCACCGGCACGCCGCCGACGCAGAGCGACGAAAACCCGACACCCATCACCCGCTGGGCGACCGTGACAGGCACGAATTCGCTGAATCTGCGCGCGTCCGGCAGCTACGATGCGGCGGTGCAGTCCACCATCCCCGGCGGCGCGGTGCTGTGCGTGTTCGCGGTGGAGAACGGCTGGGCGAGCATACAGTATGGCGCGAAAACAGGCTACTGCGCGGCGGAGTATCTCACGTTCAGCGATACTTATCCGGGCAAAACGAGCCAGACCGGGCGTTCTGCGATGGTCAGGACGGCGACAGCGCTTCGGGCGACCCCGTCTACTGCTGCGGTGGTGCTGATGAATCTGCCGCAGGGCGTTCAAATTGCCGTGCAGAGCAGCGACGGCAGCTGGTGCCGCGTGACGGCGGGCGGCATTGACGGCTATGTGCTGGCAAGCAGCCTTGATTTCAGCGCCGTCGGCATCGAATTGACGCCTGTGCCGACGACAAGCGGCGAACAGACCGCGATTGTCAATTCCACCGCCTCGACGCTCAACCTCCGGCAGGGCGCGGGCACGGAATACCCCGTGCTGGCGGAAATCCCGAAGGGAACGAGCATCATCGTCACGGCATACGGCGAAACGTGGTGTGCCGTTCGCTGGGGCAGCCTGACCGGGTACGTCATGACGCAGTACCTGCGCTTTGATGTGCCGAGTGGGACGCCCACACCGAGTGGGACGCCCACACCGAGTGGGACGCCCACACCGAGCGGGACGCCCACACCGGGCGCAACGCCCGAACCGACGGCATCCCCCGAACCAAGCGAAGCGCCAACGCCTGTCCCAGCTGCGTCCGAACCGCCTACGAAGGTGGAGGATGACGCGGATATCGGTGGTTATGTTGCGTGGGTGAGCGCGGACAATGCGCCGCTTCGTCAGACGATGGCTGTGGATGCGGCAGTGCTGGCGACAATCCCGCGCGGAACGCAGGTGACGGTGCTTGCACAGAGCGGCGATTGGTGCTATGCCGCGGTCGGGCAGATGACGGGCTATTTCACGGCGGACGCGCTCTCCTGCGAGCAGCCGAACGCGCCGCTGGGGCAGAAATACGTCAGCACAAAGTCGGATTCGCTGGCCATGCGGCAGTCGCCCAATGCGGGCGCATCGATTGTGCAGTGGCTTCCGCGCGGCGCACTGGTGACATTCATTTCGCAGGAAAACGGCTGGAGTTACATCCGCTACGGCGGCAAAGAGGGCTACTGCGCGTCGCAGTATTTGAGCGACAGCGCGCCCGGTGCGGTCGTCATCAGCGATACGCCGATTCTGGACGTGACGCTGGAAAAAGTGACTGGGTGGACAGCGAGCATCCGCCAAGCAGAAACGCTCTACCAGTGGTGCAGCGCCGATGCGCCCGAAACGGCGAAAGTCGAAGCGGATTTGGTGCTGATCGTGCTGGAAAAGGGCGAAATCTGGTGCCGTGTGCGGACAGAAGAAGGGGAGGAAGGCTATTGTCTGACAAGCCGATTGACGCTGATTGCGCCGGAAAACTGACCATCCTGCCCGGCGAACGGGTGGACGAATTGCAGCAGGCGGGGCTGCGCATCCTGCAAAAGGAGCAGGGCTTCCGCTTCGGCATGGATGCCGTGCTGCTGTCGAGCTTCGTGCGGGCGGAAAGCCGCGACCGCTGTGCTGATTTCGGCACGGGGACGGGTATCCTGCCGCTGCTGCTGGCAGGCATGGGGCGCGCGAAAAGCGTCGATGCGTTTGAAATTCAGCCGGATATGGCGGATATGGCGCGGCGGAGCGTGCGGCTCAACGGGCTGGAACATATCATCCGCATCCACGCCCTGCCGGTGGAGAGCGCCGACGAGGTGCTTGCGCCCGGAAGCATCGACGTAATTGTGTGCAATCCGCCGTATGGGCATCATGGCACGACACTGCCGAATCCGGCGCAGACGCTGTCCTTGGCGCGCCATCAGCAGAAAAGCGGGCTGACGGCGTGGTTCAAGATGGCGTATCAGCTGCTGCGCGGCAAGGGGCGGATGGCGGTCATCTACCCGGCGGCGCGGATGCTGGAAGTGATGAAGGACATGGAGAAAGCCGGGCTTGCGCCGAAGCGGTTCCAACTGATTTACCCCTCGGCGCAAAAGGCGGCGAATCTGGTGATGATTGAGGCACTCAAGGATGCGCGCCCGATGCTGCACCCTGAACCGCCGCTGATGATTTACGAGCCGGACGGCACACTGACCGCGCCGCTGCGGAAGATTTACGCCATGGAGCGTGCATCAGGGGTTCATGCGGGCGACGGCGAAATTCAGCACGCCCGCGAACGTCACCCACAGCAGGTACGGCACGAGCAGCCATCCGGCGAGGGGCTTCTGCTGCCCGAACTGCACCGCCATGATGAAAATCAGGCAGAGCAGGAGAATCAGCCAAAAGAAGGAAAGCCCAAGCGCTTTCAGGATAAAGAACAGCACGGGCCACATCAGGTTGACGGCTAACTGGGCGATATACAGCCCAAGCAGCAGAAAACGGTCACGCCCCTGCGCGCGCAGGACGAGCCACATGCAGTACGCCATCAACGCATAGAGGATGCTCCAAACGATGGGGAAGAGCCAGCCCGGCGGCGCAAAGCCGGGTTTGTTCAGAGCGTGGAAGAAGTCCATGCTGTCGCGGGTGAGGTAGCCAACGAGCGCCCCTACGCCGAGCGTGGCGGCTTCCAGCGCGACGAGTGAGCGCCAAGTGGCCTTTTTGCCTTGCTGCGTCAAAGTTATCGCCTCCTATGACACGGATAGCCTATGTCATCAGGCAGCGCGGCATACAGGAAAGAAGCGGAGGAAACACAGATTATGCGCGGTCGCTTTTACACATCGCCGAGCCCACGAGCCCCTCAGCGCTCGCGTTTGCCGGCCTGGGCGGGCACAAAAACCGGCGGGCGGGCGGGG
>ERZ1023970.623-NODE-623-length-10120-cov-18.944064_pt1 | contig 10120 bp, 9 predicted proteins | sample MGYA00380430_ERZ1023970 | MGnify/ENA primary metagenome ERZ1023970 (study PRJEB33179, sample SAMN07449052) | human gut metagenome | biome: Human-gut; feature: Human associated habitat; material: Faeces | host: Homo sapiens | place: India:Kasaragod | collected... | reverse complement strand
CAGGTATGATCTGCTCTGTACAGATTTTGATTAAAGTGCTTTTGCCGGTTCCGTTTTGTCCCACAATCCCGATGTGTTCCCCTTTATTCAGTGTGAATCCTGCATTTTTGTAAAGCAAGTTTTCACCAAAAGAATGTGTTAATCCTGTAATTTCTAATAAACTCATTTTCAAAAACCCTTTCTTATGTATTCTGAAAAAAGAAAAAGGCAGAAAGCAAAGATACACAACGGTATCTGCCTTCTGCCTTTGACATAGTAACGCAAAAACAAAAGGCTATGGACAAAACATTGCCCATAGCCTCGTACACATTATAATTGCACGGAAAGCCAACACCCTAAAACGGGTACACTACTCCCTTGGCTTCCCGATGAAATCTAAATGCGCTTTTTATACGCTATACTCTGCACAATGTTTCATCGGAATGGATTGTACAGAGCTGATTTTCTTTTTACGCTGATCTGTTAAATGAAAGTTCATATCTTGCTCCCCTTTGGAGATATATCTTTATATAGGATAGCACAAACATTCTTCTTTGTCAATCTTATGAAATAATATATCATGTAATATCAAATCATATTACATTCTCATAATCCAACCCGAAATGTACAATGATATAGGGTGATATGAGAATGAACCAAGATGAAAGAAGGTTTGACTTTCATGGGCTCGGGCTCGCTTTGAAACAGGCCAGAGAGGAAAAGGGCTGGACGCAAGCCTATGTGGCGGAGCTGGTCGGCAAGACTGACCGCACCATTATGAACATCGAGAACAAAGGCCAGCACCCCAGCTTCAACCTGTTTTTCAAACTCGTCACCCTGTTCGACATTTCCGTAGATCAGTTTTTCTATACAGAAGGTCAGCGTGGAGAGAACAGTTGCAGAAAGAACATTGATGTGCTTTTAAGCTTGATGAATGAGAAAGGGCTTGTTGTCATGGAGGCCACAGCCGAAGGGCTCAAGAAAGCCAGAGAAACGGAGGTTCAAGAGGTATGGCTGTTTTGCGTCAGCAGTATGTACTGGTGGAAGCAATCCAAGCATGGATTGCTTTATTAAAAGAGAATCAAATAAATCCTTTAGAATAAAGACGAAAAAAATAGAGCAGTTTGCCTAGAATTTAAGCTTTACTGTTACTCAAACAAGTGGCATTTTAACTCTCTACATATCGTTGGAATGAACTTCTGGATGCTGTATGTTATTTTGATCTTGGCAGGAAAGGAAGCGTTCGTGTTTATATTCTTGTGTTCGCTTTGGCAACTACTGCAAAGGATTATGTATAATCAAGCGAATGATAGTAGTATCAAAATATGAATTATAAAATGTAGGCAGAACGGATATGGCAACATTTCGCCGATCGCTCATGAACTATAAAATGTATTATGGGTGATGCAAAATGGCGAAAATTGAGGACTGTCCCGGCTTTGAAACGTTCGGAGCGGATGTCAAGGCAACTCGAAAGGCAAAACAACTTTCCCGCAGTGCGCTGGCTGACATGATACATTGTGACAGCCGGTATCTTGCGAACATCGAAAACGAAGGCACGCTGCCCAGCCTGCCGGTGGTGATTCAGCTGATAAAAATATGTGGTCTGCCCGTGGAGCGGTACTTCAACCCGGAACTCATGCGGGAAGAAAGTGCGGAACGTCAGCGGGTCAGCCACAAGCTGCAGCTTTGCCCGGAAGAATACTTACCCATCGTAGAAGGTGCCATTGACGGTGCCTTATGAATCCATGAACAGGAAAAAGAGCCCGTGTGTGTCTGATTGTCATGCACGGTCATTGAGAGGATGCAAAAGCGTCCTCTTATTTTTTTGCATTTTGCGGGCAAAACGGGGGTGTTGTGGTGTCATAGTAGTGGGGAAAGGTAACGTAGCAAGCATAGGGAGTGTAGCCACTCCCGGCAAAAATGCTTGCTGGGGAGTACCCCAGACCCCCAAGAAACGAGGTGAAACTATGGCGAACCGAACCCGAAAAATTGTTCTGCGTGTTCCCGTGACGCCGGAGGAACAGGAACTTATCCGGCAGAAGATGGCTCTGCTGCACACACGGAATTTTTCTGCCTACGCCCGGAAGATGCTGATAGATGGTTATGTTGTCCACATCGACACCACCGACATCCGGGCGCAGACCGCCAAACTGCAAAAGATTGGTGTCAATATTAACCAGATCGCGCGGCGGCTGAACAGTATGGGGCCGCTGTATGCACAAGATGTTGCGGACATCAAAGGAGCGCTGGCGCAGATATGGCAGTTACAAAGATACATCCTATCAAGTCAACGCTGAAAAAGGCACTGGACTATATCGAGAATCCGGTCAAGACGGATGAAAAAATGCTGGTATCCTCCTTTGCCTGCTCCTACGAAACCGCCGACATCGAATTTGAACTGCTGCTGTCACAGGCCATGCAGAAAGGCAACAATCTGGCCCACCACTTGATACAGTCTTTTGCGCCGGGCGAAACCACGCCGGAGCAGGCCCACGAGATTGGCCGACAGCTTGCAGATGAAGTGCTGCAAGGAAAATATCCCTATGTGCTAACTACGCACATTGACAAAGGGCACGTCCACAACCACATTATCTTTTGTGCAGTGGACATGGTGAACCAGCGGAAGTATGTTTCCAACCGACAAAGTTATGCCTACATCCGGCGCACTAGCGATCGGCTATGCAAGGAATACGGCCTGTCTGTGGTGATGCCCGGTCAAGACCGGGGCAAGAGTTATGCCGAGTGGGACGCACACCGCAAGGGTACGAGTTGGAAGGCGAGACTGAAAGCTGCCATAGATGCAACCATCCCGCAGGCTAAGGATTTTGACGATTTTCTGCGGCTCCTGCAGGAGCAAAGCTATGAGGTCAAGAGGGGCAAGTATGTGTCGTTCCGTGCGCCCGGACAGGAACGGTTCACCCGCTGCAAAACGCTGGGCGAAGCCTACACCGAGGAAGCTATCACCGAGCGCATCAAAGGGCGGTTTGCGGAGCGGAAGCCCAAAGAAAACCGCAAAATTTCGCTGCGGATTGATTTGGAGAACAGCATCAAGGCCCAGCAGTCCGCAGGGTATGAGAAGTGGGCAAAGCTCCACAACTTGAAACAGGCTGCCCGGACGCTGAACTTCCTGACCGAGCATGAAATCGAAAGCTACCCGGATTTGGAAAGCCGGGTGGCCGAGATCACCGCCGCCAGCACCGAAGCTGCCGCCGCATTGAAAGCAGCAGAGCGCCGGCTTGCAGAAATGGCCGTGCTGATAAAGGATGTAACCACCTGTAAGGAACTGCACCCACTGTTGCAGGAGTATCAGCGGGCTGCTGACAAAAAGCAGTTCCGACGTAAGCATGAAGGAACCTTGATTCTCTATGAAGCAGCGGCGAAAGCTCTAAAAGAGCAGGGCTTTCAAAAGCTGCCCGACCTCTACGCCCTGAAAAACGAGTATAAGCAACTGGCCGAGCAGGAAGACCAGATGCAGCGGCAGTACAATGATGCCAAACGCCAGATGCAGGAGTATGGCATTATAAAGCAGAATGTGGACGGTGTCCTATTCCCAAATCACAGGCAGGAGAGGGACAAGACCCTGTGAATGTTGCTCAACAATGACACATTATTTTCGATGAAAATGATGTGTGACTGTCAATTTGCCGTTGACGAGCACACATTATTCCTCTATAATATAATGTGTGAATGTCAAGTGAGGTGATAGCATGAACAATATGGGCAAAGTAGAAAAAATGGTGCAGTCTGCCCCCAATGGTATCATTACGGCCGCACAGTTGACGAAAGCTGGCTTGCATCGGGGCTATCTGCATGATTTTGTCGAGAGTGGGGAACTGTACCGTTTCGGGCGCGGCCTTTATGTACAGAGCAGTGCATGGGAAGATGATTTTTACCTGCTGCAGCGGAAGTATAGCCGCGGCATCTATTCACATGATACCGCTCTCTATCTGCTGGGCTATTCTGACCGTACTCCGGCAAGGTACACGATGACCTTTCCCAAGGGCTACAATGCACCGTCCTTAAAGCAAGAGGATTTGATTGTCAAGCGTGCTATTCCAGAAAACTATGACTTCGGCATTATTGAAATCCAATCGCCATCCGGCAATCCCATTCGTGTTTACGATTTGGAACGGACGCTGTGTGACATCCTACGCGGCAGCGGGAGCGATATACAAATTGTGGGTGCAGCCATGAAGCGTTATGCCGCATCCAAAGACAAAGACATTCACAAATTGATGCAGTACGCAGAGCGACTTCGTGTGAAGCCAAAAGTTCTGCGCTACATGGAGATTTTATTATGATTACAAAAAATCCGATGCAGTTAAAAGCCTATATTAAAAAGAAAGCAGCCGAGAAGCATATTTCCGCGCAGCTTGTGATGCAGAACTATATGCTGGAAAGGCTGTTGGAACGCATCTCACTTTCGCCGTATAAGCATAACTTCATTATCAAAGGCGGCTTTCTGGTTTCGGCTATCGTTGGTCTGGACACACGGGCCACTATGGATTTGGACACGACCATCAAGGGCTTTACGTTGACCCATGAGGCTATCCTTTCCATTTTCAAAGATGTGTGTGCAGTCCAGATTGACGATGATGTGCAGTTTGAAGTGGTGGGCGTTGCGGATATTCGGGAAACAGACGATTATCCCGGAATCCGGGTATCGCTGAAAGCCAACTACCCGCCGATCAGCATTCCGCTGACGGTGGATGTCACCACCGGCGATATGATAACGCCCCGCGAAATCGAGTACACCTTTTCCATGCTGTTCGATGACCGCACAATCAGTGTTCTAGCCTACAATCTTGAAACAGTTCTGGCCGAAAAGCTGGAAACCGTGCTGTCCCGCAATATTGCAAATACCCGTCCGAGAGATTACTACGATATCTATATTCTGTATACCTTGCGCGGAGCCGAGTGCGACAGGGCAACGCTGCGGCGGGCAATGGAACGGACAACTGAAAAGCGCGGCAGTGCTAAAATTGTAACGCAGTACCCGGAGATTATGCAGGAAATACGGGATAGCGATACACTCCGCAGGCAATGGAACAAGTATAGCAGGGAATACGACTATGCAAAGGATATTTCTTTTGATGATACCTGCAATGCGATTCAACAAATCATGGATGAGCTCCTAATATAAGGAGAATAATGTTTTATGAAGTTCGTATCGCACAAAATATTTGAATCTGAATGTATGATAGTCCGAATCGATTTTCTGTTTTGGAGGATATATGTGTAAGTGCATTTATTGTAATTCAACTGATTTGACCATATCAGATATTATTTCATGTGCTTTAACAGGAAAGAAGCTTACTCGAAGATTTGTGTGCAGAGAGCATAACGCTTTTACAAATAATAATTTTGAGAAAAAAGCTATAAAAAACTTGGCCTTTTTTAGAAACGCACTGGGTTTAACAGATCGCAGTGGAAACATAGTCAAGTACGAAGCGGACATAATTATAGATGGTATTGTACTTCCAAACGTCAAAATCACAGATAGAAGTGCTTTTTATGAAAACCGAAAGATTTTGTATCATTCAAAAATTGATGGAAAGGAGTTTCTTGTTGGAAGTCTTGACCAATTAAGGAAGAAAAGAGATATTGAAGAAGATAGAATCAAAATACTGGACACGTCTGATGCGTCTTTGAACGTTACTTTTTCACTCGAAAAATTATTTGCATCGAACGAAATGCTCTGTACAATAGCTAAAATAGCGTATGAATGGTATTGCTATATCAATGGAATGGATTTTTATAATTCCGAAAGATTCAAAGATATTGTTGATGCGATTTTGCTTAAAAAACCAATTGAAGACTTTGTTTTCATTGTTACAGACGCAATTCTCGTTGATATTCTTAACAGAAAATGTCGTTCAGGTTGGCATGCATTGCACTACTATGCAGATGATGATGGGAATGATTACGTTGTATATGATTTTTGGGGAGTGGTCGTTTACAAAATAAAAATTGGAAAATCCGTAAATCCTAATATATCGGATATCCATAAATACAAGGTATATTTATATGGAGTTGATGGAGAATATGACACCGATGTTTTTGGGGCATATGGAGCAAGAAGAGTTCTATGTTTACCAGCAAAACAAGCTATCAACACTTTTTTTGGCTATTTTCAAAAGAGAATGAAAGAATTCATTTTTACAAAGGATGTTACGTTAATAAAAATAAAAGCTATGGCGGATGAATTAGAACTAGCATTAAATTTGTACAAGACACCTCCACACGATTTTTTGCGAGTAATTGCTTATGGAGATTCTGACCGTATATTTATTTTACGGTTTCTTAACGAGCTAAAAAATGATATTGCCAATTACAACTTATCAAAGTCTTTTGTAGAAAATATAGAAGTGATTTTCGGCCAAGAAAATCCAATTTTTCATGAATCATCTGTTGAGAATACAAAATATATTAGGTCGCTTGAATCTCTGCATGAACAAGGTGCTCTCACAAAATATATTGAAAATGAACTCCTCGTTTTTAATCAAATCCAGCAATAAAATAGCCGGACACGGCAGCCGCAAGGCCACCGTGTCCGGCTATTTCTGTACCGACAATGACACATTGCTTTTGCTGGAAATAATGTGTCATTGTCGTGTTGACGGTATTACTCACTTGTAAAATTGAACCCCTGTCCGCCAAAGTTTGCATTGGTCATAGCGTTTCCACATCGCAAACGGAAAGCTAAGGCGTTATAAGAATAGTAATATCTATTGAATTGAGATGGTTTCTTTTTTTACTCATAATTTGATGAGCTTTTCCCACGCAATTGGTAATTTGTTTCTGGTTAAATCGGTAATTCTCAAAAATTCTTTGCAATCAATCAAATCAAATGCTGTTATTATGTCTTTAGATAATACTTTTCCAGCATAATCTTTTGCTGATTTTGAAAAATGATCGGCTGTGGAAACTATAATGCAACCAGTAACATTATCTTCAATAATTGTTGCCCCTATAAGATCTCGTAATGTGCTTACACCTTCCGTAGCATTTGGTGACTCTCTTCGTTTAATGGAGAGTAAAAATTGTTGTCCATTTTCGTCAATAAGCAAACCATCTCGTCCACCATCTCTTGTCTGTCCAAATTTTTTTTACAGTGCAAGACGGGAAAAAATCAGAAAACACAGACCTCACCAAGTCTTCCATCTTATGTGCATTTATTTTGTAAATCACTTCAGGATTTCGGGAAATGTATTCTCTTAATGCTTTTACAGGTACATCTATTGAATCTTCATCGTAGCTTTTCAGAATTGCAGAAGAGTATTCAACATCTGATGCACGAATCCCATCAATAATTGCATCACTACGATTTGAGTATTTATACTCCCACCAACCGCAAGATTGACATTGAATAACATATTCTGATTGATTAAAAGAACCAAACAGCCATTCTGAATCATCATGATTATGCTTTTTGTATACTATATTTTCGATTTTCTTCTTGCAAAATGGACATACAGAATCGTGTCTAAAAACGGACACATTGCTATCAGCACCTGCAAAATTAACAATTCCCTTTGTTCCTCTTTCGGTAATGAATTGACTATAATCAAGAATCAATATATAGCACCGCCCTCTCTTTACAACTTCTAATTTGTTAAACCGAGTATACCATATTTTCTGCTGAAAGAATATTCCTTGCATGAAATTCTTGCATAAGTGATGCAAAAAGAACGCTGGACACAGCAGCCAATAAGCTGCCGTGTCCAGCGTTCTCTCATTTACTCACCCACAAAATCAAACCTCTGTCCGTCAAAGTCAGCATCGGTCATGCGATCCAACTTTGCAATGGTGCCATTTGCCAGCCGCCGCATTTCCGTGTCCATGTCCGGCAGGGCGGCGAGCATCCGCGCCATCGTTCGACGGCGGTCAGAAGTGTGGTACATACAGATCAAATTTTCTTCTTCCACGCTGAAATTCATGCGTCAGACCTCCATTTCGTGTTGCTTGCTGCGGGCCGCTGCCCTTTTCGGGCTGGCGGCCTGCTTTGTTTCGGAAAGCTGCTTGCGGACAGAAGTGCGGGGCTTGCAAATGCCCTTGTCCCGGTTTTCGTTTTTGCCAACCAGCGCGTAGATGCCGAAACGGTCTTTCGCGCTGGACAGGTGCAGGGACTTGTACGGCAGCATAGCAAGCAGCTGGTCCGTGTCCCGGCTGGATGCCAGCTTGGTGAAGTAGGGTGACATCTCCACCATAAAATGATTCTTGTCCGGGCTGTTGGGAGCAGCCAGCCGCTTCATATCTGCCGCGATACGCTGCGCCTCGGCCTCGATCAGCCCAGTGTGCAGTGCCACAAGATGTTCTTTGAAATCACCGGGCCGTGCCGATTCTCGACTGCGCTGCTCCTGTCGGATGGCCGCTTGCAGAAGTTCCGGGTCACGGGGCCGCATTTCATACCGCACGAACTCTCCGAAATATTTGTCCGGGCGACTGTCGAAATGCTCTTTCGGGCCAATCTCCCGCATCCCGCTTTCGTAGATCAGGCGATTGGTGCCCACGGGCAGAGCAGCATCCCGGATATGCTGGAAATGCTGCTGGTAGTCCAGTTCATACAGATTGCCTTGCACAGTTCCGTTGGCCGCGCCGGTCAGCTCCACCGCATAGGCAAGAATCCTGTCATGGGTCTGTTCGCCGCAGAATTTCCATGTGTTGTAGGCTTGCGTGTCTTTGAGCAGCACGTCCCGTTCCCGGAAGCAGAATGTTCCAGAGGGCCGGGACAGCCACAACAGCAGCTTATCTTCCGGCTGGTCGCTGCGGGCGGCCTCCCGCAGCATCTTAATGTCAAAGGCAAAATCGCTCTGATAGTATGCGGTGTTCTGGTGCATAATGGCTTCCAGCGCAGCGATCACATCCATATTTTCAAATTTCTGCACGGTTTACACCTCCAATTCCTTTGACTTTTCCCGTGGCTGTGTTTGCTTGCTCTGTTCCTTTTTTGCGGCATCCAGTTGTGCCCGGATGGACGGCTTTTTCGGTTTGGCTGCGCGGGATTTCTTGGCTTTCGGTGCCTTTTCTTCGGCCTTGACTGCAGCGGCAAGGTCTGTCAAAGAAATTTGTTCCCCGGCCTTTGCTTTGGCCTCCAACTCGCCCAGAGAGGGCGCATTGTTCAGAACACCGTCAATCATGTTTTCGTTCTGTTCGGTGGAAAGTTCTGCGGTGCGCAGCGGGTTTTCCCGCAAGAACTCTGGCACCTGCTGGAAGCCCACACTATCGCAGTAGTGAGCGGTATTTTGTCCGTTCTGGTGCAGCACTACCACATCCGAAACGGACAGCGAGTGTCCCTTGAAATCTGCCGGATGGTCCACATTGAATGTACGGTAGATGTCCTCCAATGTGGTACCCGCAGCCAGCGGCGCGGCGTACACCTCTGTATAGTTGGCTTTGTCCACGGTCCGGCCAGCGGCCTGCAGGCGGTCGTAGGGCTCAAAACGGTAATCGCGGGTGGAATCTTCATTGCGCAGCTGGTAGATGGAAAAGCTGCCCTGCTGCGGTGCTTCAAAGCCTGCCGCTGCGTATTCCTCTACGGTCATTCCGGCAGTCGCCGCTTCCTGCGCGATCTCGGTCTGCACCTGTGCCTCGTAGTCCTGCAAACTCTGGTCGAAGTCGGCCAACTTGGGCGGTTCCGGCAAGTCATACCGGCCTTGGTTGAGCATCGAGCGGCAGTCCTGCACATAGGCCACAACCGCAGCGTAATAGGAAGTCTGTTCCGGCAAAATATTCTGTCCTTCCCGCAAAGCGGTGGTGGCCGTCTGCTCCATAGCCGAAAGATTGCAGTGCTGTTTGAGGTACGGAATAAACTCGGTCAGCACCATTTCCCGCTCTGCCTTGTCCTGCTCCCACGCTTCCGGGCCTTTGTTGTGCAGAACAAAATTCTTCCAGTTTTCATCTTTGGCGTAGTATTCGTGGTAGTTCTGGATGTGCTGAACCAAAGAACCCTCTCCGTCACCAAAATCCTGCCGTCCCTCGTAATTGTCGGGCTGACCGTTCAGCGTAAAATCAATACGGAATGCGGTCTTATCGTACCAGCCGCCCGTGTAGCCGTCCTTTTCCCGGTCCGTGTGCTGGGCGGTGTCCAGTTCTTCAAAAACACGATTCGCCACGGACAGCGGCATGATTTCGCCGT
>ERZ1023970.612-NODE-612-length-10213-cov-7.217956_pt1 | contig 10213 bp, 5 predicted proteins | sample MGYA00380430_ERZ1023970 | MGnify/ENA primary metagenome ERZ1023970 (study PRJEB33179, sample SAMN07449052) | human gut metagenome | biome: Human-gut; feature: Human associated habitat; material: Faeces | host: Homo sapiens | place: India:Kasaragod | collected... | reverse complement strand
GATTTACGGTGCAGGAAGAATATGCGGCCAAAACACATCCCAACGACCCCAACAGCCATCCTCCCCTCGTCAGCAAGCTTTTTGTCGACGAAATCAAGCAGTTCGGCTTCTATCTGGCTTTCACCCAAGCGGATGGCAATGACTTTACCTTTAAGGGTATGAACCGCGCCAAACAGGAAATTTGGAAAAACATCGTCCAGACCAACGGCAAGTTCGGCGCCCGTAAGAATACAAAAGACGAGCCCAGGTTCGAGCTTGTCAGCGTTGTTAAAAAGGAATTCAAAAATCCCAGCCTGGACATGGTGGAAACGGACGAGGAAGCCGTCGTCAAGGACTTGAAGCCGACCAAGAACGGACAAACCTACACCATCAGGCGCGGAACAAAATACGTCATTCCAATCATTGATAAGAAAGTAAACCTTACTATCACCGCCGGCCCCGAACGGGATACCAGCTTTGAAGTAGAGGAAGGTTCCGACTTCCGGATTCCGGGAGACGCCAAACAGATCTACACGCTGAAAACCGTTGATAATGCTACACAGACCGTAACCATTGCCAACAAAACCACTGGAGAACAAACAACACTGAGCAAGAAAAAATAGAGCCGGATTTAAACTTTTCTGAAAAAAAAGCTTCACAAATCCGAAAAACATGTAAAAAGAAGAACCTAACTATGGACCACGCACCACTTTATCAACCGAAGCGTTCCCTGATCGCGCTGATGGCCATTGCTGCCTCCTGCCCGTTTGCGCAGGCTGGTGATGGCGGCGCCGTCGGAACCTCCAGTGCCTTGGGATCGTCCTACGCCGGACCGGGCAGTTACCAATACCAGTCCAGTGCAGCGCGCACAGCCATGGCCCGCCGCGAAGCGCAAACCCAGGAAGCCATGCAGCTCCTTGCGGAAGGCCGCAACCTGTACCGCGAAGGCAAGTACAAGGAAGCCCTGGACAAATACAACGCCGCTTACAACATGCTGCCTTCCGCGCCGATCAACGACCAGCGCAAGGAAGCTATCGCCAACCATATTGGCGACGCCAGCATCGCCGTTGCTCAGGAATACATCAAAGTGGGGCGCTATGACGAAGCCGACAAGCTTCTGCAGGATGCCATCAAGCTCAATCCCCGGAGCGCCAAGCTTGCCAAGCAGACGCTCGAATACATGAAGGACCCGATTCGCACGAATCCGGCGCTCACCCCCGAACACGTGAAAAACGTGGAAAAGGTGAACACCCTCCTTCACATGGCCTATGGTTACTATGACCTCGGCGACTACGACAAAGCCATCGCCGAATTCAACAAGGTTCTCTCCATCGACCCGTACAACGTGGCGGCCCGCCGCGGACAGGAAACGGTCAACCGCCGCAGAATGGCTTACTATGCAGCCGCTTACGACGAAACCCGCAGCACCATGCTGGCGGAAGTGGACAAGATGTGGGAACGCCCCATCCCGATGGAAGTCCCGACCGGAGCCGACGGCACTGACAACGCACCGATCACGGACATCAACGGCGCCACGGCCAATCTGATGAAGCTCAAGAGCATCATCATCCCCTCCGTCTCTTTTGAAGACACCACCGTGGAAGACGCCATTGACTATCTGCGCAAAAAGTCCATTGAACTGGACCGCACGGTAGGCCCGAACGGTGAACGCGGCATCAACTTTGTCATCAATGATTCCCAGCCCGCTGCCGTCGCCCCCGCCGTTCCCGCAACTGATGAAGACGGCTTTGGCGAAGAAACTGCGGAAGTCACGGAAGCTGCTCCGGCAGCAGCCCCGCAGGAAAGCATCCGCACCCGCAAAATCGGCCAGTTGAAGCTGACTAATGTTCCCATGCTGGAAGTGCTCCGTTTCATCTGCAGCAATGCCGGCCTGCGCCAGAAGGTGGAAGACTATGCAGTGACCATCCTTCCTGCCGGCGGTAATGACGTGGATCTGTACCAGCGCACCTTCTCCGTGCCCCCGGGCTTCCAGTCCGCTCTCCGCACCACCGTCGGCGACGGCGGCGGCGAAGTCAGTGACGACCCCTTTGGCGGCGGTGGCGAAAGCTCCTCCGGCCTTAAACCCATGCCCTCCATCCGCAGCCTGCTGCAAAAGAGCGGCATCAGCTTCCCGGAAGGCGCCACGGCATTCCTTGTCAACGGCAATTCCTCCTTGGTCGTCCGCAACACTTCCGGCAACCTGGACCTGATCGAACAGCTCATTGAAAACACCCGCGGCGAATCCCAGCAGGTGCGCATCATGACCAAGTTCGTGGAAGTAACCCAGGAAAACACGGAAGAACTCGGCTTTGACTGGATTGTCACCCCGTTCTCCGTAAGCAATGACCGCAGCACCTTCCTGGGCGGCGGCACGAACTACGGCACCGGTTCCACTTCCGACAGCTTTACCCAGTCTCCCGGCGGCGTGACCGGCTGGCCTGTAAACAGCGGCAGCGACACCATCAACGGCCTCGTTACCGGCGGCAACCGCACGGGTGACTACGCCATCACCAAGAACTCCGTGGACAATCTGCTGAACAGCACCAACCGCTCTGAAGCCTCCCAGAAAAACGCCGCTCCCGGCATCATGTCCCTGACGGGCATTTATGACGAAGGCTCCTTCCAGATGCTGATGCGCGGCCTGTCCCAGAAAAAAGGGTCTGACGTTCTCACTGCCCCCAGCGTGACCGCCAAGTCCGGTGAAACCGCCAAGATTGAAATCATCCGCGAATTCTGGTATCCCACCGAATACGAACCGCCGGAACTCCCCAACTCCGTAGGCAGCGGCTATAGCAATGGTTACGGTTATGGGAACAACGGTAACACTCTGAACGGTCTGTTGGGCAATCAGATCCAACCCCAGATATCCAGCTTCCCTGTCACTCCCGCCACTCCCGGCGTGTTTGAAATGAAGCCCGTCGGCGTAACTCTGGAAGTGGTGCCTACCATTGGAGACAACAAGTACATCATCGACCTGAACTTCAAGCCCAGCATCGTGGAATTTGAAGGCTTCGTGAACTACGGCAGCCCGATCCAGTCCACCGGCGTTGGTTCCGACGGCAAGCCGATGTCCCTGACGCTGACGGAAAACCGCATCGAGCAGCCGATCTTCTCCAAGAGGTCCGTTGAAACGTCCCTGTTCATCTACGACGGCCATACCGTGGCAATCGGTGGTTTGATCACGGAAAACGTGCAGACGGTGGAAGACAAAGTGCCGATCTTCGGTGACCTGCCTCTCATCGGCCGCTTCTTCCGCAGCAACTCCGACAACCACATCAAGAAGAATCTGATGATCTTCGTAACGGGACAGATCATTGACGCCACGGGCCAGCCCGTACGCGGCAATGCCCTTCCCACTGCGGCCGCTCCGGAAAGCGCCCTTCCCGCCTCCGAAGGCCTGCTGCCTCCCATGTAGGCTGCGTGCATAACGTCCATATTGGAGCGGGTGAAAGGGTAACCCTTTCACCCGCTCTTTATATCCCAGAAGCGCCTTACTTTCCCTTCCCCCCATGAAAACCCTGATTGTTACCGGAGGAATAGCCACCGGGAAATCTACATTCATCCGTCTGCTGATGGAGGCGGGAGGCGCGCGCCTGCGCCTGTTTGACTGTGATGCGGAGGCGGGCAGATTGCTGGATGGCGGTACGCTGAAAGCCCCCCTCTCCAGCGTCTTCGGCCCAGCCAGCGTAGACTCCTCCGGAAAGGCTGACAGGCATTTTCTGCGGGAGCTTGTTTTCCGGAATCCGGAAAGCCGCAGAACGCTGGAAGGGATCATTCACCCCCTGCTGCATCAAGAATGTCTTGCGCAAATGCTGGCGGCGCGTCAGAATACGGAGGTGGACGGGTTTGTCATTGACGTGCCCCTGTTTTTTGAAACTTCGGCGCGCTATTGCCAAGATGCCGTGTGCGTGGTGGCTGTTTCCAGGGGAACGCAGAAAACCCGCCTGGCTATCAGGAATGGATTCCGGGAGGATATGATTGAAGCCATTCTGGCGGCCCAGCGGCCTATCATGGAAAAAGTGGCTGCGGCCGACTTCGTCATCTGGAATGAAGGCCCCCCGGACCTGCTCCGCCAGCAAACCCAAAGACTTTACCAACATTTTTTCATGACTGAAGAACTCGACAACACCCCTTCCCCCGCCGGAGATATTCCGCAGGAAACCCTCCCCAAGCCCCTGCCCGCGCCGGAAGAAACCGCCGGGGAACAGCCGGCTGCCGCTCCGGAGGAAAATAGTGGAAACGCAGTCCGGGAGGAGGAGGAAGCAGCCCCTGTTCTGGAGCAGATTGACATCAATGAACTGCGGAAACGCCCCCTGAACGATCTTCAGGAAATGGCGGAAGGGCTGCCCATCCGGAACGCGGCCTCCCTCACCAAGTCCCAGCTGGTTTTTGAATTGGGGAAACAGCTTCTGGCAAAGGGCCATGAAGTCGTAGTTTCCGGGGTCATGGAACAAGCCAAGGATAATTACGCCATGCTGAGGGATCCGGTGAAAAGTTTCCGCACCTCTCCGGATGATATTTATCTGGGCGGCAATCTCATCAAACCCCTGCATCTCCGCGTAGGCCAGCAGATCAAGGTCAGGCTGCGCAAATTGCGGCCTCATGACAAGTACCTTTCTGCAGCCTCCGTCATCAGCGTGGAGGACATCCCTGCGGAAGACTACCGGGCGCGCAGCGATTTTGAACGCCTCACCCCCCTCTTCCCCAAGGAACGCCTCCTTCTGGAAAACAAGGGGGTCAATTCCGCCGCCATGCGCGTACTGGACCTCATGACGCCCTTCGGCAAAGGGCAGCGCGGCCTGAGTGTGGCCCCCCCGCGCGGAGGAAAAACCGTTCTTCTGAAAACAATCGCCCGTTCCATCAGGGCCAATTATCCGGAAGTGGAACTGATTGTGCTGTTGCTGGACGAACGTCCGGAGGAAGTAACGGATTTTGAAGAAACCGTGGATGCTCCGGTATTCGCCTCCACTTTTGACGAACCTTCCCGGCGCCATGCCCAGGTTTCCGATCTGGTTATCGAACGGGCCAAACGCCTGGTGGAAATGGGCAGAGACGTCGTCATCCTGCTGGATTCCCTCACCAGGCTGGCCCGCGGCTACAATGCCAACCAGACGGGAGGACGCATCATGTCCGGCGGCCTGGGGTCCAATGCATTGGAAAAACCGCGCAAATTCTTTTCCGCGGCGCGCAATGTGGAAGAAGGAGGCAGCCTGACCATCATCGCCACATGCCTGGTAGACACGGAATCAAGAATGGACGAAGTGATTTTTGAAGAATTCAAGGGAACGGGCAATCTGGAAATCCGCCTGGACCGGGAACTTTCCGAACGGCGCATTTATCCGGCCATTTCCCTTTCCCAGAGCGGCACCCGCAATGACGACAGGCTGTATAACGAACAGGAATTCGTCAAAATCATGCAATTGCGCCGCCAGCTCGCCATGAAACCGGGATGGGAAGGCCTTCAGGCTCTCCTGCAAAATATCTCCAAGACACAGAATAACGCGGAACTTCTGCTGACGGGGCTGCGGTAAGATTTTCTGCCCGGCCTGTTTTTCCCCCGTCCTCCGTTCCGCCCGCCGGCACGGAGGTTTTTTTATCAGGATATCTTCCGCTGTTCCAAGATTCCGCGGCAGCATCCGGATATCGGGATGGGGGCATCCTCCCATAAACAGGGGGAGGAAGAGAGTTCCCTTTCGTCACATGTCCAGCTTCACCCGGAAAATACGCATGGAGTTGCCCACCGCAAGCAGGCAGACGCCCACATCCGCCATCACGGCGGCCCACATCCCCGCCAGCCCCAGAATACCCAGCACCATGACCAGGATTTTGACGCCCAAAATAAGAACGATGTTCTGCACAATGATGCGCTCTGTGGCTTGGGAAAGCATCATCCCCAGCGGAACGGCCAAAGGATCTCCCTTCATCACCACTACATCAGCCGCCTGAAGAGCCGTATCGGACCCTACACCGCCCATGGCAATGCCGATGTCGGCAGCAGCGAGGGAAGGGGCGTCATTCATACCGTCCCCCACAAAGGCAAGCAGCCCCGTTTCAGGTTTCAGCCGGCGCACATGCTCCAGCTTGCCGGCAGGCATCAGCCCGCAGAATACCCCGTCCATCCCCAGCTTAAGCCCCACTTCCGTTCCGGCGGAAGAAGAATCCCCCGTCAGCATGACCAGGTTGGAAACGCCCAGTTCCCTCAATTTCCGCACCGCACGCTCCGCTCCCGGCTTGACGCGGTCAGACAGGCGGAGGCATCCCAGAAGTATGCCGTCCAACGCCGCATAAACGGTCACGCCATGGTCTTCTCCCTCCTCCGTCCTTACGCCGGCCTCTTGAAGAAAAGACTTTTTCCCCACCAGAACCGGTCTCCCTTCCACGCGGGCTGAAACGCCGCCGCCCGTCACCTCTACCAGTTCCGCCACGCGGTCCGGAAACAGAGTCCCTTCATATGCCTTCACAATGGAACGCCCCAGCGGATGGGAGGCAGAGAGTTCCGCATGGGCCGCCCAGTACAGCAGTTCCTCCGGGGAAACGCCGTCACGGGGAAGCACTTCATCCACGGAAAAAACGCCTTCCGTCAAGGTTCCGGTTTTGTCAAACACCACCGTCTTCACCTTCCGCAGGGCATCCAGATAGTTGCTCCCTTTCAGCAAAATCCCCTGCCGCGCCGCTCTCCCTATTCCGGCAAAAAAGCCCAGCGGGATGGACAGTACCAGCGCGCAGGGGCAGGAAATCACCAGCAGGACCAGGGCGCGGAACAGACCGTCCGCCCAGCTTCCGCCCGTCACAAGGGGATAAAGCAAAAATACCAGAGCGGCTATGGAAATCACCAGCGGCGTATAAATGCGGGAAAATGAGGACAGCCTCCCCTCCAGAGGGGATTTGCGGCCTGATGCGGCTTCCACCAGTTCCTGGACCCGCGCCAGGGCGGAATGCCGCCAGTCCCGCTCCGTACGCACTTCCAGCACACCCTGCCCGTTGATGTACCCCGCCAGCACGGGGCTTCCGGATCCGGCTTCCACCGGCAGGGATTCCCCGGTCATGGCGGAGGTATCCAGCACGGAGAAACCTCCCGTTACCACACCGTCCAACGGAACGCGTTCGCCGGGGCGCACTTCAATCAGGGAGCCGGGCAGAACCTCGGAAGGAGGAACGTCATCTACGGCTCCGGCTTTTTTCACATGGACGGCCTCAGGCCTCAGACTCATCAGTTCGCTTACGGACCGACGGGAGCTGCCCACCGCACGTTCCTGAAGGTACTCTCCCACGCGGTAGAACAGCATCACCCCCACCGCCTCGGAATAATCCCCCAGGAACATCGCCCCCAGGGAAGCAATACTCATCAGAAAATTTTCATTGATGGCGCGGCCGCGCATCATCCCCAGAAAGGCGGCCTTCAGTACATCCCAGCCTATCAGCAGGTAGGAGCCCACGTAGGCGGCCATACCGGCCAGGGAATCGCCGCCCGCCGCCAGCGCACTGATGAACAGGGCAATGCCCAGCACGGCGGGAACAGGCCCGATGGCGTCTCCGGAGCAGCAACAGCTTCCAGAACCGCAGCTTCCGGAACAACAGGAAGCACCTTCCGGAAAATGTTCGTGGGAATGTTCCGTGCTCATGACCTGTTCCTCTTGTACGCCTGCCTCTCCGGCATGGCAAGCCCTATATTAGCCCAAACTAACAAAAAGTCTGCGTTGATTTCTGATTCTTAAACCGTTCCAAAATCCCCATCCCCATGAATTCATCCATCGCCATGGCTCCCGCTCCCAGCAACCCCGCCTCCGCTCCAAATCTGGCAGGCAGAATTTTCAAATCCTCCATCAGGAGAGGAAACAACTGTTTCCTGAGGTTCTCCAGCAGTGGCTTCATCAACAAATCCCCTGCCTTGGCCACACCGCCCCCGATGATGAAGGCGTCCGGCACCAGCGTATACATCAGGGTCATGATCAGGCAGCCCAGCATTTCCGCCGTCTCTTCCCATAATTGAAGGGCTATAGGACATCCGGACCGGGCAGCCTCGTCCAGATGCCTGGGCGTGCATTCATCCACCGTCTTGATGATTCCCGCCCCGGCATACCGTTTAACCGCCTCCGCCGCCAGTTCGTTGTTGCCGATGTATTCCTCAATGGCTCCCCGGCTGCCGAACGGTCCCGTTTTCCCCTGGTAATGAATGCTGGTCTGGCCCAGTTCCGCAGCGGAAAGCCGCCTTCCCCGCAGCATGCGGTCATGCACCACGATTCCCCCGCCTATCCCCGTTCCCATCGTCAGGCACACCAGGCTGGACATGCCGCGCCCGGCGCCCATCTTCCATTCCGCATAAGCCATGCAGTTGGCGTCATTATCCAGCACGACGGGGAGGCCCAGGGCCTGCTCCATCATCTCTTTCACCGGAATTTCCCTATCCCAGACCCTCACATTGGTAAGCTGGTAAAGCACTCCCCGCTGGTAATCACACCATCCCGGCATTCCCATGCCCATCACACAGGCGGAGGGGAATTGTCCGCGCAGGGTGCGGGCGGACGCAATCATGGCATCAATGATTGCCTGCGGGCTTTCGAACATGGCAGTAGGGATGCGGTCGGCCGTCGCCAGAATACGCTCCCCCGCCGTTACGCCCATTTTGATGCTCGTGCCGCCGAAATCAACGGCCAAGGCACAGGGTTCTGAAAAGCTCATAGTCCATACTTATGCCACCCATTCTCCGGAATCAACGTAAAAACGCATTCATCCCCACCCCTTTCCGCGGCATGGCGCACTTATCGTATAAAACACAATAAGAATCTTCCAGAAAGAGCTTGCCAGAACCGCGCCGCCCGGTCCATGATAACCTCCGTAATGATGGAAATGCCCGGTTCGGACGAATGGTTCATGCGCCAAGCCATGAAAGAATCCAGAAAGGCCCTCGTGAAAGGGGAAGTGCCTGTTGGAGCCATTGTGGTGAAGGATGGCCGCGTGATCGGCCGGGGCTGGAACCAGGTGGAGACGCTCAAGGATGCTACGGCCCATGCGGAGATGATTGCCCTGACGGCGGCCCAGGAGGCTTTGGGCGACTGGCGGCTGGAAGGCTGCACCCTGTATGTCACCAAGGAGCCGTGCCCCATGTGCGCAGGAGCTATCGTCCACTGCCGTCCGGACCGCGTCGTTTTCGGCTGCCCGGATGCAAAAACCGGGGCTGCGGGGGGCTGGATCAATCTGCTGGATTCCAATCCGCCCCTGAACCATAAGTGCGAGGTGCGTCCCGGCGTACTGGGAGACGAGTGACTGCTGCATCTCCAGGAGTTTTTCCGTGCGGCGCGTCTGGCGGCAAAAGAACGGAAAAAATTGTCTGCGCGTCTTTCTTCCCCTCCGGATGAAAACGGGGAATGAAGTCCGGAATAAAACACTTTGCATTTGCCAAAGCAGCAGAGTCACGGCAAGCTAGCGGGACTATGGAACGCCGGAACGACAATGAGACTGCGGAAGGAACGGAACGCAAACCGTCGTGGATCAAGGTTCGTCTGCCCAACGGCCGGGAATTCTGGGACGTCAAGCAGCTTGTGGAAGGCAAAAAGCTCTTCACCGTCTGTGAAGAAGCACACTGCCCCAACCGTTATGAATGTTGGAACCAGGGTACGGCCACGTTCATGATTGCCGGAGAACGGTGCACGCGCGCCTGCGGATTCTGCGCCACCCGCACGGCCAAGCCCGGCCCGCTGGATCCTGAAGAATCGCAGCACGTGGCGGAAGCCGTCGTGCACATGAAGCTGCGCCACGCCGTAATTACCATGGTCACCCGGGATGATTTGCCGGACGGCGCCGCCGCGCATTTCGCCCAGGTAATTAGGGCCGTCAGAAAAGCCAGCCCTTCCACGATCATTGAAGTGCTTGCCTCGGACTTGAATGAGAAGCCCTCCTCCATCCAGACGCTGATGGCGGCCCGTCCGCATATTTTCGGACACAATCTGGAGACGGTGGAACGCCTCACGCCCATTGTCCGCTTCCGCGCCCAGTACCGGCGGTCCCTGCGCGTTCTCCGGATGGCTCTGGAGTGCGTGGACGGCAAAGTGTCTACCAAGAGCGGCATCATGCTGGGCCTGGGGGAAACGGAAGAAGAGCTTTTCCGCTCCATGGACGATTTGCTGGAGCACGGCGTCACGGTCCTGACGTTGGGGCAATACCTGCGCCCCTCCCGCAACCATCTTCCGGTGGTCAAATACGTCCATCCGGATGATTTCGCCCGGTATGAGGAAGT
>ERZ1023970.607-NODE-607-length-10239-cov-7.429694_pt1 | contig 10239 bp, 9 predicted proteins | sample MGYA00380430_ERZ1023970 | MGnify/ENA primary metagenome ERZ1023970 (study PRJEB33179, sample SAMN07449052) | human gut metagenome | biome: Human-gut; feature: Human associated habitat; material: Faeces | host: Homo sapiens | place: India:Kasaragod | collected... | reverse complement strand
TTGGTGTTTTTAGGTAGAGTAGTGTTTGTGGTAATCGGTGATCTTGTGCTATTAGAGGTCGAGCATCGCCGCTCCTACGAGCTCAGTGTTGACAAAACCCTGGTTGAACTTGCTTGATGCCACAAGTTTCTCTACGAGAGAGTCAGGAATCACCTCGTCGGTCTTGTAATGGCGTGCATATACCTTCAGCAATTCCGGCTCGAGCAACCAGTGCTCGTGGAGTTGAGACGGGAACTCTACGAAGTCGCGGTCCACGTTTGTTCCGGCATTGCCTTTGTAGTGAGTGCGAGTGAGCATACCGTGAAGACCGTGTCCGAACTCGTGGAACATCGTCTCCACCTCATCGAGAGTCAGCAAGGCAGTCTCTCCGGCAGCAGGAGGCGTGAAGTTGCCCACGTTGTAGACGATAGGACGCACACCCTTTGTTCCGTTAGCCTCTTGGAACACAAACATCCAAGCACCCTGGCGTTTGCCTTTGCGAGCGTAATAGTCGGACATGAAAGTGGCAAGATGCTTGCCTTCGCAGTCGAACACATCGTATGCCTTAACGTCCGGGTGGTAAACCGGCACGTTGGTCACTTCCTTGAACGTGAGTCCGTACAGGCGGTTTGCCATGGTGAAGATGCCCTTGCGCACATTCTCAATAGGGAAATACGCGCGCACGTCGTTCTCGTCGAAGTTGAATTTCTCCTTTTTCACCTTTTCAGCGTAGTAATAATAGTCCCACGCCGCGATTTTGAAATCACCGCCGTGGTTGTTTACATAAGCCTGCATGTCGGCGATTTCCTCGTGCGACTTCTTGACAGCCGGTTTCCAAATCTTCATCAACAGACTCTCGGCGGCTTTAACCGTCTTTGCCATGACATTGTCGGTCTGATAGTCGGCATAGGTCTTGAATCCGAACAAGTTGGCTTTTTCCTTGCGCAGGCGCAGGATTGTGGCAATCAGCGCCTTGTTGTCGTTCTCGTTGCCATTGTTTGCAAGGTTGATGTAGCCCTTATACATCTTTTCGCGCAGCGCGCGGTTATCGGCGTAGGTCAGGAACGGCAGACGGCTCGGAGCGCGCAGCGTGAACACCCACTTGCCCTCCAATCCGGCAGCCTGAGCCTCCTCGGCCGCCTGCGCGATGCTCGAATCCGGCAGCCCGGCAAGGTCAGCCTCGTTGTCGACCACCATCCGCCAATTGTTTGTGTCGTTTACAATGTTGTTTCCAAATTTCAAGTTAGCCGCAGCAAGTTGCTCGTTGATGTCCTTCAGCTGAGCCTTCTTCTCAGGCGACAGCAGCGCGCCGCAGCGCACCATCTGCTTATAGTATTTCTCGAGCAGACGTTCCTGAGGTTTTGTAAGGTTGAATTTCTTGCGGTTGTCATACACTTGCTTCACGCGGCTGAACAAACGCTCGTTCATCATCACCTCGTCGTTGTGTTTAGACAACATTGGCAGAATCTGCTCTCCAAGAGTCTGCAGCTCAGGTGTTGAGCAAGCGTCATAAAGACCGTTGAACACGTAAGTCACATTTTCAAGCAACTGTCCGGCATTGTCGAGCGCGGCGATAGTGTTGTCGAAGTCGGCAACGGCACGGTTGTTGATAATGGCCTCAATCTCCTGGTTGTGCTGGCGTATGCCCTCCTCAAAAGCAGGCAGGTAGTCGCTGTTTGAGATTTTGTCGAAAGGCGGCATGTTGAAAGGCGTGCCGTAGGGCGCCATAAAAGGATTCTCGGCTTTCATAACTGTAGGGGAAAATAGCATCAATGCCGAAAGGCAAAGAGCGGTTACTGTCAATCTACATTTTTTCATACACTATTATTTAAAATTGTTTATGTCGGTTTTTTAATCATGAAGTCAGCCACCAGCGGATAATGGTCGGACGCTTGCGAAGAACCTCTCCTGCACGCAGTTGCATCGAGAAAGTCGCCGCTGTAGAGAATGTGGTCTATGTGGAAATAGAAACGGTTGCGGTAGTAGGTTTTCATCGGACCGAATCCCCCGTCGCGGTAAGCGTCGCACAAGTCGCCTTTGGCTGTCAGATAGGCGTAGGAGTAGGGCGTGTCGTTGAAATCGCCGCAAATCATCACCACCGCCTCCGGCTGCGCTGCGTGCAGGCTGTCGGCTTTGGCGCGTATTATCTCCGCTTGTCCCGCGCGTTGCTCAAACGCATTGCGCAGTTTGCTCATCAAGCGAGAACGCACGCCACGGATTGAATGCTTCTGTTTTGGCGATGTCAGCCCCATATACAAGCGTTTGTCAGACTTAGTCAGTCCTATCGACTCCAGATGCGTGTTGATGATGAAAGCCGGGCGGTTTCCAATTGACGATTGATAGACGGCATAGCAGAAATACTTGTTGTCGTCGTAGACCTCGACCGTCTTTACCGGACGTTTCGACAAGTATCCGAGCGATGTTGTCAGACAGGCGTCGATATGCGGATATCTCGCCGTCAGCTCGTCCCACAGAAGGCCTTTGTAGCGGTATTTTATGCCTTGTGTGTCGGGCGTTTCCTGCATGCACACGAAGTCGGGATTGTAAAGCAGAATCTCGTCGGCAATCGTCGCCCCCTGCTCCGCCTCCGGCATCCCGAACGTGTTGTAGGTCATGATTCTGAAATCGTGTTTCTCCGACAGCTCAGAACCGAAGTTGAGGGGGCAGAACGCAAGCAGTTGCGGAATAGTCAACACTACCGCCGCGCCAGTCACCCACAGGTTGCGTCGGCAAACGACCGTCCACAAGACAGCGAAACACAGCAGCGCAACGAGAAAGATTGGGAACGCCAGCACGAGCAGCGACAGGTAGCCGCACGAACGAGGGTCGGCATATCCAGCATACGCCGAGGCGATGTAGACCGCCGCCACCGCGATATTGAGCCAGAACGCCGTCGTCACAGCAAAGGATTGTATGCGCTTTGTGTTTATACCCATCACTTTATTTTGTTGCTTAATTCGTTAAGTTCTTTCTTTTCAGCCGCCGACAGCGACGCATAGCCCGACACCCTCACCTTGTCGAGCAGAATGTCGAGCCGGTTTTCGTCGAAACCGTCGACAGGCTTTGTGTGCAGCGGCGGCAGCACAATCGCCTTGCGCCGTCGGGCGAATATTTTTTTGCGGCAGTCGAGCGCCACGACCGCTCCCGCCAGGATTCCGCCCAAGTGAGCCGCGTGCGCGCATACCGCCGAAGCGTCGGCACGGGTTGCAAGCAATGCGAAAGCCACATAAAACAAAGCAATCCATTTGATTTTCACCAAGCCGAAGAGCCATAGGCGAACGTGATAGTCAGGTGTTGGCAGCACCGCTGCCGCCGCCACCGCCATGACCGCCGCCGAAGATCCGATAAGTCCTGGCGATGGCACAAATTCCGCTGCGAATAGGTAGGCAGCTGCGCCGGCAAGTCCGCCGGCGATGTATGTGGCCACGAATCTCCGCGGCGTCATCAAGTCGAGCGCCACGATGCCGAAGCAGTAGAGACACAGCATGTTTCCGAGGATGTGCAGGAAGTCGAAATGCGCAAACATATAGGTCAGCAACGTCCACGGCGTCGACATAACCTCAGCCCACGACTGCGGCAGCATAAGCCATTCTCCCACGTAGCCTATTCCAAACAGCGCGGCGATGTGGACAATGACAAACACCACAGCATTGACCAGCACGATTTGCACAACCGCCGACTGACGGAGGAACGAGGATGATATTTTCCCGCTAAAACCCACTGCGATTGATTATTCCTTTTTTCTTCCAATATAAAATCAGCAACAGACCGAAGAGCAGTCCGCCGAGGTGGGCAAAGTGAGCCACGCCAGACATTGTGCCGCTCACGCCAAACAGCAATTCAATCAAACCGTAGCCGATAACCATATATTTGCTTTTAATAGGCACAGGAATGAAGAACAGGTAGAGCGGAGCATTGGGGAAAAACATACCAAACGCGAGCAATATTCCGAAAACCGCCCCTGAGGCACCCACGGCAACGTTCATGTCCAGGAACTGCATTGTCGGGACAATCACGCCATGCCCGAGGTCAACGCCCTCATAGTTGGCAACAATAGGATGCAGACTGTAGGCCATGGCAGCCTCCTGTATCAAAGCCGCACCGACACCGCAGACCATATAGTAGGTCAAAAAGCGTTTTGAGCCCATCACCTGTTCCAGAATTTTTCCGAAGATGTAGAGCGAGAACATATTGAAGAAAATATGGGCAAAACTGTTAGTGTCGTGCAGGAACATGTATGTGACCAATTGCACCGGGTTGAAGGCAGGCGCCTCGACATAGTGCAATCCGAGCCAGCGAGTGACATCGAAGCCTTGGAGGTGGTACATAGCCGATGTGGCAAGCCACACAACGATGTTGATGATAAGCAGATGCCGCGTTACCGGCGGAATTGAATTTATAAAATTTCTTGTGCTCATAACTATTGTTTAAGATTACAAAGATAGTTCAAGGATCGTGGAAAGAAAAGAGCTTGCTCGATTTTCTTTCCCGATTCTCAATCTGTCCGCTCTAAATTTCCGCTGAGCAAAAATTTGCACTATCTTTGTAGATTGACAAAGAACCGGAAGTTTATGGAAAAGAAAGACAATGAAATAATCATCCCGTGGCACGAGGCTCCAGCCAAAGCCACCGCAGAAAATCCATACCGCGAAGGTCCGGCGCTGACCAAACGCGGAAAGTTGCTCGGACGCGCTCCGGAAATCGACACAGACGACGAGTCGAAGAAGCGCACCGTACTCGACTATTACGACTTGAAGAAGATGGTGCCGTTTTTCGACGGGAAGCCCAAATTGGTGCACGCATTGATGAAGCTGATGAAACTCGACAATGTCAACTATCTGCACCACCGCAACCTCAACACGCCGGGAGCCGCTTTTGTGCGCGGGCTGCTCGATGATTTCCACATCACGGTGCGTGTTGACGGCGCCGACGTGCTCAACAACTTGCCCGAGGGCGCGTTTATCACTGTTTCCAACCATCCGTTCGGCGCACTCGACGGCATAATGCTCATCGACCTTTTGGCTTCGCGCCGCAGCGATTACAAGGTGATGGTCAACATGATACTCAACCATATCCGAGGCATGCGCCCCAACTTTATCGCCGTCGACCCGATGTCGAGCAACGACCCAGCCAAGCGCGCTGTTACGATGAAAGGCATCAAGGAGGCGATGATCCACGTGCGCCGCGGCCATCCGCTGGGATTCTTTCCAGCCGGAGCTATGTCGAAACTCAATTCGCATTTCGACATACAGGACCGCGAGTGGCAGCCGTCGATCATCCGTCTTATCCAGCAGCTCAACGTGCCTGTTGTGCCGGTCTATTTCCACGGGCGCAACAGTATGATTTTCAATCTGCTCGGAGTGATAAGCTGGCAGCTTCGCACACTGCGTCTGCCCGCCGAGGTGTTTGCCCATTGCGGAGAGACCTATCATATCTCTGTTGGCGATGTGATTACGCCCGACGAGCAGAAAAAATTCGCCGACGTAAAGGAATTCGGCGCAATGCTGCGTCAACGCACGTATGCGCTGCGCGAACGCAAATAATAAAACTACAGAATATATGTTCAATCTCAATAAATTCATAGGCGAGCACGTTACCCATCGTGCGGAAAGCATGTTTGCCGCCGACATTTCCGCCAACAGCACCACGCTTTCGGCGGAAATCAAGGACAAGAAAGTGTGTGTGATAGGCGGCGCCGGATCTATCGGCTCCTCGTTTATCAAGGCGGTGCTGCGCTTTGAACCAAAAAGCATGGTGGTGGTCGACCTTAACGAGAACGGACTCGCCGAGCTGGTCCGCGATGTGCGCTCAACCGACGGCCTGTTTGTCCCCGATGAGTTCCGCTGCTATACACTCAATTTCGCCGACCCCATTTTCGAACGCATCTTCCACGAGGAAAAAGGATTCGACATCGTGGCAAATTTCTCAGCCCACAAACATGTGCGCTCGGAGAAAGACCGCTACAGCGTGCAGGCACTTATTGAGAACAATGACATAAAGGCAAAACTCCTGATGGACTTGCTCTGCGTCTATCCACCGCGCCATTTCTTCTGTGTCAGCACCGACAAAGCCGCCAATCCAGTAAACATCATGGGCGCGAGCAAACGCATAATGGAGGACTTGGTGATGGCTTACAACGAGCGGTTCAAAGTGACTACAGCCCGTTTTGCCAACGTGGCGTTCTCCAACGGCTCGTTGCCCGACGGATGGCTTCACCGCTTGCAGAAAAAACAGCCTCTGGCAGCCCCTTCCGATGTGAAACGCTACTTTGTGTCGCCCGAAGAATCAGGACAAATCTGTATGCTTGCATGCATTCTCGGCAACGGTGGCGAGGTGTTTTTTCCGAAACTCGGCGAAGACCAGATGCTGACGTTCTCCGAGATATGCGACAATTTTGTGAAGGCTGAAGGATTCTCGAAGGTGGAATGCGCAAGCGACCCGGAAGCCAAACAGTATGCCGCCCGTATGGGCTATGACAGCGCACGCTATCCAGTGGTCTACTTCAAGAGCGACACCACCGGAGAGAAGGCGTATGAGGAATTTTTCGTGCCGGGCGAGAAAATAGCGATGGACCGCTTCTCCGCACTTGGTGTGGTGGAGAAAAGCGAGCATCGCCAGATGGTGGAAATTGACGGATTTTTCAACGAGCTGGAGGGGATATTCGCCAAACCAGACTTCACCAAAAGCGAGGTCGTGGACGCCATAAAGCGGTTTATCCCCAACTTTGAACATGAGGAGAAAGGCAAGAACCTTGACCAAAAAATGTAGCAGACAATGAAACGACCGTTGATACTCGTGTGCGGAGGCGGACATTGCAAATCCGTGATAGAGGCAGCCGAGAGCGCCGGTTTTGCGATAAAAGGCATTCTCGACGTGGCGGAGCGCATCGGCGACGATGTGCTTGGGTATAAAATCGTGGGCACAGACGACGATGCTGCCCTATATGCCGCGGAATGCGACTTTGTGGTGACCCTTGGGTTTATCAAGAGCGCCGCGGTCAGAAACCATATAATCGACAAGCTGACCGCCGCCGGCTGCCGGTTTGCAACGGTGGTGGCTTCGACCGCCCACGTGTCGCGCCACGCCACCCTCGGCGAGGGGACGGTGGTGCTCCATCGTGCCACGGTCAATGCCGGAGCGTCGGTTGGACGACATTGCATCATCAACACCGCCGCCAACGTGGAGCACGATGTGACGGTGGCCGCCCGCGCGCACGTGTCGCCCGGAGCGATGCTCAACGGAGAGTCGAGTGGGGGCGCCGGGGCGGGTGTGGGCAGCGGCGCGGTGCTTGCTCAATGTGTTGCCGTTGGCGCCGGATGCGTGATAGGTGCCGGCAGCGTGGTGACAAGAAGTTTGACAGAACCGGGAATCTATGCCGGCAATCCGGCACGACTAATCAATAAAAAGAAATGAGCCATACACTTATAATCGCCGAGGCTGGCGTGAACCACAACGGCTCGCTGTCGACGGCAAAACGACTTGTCGACGCGGCTGCCGAGGCAGGCGTTGACATTATCAAGTTTCAGACGTTCAAGGCGGAGCGGCTGGTGTCGAAGGATGCGAAAAAGGCCGACTATCAGAAGCGCAACATCGGTGACGGCGACGATTCGCAGCTGGCTATGCTGAAGAGTCTTGAACTGTCGGAGGCAGACCATTACGAACTGGTTGCATACTGCCGCGAAAAAGGCATCAGATTCTGGTCGACGGCTTTCGACATGGAGAGCCTCGACTTTCTGCACTCGCTCAATCTCGGACTGTGGAAAATACCTTCGGGAGAGATAACCAACTATCCGTTTATAAAAAAAATAGCCTCGTTCGGCGAACCGGTGATAATGTCGACCGGTATGTGTGACGAGGACGACATACGCAACGCAATGGCGGTGCTCACCGACAACGGGCTGCGCCGTGAGCAGATAACCATACTGCACTGCAACACGCAGTATCCCACGCCTATGGCTGATGTGAACCTACGCGCGATGCTTACGATAAAACACGATTTCGGAGTAGAGGTAGGCTATTCCGACCACACTCAAGGCATCGAAGTGCCTATAGCTGCCGTGGCTCTCGGCGCTGCGGTGGTGGAGAAGCATTTCACGCTCGACCGTGCTATGAAAGGCCCCGACCACAAGGCGTCGCTCGAGCCAAAAGAACTGAAGGCGATGACAGCCGCCATACGCAACATCGAGCAAGCCCTCGGCACTGGCGAGAAATGCGTGTCGGCCTCAGAACGCGCGAATATCGCCGTGGCGCGCAAAAGCATCGTCGCCGCGTGCACCGTCAAGAAAGGCGACATTCTGACCGACGGCAATCTGGCGGTGAAGCGTCCGGGCACGGGCATCTCGCCGATGCGCTGGAATGAGGTTGTCGGCACCCGTGCGTCAAAAGACTTTGAACCAGATGAAATGATTGTGCTATGAGAAAGATATGCTTCGTAACCGGAACGCGCGCAGAGTACGGACTCCTGTGCCGGCTGATGCGGCTCGTTGCCGACGACCCCGACCTGCAGCTGCAGATTGTGGCTACAAATATGCATCTGTTGCCGGAGTACGGCATGACATACCGCGAGATTGAGAAAGATGGTTTTTCAATCGACTGCAAGGTGCCGATGAGCAAGCCTTCGGACGACGCACATGGTGTGTGTGTGTCGATGGCTGAGGAGATGGCTGGGATAAGCAAGGCATTCTCAACACTGAATCCCGATATTGTTGTGCTTCTTGGCGACCGCTACGAGATTCTTGTGGCAGCCGAAACAGCACTTATCCACCGCATCCCGGTGGCTCATATCCATGGCGGAGAAGTTACCGAAGGGGCGTTTGACGATGCGATACGCCACGCCGTGACAAAGATGTCGGCGTTGCATTTCACGTCGTGCGCACAGTATCGTCAGCGCGTTATACAGCTTGGTGAACAGCCAGAGCGGGTGTTTGACGTGGGCGCGCTCGGCGTGGAGAATATAAAGCGAGTGCCGCTGATGGGCAAGGCGGAACTTGAGGATTCGCTCGGATTCAAGTTTGACGGCGATACGGTTGTAGCCACCTATCATCCTGTGACGCTCGGCGGCGACCCTGCGCACGACATCAAGGAGTTTCTTTCGGCGCTGGAGGCTGTCGACGGTTTGCGCGTGATTTTCACCATGCCCAACAGCGACACCGGACGCGACGCCATCGCCGACGCTATCGCCGACTACGTAGACCGCCATCCCGATAAGTCGAAGGCATTCGCATCGCTCGGCCTGCGCCGCTATCTGTCGGCTTTGCACTATGCCAAAGCGGCGGTGGGCAACTCCTCGAGCGGAATCATTGAAGTGCCGTCGTTCGGCATACCGTCGCTCAACATCGGCGACCGTCAGAAAGGCAGACTGGCGTCGGAGAGTGTTGTGAACTGTGGCACGGGTAAAGATGATATTCTGAAAGGTCTGCGCCTTTGCCTATCTCCGGAGATGCGTCGGCGGGCAAAGAATGCCGACAATCCCTATGCGAAAGACGGTACAGCCAGTCTTATCCTTGACCGGCTGAAGCACGCCGACCTCGCCGCGCTACGCACAAAACATTTCTACGATATCCCTGTAAAAGGGTAGTGGCATTAACAATAAAAAAGCGGGCATTTCAGATGAAATGTCCGCTTTTCTTGAGCCTCTTGTCGGATTCGAACCAACGACCCCGAGATTACAAATCACGTGCTCTGGCCAACTGAGCTAAAGAGGCGTTTTGCTTTAAGCGAGTGCAAAGGTACTCGCTTTTACTTGATTTTCCAAATATAATAAGGAGAAATTACTGCCGTGAGTCGTGAACAACTATGTTGGTATACGTCTATCTATTTGATAGTCAAGAGATAATCTTGTTAATAAGTTTATAGCGCATAGCGTGTCCGGTTATATCACTTCAGGCGTCTCGTCAGGGATATGTCCGCTGCGGATGCGCCATTCCTTAGGGTATAGATTGTTGGCGCGGTTGCCGAGATTTTTGACAAATCCGAGAGGATGGTTGCGGTAGGCAACAACGACATATCCGCGCGGACAGTCGGCAGGCAGAGCCACGGCCTCCCCCCTGAGGTAGGCTATGGCAGAAGCATAGTCGAGGTCGGCGCACGGGAAGGCATCCTGGCGGAGAGCCACGCTTTGCGACAGCGCGTGCTGCGGCACGAGGTCGCGGCCTTTTGCCTGAGCCATCGGTATGCCCGCCAGCAGCGTTTTAGCCGGTTTTGCTATCCTTTCCACAATCGGCTGCTGAGCTTTGGCTCCGGCGCAACTCGTATCGTCGT
>ERZ1023970.605-NODE-605-length-10251-cov-6.780698_pt1 | contig 10251 bp, 8 predicted proteins | sample MGYA00380430_ERZ1023970 | MGnify/ENA primary metagenome ERZ1023970 (study PRJEB33179, sample SAMN07449052) | human gut metagenome | biome: Human-gut; feature: Human associated habitat; material: Faeces | host: Homo sapiens | place: India:Kasaragod | collected... | reverse complement strand
CAGCATATTTATAGGAATCGTGAAATAAAGCAATAATCTACAAGTATGTAATAAAAATGTGGCATAGAATTTGCGAGATGAGGCAAATAAGTGTAATTTTGCACCTTGTTGGGCAAAAACGGTGTTTGCCTGTAGAATATTGAATAATTTATATTAAGAATATGAACGTTACAATGGAGAAAAACGGCAATGTCGGTGGTATCATCACAGTGTCGTTGGAAGAAAAAGACTATCAGGACAAAGTAGCAAAAGACCTTAAGACTATAGGTCAGAAACAGCATTTCGACGGTTTCCGTCCGGGCAAGGTTCCGGCAGGCTTGTTGAAGAAAATGTTTGGCAAGCAAGTTCTCGCCGACGTTATCAACCGTGAGACAGTCGACGCTTTGTTCAAATATATCGAAGACGAGAAACTCAGCATCCTCGGCGAGCCTTTGGCAGAAGACAACCAGGAAGTGGATTTCGACAAGAAGGACTTCACATTCAAGTTTGAGGTAGGTTTGGCACCTGCGTTTGAGTTGAACGTAGACAAGAGCATCACAGTTCCTTACTATAAAATCAACGTTACCGACGAGATGGCGCAGCGTCAGGATGAGGCGTTCACACGTCGTTTCGGTTCGCAAGTTCCTGGGGATGAAGTCAACGAGACAGCCCTTATCAAGGGTTCAGTTGCTGAGCTCAACGAAGACGGCAGCGTGAAGGAAGGCGGTATTGTTGCAGAAAGCACAATCGTTTCGATGGAATATCTTGGCAAGACTTCAGAAGGCGAGAAATTCGCAGGCAAGAAAGTAGGCGACAAGGTGGTGTTCAATCCGGCGGCAGCAGGCAACGGCAGCGATGCTGAGGTTGCATCAATGCTCAACATCGACAAGGAGCAGGCAGCAGGCGTTAAGTCAAACTTTGAATTCACAATCAAGGAAATCATCGTGTTGAAGCCGGCAGAGAAAAATCAGGAGTTCTTCGACATGGTGTTTGGCAAGGACGAAGTCAAGAACGAAGAGGAATATGCAACAAAGTTGAAAGAGATGATTGCCAACCAGCTTATGCTTGACAGCAACTACCGTTTCACTCTCGACGCACAGAAAGTGTTGATGGAGAAGGTGGGCAACTTGGAGCTTCCTGTAGAATTCTTGAAGAAATGGCTTAAGAAGACAAACGAGAAAATCAACGACGAGAACGTTGACGCAGAATACGAAAGAATGCTTCCTGCCGCAGAATGGCAATTGGTGAAAGAAAGAATTGCCAAGATGTTTGAGGTAAAGGTAGGCGACGAGGACCTCAAGCGTGAGGCAAAGATGCTTGCAGCACAGCAGTTCGCACAGTATGGCATGACAAACGTGCCTGACGAATATGTTGAGAAGTATGCGGAAGATTTCTTGAAGAACAAAGACTATCGTCAGCGTTTGATTGAAAAGTCGGTTGACGACAAGCTGTTTGCCGCTGTCAAAGAGGCTGTGACACTTGACGAGAAGGCAGTTTCTGTAGAAGAGTTCAACAAACTTTTCGAGGCAGAGGCAGAAAAGAAAGAAGCATAATCGACAAGATTAGATAGAAAGAACGGATACCGCCGACGGAATACCCAGTCGGCGGTATTCGCTTTTTATGGGGACGAAGCTTTGAATTTAGCGCAACATGCGCTATCTTTGTCTACACAAAACAGTACGGTGTCCTGTCGCTTGCCGCCTCTTTTGGCGGTAAGAGGAAAGTCCGGGCAACATAGAGTGCCATATTTCCTAACGGGAAGCTGTCGGCGACGGCAGAGCAGTGTGACAGAAAACAACCGCCACGCAAGTGGTAAGGGTGAAAAGGCGGGGTAAGAGCCCACCGGGCGCGATGGCGACATTGCGCGCCGCACATCTTATGGGTTGCAAGGTCAAGTATACCGGCATTTAAGGGCTACTCGTCCATTGCCGGGGGGTAGGCTGCTGGAGCCACGTGGCGACGCGTGGCGTAGATAAATGACAGGACGCGGCTAAGGCTGCGACATAACCCGGCTTATAGCCGTACTGTTTTTTTTAAGAAAGTGGAAATACGAAAGATATATTTGACGGTGCGTATTGCTGTCAGGAGGTTTCGGCATCTATATGCTTACTGCACGGAAAACGTTTGGCGTGATCCGCGCGATGTGTGGTATGTGAAGCTGCTGAAGGTTGTCAACCTCTCGGTTAAGTCTTTTTTCGACAAAAACATCCAGACTCTTGCCAGTTCGCTGACATACACCACGCTTCTTGCCGTCATACCCATTCTGTCGCTGCTTCTTGCCATAGCCAGAGGCTTCGGAATGCGCGATGTGCTGATACAGTCGCTTTACAAGGGGTTGCCATCGCAGCGCGCCATGCTTGAGAATTCACTTGATTTCGTCGACCGTTTTCTCGCCACCCTGTCGAAAGGCGTGTTTGTGGGCATCGGCGTCGTGTTCTTGCTGTGGACGCTTGTCAGCATGCTGAGAAAAATCGAGTCGGTCTACAACCATGTGTGGAACGTGAGGAAAGGACGGCCGATTTATCGCCGCATCACCGACTACACGGCAATACTTCTTATCATTCCCATTCTTTTGATTTGCTCCGGCGGCTTGTCTATATTTTTGTCAAACTTCGTCCAGGAGTCGATTAATTCACCGATAGGCGTGTTGTCGCCCGTGCTCAAGTTTCTTCTCGACCTCTCCCCGGTATTCCTGCTTGGAGTCCTGTTTGTCGGGATGAACGTGTTGATACCCTACACGAAAGTGAAACTTAAAAACGCGCTGTTGCCCGGATTTGTGTGCGGAGTGCTGTTTTATTTCATCCAGTATGCCTTTGTGCATGGTCAGATATCCGTGACAAAATACAATGCCGTCTATGGCGGATTCGCTTTTCTTCCGCTGTTTCTGATTTGGATGCAGCTGTCGTGGACAGTGTGTATCGCGTGTGCGGTGATGACCTATTCATCGCAGAATTTCTTCCGTTTCAACTATCTGGCACAGGTGAAGAAAGCATCGGCACGCTATGTCGACCAAGTGGCACTGTTTGTGATAGCCACCGTTGTGAGCCGTTTTGAGGTAGGCGCCGACGCTGTGGGCAAGAAAGAGCTTGCCGACCGCCGTCAGATACCTGTGAAGATGGTCAACGAGGTTGTCGACCGACTGTGTGACGGGGGATTCCTGTCGGCGGTGATTGATGACGACGGCAACATCTCTTATCAACCGTCGCGCAACTTGTCGGGGATGACGGTTGAGGAGTTTATGAACCGATACCATGAAATCGGTCATTCCGACTTTATAGAAGAGCCGGCGGTGGCAGCCGCTCTCGACCGCATGAAGTCGCTTCTCGATGTTGACTCTGAAGCCTACCGCACCACTACACTTTCCCAGATTCTTTGAGAGCCGCCAACAAGTCGGCAACGATAAATGTGCTTCCGCCAACGTATATCATATCGTCGGCCGCCGCACCGCTTTTTGCCGCAAGATATGCATCCTTGACAGATGTGAAAGTGCTGCCCGTCAGCCCGAATTCAGAGGCCTTCTTTGCCAGGACGGTGCACGGCAACGCCCGCTCCACCGACGGCTGGGTGAAGAAGTAGAGGGCGTCGGTAGGCAGCATGTTGAGGATATGGGAGATGTCCTTGTCGCTGACAAAGCCGATTACCACGCGCAGCGTGCCGCACTCGGCGTGTTGCAGCTGGTCGGCGATGTATTGGAAGCCTCCGGGGTTATGTCCGGTGTCGCATATTGTCAGCGGATGTTTGTCGACCTTCATCCATCGCCCCATCAAACCCGTTGTTCTGCAAACCGATGCGAAACCGTCGTGCACGTTTCCGTCTGTGATGATGAATCCATTTTCGCGAAGTAGGCAGACTGCATGCAGCACGGTGTCGGCATTGAGCGTTTGGCATTCTCCAGCCAATTCATCGGAGATGTCGCCGAATGAACGGGTGGAGAGGTGCAGGCTGTCGACAGAACGGCTGAAGTCGGTGATTTCCGAATTGTCCTGTGCGAATACGATAGGCGCATTCACGCTTTGTGCTTTCTCCTCAAACACCGGGCGAGTCTCGTCGGTGTATTCGCCGACGACAACGGGCGTATTCGGCTTTATTATGCCCGCTTTCTCGCCGGCTATTGCAGCAAGCGTGTCGCCGAGAAACTGAGTGTGGTCAAACGAGATGTTGGTAATGACGCTCAGCACCGGTGAGATTATGTTTGTGCTGTCGAGCCGTCCGCCGAGTCCAACCTCTATTACGGCAACGTCGACTTTCTCATGTTCAAAATATTTGAAAGCCATTATTGTTGCAAGCTCGAAAAACGACGGTTGCCGTCCGGAGTATCCGCTGTTGAGAAACTTATCGACAAACGAGCACACAAACTCTTCGGAAACCATTTTGCCGTCCACACGTATGCGTTCGCGGAAGTCGAGCAGGTGGGGCGAAGTGTAAAGTCCCACCCGGTAGCCCGCTTTTTGCAGGATAGCCGCCAGTAAGTGTGACGTAGAGCCTTTTCCGTTGGTGCCCGCCACATGGATTGTTTTGAAAGCCTTTTCCGGGCATCCGAACACCTTGTCGAGTTGAAGCGTCGTGTCGAGCCCCGGCTTGTAGGCCTGCGCGCCGACGTGTTGGAAAACCAAAGTTTTGTTGAACAGATAGTCGATAGTTTCTGCGTAGTTCATTTTCAATATATTATATATCCCGTCAAACCGGCGAGAACGATAATCAGAATGGGGTGTATTTTATAGAAAAAAGCCATCACGAAGCATACGGCACAGATTGCGATGCTTGAGAACAGGTCGTCGAAGTTCTCGCGGTTCATCAGCAACAATGCCGCAGAGCCGATGAGTCCGACCACGACAGGCCGCAACGCGGCAAAAATGCCCTTTATGTAGTGGCTGTCCTTGTGTTTTTGTATAAAGCGGCTTGTGTAGAGCACCAGCAGGAATGACGGGAGGATTACGGCGAGAGTTGTCACCATTGATCCCATAACTCCTCCACCCACAGTGTAGCCGATATAGGTGGCGGAATTGATGCCTATCGGTCCGGGAGTCATCTGCGAGATGGCTACAATGTCGGTAAACATGTGTTCAGTGATCCATCCGCGGTCCACAATCTCGTGGCGTATGAGCGACAGCATTGCATATCCGCCACCGAATCCGAAGATGCTGATTTTGAAGTAAGCCCAGATAAGTTTCAGATATATGCTCATTGTTTGTCCCCTTCCTGTTTTTCAACCGCGGTGCGGAAATTTTTTGAATAAATGAAATATCCGAACAGTCCGCCTATAAGGATGTAAAGAATAGGACTGGATACAACCGGAATGTTCGACCAGATGAGCAGAGAGATTGCAATCGGGATCCAGGCGTTCTTCCACGATATTTTTGCGGATTTTGCAGTGGTGAACACCGGTGCCAGAATCAGCGCCACCACGGCAGGGCGTATTCCTTTGAAGATGCGAGTCAGTGTCTCATTGTTTTTGATTGTATCCGGTGTCAGAAACATCGCGATAGCGAGAATAATAAGAAACGACGGCAGGATTGTGCCGAGGACAGCGAAAATTGAGCCCCAAATTTTGTTCAGTTTGTAGCCCACAGCTATGGCAACGTTGACCGCCATGATGCCCGGCAGCGACTGTGCTATTGCGAGATTGTCGATAAATTCCTCTTTTTCAAGCCATTTGTGCTTGTTTACAATGTCTTCCTCCAATAAAGAAATCATCGCCCAACCGCCACCGAATGTGAATGCACCGATTTTGAAGAACGATGAAAACAGCCTCAAATTAATATGCTTCATCAGATGTTTCCTTAAATTTACGACAAAGTTACGATTAAATTGTAACTTTGCTGAAATGATTAAAGACTTTTTTATGAAGAAACGAAGCGTATTCGTATTATTGATGGCTGTTGCGGCAGCCTTTATGCCGGTTGGTGCTGCAGATTGGCAACAGGATGTGCTTGGCGACGGGTATGTTGCCAAAACAATATCGATGTCCGACGACTACAGGGGCAAAGTGGTGTCGACGGTTGTCAAGAAGCAAGACAATCCTGCAACCGGTAAGGCTGTGCTTTATGTGCATGGCTATAACGATTATTTCTTCCAGCGAGAACTTGGCGACAGCGTAGTTGCTCATGGGTATGGTTTTTATGCCGTCGACCTCCGCAAGTATGGACGTTCACTTCTCGACGGACAGAATCGTTTCGAGGTAAAGAATATGAAAGAATATTTTGCCGACATCGATTCCGCTCTGAGTGTGATGGCTCGGGAGGGATATGACAAAGTGGTTCTTATGGGGCATTCCACTGGCGGACTTACCACATCGTACTATATGACTGTGCATCGTGCCGACCGGAGCCAGGTGAAGGCATTGGTGCTCAACAGTCCGTTTCTTGATTGGAATTTGAGCAAGTTTCAGGAGAAATTCCTTGTTCCGTTTGTCTCAGTGTTGCCGTTTAAGAAGATGAAGATAAGTCAAGGGATGAGCCGTGCGTATGCAGAAAGTCTGTTGTCAAAATACCACGGAGAGTGGGACTACAATACTGATTGGAAACTTGAGGTGTCGCCGTCGGTTACCATTGGTTGGATTTCAGCCATTCACAAGGCTCAGCGTTTCTTGAAGAAGAAAGCCGACGTCGAAGTGCCAGTGTTGCTGATGCATTCCGACAAGAGTGTCTACGGCGACACGTGGACAGCCGAGCATAACGCAGGCGATGGGGTGCTTGACGTGAAGGATATTTCAAAATATGGCAAACGTCTTGGCGCGGATGTGACGGAGGTTGGGGTAGCCGACGGTCTGCACGACTTGATATTGTCGCGCAAGGATGTCAGGGAATCGGTCTACAGAACAATTTTTGAGTGGCTCTCCACAAAAAAGATTGATTAAATCCAGCACGGGAAGAGCTGCTTGTTTCGGCGAATTCGTAAAAATGAACTTGGATGCGCCAAAATGTGCGATTCTCAAACACTTCTGCTGAATTTGTATTTCCTAATCCTTGTTGAATTCAGTCCGTCGGAGATGTCACGCACCGAGTCACATCCTGAGAACTGGCAGAACATCATGCTTATGTAAAGGCTCCAGGTGTCGTAGCCATTGCAGTGCTTGTTCGTTTTTTCTTCACTTATAATTTCCCTTATGTTTTCTTTGGGCAGTTTGCCGATTGCTTGAGCGAAAAGTGTTATATTTGCTATGGAAGTAAATGAGGTGGTTCTTTTTGCTAAGGTAGTGAATTCTGCCTTAGCATTTACTTCATTTTTTTGTTTTTTATTCAAAACGTTTAGGACAACATTGTATAGTAATATTATCATGAATTATGACAAAGAAATTTGAAATACGAAATAGTACGGTTGAGTTCCTTACCTTTGTTGCAGAAGGTGAGGAACAAGGTGTACAAGTTTTATATAAGAATGAGACGATATGGGCAACACAAAAGGCAATGGCTATGCTTTTTGACTGCTCCACCGACAACATAGGACTACATCTGAAAAACATCTTCAAAAGTGGTGAATTAGAAGAAAGCTCAGTTACCGAGAAAAACTCGGCAACTGCTACGGATGGAAAGAACTACATGACAAAGTTCTATAATCTTGATGCTATCATTTCGGTTGGTTATCGTGTCAACTCTATTCGTGCCACTCAATTCCGCCAGTGGTGTACCTATGTCATTCGCCAGTTCTCTTTGCGTGGCTATATCATAGACAAAAAACGCATGGAGAATGGTTCATTCATCGGTGAAGACTATTTTGAGCATTTGTTAGCAGAAATACGTGAGATTAGATTGAGTGAACGAAGATTCTACCAAAAGCTCACGGATATATATGCTACAGCAGTTGACTATAATAAGGACGCACCAACCACACGCTTGTTCTATAAAAAAGTTCAGAATAAGATGCACTATGCTGTACATGGACATACCGCTGCGGAGCTTATAGTAGAAAGAGCCAATGCGGAAAAAGAACACATGGGATTGACTAATTGGGAGAATGCACCTGATGGAAAAATTGTAAAGCCGGATGTGAGTATTGCCAAAAACTATCTAAAACAAGTGGAACTTGAAGATCTGGGGAAACTTGTCAACTCTGTGCTTGACTTGGCAGAGCGTATGGCAAATCGACACATACCAATGACAATGGAAGATTGGGCAAAACGTATAGACATTATTCTTGAAGCTGGAGGTGATGCCGTATTATATGATGCTGGGAAAGTCACAGCAGAGTTCGCTAAGAGTTTTGCCGAATCAGAGTTTGAAAAGTATCGTGTGATACAAGACAAATTATTCAGCTCTGATTTTGATAAACTCAATTCTTTACCTTTTGACGATGACGAGAATTGAAAGACCAAAGGATGCAAATTACCCTATCCTCCACAGCTGGCCTATTACAATGCGACAAAATAGGCAATGGAAAGGACCGCATAAGGAAACACGGCAAGTAGATCCAAAGAGAAGCCCTTTCCCGAAAGGAAGACAAAAAAAGTTTGGGACGCAGTCCGCTTTTGACACATCCTCATTTGCAATAACGACTTGTCGCAGAAGGATATTTATCCGTAATTCGGTTGACAAAATAACGGCTGTGGATTAGAATCCTACCGAGAAGGAGACGTTGAACTGGCGGCCTGTCAGGTAGTTCGGCACGGCGTATTGCAGGTTGTTGACGTCGGTGACCCAGTAGCAGCTACTCACGTTGGAGATGCCGAGCAGGTTGAACACGTCGAGGCCTATGCTGATGTTCTTGAAATGACGCCAGAAATTATAGGGACGGATGCCGTCGGTGGGCGCTCCGACAAGTTGGTATTGAAAACCGATGTCGATGCGTTTGTAAGGCGGGATTCGCAGCCAAGCCACGTCTCGAGTCACTTGCGGCGGTGTCATTGGGAATCCGTCGGAGAGGATGCCGCGCAGGCTGAATTTAAGTTTGGGGAATTTTGGGAAATAGTCGGTGAAAAACAGCCCGACGCTATAGCGCTGGTCCGTAGGGCGCGGCACTTTCACGCCGTTGAGCGTCTCCTGCGTCTTCATCAGAGAGAAACTTATCCATGAGTCTGTGCCGGGGACAAACTGTCCGAAGAGTTTGAAGTCGATTCCCGTGATGAATCCTTTCGAAGCATTCACGCCTGTATATACGAGTTTCAGGTTGTCGAGTTCGTAAGGAATCAGATTCGCGAGATTCTTGTAGTAAGCCTCCGCTGTGAGTTTGAACGGACGGTCCATTGCGCGGAACGTGTAGTCGCTGCCGAGAATCAGCTGGATGCTCCGTTGCGACTTGATGTTGCTGTTGAGGGTCTGATAAGAGTTGCCGTCGGCGTCGGTCTGCGTGATGCGGAATTCCTTGTAGAAAGGCGACTGATAGTATAAACCGCCGGCAAGACGCATTGCCACGCGGCTGTTGCGCTCGGGAATGAAACCGATGCTTATGCGCGGGCTTACGAGAAATTCTTTATTGAAGTCCCAATAAGAGAATCTGATGCCTCCATTGACGGAGAACAGTCCGATTCCAGTCTGCCACTTGAAATTGTCCATCGCATAGAATGAAATCTTGTTGGTTTCCAAGTCGTTGTATGAACGCAGGTTGTAGACCATGCGGACGCGGTCGGAGAGATGCGGCACGGTGTAGCCTGCGGAGTCGCGCAGCTGCCATTCATTCGACCGGTCGTAGACTTTTTGGCGGCGGTATTCCAGCCCGTAGCTCAGGTTGTTGTGGTTCAGTCCGGTGTGGCCTTTCAATGCAATGTTGAAAACGCTGGCTTTCAGTCGGTCGCGGGCGTGTTCAAGATATTTTCCGACGCCAACCTCACCACCGATAGAATTGTCGCCGTCGTTTGTCCCCGCGTCGTCGAGCCAATACTCTCCGGAGATGTCGTATGACACCAGCTCGTTTGTCAGGAATCCGGAAGCAAGCATTGTGAACGCAGTCGACTTTGACGGTTGGAAATTCAATTCAAGCGCACCGAAATAAGTCTCGAATTTGTCGTGCTCCTCGCCGTCGAAATATACGGTGAATTCCTTTACATTCTCAGATATTCCAAACGACGTAGACCGCGTTGTGGGCTTGAATTTATAATCGTTTGACGAGATGTTGCCAAGAAATGCCACGTTCCACTTGTCGTTGATTTTGAACCTGAGATTCGTCTGATAGTCGATATATGTAGGGTCGTACTCGCCTTTGGAGTCCATCGAGCTGAGCAGCGACGCGTTGCGCTTGAACCGGAAGCCGTGGAGCTGGGAGAATCGTCCCGTGTTGTGTCCTACCGAAGCCTCCGCGCCCATCAGACTTCCCGACAGAGTGCCCTCGAATGCCTCCGGT
>ERZ1023970.589-NODE-589-length-10612-cov-5.959742_pt1 | contig 10612 bp, 9 predicted proteins | sample MGYA00380430_ERZ1023970 | MGnify/ENA primary metagenome ERZ1023970 (study PRJEB33179, sample SAMN07449052) | human gut metagenome | biome: Human-gut; feature: Human associated habitat; material: Faeces | host: Homo sapiens | place: India:Kasaragod | collected... | reverse complement strand
GCCTTCAGGGTGTTGGCGCTCAGGGAAATCGGGTAGTCGAGGAAGTGGCGGTTCCAGTAGATGCGGGACACGCGGTGGCGCTTGAGCATCACCTTGTCTTCGATTTCCGGATCCGGGCCGCCCGGCTCCATATCATGCTCGCGGTGGAGCTTCTTGTCATCATAGCTGGGTGCGCCCTGCAGCGGCAGAACGTCCTTCCACCAGTCCATGATGCGGTCGTCCTTCGAGAAGAAGCGGTGGCCGCCGATATCCATACGATTGCCGTCATGCTTGACGGTGCGGGAGATGCCGCCGAATTCGCGGGTGGCTTCCAGCACGGTCACGTCGTACTGTTCGGAGCCACCGTCCTTGACGAGCTCCCAAGCGGCAGTCAGGCCGGCAGGGCCGCCACCGATGATGACCACGGATTGCTTTTGCGTCACTTTGAAGTCTCCTTACAAACAAAATCGAAGATATTCTACCCGAAGGTAGGGAAACGCACAGCGCACCTGTGCGCATACACACAAAATCACCGCCAAGTCCGACAGCAATCGCCCTGATAGAAGGAAAACCAGCCGTACGGCTTCCGCCGAAGACTGGTTTTCCGTAGGTCCGCTACATGCTGTCGGGAATGTCGATGTCGGTTTTCTGCACTTCCTCGACGTTCACGTCCTTGAACGTGACGATGCGCACGTTCTTGACGAAACGGCTGGAACGGTAGACGTCCCACACCCACGCGTCGGTCAGCCGCACGTCGAAGTAGACGTCCTGGCCGGCGGAACGCACGTTGAAATCGACCTTGTTGGCCAGATAGAAGCGGCGCTCGGTCTCCACAACGTAGGTGAACAGTTTGATGACGTCGCGGTATTCCTTGTATAGGGACAGCTCGGCGTCGGTTTCGTAGTTGTCGAGGTCCTCGGCGCTCATCGTCTGCCTTCCGTGTCGCGCTTGCGGCCACGTCCAAGCGTGCGCCACCAAGCATCCTTCGAGGTTTTGCGCTCATCCGAGCTGTACGGCCAGTTGTTGTCGGCATCGCCGGCCTTCTGGTCCGTCTTCGCCGTTCCGGATGCTTCGTTCGGCTGCGATTCCTGCGATGGCGCGGCAGACGTCTCGTCGGCGGAGGTCTGCGCCGTGTCTCCACTCTGGCCTGCCGCTGCGGCATCGTCCGCATCGCCCTTATGTACGGAGTTGAGTTGGATGGCGATCGAGTGTTCGCGGGCGCTCAACGCCTCCTTGACGCCCGGATTGTCTTCGATCACGTGCATGCCGAACGCGTCGAGCGAGCGGATCGGGTCGAATTCGTCGACGAGCGTGTCCATGACGATGAGGTCCTGGTAACGGTTCTCCGACGCGTTCCACAGGGCATCGCGCGAACGGCCGGACGGCACGAAGCCGAGCGACTGGTAGACGGATACGGAACGCGTGTTCTGTTCCGGCACGGCCACCCAAATGCGGTGCATGCCGAGGCCCGCCGGTTCCGGCGCGAAGCCGTACGTCATCACGCGGGGCATGATGTCTCGCGAGTAGCCGCGGCCGCGGTAGTCCTGGCCCACCACCACTTGGATGCGGGCGGAACGCGCCCAGCCGTCGATGTCGATGAGGAAGATCATGCCGATCACGTTGTCGGAAGAGGCCGCGTCAAGCTCGCCGTCGCCGTCATGGTCGGCTTCGGTGACGATGGACCATGCGATGGTACGACGAGATTCCGGATCCCCCACGCCGGATTCGTTCGATTTTTCGCCATTGGACCATGCCACGGAACGACGCACCCACGCGTTCACAGCGCCACGTTCGGCCACGCGGTCCTTGCCGGTGATGCCGGATGCGCCGACGTACGCCTCAATGACCTCCATGCGTGCGATGTCGTCGATGGTGGCGCGGCGCAAGTGCACCATCTCGCCCTTGATGGGCGGAATGACGATGCGTTCCGGCAGCTCCCTCGCCCGCTGGTCCGTCGTCTGTTCCTTCGCTGTGGTTTCAGCGTACTCTGACATGATTATCGTTCCCTATGTTTCTCGGCGCGGTCCCTCGCCACACCCATACCGACGGTATTGTACCCGACTGAACGCCAGCTGGGAGTTTTGTTAGGCAAAATCCCCGTGAAACCTCCCCCAGCCGACGCGTGAATCGTACGAAAAGGCACGTAAAAGCAGATAAAAAGCAACAAAATGCAGAAAGGCGTGCGTTTTTACGATTCCTCTCATCGCAAAAACGCACGCCTTTCGATGCCATCAATCAGGCAACGTTCGGCAATCGCCGGAACGTCACTTGATCTTGCCCATCACGATCTTGGTGACGGCCTTCGCGTCGGCCTGGCCGCGGGTGGCGCGCATGACGGCGCCGATGATCGCGCCCATCGGCTTCATGTTGCCGCTCTTGAGCTTCTCGACGATGTCCGGGCTGGCCGCGAGTGCCTCGTCGACGGCCTTTTCGAGCGCGCCGTCGTCGGAGACGACCTGGAAGCCGTGCTTCTTGACGACCTCGTCCGGAGTGCCTTCGCCGGCGAGCACGCCTGCGACGGTCTGCTTGGCGAGCTTGTCGTTGAGCTTGCCGTCGGCGATGAGCTTCTCGACCTCGGCGACGTCGGCCGGGGTGATCGGCAGCTCTTCAAGGCTCACGCCCTTGTTGTTGGCTTCGCGGGACAGCTCGCCCAGCCACCACTTCTTGGCGCCCGAGGCGGAAGCGCCGGCCTTGACGGTGTCCTCGAGCAGGTCCAGAGCGTCGGCGTTGAGCACGTCGCGCATCTCCAGATCGTTGAAGCCCCACTCGCCCTTCAGGCGGTTGCGGCGCTCACGAGGCATTTCCGGCATCTGGGCCTTCATCTCCTCGATGTGCTCCTTGGTGATGTGCAGCATCACCAGATCCGGATCCGGGAAGTAGCGGTAGTCGTCGGCGTCGGACTTCACGCGGCCGCCGGCGGTGGTCTGCGAGGCCTCGTCCCAGTGGCGGGTCTCCTGCAGGATCTCGCCGCCTTCGGAAAGGATGGCGGCCTGACGGCGGATCTCGTACTGGATAGTCTTCTCGATGCCACGGAACGAGTTCACGTTCTTGGTTTCGGAACGGGTGCCGAACGGATCGGACGGGCTGTTGCGCAGCGACACGTTCACGTCGGCGCGCATGTTGCCCTGCTCCATGCGGGCATGGGAGATGTTCAGCGCACGCACGATGTCGCGGATGGCGCGCATGTAGGCGCCTGCGATTTCGGGGGCGCGGTCTCCTGCGCCTTCGATCGGCTTGGTCACGATTTCGATCAGCGGCACGCCGGCGCGGTTGTAGTCGACCAGCGAGTGGTCGGCGCCTTCGATGCGGCCGTCGGCGCCACCGACGTGGGTGTTCTTGCCGGCGTCGTCCTCGATGTGGGCGCGCTCGATCGGCACACGGAAGATGGTGCCGTCCTCAAGCTCCACGTCGAGGTAGCCGTTGCCGTTGGTCGGCTTGTCATACTGCGAGATCTGGTAATCGCGCGGCATGTCCGGGTAGAAGTAGTTCTTACGGGCGAACTGGCTCCATTCGGCGATTTCGCAGTGCAGGGCGAGACCCAGCTTGATCGCGTAATCGACGGCGGTCTTGTTGACCACCGGCAGGGAGCCCGGCAGGCCGAGGCTCACCGGGGTGAGCTGGGTGTTCGGCTCGCCGCCGAAGTGGACTTCGGCCGGGCAGAACAGCTTCGTGGTGGTGGACAGCTCCACGTGGGTTTCCAGACCGATGACCGGGTCGAACTTCTTGACGGCATCGGCGTACTTCATCAACTTTTCAGCCATTTTGTTTTCTTTCCTCCGATGCTTCCTACTTGTCCAGTCCGTCGAGCCACGGGGTCTTCAGGGACTGCCAGATCGGGCCGTTCCAGCTTTCCTCGAGGGCCGCTTCGAGAGCGGCGGCGGGCTTGTACATGACCTCGTCGCGCTGCTGCGGGGCGAGGAACTGGAAGCCGACCGGCAGGCCGTCGTCGCTCAGGCCGGCCGGGATGCTCATGGCCGGCACGCCGGCGAGGTTGGCCGGAATGGTGGTGATGTCGATGGCGTACATGGCCATCGGGTCCTCGGTCTTCTCGCCGAACTTGAAGGCGGTGACCGGGCTGGTCGGGCCGACGAGCACGTCGACCTTTTCGAAGGCCTTCTTGAAGTCGTCGATGATCAGGGTGCGGACTTTCTGCGCGGAGCCGTACCAGGCATCGTAGTAGCCGGCGGACAGGGCGTAGGTGCCGAGGATGATACGACGCTTGACTTCGTCGCCGAAGCCGGCCTCACGGGTGTAGGCCATCATGTTGGCGGCGGTCTGCGGAACGCCTGCCGGCGGCATGACGCGCAGGCCGTAGCGCATGCCATCGTAACGGGCCAGGTTGGAGCTGACCTCGGACGGCATGATGATGTAGTAGGCGCCGAGGGAGTACGGCAGGTGCGGCAGGGACACTTCGATGACCTCCGCGCCCATTTCCTCAAGCTTCTTGACGCCTTCGTTGAAGCGGGCCATGACGCCCGGCTGGAAGCCTTCGCCGCCGAGCTCCTTGATCAGGCCGACCTTGAGGCCCTTCAGATCGCGCTTCATGCCTTCGCGGGCTGCGGCGACCATCGGACGCGGGCCTTCCGGAATGGAGGTGGAATCGCGCTTGTCGTGTCCGCCGATCACTTCCTGCAGCAGGGCCGAGTCGAGCACCGTACGGGAGCACGGGCCGATCTGGTCGAGCGAGGAGGCCATGGCGATCGCGCCAAAACGGGAGACGCCGCCGTAGGTCGGCTTGACGCCGACGGTACCGGTCAGCGAGCCCGGCTGGCGGATGGAGCCGCCGGTGTCGGTACCCAGGGCGAGCGGAGCTTCGAATGCGGCCACTGCGGCTGCGGAACCGCCGCCGGAACCGCCCGGCACGCGCTCGGTATCCCACGGATTGTGGGTGGTCTGGTAGGCGGAGTGCTCGGTGGAGGAGCCTTGCGCGAATTCATCGAGGTTGGTCTTGCCCAACAGCGGCATGCCCGCGGCCTTGAGCTTCTCGATGACGGTGGCGTCGTACGGCGGCACCCAGCCTTCGAGGATCTTGGATGCGGCGGTGGTTTCGATGCCCTTGGTGACGATCATGTCCTTGATGGCGATTGGCACGCCGGCGAGTTCCGGCATCTGCGCCTTGTCCTCATCGGACTTGGCGTCGAAGGCGTCGGCCTGCTCGAGGGCCTGGTCGGCGGAGACCTTCAGGAAGGCCTTGACGCTCGGTTCGGCGGATTCGATGACCGCAAGGTGGGCTTCGACCAGCTCACGGCTGGAAACTTCCTTGGCCTTGATCTTGGCCGCCATCTCGGCGGCGGAAAGCTTGACGAGGTCGGTGGTGCTCATATCACTCCTGTCCCAGAATGCGCGGTGCGACGAACATGCCGGCCTCGGAGACCGGGGCGCCTGCGGTGGCTTCGGCCTGGGTCAGCGGGGTCTCGGGGCCGTCCGGACGCAGGTAGGCTTCCAGCGGGACCGGGTTCGCGGTCGGTTCCACGTCGTCGGTGGCGACTTCCTGGACCTTGTTGATGGATTCGGCGATGACGTTCAGATCGCCCTGCAGACGGGTGATTTCCTCGTCCGTGAGTGCGATTCGGGCCAGATCGCCCAAATGCACGATTTCTTCTTTGGTGAAAGTAGGCATGACCCTAACAGTAACGCGTCTGTGTGACGAGCGTGTGCCCTATTTCGTGCCCCGTTCGCAACCCGGCCGCGACTGGCCGCCATCCGTTCGACGGCCGTTCCGTCGCCTGGTCGGCGAGCACGCATCCGCTATTGCGGCAAAGCGACGCTTAACGGCTTTTCTTGCCGCGTGCCGATGGCGCGATCAGGCTTGCGGCGCGGCGTGCTGGGCGATCCAGGCGTGCATGGAGACCGCGGCGGCGGCGCCGGCGTTGATGGAACGGACCGAGCCGAATTGGGAGATGTAGACCACGTCATCGGCCAGTTCGAGCGCTTTTTCGGACAGGCCCGGGCCTTCCGCGCCGAAAAGCATGAGGCAGTGTTCGGGGAAATGGTAGGTTTCCATGGGCACCGCGCCGGGAATGATGTCGAGCGCGATGACGCGGGCGGCTTGCAGTTCTGCTATTTTCGCGTCCAAGGCTTCCAGTTGGGCCATGGTTTCGCCTGTGTTCGGGGCAGTGCCGGAAGTGCCATCCGTCGCGGCTGCGGAGCCACGCATATGGAAGACGATGGCGGCGGCTTGCGATTGGGCGGCGGCGATTTCGCCGGCGATGCGCAGTTTCCAACATTCGACGAGTTCCGTTATGGATGGATGGTTTTCGACGTGCTGGTACAGCTCCGTCATGAGCGCGCCCTTGCGATTCCATTTGTGCGGGCCGACGATGTGCACGCGGCGCGCTTGGAACGCGTTGGCGGTGCGCACCATGGAGCCGATGTTGAAATCGTGGGTCCAGTTCTCCACGGCGACTTCGAAATCGTGGCGCCCGCGGGAGTCCAGGTCGGCTTTGATGGCCGCGACCGTCCAGTAGCGGTAGCGGTCGAGCACGTTGCGGCGGTCGCCTTCGTCGAGCAGGGTGGAGTCGAAGCGGATGTCGTAATTGGGGGATGACGCATCGTCCGGGCGTGGTTCGCCTGGATGGGTTTGCGACCACGGTCCTACGCCGACCTCGCGGAACGTCGGTTCGCCGGATGCCTGTGCGGCAACATCGATGGGATTGGGATCGTGCACGTTCTCCCCTTCATAGGAACAGCAATACAAATATGTCAAAGGCCCGCGCATCCGTATGCATCATCATGCTTGTCATCGCACATTCGACGACGTCAACGGCAGATATGTTTGCGGTCGGTCGGCGGGAAACTCGGTGTTCAGTGGAGTTCGGATTCCTTGAACACTTCGACGAACGGCAGTTCGGATTCCTCCGAAGTGACCGGGTTGATGACCTTGATGGTCGGGTCGACCATGTCGACACCGCCGATCAGCGAGGCAACGGCCAGCACTTTGGCGCCTTCGTTCTCCACCACGGAGAAGTCGAGGCTCAGCTCGTTGCCGTTGCGCAGGGTGACCAGCGATGAGGTCTGCACATACGATTTTTCAGACAGCCAGGAGTCGATCAGCACCACGCGTTTGCCGGCAATCGACGGACCCTTGATGGACGGATAGACGAAGTCCATGACGAAACCGTCCAAATCCTCACCACGGGAGGCGGCGGCCTGGATCATGGCGGAGACCAGCGGCACGGCCGCTGCGGTCAATGCGCCGACCGCGTCGAAATCGTCGACGGAATAGCCGGCTTCCTCCAACGTGTCGAGCAGGATATGGCCGACGATGGAGGCTCCGCGATGGTCGAACAGCACGGAGGAGAGTTCCGAGAACGGCTTGTCCTTCATTTCGGCCTGCAGCAGCGTCTTGAGCTGGTCGCGAGGTTCGAGCATGGCGAAATCGACGGTGGATTCCGTCGAAGCGGAAACAGACTGGCCCGCAGCGGAATCATGCGTCGGAACCGGTGTCGTCTTGCGGAAAGTGTTCTCTTCGGTCATGGTTCCAGCCTATCCTTTCGGCTCGTCATTCACCGCGCGGTATGGGTGATTTATGAGCGATTAGCATGGTCATTCGGCGTTGGTCTCGGGAGCGGACAACTCGCGGATATCCCCTTTTTCGGGCGCGATCATGTCGACGGTGCCGATGACCTTGCTCTGGTCGACGCGTTGCAGTTTGCGCGCGGTGACCAGCACGCGCGATTCGAGCGACGCGGCGAACGAGTTGTATGCGCCGACCGTTTTGGTGATGGCGGAACCCAGTTTGGTGGCCCGTTCCCCCAATACTGCAAACCGTTCGTACAGCTCTCGGGACAGGTCGAACAGCATTTTCGCGTCATCGGTCAGGCTTTGCTGCTGCCATGCGTATGCCACGGATTTGAGCACCGCCCATAGGGTGATCGGCGAGGTCAGCGCGACTTTCTGCGCGAATGCGTCGTCCATCAGTGTCGGGTCGGTTTCCAATGCGGCCTGCAGCAACGATTCGTTGGGGATGAACGCGATCACGAAATCCGGAGCATCGCTGAACGCGTTCCAGTAGGCTTTGTCTCCCAGGGTCTTCACATGGTCTCGTACCGCTTTGGCATGGGAATGCAGCAGCTCGTTCTTGCGGGCCAGTTCCTCCGGTGAGGCGGTGTCTGGAATCTCGCATGCGCGCTGGTAGTCGGCGTATGGCGCTTTCGCGTCGATCGGAATGGTTTTGCCGCCCGGCATGTGGATGATCATATCCGGCCGTTGCGTATGCCCATCGGCGTCGGTGACCACAACCTGGGTGTCGAAATCGACATGTTCCAACAGACCCGCCGATTCCACGATGTTGCGCAGCTGCGCCTCGCCCCACGCGCCACGCACCTTGTTGTTGCGCAATGCCGATGATAGGGCGCTCGTCTCGCGATCCAATCGCGCCTGCTGTTCGCCAAGACCTTTGAGCTGTTCGCCGAGCGCGCCCATCTCATGCTTGCGGCCCTCTTCGATTTGCGCGACCTTCGTCTGCAGGGCGTCGAGGTTCTTCTGCACCGGAGCCAGTGCGGAGAGCACCTTGCTTTGCTCCTGCAGTTTCCGTTCGCTTTCGGCTTGACGACGGTTCGCTTCTTCGGCGGCACGCTGCCGTTCACGTTCCACGCGCATTTCCTCGGCACGCTGGGCCTGTGCCAATTGCGATTTGAGATACGTCAGCTGTTGGCTGAATCCTTCCGCCTGCGTACGGTATTGCACAACAGCCGCGTTGAGATCGCTGATGTCCTGTTTGTCCGCCTCGATCTGCGCCTTCGCCTCGTTCAGGTCGGATTCCTTCGCGCCACGGGCCATATCCTGCCCTTTGGCACGGCCCGCGAAGAAGCCCGCAGCCGCTCCGAGCGCGGCCACAATCACCAGCAATATCACTACAAACACAGGATTATCGAACATACGTTCGATGTTATCACGTCGTCAGGAACACATCAATCCACGCATCCACATTCATTCGCAAGACCGACCGCATGCCACACAACCGTGCACTATGCTGAAATCAGCCGAACGCGAAATGCATCAGCCCAACACGAAGGGACATTATGGGATTCGATCTGTTTTTGGCGGCCGTGTCGATTGTGGCCGCATCCATCGCCACCTGGGCGTTGTTGCGGCTGTTTCCAAGCTCGGACGCACGCCAGGCGATTCCGCTGCGGACGGACGGCGGATTTGCCGACCCATCCCACACAACCGACGGTGGAGTGACGATAGACGGCAAAGTGACGGCAGACGGCGAATCGACATCTGACATCGACGGACAACCCACCGACCACCTCGGCAAGCGCCTCGTCATCGCGCTTATCCTGACCATTCCAACGTTCGTCATCACATTACTGGCGCTGGCCAAAATCGCCATGCCGGGCTGGCTGACGAATCCGTGGCTGCACGCCATCGTCATCACGCCGGTCATGTTCTATTGCGCGGCGCCGATTCACCACCGCGGCCTGCCCGCATTGCAGCGGCGACATCCGAACGGCGATTCGCTGGTTTCGCTTGGCATGGCGATTGTTTACGCGTACAGCCTGCTGCTGTGCGTGGTGTCGTGGATTTTCCCGGCCGGCTCGCGCGATCCGTATTTCGCGTTCGTCGGCGTGGTCGCGACGCTTTCGCTGGCTGGCACGCTTGTCCGGCAACACGCGATGACCGCGCAGCAGACGGCAGAAACAGAAAAGGCGCAATCGGCACAGTCAACAGAATCGGCGCGATCTCAAGCGAAATCCCCTGAGCCAACGCAAGAAAAAAGCGCGGAAGAATTGCTCTTCCGCGCTGTGGTAGGTCATGCGATCCGCGCACGTGTGCTGCAGATCACCACGTCGGTGACGATGGTGGTCGCGGTGTGGACGTGCGCGTTGTGGCTGGCGTTCGGCGTGCAACCGAAGCTGGCGATCGCCATACTGCTCGGTTCGACCGTGCTGTCGGTCGCAGGCCTGGTATTGCAGGCTTACGACCGACAGGTAACCAATCGATAATCGTCACTCAGCCGGGTTCGGGACGTCGGCGGAATCGTCCGTCTTCTCCTCGCCCATATCCTCCAGCTGGTCCGCGGCCCACGCGGACAGCTCCAGGTGGTCGCCGCCGGTCTGGTCCACCAGCACGGTGTCGCCGTCGTGCACTTCGCCGGCCAGCAGCATACGGGCAAGCTGGTCGCCGACTTCGGTCTGCACCAGGCGACGCAGCGGACGTGCGCCGTACGCCGGATCGTAACCGGTGTTGGCAAGCCATTCGCGCGCCGAATCGGTCACGTCGAGCGTGATGCGGCGGTCGGTCAGACGTGCGGACACCTGCGCGACCTGAATGTCCACGATGCCGCCGAGCTCCTCGCGGGTCAGCGGGTGGAACATGACCAGTTCGTCCAGACGGTTGATGAATTCCGGCTTGAACTGCATGTGCACGGCGTCCATCACGGCCTTTTTCTTGGCGTTCGCGTCCATGTCGGGATTGACGAGGAACTGCGAGCCCAGGTTGGATGTCATGATCAGAATCGTGTTCTTGAAGTCCACGGTCCTGCCCTGGCCGTCGGTCAGGCGCCCGTCGTCAAGCACCTGCAGCAGCACGTCGAAGCCTTCCGGATTGGCCTTCTCCCCCTCGTCGAACCGCCCCACCGAAGACGGACGGCGACGCACGGCTTCGGTCAGCTGGCCCCCCACTTCGG
>ERZ1023970.550-NODE-550-length-11021-cov-6.967262_pt1 | contig 11021 bp, 8 predicted proteins | sample MGYA00380430_ERZ1023970 | MGnify/ENA primary metagenome ERZ1023970 (study PRJEB33179, sample SAMN07449052) | human gut metagenome | biome: Human-gut; feature: Human associated habitat; material: Faeces | host: Homo sapiens | place: India:Kasaragod | collected... | reverse complement strand
GCGTGCTCAACGACGTGCTGAACGACGCGACGGCGGACTTGCAGCCTCCGGCGAAGAATGGACGGCGCCTGAATATCTATTACATCACGCAGCAGAGTGCCTGCCCGCCCACGTTCATCCTCTTCGTGAACGAGGAAGCGCTGATGCATTTTGCTTATCAGCGGTATCTGGAGAACTATTTCCGCAAGACGTTCGATTTTACCGGCACGCCGATTCGTTTCATCCTGCGGGAAAAGACGAAGGAGGAAAAGTAACCGATGGATATATTGGCATATCTGGCGATTGCGGTTATTGCGTATCTGCTGGGGTCGATTTCGACGGGGATGCTCGTTTCCAAGGCAATGGGCGGCCCCGACCTGCATAAAGTCGGCAGCGGCAACACGGGCGCGACGAACGCCCTGCGTACGATGGGCAAAAAGGGCGGCGCGATTGTCTTTGCGGGCGACGTGGTGAAAGCGCTGCTGGCGTGCCTCGTTGGCCGCTTGTGGATGGGGCAGAATGGCGCGCTGCTGGCGGGCTTGTTCGTCATCCTCGGACACAACTGGCCGGTGTTCTTCGGCTTCAAGGGCGGCAAGGGCGTCAGCAGCACATGCGGCGTGATGCTGATGACTTTCTGGTGGCAGGCGCTGATTTGCTACGTCATCACCATTGCGCTGATTGCCATCACGAAGTTCGTTTCCCTCGGCTCGCTGGCGCTGGTGGTGCTGTTCGGTATCCTCGTCACCGCGACGAACTGGGGAAACTGGCTGGTGATTGCGTGGGTCTGGGTGATTGCAGGGCTGTGCATCTATCGCCATCACGCGAACATCGGGCGGCTGATTCACGGCACGGAACGCAAGATTGGTCAAAAGGCATAATACTATTTTCAAATTCACCTGCACCATCTGCTCGTGACTTTTCCCTTCTGGCGTTCGGTCGTTCCACTTAGCGTAGCGCTGCTACGCTGCGTTTCACTCCCGTTAGCCAGAATGAAAAATTCACTTCGCATCTTGGCGCATTCTCATTTGGAAATAGTATAACATAATCAGGCAATGAAAATCCGCAGCATGGACAAGTTCGTTCATGCTGCGGATTCTTTATGTGCGGATAGCTTTTACAGCTGCCCTGAAATCGCCCGCCAGAAGCCTTCGCCGCTGTTCTCGGTGATTTTCAGCGGACAGGGGAGTTTCGCGCGCACCTCATCGACGCTCATGTTGTCCAGAAACAGGTCGCCCTCGGCGCGAATCATGCTGCGGACAATCAAAATTTCGTCCGCCTGCACGTCCTGGCACTGCGCCACCAAGTCCTGCCCGGTAATCAGCCCTGCCACCGTCACGCTCTCGCCGAAAAATTTGTTGACAATCGGGCGCACCTCGACGGTCGTGCCGCGCGGGGCGTGTTTGTTCGCCAATTCCCGCAGGAATGGCGCGACGCTCGTTCCGGTCGCAATGCAAATGCGGCGCGGCGGCGTTTCTTCCATCGGCAAATCCTCCGCCGCGTATTCGAGGTCAGTCTCGAACATCCGCAGCATCCCGACGCCGTTCTCAATCTGCGGGTAATCCTCGTATTCCTCGTCCGTCGGCAGCGGCAGACCGGACAGGCAGTAGAATTCATCCGCCGGGAAAACAAGGCGCGTGCCGATTTCCCGCAGGAAGCGCTCCTGATACGGCTTCACGCTTTCAATCAGGTCGGCTGCCATTTGCTTGTTGTAGGGCTTGATGTACGGCAGCCCGTCGCGGAACTTCGTCAGCCCAATTGGCACAAGGGCGATGGACTGCACCGCCGGCCGCAGCGTTTCGAGATCCTCCAGCGATTTTTTGAGGATTTCGCCGTCATTCCAGCCGGGACAGAGTACCATCTGCGCGTGGAAGCGGATGCCGTTTGCCTTGAGAAGCCGCAGATTGTCCATGATTTTCGCGGCATTTGGGTTGCGCAGGAGCTTGACGCGCATGTCCGGGTCGGTGCACTGCACGGAGACGAACAGCGGCGACACTTTACGGCGGATGATGCGGTCAAGCTCGTGGTCGTCGATGTTGGTCATGGTGATGTAGTTGCCCATCATCAGGGACAAGCGCCAGTCGTCGTCTTTGACGTACAGCGTTTTGCGCATTCCCGGCGGCATTTGGTCGATGAAGCAGAAGATGCAGTGATTCCGGCACGGGCGCGGCTTGGAGACAATCGTCTGGTCAAGCGTCAGCCCCAGCGGCTCCCAGTCCTCTTTGCGAACGTGCACCGTGCGCGTCTGTCCGCCTGCGTCCTCCACCATCATGTCGAAGCGTTCCTGCGCAGTGAGCGCCTGATAGTCAATCTGGTCGATAATGGGTTCGCCCGCAATAGAAACAAGCTTATCGCCCGCTACCAAACCGAGATGCTGGGCAATCGAACCGGGCTGTACATGGGTAATTGCGGTGGACACGAGGACACCTCCGTGGATTTGTCAATTCAATCAATGGAATGCCGTTTCATTATGCGCCAATTGCCCCCAAAAGTCAAGGCGAATGCCGGGATTGCGCGGCTGCCGGGGCAAAAATGCGCCTTTGCAGGGAAATTTCGCCCGGTTATCGCCTGATGCGCCGGGCAGAATGAAGCGCGAGGAGGCGGAAACATGGCGACATATCGCATTCGACCCTGTGCGCGCCTGTCGGGCGAAATCACCGTGCATTCGGCAAAAAACGCGGTGCTGCCCCTGATGTGCGGCGCGCTGCTGACGCGGGAAACCGTGATCATCGAGCAGATTCCGGCGCTGACGGATGTGAAAACCCTCGCGGATATTCTGCGCGACTGCGGCGTTTTGATGCACGCGGATCAGGCGGAAAAATTGCTGACGATGACGGCGGATTCCCCGCGTTCGCCGCGCCGGGAGGATTTGCTCAGCCGAATGCGCGCGTCGGTGCTGGTAATGGGGCCGCTGTTGGCGCGGACGGGCTATGCGCGGGTTGCGCTGCCCGGTGGCTGCGCAATTGGTCAGCGTCCGATTGATTTGCACCTGAAGGGCATGGAAGCCCTCGGCGCGCACGTCGAGCAGACGCCGGGGTGCGTCACCTTGCGCGGAAAACTGCGCGGCGGCAATGTCTACCTTGATTTTCCCAGCGTCGGCGCGACGGAAAATATCCTGATGGCGGCGGCACTGGCGCGGGGGACAACGCGCATCGAAAACGCGGCGAAAGAGCCGGAAATCGCGGATTTGTGCGATTTCTTGACGCAGATGGGCGCGCATATCTCCGGCGGCGGCACGTCCACCATACTCATCGAGGGGCGCGAGACGCTCCACGGCTGCCGCTACCGCCCGATTCCCGATCGCATTGAGGCGGGGACGCTGCTGTGCGCCGCCGCGATGACCGAAGGGAGCGTCCTCCTACGCGGCGTGCGCCCGGAACACATGCGCGCGGTGCTGTATAAGCTGGGCGAAAGCGGCGTGACGCTGCGGGAAAGCGCGGCGGGTTTGCGCCTGTCTGGCCGCGCGACCCAGCCGCTGCAGGTGCGCACGCTGGCGTACCCCGGCTTTCCGACGGACATGCAGGCGCCGATGATGGCACTGGCGCTCAGTCTGCGCGGCACGTCCGTGTTCCTTGAAACCATCTTTGAGAACCGCTTCATGCACGCGCGGGAGATGGTACGCATGGGCGCGAGCATCCGCATTGAGGATAGAATCGCGCTCGTCAGCGGCGGTCATCCGCTGGGTGGAACGAGCGTGACCAGCACTGACTTGCGCGGCGGCGCGGCGCTGATGCTGTGTGGATTGCTGGCGGAGGGAGAGACGCCGCTGCACGATCCGAATGGGCAGATTGCGAGGGGCTATGAGGATTTGCCGGGGATGCTGCGAACATTAGGAGCATCGGTGGAGGAAGAATAAAAAAGCCGCACGCGGAAGCATTATGGGAGTGAAACCGACTCCAAGGGAATAGCCAGCAATGGCGCAGGCAGCAGTAACTTTGCGCGTCCGCAGACGCGCCCCCAAGCAAGTCTTGCCAACTGCTATGCTTTGTCGCGCCAAATGGGCGCGACCACACTGCCTGCCTGCCGCCAGCGCACACAATCCTCCGAAAAACTTGCACAAATCCCCCAAATATGATAGAATACCCCCTGACAAGGGGGACTGAACAGTGGCAAGCGCCTATTCTTTTAGCGACGTAACCATCTTTTACAGCGAAAAAGAGCTGATGAACAACGTTTCCTGACCATCTCCGAGGGCGACCGCATCGGCGTCGTCGGGCGCAACGGCGCGGGAAAATCCACCTTTCTGCGCCTGCTCAGCGGGAAGGAAGAACCCGACCACGGCGAAATCAGCGTCAAGCGCGGCATGTCCGTGGCGTATCTGCCGCAAACGCCGGTGCTCCGCGAGGACGATACCATCACCCAGGCGGCGCTGGATTATCTGCCCGCACGGCAGGGGGAAGACCCGTCCTCCGCCGCCTATGAGGCGCAGACCATCCTCACGCAGCTGGGCTTTGCTGATTTGAATCAGCCCGTGCGGGAACTTTCCGGCGGGCAGAAGATGCGTGTGGCGCTCGCGGGCGCACTCTGCCGCAAGAGCGACGTGCTGCTCCTCGACGAGCCAACCAACCACATTGACCTTGACATGGCGCAGTGGCTGGAAGACCGGCTGCTCAAATACCGCGGGACGCTGATTGTCGTCACCCATGACCGTTACCTGCTTGAACGCGCGTTCAGCCGCATCTTTGAGGTCGGCGACGGCAAGGTGGAGGTTTACAACACGACGTACTCCGGCTATCTGGAGGAACGCGCTCAGCGCGAGGAAATGGAAGCTGCCACCCTGCGCAAGAATAAATCCCTCTACCGCAAGGAACTGGCGTGGATTCGCCGCGGCGCGCCCGCCCGCTCCACAAAGGCGAAGGGGCGCATCCAGCGCTTTGATGCGGTGGCGGAGGCCATCAAGGAAGCGCCGCCGGAAGCCGAACTTACCATGAAATCCGTCGCCAGCCGACTGGGCAAGAAAATTCTCTCGTGGGAGAACTTGTCCATCGGCTACGGCGAAAACACACTCGTGCGCGACTTCTCCTATACGCTCCTGCGTGATGATCGGCTGGGCATTATTGGCGGCAACGGCGCAGGCAAGACGACGCTCCTGCGCACGCTCTGCGGCGAGCTTCCGCCCCTCTCCGGTGTGATTGAGAAAGGGGATACTGTCCGCATCGGGTATTTCGCGCAGCACTGTCCCGCGCTTGATCCCGAAACGCGCATCATTGACGCCGTGAAGGATGTTGCCGTCCACGTCTACACGCCCGACGGGGATTTGTCCGCGTCGCAGATGGCGGAAACGTTCCTGTTCCCATCGCAGATGCAGTATCAGAAGGTGTCCAGCCTGTCCGGCGGCGAACAGCGGCGGCTGTACCTCCTGCGTATCCTGATGGCTGCCCCGAACGTGCTGATTCTCGACGAGCCGACGAACGACCTTGACCTCGCGACGCTGAATATCTTGGAGGACTACCTTGATTTCTTCCAAGGCGCGATTATCGCCGTCAGCCACGACCGCTATTTCCTCGACCGCATTACGACGCACTTGTTTGCCGTGGAGGATGCGCACATGGTGCCCTACATCGGCGGCTACCAGAGCTACCTCGACGCGCAGGAAGCGAAAGCGGAAGCTATGGCGGATATGAAGCAGCCCGCCGCGGCAAAGCCGAAAGACACCCGTGTGCGCGTGCAAACGCAGCTGAAATTTTCCTACAAGGAACAGCGTGATTTCGACACGATTGAAAACCGCGTGGCGGCGCTGGAGGAGAAATTAGCACAGCTGGAGCAGGAAATCGCCGCGAACGCCAGCGATTACACAAAAGTGACGGAGCTGATGGATACGCAGACGAAAACCCAGCAGGAACTCGACGAAGCCACGGAGCGCTGGCTGTTTTTGCAGGAAAAGTGGGAGCAGATTCAGGCACAGAAAGGGTAAGACAATCAAAATAAGCACCTTGATGCATTCAGCTGCAATCAAGGTGCTTTCTTTACCTTACAAACTGCTCTTCGCTGCCGCGGTGGATGATGAGGTGCCACTCCTTCGTCGCGTTTGTTTCCCAGCGGAAACCAGCGCCAATTTGCGTCACGCGGTAGAATGTGCCGTCGGCAAGCGTGCATTCAGTCGTGAAATCCGGCTGAAACCAGTGCAGGACGACCCGGTCGGCATCGTCGGCGTCGGTTGTGCGGTCGTTCACGCCGACGGGGAACAGCGCATTTTCGCGAATCAGCACGGGCAGGGCATTGTAGCCGCGAATCTGGCGGCAGCGCCCTGTCCAGCACAGACCGGACAACTCCGCCCACAGCCCGTCGGGGAGCGAGGCATCAATCGTGCCTTCGTCAGATAGATGCAGCACGAGCAGGTCATCCCCGATGCGAACGCCGCCGTCCAGCGGGAGAATCGCGCGGCCGGGGCGAAGGTATGGCAGAAACGATAATTGCAGGCAGGTGTATTTGCGGATGACGTTGCCCGGCTGCGCGTCGCCGGAAAGATGACGCAGAAGCAAATCCGCCGGAAGCGGCTGACCGGGCTGCATCAGCGCATACGCCGCGCGGAAAAGGAATGCGGCACGGGTGTCCGGACAGTCCGCAAACAGCGGCGCGGTGGCGTCCGTGAAGCCAAAAAAAGGAATTTCCTGTGCGGACAGCAGGGACGAAATCGACTGCCGCAGGGCAGAATCCTGCGACGGGTCAGAGACGATCAAACCGAATTGCTTCATTTCATATCCTCCAAAATGCGGCGGAGTGCGCGGACTTCCCGGCGGCGCATGCGTTTTCCGCGGTGCAGGATGTACCAGCGCAGACGGAAGCGGTTGCAGCGGGTGAATACGGGGGTGACGCGGCGGCGGTGGAAGCGGTCGGACAGGCGGACAATTGTGCCCTCGCGGATGAACAGCACGCACCCCTTGACCGGGCAGGGGACACCCGCCTCCGCCAAAGCGCGGGCAAGCGTCTGCGCGTGGGTCGTCACCTGCATGGCAGGGTTGTAGAACGTCAGCTCTGTGCCGTTTTTGCGGGTGAGCAGCAAATCATGGTCGGACAAATCGCCCGTGACCGTCCCAGCGTGATTTTTCACCTCGATGACCGTTGCCCCGCGGCGGCACAGCGCCACCAAATCGCATTCGCTGCGATTCCCCGCGTGGACGATGCGGTTCGGATACAGGTGCACGCGCCCCGGCAGTCGGCTGAGCAGCGCGCGGGCGTCCTCTTCTCCGCGGATGCCGGAGGAAACGAGCGTCGCCGCGTACTTCGCGCCGCGCGCCCGCCGTTTGAGGTGCAGGGAAATCAGCACGGGCAGGGAAATCATCAGCAGCATCAGCACCAGCAGAATCCAGCCCTGCGTCTGCGCGTCGAAGCGCACCCCCAGCGTCTCCTTCAGCGGCGGAAACCACCATGGCGCACTGGCAGCGCAAATCCCCCAGCAGACAGGCGGCACAATCACTGCACGGAATGCCAAGTACTTCTGTCGGCGGCGGAGGGCTTGCAGTTTTTGCGTCTGCCCTTCGCTGCCGGAATGGAAAGTTGCCATAAACAGCTCCTGTTCGTATGTGTTCGGGTTCGATTCATAGAATACGACGCGAAAGGGGCAAAATCCTGCCGAATGCAATTGACATTTTGGCGGCGGACTGGTATAATTGCGTTGTCATTGGGCGATGAAGGACAGGGCGAACAGGACAGCGGCTGTCAGAGAGGGAGTCATCGGCTGAAAGCTCCCGCCGAAAACCGTTCGCCGGACAATCCGGAGCTTCCCGGCGAGAGCCGGGCGCGTTCCTCGCGTGACAGGGGAGAATGAGGCGCGGGTTTTTCCTGCGCGAAAATGGGTGGCACCGCGAATCTTTTCGCCCCATGCAGCATTTGACGGCTGGTATGGGGCTTTTTGTGTCCTGTATCACCCAAACAGAAGGAGGAATACCATCAATGCTGACGCAAGCACCCCGCGGCACAAAGGATGTGCTGCCGGCTGATTCCTACCGTTGGCAGTACGTTGAGAGCAAGATGCGCCAAGCGGCGGCGGAAGCGGGTTTCCGCGAAGTCCGCACGCCCGTGTTTGAGCATACTGAGCTGTTTCTGCGCGGCGTGGGCGATACCACGGACATTGTGCAGAAGGAAATGTACACCTTCAAGGACAAGGGCGACCGCTCCATTACGCTCAAACCCGAAGGCACGGCGGGCGCGGCGCGCTGCCTGCTGGAGAATAATCTCTATGCCGACACGCTGCCCTGCAAAATGTACTACCTGAACGCCCCGATTTTCCGCTATGAGGCGCCTCAAAGCGGCCGCCTGCGCGAGCATCACCAGTTCGGCCTGGAATGCTTCGGCGCACGGGATGCTTCGGCGGACGCGGAGCTGATTTTGCTGGCGTACCGTCTGCTGAGCGGACTGGGCGTGAAGAACCTGTCCGTCAACATTAACTCCATTGGCTGCCCGAACTGCCGCCCGAAGTACCATGCAACGCTCAAATCGTTCCTGTCCGGGCGCATTGGCGAAATGTGCAGCACCTGCCAGACGCGCTTTGACCGCAACCCCCTGCGCGTGCTGGACTGCAAGGAAAAGCACTGTCAGGAACTTGTGGCGGATGCGCCGTCCATGCTGGATTTGCTCTGCGACGACTGCAAGGCGCACTTCGCCCAGCTGCAGTCCTACCTTGATGCGGCGCACATCCCGTACCAGATTGACCCGCGCATCGTCCGCGGTCTGGATTACTACACCAAGACCGTCTTTGAGCTGATTACCAAGACTGAAAATGGCAACCTGACCGTCTGCGGCGGCGGGCGCTATGACAATCTGGTGGAGGAGCTCGGCGGTCCGTCGCTGCACGCGGTGGGCTTCGGTATGGGCATCGAGCGCGTGCTGATGCTGCTGGACAGCGAAGGCGTGGTCATCCCGAAGCCGACGCTCTACGATGTGTTCGTCACCTACATGGGCGCGCATCAGGTGGAGGCGTTCTCGCTGGTGCAGAAACTGCGCGACGCGGGCTTCAAGGCGGATATGGATCACACGGGCCGCAGCCTGAAGGCGCAGTTCAAGTACGCCAATAAGATGGGCGCAACGCTGACGGCGACGCTGGGCGACGAGGAAATCGCCAGCGGCGTGGTGAAGGTCAAGAACATGGCGACGAAGGAAGAGCAGACCATCGCGCTGGATAATATCGCCGACGGCATCCGCAACATGCTGGGTTAACCCACGAAGCGCAGCTTCGCCGTTCCCCCAATCAACACGCGGAAGAAGTAAGAAGAAGTCACCAACTCAATCGCGAAAACGGGAGTCCAGAGGGTCGAAGACCCTTTGGCGGGGTCGAGGGGCAGCGCCCCTCGCGTCTCCCTTTCGCTACTAAGAAAGGAGCTGCAAATATGCAGAACCGTACTCATACATGCGACGAACTGCGGCTGTCGGACGCGGGTAAGCGCGTGCAGCTGTCCGGCTGGATGGATAGCGTGCGCATCGTCAGCGCGAACCTCGCGTTCGTCATCCTGCGCGATTTCTACGGCACGACACAGGTCGTTATTGACGACGAGGAGCAGATGAAAATCATCCGCAGCCTCAACAAGGAGAGCGTCATCTCCGTGACCGGCATCGTGCGTGAGCGCGACAACAAGAATCCGAAAATTCCCACGGGCGACATTGAAGTCGAGCCGGAGAAAATCGACGTGCTGGGGCGCTGCCGCTACAATGAGCTGCCGTTCCAGATCAACCGCTCCCGCGAGGCGGACGAGAGCATCCGCCTGAAGTACCGCTATCTCGACCTGCGCAACCCCGATGTGAAGAAGAACATCGTCATGCGCTGCAACGTCGTCACCGCCCTGCGCCAGGCGATGAACGAGCACGGCTTCCTCGAAATCACCACGCCTATCCTGACGGCTTCGTCCCCTGAGGGCGCGCGCGATTACCTCGTTCCGGCGCGTAAGCATCCGGGCATGTTCTACGCCCTGCCGCAGGCGCCCCAGCAGTTCAAGCAGCTGCTGATGACCTCCGGCTTCGACCGCTACTTCCAGATTGCCCCCTGCTTCCGCGACGAAGATGCGCGCGGCGACCGCAGCCCGGGCGAGTTCTATCAGCTGGATATGGAAATGGCGTTCGCGACGCAGGAGGACGTGTTCAGCGTCCTTGAAGACGTGCTGCCGCCCATTTTTGCCAAGTACGGCACATACAACACCGCGTCCAGCGCGCCCTTCAAGCGCATCGCCTACAACGACGCGATGGAGCGCTACGGCTCGGACAAGCCCGACCTGCGCATTGATCTGGAAGTGCAGGACGTGACCGAGCTTATCGGCGGCTGCGGCTTCCAGCCCTTCGAGGGCAACACCGTCAAGGCGGTTGTCGTCAGCGACATGACCGCGACCCGCAAGCAGATTGACAAGCTCTGCGCGGATGTCGAGGTGGTGACGGCGAATAAGGTCTACTGGTTCAAGCTGGATGAGAAGGGCGAAATCGCCGGCGGTATTGCGAAGTTCGTCAAGGAGCAGAAGGACGAACTGGTCGAAAAGCTGGGTCTGAAGCCGAACACGTTCGTTGGCCTGACCTGCGGTAAGAAGCTGGCGGCGCAAAAGACCGCGGGCGTGCTGCGCCGTCTGGTCGCTGACCTCTGCCCGACGCATATCGACCGCGAAAAGTACGAATTCTGCTGGATTGTCGATTTCCCGATGTACGAAATCGGCGAGGAATCCGGCGAACTCGAATTCTGCCATAACCCCTTCTCCATGCCTAACGGCGGTCTGGAGATTCTGCAAAAGGCGGCGGCGGGCGAGGTTGACCCGCTGACCATCACGGCGTACCAGTACGACTTGGTCTGCAACGGCGTGGAGCTGTCCTCCGGCGCTGTCCGCAACCATGACCCGGAAATCATGATTGAAGCGTTCAAGCTCGTCCGGCTGGGCGAAGAGGACGTTAAGGCGAAGTTCCCGGCGATGTACAACGCCTTCTGCTACGGCGCGCCGCCGCACGCGGGCATTGCTCCCGGTGTTGACCGCATGGTGATGCTGATGACCGACAGGGCGACGATTCGCGAAGTCGTCCCGGTCCCGCTGAGCAAGACCGCGCCGGACGTGATGCTGGGCGCCCCCGGCTAGGTG
>ERZ1023970.537-NODE-537-length-11250-cov-6.866280_pt1 | contig 11250 bp, 8 predicted proteins | sample MGYA00380430_ERZ1023970 | MGnify/ENA primary metagenome ERZ1023970 (study PRJEB33179, sample SAMN07449052) | human gut metagenome | biome: Human-gut; feature: Human associated habitat; material: Faeces | host: Homo sapiens | place: India:Kasaragod | collected... | reverse complement strand
ACCTTGTTCCATGTAGCGGATAACTGCTCTGAAATCTGTGGGCAATGCATTACGTGATCCGCGGATATCAAGTTCTTTTTGGACAAAATATTTAGTTTGAAAAGAAACTTCTGATTTTGCATACCCTATACATACCACTCTCCCGGTAAATCCGACTTCATTGACGGCCATAACATAGGTTGCAGGACTGCCGACAGCTTCAATGACTACATCAGGACCGAGTCCTTCCGTAATCTTTGTCAGGCATTCATGTACATTTTCTGTCATGGAATTGATGGTATGGTGAGCACCTATCCGTTTGGCAAGTTCCAATTTCTCGTCGTCCAGGTCTACAGCGATAACGGTAGCTCCGCGAAGAGCTGAACGTACAATAGCTCCCATACCGATCATTCCGCAACCAATGACCATCACTATATCAATATCTGTAACTTGTGCCCTGGAAACCGCATGAAAGCCTACGCTCATCGGTTCGATCAGTGCACAGTCACGAGGAGGAATTCGATGGGCCGGGATTATTTTACTCCAAGGCAATGCGATATATTCACACATGGCTCCGTTGCGCTGAACCCCTAAAGTTTCATTATGTTCACAGGCATTTACTCTGCCGTTACGACAGGAAGCACATTTACCGCAATTGGTATAGGGATTAACTGTAACGCTCATGCCGGGTTTTAAAGAATCCGGCACATCCTTGCCCACAGCTTCTATGACAGCTCCTACTTCATGTCCAGGAATAACGGGCAACTTTACCATTGGGTTACGGCCTAAGAATGTATTCAAGTCCGAGCCGCAAAAACCGACGTATTTAATTTTCACAAGAACTTCTCCCGGTTCCAAGACCGGTTTCTCGATGTCTACTACCTTCATTTCGGAAGGAGCGGTAATTTGAATTGCTTTCATTTTTTATTTATTTTTAATCAGTTTAATCAATCACTTTGTATCCTTTCCAGCCATAATAGGCGCAAAACAGGAAACAAATCATAGGGATAGTATAGGCTATATGATAGATATGTTCGTTCAGATGCATCATATAAGCTGTGAGTTGGGGTAAGCAAGCATTTCCAACGATGGCCATAACTAGAAATGCCGAGCCACTTTTGGTGTTGTTGCCTAAATCAGTCAAAGCGAGCGAGAACTGAGTGGGATACATGATAGACATGAAAAAAGAGATGCCCAGCATGGCATAAAGACCTGTCCAACCGCCAAAACAAACCACAACAATACATAGCAAGACATTAATCAGCGCATATACCAATAGCATGTCTTGTGGACGGAATTTTACCATGAGTAGTGTGCCTGTCCATCTTCCTGCCAAAAAAGCCAGCATATAAAGACCGAAAAAGGTGGTGGCTGTATTTTCAGGTAGTTCTGCATAGGTACAACAGTAGACTAGAAATAAACTGTTAATGGCTGTCTGACCACCATTGTAGAAGAATTGTGCAATAACTCCCCAACGAAGATGAGAACGTTTTAAGACTCCGAAATCAATTAATTTTTCTCCTTTATATTCTACTCCTTCCATCGTATTTCCTTCTTTGATTTTAGGTAATTTGGAGAAGATAAAGATGATGGCAATAACAATGAGTAGCATAGCTAGCAGCAGATAAGGAAGTTTCATGGCGTCTGTTTCTGTTTGAATGTAACCTTCCCAGCCACCGGGAAAAGAAGTGGGCAGGGTGTCGCGGGTATAGTGGTTGCCACTCAGAATCAGTTTGCTGAGAAACATGGCAGCTATAAAAGCTCCCAGCCCATTGAATGATTGTGCCAGATTCAATCGACGGGGCGCACTTTTCGGATCTCCCAAAGCGGTTACATAAGGATTGGCTGCCGTTTCTAAAAAACACATTCCGGTGGCAATGATAAAGAATATGCATAGATATGCCCAATATTCTTTCAGCATGGCAGCGGGGAAGAACAGTAACCCACCACATGCCGCCAGTAATAACCCGAAAATAATTCCCGATTTGTAGCTGTATTTTTTCATGAACATAGCGATGGGAATGGGACAGATGAAATAGGCAAGCCAGTAGGCTGTTTCTGTGAATGATGCTTCGAAAGCGTTTAACTCACAGGTTTTCATCAGCTGTCTTATCATAGTAGGTAGCAGATTGCTGCTGATAGCCCATAGGAAAAACAGGCAGAATATGAGCATCAATGGTACATAATAGTTCTTATTTTTCATGGTATGGATTTATAAGTGTCAGTTGATTATTCTGACATGTTTTTTATGTAAGGAAGAGATATGAGATTTTTGAAACCATAAAATCTTTCGGCGTTTTTACCTAAAAAAAGTGCTTTCTCTTCTTGTGTCATTTCAGTCGTTTTAAGGATGAAATCGTAAGACATCTTGTAAGTAATGGCCGTAATGGTCCGAGGGTAATCCGATCCCCACATCAGTTTGTCCATACCTACCAGATCTGCTGCTTCTTTAATGGCTTTGACCGCTCTGTGAAACGGATAGAATTCACTGTTGAACAACCAGGTGATCCCCCCGGATTCTATCATGACATTTTTATGGCGGGCCAACTTTATTTGTTCTTGCCAATGAGGTGTGGTGACCATACCGAAATGTCCGATAGCGATTCGAAGCTGCGGATATTCCTGAATGATTTCTTTCATTTCCTGTACTTGTGTATCCCCATCGGCTAAATCAATGGAAAGGATAATGTCTTTTTCTTGCATGTAATGGAACATTTCCATCATTTCGTCACTGTTCAGCATGACTCTTCCTTCTTTTAGAAAAAGGCGGTGTGCCGGGATTTTTATTGCTTTGAAACCGGAACTTATTAATTCCTTGGCCTGTTGCAGATAACCGGGTTTACGAAATTCGCACATACCGCATACAAAGAAACGGTCTGGGTATTTATGGGACACTTTTGCGAGGTATTCATTTTGGATGCCATCAATAAATTCCTGAGTGACTACGGCAGCCGATACTTGTGCATAGTCCATGTTCGAGAGAAAAACCTCGGCACTATTCCGCCCGTCAATCATAAAGGGCGGAACCATCTGACGTTCTTCCCCCATAAATAACGAACGTCCGTTGGTTAAAGTACGGATAGGCAATCCGTTGACTTCCGTATCTTGCCGTAGCCAAAGATGGGAGTGTGCATCTATTATGTTAAAATCCATCATTATTTTCCTTTGTATTATGAATTAGCCCAACTGACACGCATTTGTTCTCCGATAATTTCTTGCACTTCCTTTACAAGGTTCCAATCAATGGGTTCTTCGGCATATGTTATATTTTTCAATACATTATCCGGATTGGCCGAACTGAACAAAGTGGTGGCGATACGTGGATTGCTGACAGAATATTGAATAGCCAGTTTCTCTATAGGATAATTTTTGGACAGGCAGTGTTGAACAGCTTTCCGACAGGCTTCTACCAGTGATTGGGGGGCCGGATGCCATGCAGGAACCCCACGTTGGGAGAGTAAGCCCATTGAAAGGGGGGAGGCATTGATAATGCCGATATTCTTTGATTCAAAATAATCCAGATAATCAGTCAGTTTCTCGTCATTCAGACAATAATGGCAGAAGTTAAGTACGCTTTCTACTGTTCCCGGTTCCGAGTGATCAATGATCCATTTTAAGTTTTCTAATTGCAAGTCTGTGATACCTACATGTCCCACAATACCTTTCTTTTTAAGTTCTACCAGTGCAGGTAATGTTTCGTTGACTACCTGATTCATGTCTGAAAACTCTACATCGTGTACATTAATCAGATCGATATATTCAATGTGGAGTCTGTCCAAGCTTTCATACACACTTTCCGTTGCACGTTTTCCGGAATAATCCCATGTGTTGACTCCATCTTTTCCATAGCGTCCCACTTTGGTAGAGAGATAATATTTGTCACGTGGTATTTCTTTCAATGCTTTGCCTAATACGGTTTCGGCCTTGTAGTGCCCGTAGTAGGGAGATACATCAATAAAATTCATTCCATTCTCTACTGCTGTGTAAACAGCTTTGATACCCTCTGCTTCGCGGATATCATGAAAAACTCCTCCTAATGAAGATGCGCCGAAACTAAGATTGGAAACCCGCATACCGGTTTTCCCGATTTCATTGTAATTCATAGCTCTATTTATTTTTAGATTTATTTCCGGCATCAAAAATAGAGGAATAACCTTTAGGTATATGGTGTAAGAGGTTGAAAAAAGTACGTAAACCTTTGCGTAAAAATAATAAGACGGTTACTTTTTATATAGTTCCCTATATTGCTGTGGAGTAACGTCTGTGATTTTTTTGAATAGGCGGTTGAAATAAGAATGGTCTTCATAAGCAAGGAGATAGGCTATGTTTTTTACGGGAATATCCTCTGTAATCAGAATTAATTGGGCTTTCTCTATTTTTTTCTGATTAATATATTGTAGCGGTGTGGTACCGACTTCTTTTTTGAAAAGACGGATAAAATGATCTTTTGAGAGGCATGAGATTGCTGCCAATGAGTCTATATCTACTGTTTTATAGATATTTTTTCGGATGTGGGACAAAACTTTTTGGATACGGTTATCGTTGACTTCCACTTTAGGTTTGGCGTCTTTTAAAAAGCGGGCAATAAGTTGATATACTATACCTCTGGATTCGACTTTGTCACAGAAGGTACGCTGTTTATTTTTAATGATGTTTCTGATTAATGTGGGGTTGTTGTCATAGCTTGTCGGGTCGGATTGAGGAAGCTGCATGGTAGGATTTATTTCACATAACCTTTTAATAAGTGGTAATTCCAGGTTGCCCGCAGGTATTTCTATCGGGAAATTCCAATCTTCTAGAATGCCGGATTCCGATTGATGGTCTTCATATATATGGAGATAATAATGAGTGAAATGAGAATTGCACTGATAACTATGGGTAGTGAATGATGGCACCAGATATAGATGATGTGGTTTTAGTTCCTGCATTCCATCGGGAAATATTATTTGGGCGGTTCCTTCCATTATATAATAGAGTCGGGTAAAAGGGCTGCTTACGTTTTTCCAGTTCCAGTCTGCATTGTGAATGGCTAGTCCTACATTTAATATAAGTAAATGTAATTGGTCGATTGATTGTGTCATATTCCTTAAGGTATTAGAATGAAAGATTCAGTTTTGTACAAAGTAAGCAAAAGTATATATATAATCCAATGGGAAATCGATATTTTCATATCAAATCACCTGTTTTGGTATTTGTTTTTGAATTATTTCAGGTAAAAGTCGATATTATCCTACATAATGGCGCATTTGGATAATATAAATTGGTTTCAACTCTGTATATTTGCACTATTGATAATTGAAAAACATATAAAGCAATTATACTATGAAAGCAAAACATTTTCTTTTGGCTTCGGCTTTGTTGCTTTGGACGGGAGTTTTGGAGGCTCAGACTTACCAGGTACCTGTTTCAGAGAAAAATGAAAAAATGCAGGAGGGAGAGTTCGAACCTACTTGGGAATCATTGCAGAACTATAAAGTTCCTGAATGGTTTAGAAATGCCAAATTTGGTATTTGGGCACATTGGGGACCGCAATGTGTGGAAGGGGCCGGCGACTGGATGGCGCGTTCTCTCTATTTGGAAGGTTCGCGCGAGTATAAGCACCATGTGGAACATTATGGCCATCCCTCTGAAGTGGGCTTCAAGGATATATTGCCTTTGTTTAAAGCCGAGAAATGGGATCCGGACAAATTGGTTTCCTTTTATAAGAAGATTGGTGCCCAGTATTTCTTCGCTTTAGGTAATCACCATGATAATTATGATTTATGGGATAGCCAATATCAGGAATGGAATTCCGTGAATATAGGCCCTAAGAAGGATATATTGGCGGGCTGGGCTGAAGCAGCTAAGAAAAACGGTCTTCCATTTGGTATCAGTTTCCATGCGGACCATGCGTGGAGCTGGTATGAACCGGCTCAACGATACGACCGTCATGGCGAGAAGGCAGGTGTACCCTACGATGGATGTTTGACTAAAGAAGATGGTAAGGGTAAGTGGTGGGAAGGCTACGATCCTCAAAAACTTTATGCACAGAATCACCCGTTAAGCGCTGGAAGTTGGGCTGACGGTATGATTCACCGTCAATGGGCATGGTGAAATGGTGCTTGTATTCCTACTCAAGAATATGTGACAAACTTTTATGATCGTACAGTCGATGCAATAAACCGTTATAATCCCGATTTGATTTATTTTGATGTGACTGGTGTACCGTTTTATCCTATCAGTGATGCGGGTTTGAAGATTGCCGCACATTTTTATAATCACAACATGGTTGTTCGTAAGGGGGATTTCAGTGCTGTTATGTTTGGTAAAATTCTTACCGATGAGCAACGTAAAGCTTTGGTATGGGATGTGGAAAGGGGATCTCCCAATAGTATTTATGAAGAGCCATGGCAGACTTGTTCTTGTTTAGGCGGTTGGCATTATGATACCAGACTGGCGGAGAACGGCTGGTATAAAAGTGCTTCCGATGTAGTGAAACTATTAGTGGATGTGGTCAGTAAGAACGGTAATTTGTTGCTTAGTGTTCCTCTTCGGGCTGACGGAACTTTCGATGAAAAGGAAGAAGCCATTTTAAATGAATTTGGTGACTGGATGAGTGTGAATAAAGAGGCTATTTATGATACACGCCCGTGGAAAGTCTTCGGAGAAGGTCCGATAGCCAATGCTGATATCAAGATTAATGCCCAAGGTTTCAATGAAGGTGCTTACACTAAAGCCACTGCATCTGAAATCCGTTTTACTCAAACCAAGAAATATCTCTATGCTACAGTCCTTGCATGGCCGGAAGAAAAGCAAGTTGTCATTCAATCGCTGGCAACGGGAAGTGAGTTGTATCCTGATAAAATTACTAAAATTGAATTGTTAGGTTATGGAAAGGTATCTTTTACTCGTACAGCGCAAGGAGTTGTTATTGATATGCCTGATGTACAGTTGAATAAGATTGCTCCCGTATTTAAGATAAAGAAGTGAATATAGCATAAAGTAGGTTTATTTATCGGCTTTTTTAGGTCGGTAAGCCTTTGTTATGTCTTGAAAATTAACCCAATAATCAATAGAATAATGAAAAACAGATTAGAATGTATGCAGCCAATAAGATTCTTGGTGGTCTTGTTGATGTGTTGCCTGAGCTATACTACTTGGGCACAGACACAGAGTAATGTCAATGGTTTGGTTACTGATTTTTCCGGTGAGCCGTTAATTGGGGTCAGTATCTTGGTTAAAGGTACTTCCAATGGAACTGTTACTGATTTGGATGGCAAATTTTCTCTGTCTGCTGAAATGGGAAACATGCTCCAGATAAGTTATGTAGGTTATATTTCGCAAGAAATAAAGGTTGAAAGTAACAAGTTACTTCGTATTATAATGGAAGAAGATACAAAAAAGTTGGAAGAAGTAGTTGTAGTTGGATATGGAACACAGAAAAAGGTGAATTTAACAGGAGCCGTATCTGCTGTTTCAGCTGAAGACTTGGCTAGTAAGCCTGTTATGAGTACTGCTCAAGCACTGGCAGGTTTGGCTCCAGGTTTAAGTGTATTGCAAACTTCAGGTAGTCCCGGAGAAGGAGCAACTGTTAAAATTCGTGGAACTTGTACATTTTCAAAAGCTGTAACACATCCATTGGTTTTGATTGATGGTTTATCAGGTAACATTGATGATGTAGATCCTAATGATATTCAGAGCATTTCTTTTTTGAAAGATGCAGCTTCTGCTTCTATTTATGGTAATCGTGCTGCTAATGGGGTGATCTTGATTGAAACAAAGAAGGGTGCACAAGGTAAAACGACTATTACATATAGTAATTCTTTTGGTTGGCAACGGCCTACGGAATTGCCTGATTTTTTACCATCATGGGAATATGCGGAATATTATAATATGGCTATGCGGAATATGGGTAAGCAGGAAGCTTATTTACCTGAACAGATTCAAAAGTATAGAGATGGATCTGATCCGGATAATTATCCGAATGTAAATCACTTAAAATGGCTGTTGGAATCTGGTTCTGGTTTTCAACACCAACATAATCTCAGCATACAAGGAGGAAATGCTACGACAAGTTATAATTTATCAGTAGGTTATAGAAATCAGGAAGGTATGACGGCAAAAACGTCTAATGAAAGAATGACTGCACTGTTTACTATGAAAAGTGAAATCGCCAAAGGGCTGATGCTTAATTTGAATATTAATGCTTATAATAATAAATATAATGCTCCTAATGGCGAACCACAAAGTATTGATGGAATGATAGGATATGCTGTTCGTCAGGGACCTATTTATGCCGGGCAAAAGTCGGATGGAAGTTTTGGATATCAGGATAATTATAGTCCGGAAGCGTGGTTGGCGAGTGAATCTTTTGTGCAGAATGTGAGTAGAAATATAAGTGCTTCCGGACAATTGACATGGAATACTCCTGTAGACGGACTTTCTTTTATAGGTAAAGCTGGGGTGAATTACTGGACTAAATATGATAAAGCGTACCGGGCTGATACTTATTTTGATGATAGTAAGACAGTGGGGCCCGCTACTTTAAATGTATGGACTGCAAATAATACGTATACTACCTTTGAAGCATTAGCTACTTATGAAAAACAAATTAAAAATCATACTTTTAAGTTATTGGCGGGTACTTCTGTGGAGCAATCTAATAATAAAGGTTTGGAAGGTTATAGAAATACGTTTCCTAATAATTATTTGTATGAATTAGGTTCTGGAGATAAATCAACAGCTACTAATGATAGTTCATTGGAAGAATATGCGTTGCTTTCTTTTTTCGGGCGTATAAATTATGCATGGAAAGATCGTTATTTATTAGAGGCTAATTTGCGCTATGATGGATCGTCACGTTTTGCGGACGGTCATCGTTGGGGACTTTTCCCGTCAGTTTCTGCAGGGTGGAGAATTTCTGAGGAGGATTTTTGGAAGAATGCGGCAGTTTCAGCTGTAGTTGATAATTTGAAATTGCGTGCTTCCTATGGTGTACTTGGTAATCAAAATATAGGTGTTTATCCTTACCAACAGATTTATGAACTTGGACATGATTATCCTTTTGGAAATCCGGCAACTCTTCAGTCTGGGGCTTACATGAAAACCTATAATAATCCGGAAATTACTTGGGAAAAGACGGCTATAACGGATATTGGTTTAGATTTTAGTTTATTGAATGGACGTTTTAGTGGAACATTGGATTATTTTTATAAATATACTTCGGACATTTTAGCACCAGTTGAGGTGTCTAGTATTATGGGACGTGAAGTCGGACAATCTAATGTTGGAGCTGTTTCGAACGAAGGAATTGAAATAAATCTGACTTATAACGGACAAATAGGACGTGATTTCCGGTTTAGTATTTCTCCTAATTTTACATGGGTAAAAAATGCAGTTGAGAAATTGGCGAACGGAGCTACCGAAGAAATTAATAATAACAGAATTGTAGGGCAACCGATAGGTATTATATATGGATATGAAACTGATGGACTGTTTGTAGACCAAGCGGAAATAGATGCGGCTCCTGAGCAATTGGTAAGTAAGTCAGGATTGAAACCTGGTTATGTGAAATACAAAGATATTAGTGGTCCTGACGGGGTTCCCGATGGTAAGGTGGATGCGCAATATGATCGTACCGTATTGGGAAGTACTACCCCGAAGTTTTATTATGGTTTGAATCTTTCCGCTTCTTATAAAGGTTTTGATTTTTCAGCTTTATTACAAGGTTTAGGAGGTCATAAGCGTTTGATAGGATCTTATATGGCTTATGCATTCTACAACGGTGGACAGATACAGAGATGGCAGGCTGAATCTTGTTGGAAGGAAGAAAATCCTGATAAATGGGCTGAATATCCTCGAGTGGAAACTTTGAATTAGATTGACAATAATCTTCAAAATTCTGATTATTTGGTCACTATTGCTAGTTTCTTACGAGTCAAGAATATACAAATAGGATATACATTCCCAAAAGCATGGACTAAAAAAATAGGTTTGGAAAATGTGCGTGTTTATGTAAGCGGACAAAATCTGTTCTCTTTCAATAGTTTCTATAAAGGTTGGGATCCTGAAAATGAGATAGGAACAGGGGATTCTCCCTCTTATTATCCGGTCAATAGTATTTATTCATTCGGATTTAATTTCAAGTTCTAAGTAAATCATTCAATCAAGAATCATTATGAAAAATATATATAATACATTAGGAATGACAAAGGCTTGTTTATGTGCTTTGGCTGTATCACTAGTAACAACTGGTTGCTCGGATTTATTAGATAAGGAGCCACCTTCAGCAATTTCTGATGGTAGTTTTTGGACTGGTGAAGGGGATGCCATGTTGGCTTTGACAGGATGTTATCGTTTCCAGACTGGTTGGTCGCATGATGATTTTGCTACGCCACAAGGGTTGCTCTATTTGGATTTTGCAGGTGGAAACGGAACGGAAAAGGAAAATTTTTCTACTTTAATGGCTAGTTCCAATACGGTGGCTACTAACAGTAATTTACGTTGGTATTGGGGAAATGCATATACGCAAATAGCTAAGTACAACACTTTTCTAGAGAATATTACGGACTGTCCGATGGAAGAATCTAAAAAAGAACAGTGGTCTGCCGAAGTGAAGTGTTTACGAGCTTATTTCTTTTTAAATTTGGCATTTTATTATAAGGATGTTCCTATGCCTTTGAAAACTCTGTCGGTGGACGAAGCGAATTCTATCTCTCAAACACCTCAGACTGAAGTCTATTCGCAAGTGGAGAAGGACTTGAAGACTGCTATAGACTTGTTGCCTGTCCAATATTCTTCAGAGGAATATGGCCGGTTTACCAGGGGGGCGGCTAAGGTACTTTTAAGTCGTCTTTATCTGGCACAAGAGAGATGGGGAGATGCTGCTACTATTTTACGTAGTGTGATTGAGTCGGGAATATATGAATTGGATCGTCGTAATGGAGAGGACAGCTATGAGAAACTTTTTCAAATAGGAGGTGAATATAGCCCTGAGATAATATTTTGTATTATGGGGATAAAGGATTTGTATACTAATTCACGTTATCAATATTTATATCCTGAAGCTGCTTATGGAGGGTGGCATCAGTTCTCACCATATAACGAATTGGTGAAAGAATATTTCTGTGCAGACGGCAAGGACATTAAGACTTCTGAGGTTTATGATGAGAATGATCCTTATGTTAATCGGGATTTGCGCTTGTATGCTTCTATTTTTTTACCTCCTTTGGGAAGTTATGAGGGAACTAAGTATAATGATATAATTTATGATTGCTTTAAGGGAGCTAATAC
>ERZ1023970.528-NODE-528-length-11454-cov-7.410387_pt1 | contig 11454 bp, 9 predicted proteins | sample MGYA00380430_ERZ1023970 | MGnify/ENA primary metagenome ERZ1023970 (study PRJEB33179, sample SAMN07449052) | human gut metagenome | biome: Human-gut; feature: Human associated habitat; material: Faeces | host: Homo sapiens | place: India:Kasaragod | collected... | reverse complement strand
GCGACGCGCAAACTCGGCATAACGCTCGGTGTAAAGGCTGCCAAAAACGACATTGTGGTGGTCACCTCCGCAAAGTGCCGGCCGCAAAGCGACCTGTGGCTGAGATGCATCGGACGTCATTTCGACGACTATACCGACGTGGTTTTGGGCTATTCCCACAACGACCACAGCAACGACCGCGGCCTCGGCCACCGCTACCGCACGTTTGACAACTGCGACGACGCGTCGCGCTATCTTGCCGCTGCTATCCACGGCAACACATACCGCGCCTGTGCCAACAATGTGGCATACAAGCGGTCGGCGTTTTTCGCAGTGAAAGGATTCTCTTCGTCGCTCAACCTGAAATACGGCGACGACGATATTTTTATCAGCGAGATTGCCGACGGCGACAATGTTGCAGTCGAGCTGTCGCCTGAAAGCATTCTGGTGGAGCACAACGACTCCTTCGCCTACACGTCGAAACTCAACAAGGAGCGGCATTTCTTCACGCAGAAAGTCCTGCGGTCGCGCATCCCGGGCATCCGTCTGCTCACAAACGTGGCATACTATCTCTACCTGCTGCTTGCCGCCGCGGGCGTGGCATATCCCGCCATGCTTTATCTCAACGGCGACGACGAATGGCTGAAACCCACCGTTCTGGCATCGGTGGCCGCCGCAATCTACCTGACAGAGACCCTGATTTTCATCTTCGCCAAGCGACGCACAGCCACAGTGCTGCAGTCGCCGCGCCAATTCTTCTGTCTGCCGCTGTTCCGCTTTGCCAAGCCTTTCATCAACGGGCTTCTCAACTGGCACTCCCAGCAGGGCGACAACTACACCTGGGAATAACAAAAAACTCAATAATATGCAACTGAAATACAACCTTAACGACAAGCCTCCAGTCATCCACACTCTGCTTTACGGACTGCAGTGGCTCGTGATTGCCATCCCCAACGTGGTCACCATCGGCATGTTGGCGAAATTGCAGTTCGGCGACGACATCCAGATGCAGACATCCTATCTGCAGTCGGTCTACTTCGTGCTTGGACTGACAATGCTTGTCCAGGCATTCTGGGGACACCGTCTGCCGCTGGTTGTAGGCCCTGCCGCAGTCTTGATTGTCGGCATCCTGTCGGCATCGGCAAGCAGCAGTTTCAATGCCATCTACACCGCAGTGGCCATCGGCGGCGCCACGCTGCTGCTGTTGTCGGTGTCGGGGCTGCTCGGCAAAGTGGCGCGCATCTTCACGCCACGCGTAATCGTTGTGATTCTCGGGCTGATAGCCATGACTCTCGCCCCAGTGATCATATCGCTGCTCTTCGGCGAGGGGCACGACCTTTTCAGCTTCGCATTCTTCCTTGTCGGACTTATCGCCACGTTCGCCCTTGAGCGGTTTCTTCGCGGCGTGGGCAAGTCGCTCACGGTGATGATTGTCACGGTTGTCGGCTCTTTTGTCTACTTCCTGTTCAGTGGTATGCCGGAAGTGCAGTCAGCCGGCTACACCACCGACATCGACAAACTGATAATCAAGCCCGAAGTCGATATTCCTGTGGTCATCTCATTCTTAGTGTGCTTCTTCGCGTTGCTCATCAACGAATTGGGTTCCATAGAGTCGGTGCGCAGCCTCATCGGCGCCGCCGACAACGGCAAAATGCGCCGCGGTTGCGCCGTGACAGGCGCCGGCAACATCCTTGCCGGCATGATGGGCGTGATCGGCCCTGTGGATTATTCTATTTCTCCCGGAATCATCTCATCCACACGCTGCGCCTCGCTCGCCACAATCGTCCCCTGCGCCATCGGACTGCTCGCATGCGCCTGTATGCCCGACGCCGTGGTGTGGCTCACCCAGCTTCCGAATGTCGTAATCGGACTGATTCTGTCGTATGTCGTTATTCTCCAGCTTGCTGCAGCGTTCAGTATGATGTCGGAGAAGAAAATAGTCAAGTCGTTCGACCACGCTTTGACCATCGCGCTGCCTCTGATTGTGGCTCTTCTTGTGGCATTTATTCCACCCACTGTAGGCGAAGATTTGCCGATAGCCTTGCGCCCAATTCTCACAAACGGATTTGTTATTGGTGTTCTATTAGTCGTTTTTCTTGAACACATAGTCTTTTTGAGAAAGGAATAAGAACAATTATTGTTCTGTTCTTGTTAAATTTGTATCCGAATTAGCAAGAACAACTATGCACATCAAGAAATTTTTGACCATCGCATTATCCATGCTGACAGCAGCCGTGGCTGTCAGCCATGCCGGCACTCCGATACCCCTCGACTCTTGCCGCAGCATGGCGTTGCGCAACAACAAGACAATGCAGATTGCGCAAGAGCGCATCAAAGCTGCCGAATACCAGAAAAAGCAGGCATTCGCAGCCTATTTGCCGGGAATCGATTTCGCCGGTGGATATATGTACAACCAAAAGGAAATCTCGTTGCTCTCAGGCGACCAGATGCTTCCGACAAAGACGTTCAACCCAGCCACAGGAACCTACGACTTCAACCTCCTCACCGGTCCCGACGGACGCCCGGTGCAGGTGAACGGACAATATGTCCCCACACAAGTGGCTTTGATTCCAAAAGAGGCGATGACGTTCGACATCCACAACCTCTTTGCCGGAGCCGTAACGCTCACCCAACCTATATATATGGGCGGAAAAATCCGCGCGCTCAACAAAATGGCTGAGATGGGGCAGGAAATCGCGTCGCTGATGCACGACAACGCCGCCCGCGAGGTGGTCTATTCTGTCGATGCCGCCTACTGGCAGGTGGTTTCGCTCGGAGAGAAGAAGAAACTCGCCGTAAGCTACATCGAGCTGCTCGACACGCTCCACAGCAACGTGGAAGCGATGATACGCCAGGGCATTGCCACCAACTCCGACCTTCTCAATGTGGAGGTGAAACTCAACGAGGCAAATATCGACCTCACGAAGGTTGACAACGGCCTGGCTCTGTCGCGCATGGCACTGGCTCAGATTTGCGGCATGCCGATGACCCAGGAATTCACACTCGCCGACGAGGTGTCGGACCACAAATCGTTTGGAGCCATGCAGCCCGCCGCATACACGATGCAGGACGTCTACAACAACCGCTCCGACATAAAAAGTCTGGAACTCGCAGTCAAGGTCTACGAGCAGAAGCAATATGAGGCGCGCTCGTCGATGCTGCCTACCGTAGCGCTGGTGGGCACCTACGGATTCTCCAATCCAAACATTTTCAACGGCTTCGACAAGAAATTCAACGGTATGTTCAGCGTCGGAGCGATGGTAAAGATTCCTTTGTGGCACTGGGGCGGCAACTACTACAAATACAAGGCGGCACGCAGCGAGAGCATCGTGAAGAGCCTGGAGCTTGAAGAAGCAAAGGAGAAAATCGAGCTGCAGGTGAGCCAAGCCTCCTACAAGACCGCCGAGGCGGCAAAGACTCTGCGCACCACCGAGTCAAACCTGTCAAAAGCCGACGAAAACCTGCGCCAGGCGCAGCTGGGCTACAAAGAAGGGGTCATGACACTCGACAACGTAATGGCTGCACAAACGGCTTGGTTGAAAGCAAATTCGGAAAACATCGACGCCGAAATCGATGTGCAACTCTGCAACGTATATCTCTCAAAAGTGACTGGAACTTTAAAATATTAATCTGAACAAAAATAAAAACACGATATGGAAAATCTGAATTTCAAAACAGAGGACGAGAAAACAATACGCAAGAAAGAACACAGCCTGTTTCTTGCCATCGCAGCCACGGCTGTGGCTGTGATTGTGCTGGCAATCATAGGCTTCATCTCCATCAAGCCCGCACAGCAGATTGTGCAGGGACAAGTTGACGGCACCAACGTGCGCGTGTCGGGACTGATGCCCGGACGCGTGGAGAAATTCTACGTCCACGAGGGACAGATTGTGCATAAGGGCGACACGCTCGCAAAGATTGAGAGTGCCACTGTCGACGCCAAGCTGGCTCAGGCTCTCGCCATGCGCGACGCCGCCGAAGCCCAGAAGGAAAAAGCCGACGCCGGAGCGCGCAAGCAAGTGATTGCCAGCGCATACGAGTTGTGGCAACAGGCCCGCGCATCGCTCGACATCCATAAAAAGACTTACGAACGCCTCGAATCGCTCTACAAGCAGAACGTTGTGTCGGCACAGAAGCGCGACGAGGCAAAGGCTGCCTACGACGCTGCGATCGCCCAGGAAAGCGCAGCCAAGTCGCAGTATGACCTTGCCCGCGAAGGTGCTCAGAAAGAAGACAAGATGGCAGCGGCGGCTATGGCAAACGCAGCCAGAGGCTCAGTCGCCGAAGTTGAGTCAATTCTGAAAGACCAGTACCTTCTTGCTCCATGCGACGGCGAGGTGACCGACATTTTCCCCAACGAGGGCGAACTCGTGTCGTCAGGCACACCAATCATGAACGTCATGAAATCAGCCGACAAGTGGATGGTTTTCAACGTGCGCGAGACAATGCTCAAGGACTTGACCGTAGGCAAAGTGGTGTCGGTAAGCATTCCAGCCCTCGACTTGAAGCAAGTGAAAGCCAAAGTCTACTATGTAAAAGACATGGGCGACTATGCCGTTTGGCGCTCAACCAAAGTCACCGGTGAATACGACAGCCGCACATTCGAGGTGCGCTTGTCGCCTGTCAATCCAATCGAGAACCTGCGTCCGGGCATGACCGTCGTAATGGAATAACAAAAAAATGATAAGCACAGGATTTGTCAACTCAATAAAGCGCGGATGCCGTCAGCTGTGCGGCAGGCGGATCTACTTCTTCGCCATGACAGTCATTCCGATTGTCTTGGCAGGATTTCTGCTCGGTCTGATGAGAAACGGGCTGCCGCTCCACATCCCCACCGCCATCGTAAACCACGACAACACCGAGAGTACACGCAAACTGATCCGCAACATCAAGTCGTCGGAGGAAGTCAGCGTAGTGTCGGTTGTCAGCAGCGAGGCGGAGGCGATGCAATTGATACGCAAAGGAAAAATCTACGGTTTCTACGTGATTCCGTTCAATTTCACAAGCGACGCCACTGCCGGACGCGCTCCGGAACTGGCGTACTACACCAACTCGACGTTCTTCATTCCAAGCTCGCTGCTCTTCCGCAGCCTGAAGACCAATTCAGTGCTTGCCTCGGGGGCGATTGTGAAGACATATCTTGTCAACTCCGGCGCCGCTACCGACACTCAGGCGCAGACGCTGCTGCAACCCGTCGTGCTGCAAACAAATCCGCTGCACAACCCCGAAAGCAACTACTGCGTGTATCTCTGCAATTCTTTCATCCCGGCGGCGCTGGCTCTGATGATTCTGCTCGTGACAGCCTACAGCATCTGGCACGAGGAGAAGATGCAGACTTCACCGCAATGGATAAAGGAGGCACACGGCTCGATAACAATCGCCCTGCTCGGCAAACTGCTGCCGCAAACGGTGGTTTTCGCCGCCGTGGGAGTGTTCATGCAGTCGCTGATGTACGGCTACCTGCATTTCCCTCTCAACTGCAGTCCGTGGCAGGCTGTCGGCACAATGCTTCTGTTTGTCCTCGCCAACCAGGGATTTGCCGTATTCATCTCAGGCATAATGCCCAACTTGCGCATGGCACTCAGTTTCTGCGCCCTGTTCGGCATCCTGACCTTCTCCATAGGAGCGTTCTCATTCCCGCTGGAAGACATGTATGGAAGCATCGCAATCTTCTCCTACATCCTTCCGTCGCGCTATTACTTCCTGATTTACGTAGACCAGATGCTCAACGGACTTCCGCTCTACTATTCGCGTTTCTACTACGCCGCACTGCTCGCGTTCATGCTGCTGCCGCTGCTTGTGGCACGCCGCATCAAGCGCCATGCGCTTCACCCGGTTTATGTGCCTTAGACTATTGACAATATGGACAGTATAAGAAAATTCTATCACGACATTATAAAAGTTTGGGCAAACGAGATCCGGCTGATTTTCAAGGATAAGGGCATCTTGATTTTCCTTTTCCTCCTGCCTCTCGCCTACCCGATTGTCTATGCGCTAATCTACAACCCCGAATTGGCGCGCGAGGTGCCGGTGGCTGTCGTCGACGAATGCCGCTCGACACAAAGCCGTGAACTGGTGCGCATGATGGACGCTTCCGAAAACACGCAACTGGCCGGATATGCCGCCGACATGCAGGAGGCCCGGCGCATGGTTGCGGAAAAGAAAGCCTACGGCATCTTGCTAATCGACAGCCATTTCTCAAAAAACATTGCCCGTGGCGAACAGGCTCACGTGACATTGTTCTGCGACATGTCGCTGCTCGTGCGCTACAAATCGATGCTCACCTCGCTCACCGACGCCACAATGACGCTCGGAGGCAAGATACAGGTGGAGACCATTGGCCGCCTCGGCGCCGACGGCCCCAAGATTCCGGCAACCGTCAGAAGCACGTATGTGGCTCTCGGCAACCCCGAACAAGGCTTTGCCACATTCCTGCTGCCCGGCATCCTGACGCTTATTGTGCAGCAGTCGCTCATTCTCGCCATCTGCATGATGGGCGGTGCAATCTACGAGCGCCGTCGCCGCAACGGAGGCATCGACCCGCTCGACACGGTCAACTCCGGAGCCGTATGCCGCCTGCTGGGCAAGTCGCTCGCCTATATCGTCATCTACATCATCCCGTTGCTCTATCTGCTCTTAATCGTGCCCGCCATCTTCAAATATCCGCAAGTGGGCGGCTTTATCGACATCCTGCTGATGTCGATACCCTACATGCTGTCGGTGACATTCCTCGGAATGACTCTGCAGGTGTTTGTGCGCGAACGCGAGAGCGCGTTTCTGGTGATTGTGTTCACTTCGATAATCTTCCTGTTCCTGTCGGGCATCACATGGCCGCTTTTCGACATGAACCCGTTCTTCCGCTTCCTCAGCGGATGCTGTCCGTCGACATGGGCGATACAGGCGTTTGAGCGCATCAACGCCAACGGCGCGTCGATAGCCGACATCGGGCTGGAATACCAGATGCTGTGGCTCCTTTCCGCAGTTTATTTCTTCCTCGCCCTTGCCGTCAACAAATTCTCGCGCTACGGTATGCTCTACCAACTCCGCCACAGGAAACACGCCTGACTGCATAAAATTTCTTAAAAGAAACCGTCCATAATCCAACAACCACCGAAAATCGCTAACTTTACGTTTTGATAAGGTTTTTGGATTATGGAAAATAATGGAAAAATTCTTTGGGCTGACGACGAGATCGACTTGCTGAAACCCCACATCATGTTCTTGAAAATGAAAGGATATGACGTGACGACAGTCAACAACGGAGCCGACGCCCTCGACCGGGTGGAGACGGAAACTTTCGACATCATGATCCTCGATGAAACCATGCCAGGCATCAGCGGTTTGGAGACTCTGCAACAAATCAAGCAGGTCCAGCCCAACGTGCCGGTTATCATGATTACCAAAAGCGAGGAAGAGAACATCATGAACCAAGCCATCGGCAACAAAATTGCCGACTATCTTATCAAGCCGGTGAATCCTAACCAGATACTGATGTCGCTGAAGAAAAACCTGCACTCCGGGCAACTGGTGTCGCAGAAGGCTACGAGCGACTACCAGCAGGAATTCCGCAACATCGCGCGGCTTATCAACGAGTCGGACAACATCGACGACTGGTATGAGCTATACCGCAAACTCGTGTTCTGGGAGATGGAGCTGTCGCAGACGGAGACAAACATGGACGAACTGCTGCTGATGCAGAAAAACGAGGCAAACTCGGAGTTTGCCAAGTTTGTGAAACGCAACTATGAGTCGTGGGTCAACGGCGGCAAGCATCCTCTTATGAGCAACGAGATTTTCAAGGACAAAGTGTTTCCGCTGCTCGATGCCGGCGAAAAGGTGTTTTTCATCCTTATCGACAATTTCCGCCTCGACCAATGGCGCATAACAAAGCCTATCCTTGCCGAATGGTTCAACATCGAAGAGGATCTCTACACCACCATCCTGCCGACCGCCACGCAATATGCGCGCAACGCAATATTCTCCGGACTGATGCCGCTGCAGATTGAGAAAATGTTTCCGGAGCTGTGGGTCGACGAGGATTCGGAGGAGGGGAAAAACCTCAACGAGTCGCCTCTGATCCAGACGCAGCTCGACCGTTTCCGCAAACGCTACAAATTCTCCTACAACAAAATCTACGAATCGTCTTTCGGCGAAAGACTGCTGCAGAATTTCAGCAATTTCAACAACTTCGACCTCAACGTGATTGTGTTCAACTTCATCGACATGCTGTCGCACGCGCGCACGGAATCGAAGATGATACGAGAACTGGCGTCGAGCAACGCCGCATACCGGTCGCTGACCGAATCGTGGTTCCGCCATTCATCGGCAAGCGACTTGCTGCGCCGCATAGCCGAGAGCGGTGCCCGCGTGGTGCTGACCACCGACCACGGCACAATCCGCGTCGACAACCCGATAAAGGTGGTCGGCGACAAGGCGACAAACACCAACCTGCGTTACAAACTCGGCAAAAACCTCGGCTACAACGAGCGGCAAGTTTATGAAATCAAGCAACCGGAACGCTTCGGGCTGCCGGCACCGAACATTTCCACAAAATATATCTTCACTACCAACCGCGATTTCTTCGCGTATCCAAACAACTTCAACTATTATGTGCAGTACTACAAGGATACGTTCCAACACGGCGGCATATCGATGGAAGAGATGCTCGTGCCGATAATCACGATGCAGCCAAAATAGACAAGATATGGAAAAAACAAACTATACAATATCGTTCTCACCAGCCGCCGACGCTGTCGACGTAGATCTGCCGGCTTCGAAAAGCATCAGCAACAGGGCTCTGACAATCGCTGCCATGACCGACGGATGCAGCATCGGCAACATCGCCGACTGCGACGACACAAACGCCATGCGGCGCGCGTTGCTGACTCAGAGCGCTCAGGCAAACGTGAATATCGGGGCGGCGGGAACGGCTATGCGGTTTCTGACAGCCTACTTCGCCTCGCAACCGTGGCGCAGCGTGCTGCTCGACGGCACGCCACGCATGCGCAAGCGTCCGATAGGTGAACTGGTGGAGGCTCTGCGCCTCTGCGGCGCCGAAATCGACTACTATGCCTCCGAGGGATATCCACCTCTATGGATTGAGGGCAGGCATCTGAAAGCCGACGCGCCTCTGCGGATGCGCGGCAACGTAAGTTCGCAATATGTGTCGGCGATGATGATGGTTGCACCTATGATGAAGGGCGGACTGACAATTGAAATCGAAGGCGGACTGACTTCGCGCCCATACGTCGAGATGACGGCGGCACTGATGCGCCATTTCGGAGCGGAAGTGACTGTCGGGGAGTCGACAATCGTCATCGAGGGAAAGCCTTACTCGCCCAGCTCGCTGACCGTGGAGAGCGACTGGTCGGCGGCAAGCTACTGGTATGAAATCAAGGCTCTCTGTCCTGACCTCGACATCCGTCTGAACGGCTTGCAGAGCGACAGTCTGCAGGGCGACAGCCGCGTGGCTGAATATTTCAAACTGTTTGGCGTCACAACAGAGTACACCGACAACGGTGTGGCTCTCGGATTCTGCGACGCCGACCGCGACGCCACGCTCAACATCGACCTGTCGAGCCAGCCCGACATTGCTCAGACCATTGTTGTGACGGCTTGCCTCACCGGGCGGCCGTTCCGCATCGGTGGACTGCACACGCTGCGCATAAAGGAGACCGACCGTCTCGAGGCGCTGCGTGCCCAACTCGCCCAACTCGGGTTCAACATAGAGATTGCCGACGACAGCATCCTTTCTTGGAACGGCGCAGCAGGCGAAGCCGCCGCCCACCCGCGGATTCTCACCTACGACGACCACCGGATGGCAATGGCTTTCGCCCCGGCTGCAATACGCTTCCCCTCACTGACGGTGCTCGACGCCGGAGTGGTGTCGAAGTCATATCCCGACTATTGGCGGCATCTCGCACTGGCAGGTTTTAAAATGGAGGTAGCCAAATGATTCCCGCGCTGATAATATTGGCTGTAACCATAGGCTTCGGGGCGGTGCTGTTCGCAGGTCACAAAATCTCGGAGCAGCGGACTCCAAACAACACCCCTGATGACGCGGAAGCGGCTCCAGCCGTAGAGGAAGAGGGATGCTGCGGAATGCACATTACGTGCGAGAAAGACTCTTTGGCGACGCTGTCGACCGAAATAATATACTACGACGACGAGGAACTCGATGCCTACCGCGGCTTTGCGCCCGACGGATACTCCGACAGCCAGATTGAGGAATTCCGCGACGTGCTGCTCACGTTGCTGCCCGAAGACATCGCCGGATGGGCACGGTCGCTGCGCCTACGCGGCATCGAGATGCCGGCGTGTGTCAAAGAAGAACTGCTGCTGCTCGTCAGCGAGGAGCGCGAACGCAAGAATATGAAATAAACTTATGGAAATCTTTGAATACTCATTTTTTCAAAACGCTCTCGCGGCACTGCTGCTTGTGGGCATCGCATCGGCTGTGGTGGGCACGTATGTGGTGGCACGACGCATGATGTTTGTAGCCGGAGGCGTGACCCACGCATCGTTCGGCGGCCTCGGACTGGGATACTTTCTCGGAGTCAATCCCGTTGTGACGGCTGGATTATTCGCCGTAGCATCGGCTGTCGGCGTTGAATGGCTGTCAACACGACAACGCGTGCGCGAAGACTCCGCCATATCCGTGGTCTGGGCTTTGGGAATGGCTCTCGGTATTCTGTTCGTGTTCCTGACTCCGGGCTACGTCCCCGAACTGCAGTCGTTTCTCTTTGGAAACATCCTCACCGTATCCCACACCGACCTTGCTGTGTTTGCCGCATTTCTCGTCCTGCTGCTTGCCGTGATGGCTCTGCTCCACCGTCCCATCGTGGCTTGCGCTTTCGATTCCGACTATGCGCGCACCATAGGTATGCCTGTGGCTCTTATCAACGGACTTATGACCATACTGGTTGCCGTCTGCATAGTGCTCACTCTGAAACTAATCGGCATCATGCTGCTGATGTCGCTATTTGCCCTGCCGCAGATGACTGCGGAAGTGTTCACCTGCCGACTACGGCCGATGATGCTGCTTGCCGCCATCATCAGCGTTGCAGGCTCAACAGTCGGACTGATGGCTGCCTATGCCACCAATATTCCTGCCTCGGCAACCATCGTGCTGACCCTCATCGTCATCTATGCCGCCGCACGGCTGTGGAAACAGGCAAAACGAAGCATTCATACATAAAACATTGTCAAGAAAATTTATGACGTCATACGCTCAACACTACCGCTCAACGCTGAAACTCGGCGTGCCTCTGTGCATCGGGCAGATAGGCGTAATCCTTGTGGGATTCGCCGACACACTGATGGTGGGACATTACGGCACAAACGACCTTGCGTCTGTGTCGTTTGTCAACAATCTGTTCAACCTTGTGAGTATCGGTCTGGTCGGCTTCTCATACGGGATCACTCCGATTTGCGGCGGGCTGTTGGCCCGGGAGCTTTACGCCGAGGGGGGCGGGG
>ERZ1023970.520-NODE-520-length-11597-cov-7.325940_pt1 | contig 11597 bp, 8 predicted proteins | sample MGYA00380430_ERZ1023970 | MGnify/ENA primary metagenome ERZ1023970 (study PRJEB33179, sample SAMN07449052) | human gut metagenome | biome: Human-gut; feature: Human associated habitat; material: Faeces | host: Homo sapiens | place: India:Kasaragod | collected... | reverse complement strand
GTGAGGTGGATACGAGACTGTGGTATCGGCAAGCGGAGGTCGGTCACGATGTGGTGCTTGGCGATTGGTAGCCTTGGGCTGATTGGCATTCCGCCGTGTCTGGGCTTTTTCAGCAAGTGGGAGCTGGCGCAGGGCAGCCTTGCCATGACGGGCGTGGCTTCATGGCTGAACTGGTTTGGGCCCGTTGTGCTGCTGCTCTCCGCCCTGCTGACGGCTGGCTACCTGATGCCGATTGTTCTGCGCGGCTTCTTTCCCGGAAAAGACGTGCAAGTCGGCGAAAAGTGCGAAGCGTCCGCGTCGATGCTCATTCCCATGCTGGTGCTGACGGTGCTGTCGGTGGTGCTGGGCATGTTCCCGTCGCTGCTGACCGGCCTTCTTTCCCCCATTTTGACCGCACTGCTGTAAGGAGGAAGCGCATATGCTGTTATTCCTGACCATCGCGCTGCCCATGCTTGGCGGCGCGGCAATGGGACTGATGCGCTTTTCCAGCGCGAAATCCCGCGGAATCTACGTTGAAACCATCGTGCTGGCGACAAGCATCCTGACGTGGGTGCTGCTGCTCACCCGCACGGATACCACCTATGTCCTCTGCCACATGAACAGCGAGCTGGCGCTTGCATTCCGCGTAGACGGCATGAGCTGCATTTTCGCAGGTCTGGTATCCATCCTCTGGCCGCTGGCGTCGCTGTACGGCTTTGAGTACATGCAGCACGAGGAGCGTCCGAACACGTTCTTCAGCTACTACACGATGAGCTACGCCGTCACGCTGGCCGTCGCGTTCTCGGCAAACCTGTTCTCGCTCTACGTCTTTTATGAGTGCCTGACGCTGATTACCCTGCCGCTTGTCATCCACAAGAAGGACACCATGTCCATCCGCGCAGGGCGCAAGTACCTCACCTTCTCCATCTCCGGCGCGGCGCTGGCGTTCATTGCGCTGGTGTTCATCATCTACTACGGCACGACAACGGACTTTGTCCTCGGCGGCGTGCTGGACGCGGAAAAAATCAGAGGGATGGAAGAACTGCTGAAATTCGTGTTCCTGCTGGCGTTCGTCGGTTTCGGCACGAAAGCGGCTGTTTTCCCGATGTACGCATGGCTGCCGGCGGCTTCTGTCGCCCCGACGCCCGTGACAGCGCTGCTGCACGCGGTGGCGGTCGTCAACGCGGGCGCGTATGCTGTCCTGCGCGTGATTTACTACTCCTTCGGCGCGTCGTTCCTCTACGGGACGTGGGCGCAGACGGTCGCTTTGCTGCTTAGCTGCTTCACGATTCTCTTCGGTTCGACAATGGCGGTTCGCGAGCAGCACTTCAAGCGCCGTCTGGCGTACTCGACCATCTCCAACCTGTCCTACATGCTCATGGGCGCGGCGCTGATGACTCCCGACGGCATGACGGGCAGCTTGAGCCATCTGGTGATTCACGGCGTGATCAAGATTACGCTGTTCTACTGCGCGGGCGCGATTCTCATCAAGACCGGCAAGGAGTATGTGCAGGATCTGCGCGGATACAGCAGGATTATGCCTGCAACGTGCGGCATCTTCCTGCTGGGCAGCATTGCGCTGGTCGGCACGCCGCCGCTGGCAGGCTTCGTCAGCAAGTGGAATCTGCTGACCGCCGCGTCCGCCACGGAGCTGCCAATGGGAACCGTCGCGATTGTCTGCCTCATCATCTCCGCCATTCTGACGGCAATTTACCTCTTCACCGCCGCACTGCCGATGTACTTCCGCCCGCTCAACGCTGATCAGGCGCAATTGGCGGGGCAGAAGCTCGACCCCAGCTGGATGATGCTCTTGCCAATGGGGATTTTGTGCGTGCTGATGATAGGTCTGGGGCTGTGGTCGCAGCCGCTGGTGACATTCCTGCGGAATATTTCCGCCGGTGTGATTTTCTAAGGACAGGAGGAAAGAAAGATGACATCGTGGATTCTGATTTTGCTGACCTTCCTGCCCTTCCTCGCCGCCATCATCGCCTATATGCTTGGCCGCCGGGATGAACGCGCCATGAACGGGTTCGTGAGCATCACGGGCATTGTGATTTTCGCGCTGAGCGTGGTGCTGCTGTTCCTGCCGGAGGGCGAAGTCGCCCTGCCCGGCTTCTGCGGGCTGGGGCTGTACCTGCGTGCGGACGGCTTCCGCGGGCTGTACAGCTGCGTCGCCGCCTTCATGTGGATGATGACGGGGCTGTTTGCGCCGGAATACTTCCAGCATCACGGCAACAAAGCGCGATACAGCTTCTTCACGCTGATGACGCTCGGTGCGACGCTGGGCGTGTTCCTCTCGGACAACCTCGGCACGACGTTCCTGTTCTTCGAAATCATGTCGTTTGCCAGCTATGCGTGGGTCGCGCAGGAGGAAACGCCGGGCGCACTCCGGGCGGCGGCGACGTACCTTGCGGTGGCGGTCATCGGCGGTCTGACGACGCTGATGGGCTTGTTCCTCTTGCAGCATCAGCTGGGGACACTCGACTTTGCGTCCCTGCGCGCCGCCATGGGGCAGCAGGATGTGACCGTCGCGGTATGGCTGACGCTGGTCGGCTTTGGCGCGAAAGCCGGTCTGTTCCCGCTGCATATCTGGCTGCCGAAAGCGCACCCGGTTGCGCCCGCGCCCGCGTCAGCGCTTTTGTCGGGCATCCTGACCAAATCCGGCGTATTCGGGCTGATTGTGCTGTGTGCGAACCTGATGCAGGGCAACGCCGCGTTCGGCAATGCGCTGATGATTTTCGCCGCGATTACGATGTTCCTCGGCGCACTGCTGGCGCTGTTCTCCACCGACCTCAAACGGACGCTCGCCTGCTCGTCGATGAGCCAAATCGGCTTCATCACGCTGGGGCTGTCGGTGATGGTGCTGCTGGGCGACGAAGGCGCGTTGGCGGCGTATGGCAGCGTGATGCACATGCTGAACCACTCGCTCATCAAGCTGACGCTGTTCATCGCGGCGGGCGTGGTGTACATGAACCTGCACGCACTGAATCTTGATGATATCCGCGGCTTCGGGCGCAAAAAGCCGCTGCTGCACATTGCGTTCCTGCTGGGGGCGCTGAGCATTGCGTGCATCCCGCCGCTGGGCAGCGGATACAACAGCAAGAGTCTGCTGCACGAAGGGCTGCTGGAGCTGATTGGCGAAATGCAGGCGGCAGGCAGCGCGTGGATGGGCTACAAGGCGATTGAGGTACTCTTCCTCATCAGCGGCGGATTGACCGTCGCGTACATGGCGAAGCTGTACATCTGCATTTTCTGGCAGAAGCACCCGACCCGTCAGGCGGAATTCGACGGCATGACGCACTACATGAACGGCACAACCGCGTTTGCGCTGCTGGGCAGTGCGGCGGCGCTCCCCTTCCTGGGCGCACTGCCGGGGCTGCTGCTCACGCCGTTCGGGGCAAAAAGCGCGTCGTTCTTCGGCGTACCCGCGCTGAAGGAAGCGATTGCGTACTTCTCGGCGGAGAACCTGCAGGGCGCGGCGATTTCCATCATCATTGGCGCGGCGGTGTATCTGCTGATTGTCCTGCCGCTGCTGACGCGCAAGGACGAAGGCGGCGTGCGCCTGTACGTCAATCGCTGGAACGAGAAGCTCGACTTGGAGAACGCTGTCTACCGTCCGCTGCTGCTGACGCTGCTGCCGCAGGTGCTGACGCTGGTGTTCCGCTTCATTGCGGAGCTGCCGGAAAACCTCGTGATGGCAAGCCGCGCGACCATCTTCCGGATGCGCCAGACGCGCAAGCCCGTACCTGTCGGCAACCGCTTCACCTACACGCTGGGGCGCGCGCTGAACGCACTGGCGCGGCTGCTTAACCGCACGATTCTGCACCGCCACCCGATGCGCACGGACTTCGAGTATGTGCTGGACGCTTCCTTCCGTGAAGTTTCCAGCGGCATCCGCAGCATGAGCGTGAGCATTTCCTTCGGGCTGCTGCTGCTGTGCATTGGGCTGTATGTAACCTGTTTGTATCTGCTGCAATAATCGGCATAATTATTTGCGGAGGCATTTCCGGGCTGCGAACCCTTGTGCAGCCCGGTTTTTCCTGCTAAAACAATGGGTTTTCGGTGTTTTCGATACTTTTCGTCAGCGTTCCTTGGCGGTTTTGGGCGTTTTTAGACAAATTGTCGTGGAAGCTGGCGGGAAGCATACTTGTCATTTTCCCATTTCTGTGGTATGATAAACAACGGCAATGCAAACAATGATTTTGCATCGCAATGTTTGATTCCGGAGCAGGGCATTCAATGGCATTCCACGAAAGCCCCTTTGCAAATAAAAGGAGGATTCCCATGCCTACGACATCTTTTGACAAGGATTCCATCAAGGCATCCATTATCGGCAAGCTGCAGCGCTATAACGGCCGCACCATCGAGGAAGCATCGAATGGGCAGATTTATCGCGCACTTGCTTCCACCGTCCGCGACCAGATCATGCAGAAATGGATGATTTCCCGCGAAGAGCGCAAGACGAACAACAACAAGCGTCTATTTTACCTCTCCGTGGAATTTCTGATGGGCCGCAGCCTATACACCAACATCCTGAACCTTGTCTCGCTCGATGCCTACAAGCAAGCGCTGGACGAACTGCACATCGACGTGGACAAGGTGCTTCAGGAAGAGCCTGAACCCGCGCTGGGCAACGGCGGTCTGGGCCGTCTGGCAGCGTGCTTCATGGACTCGCTGGCGTCCCTTGACCTGCCCGCGATGGGCTGCTCCATCCGCTATGAATACGGTCTGTTCCGCCAGAAGATTGTGGACGGTCAGCAGGTCGAGCTGCCGGACTACTGGCTGGGCAACGGCAACGTGTGGGAAATGCCCGTAATGGAGGATGCCTGCGAGGTGCACTTCAACGGTCACGTTGAAATGGGCAACGAGAACGGCCGCACGGTGTTCCGTCACGTCGGCTACAACACGGTCGAGGCTGTTCCCTACGACATGCCGCTGGTGGGCTATGACACCTCCACCGTCAACAGTCTGCGCCTGTGGAGCGCCCGCGCCCCGAAGCGCATTGACCTGAGCGACTTCAACCACGGCCACTATGTGCAGGCGTCAGAGGAAAAGGAACTGGCGGAAGCTATCTCCAACATCCTCTACCCCGAAGACAACCACTACGAAGGCAAACTGCTCCGCTTGAAGCAGCAGTATTTCTTCACCTCCGCCACCCTCCAGTACATCCTCAAGGACTTCAAGAAGCTCAATGGCACGAACTGGAGCAAACTGCCGGAGAAAGTCGTCATCCACATCAACGACACGCATCCGGGTCTGGCGATTCCGGAACTGATGCGCCTGCTGATGGACGAAGAAGGCTTGGGCTGGGACGAAGCGCAGCAGATTGTCAGCCGCACGATGGCGTACACCAACCACACCATCATGGCGGAAGCGCTCGAAAAGTGGCCGGAAGACATGGTGAAGAGCCTGCTGCCGCGCATCTATCAGATTCTGGTGGAAATGAACAAGCGTCTCTGCGCGCGCCTGTGGAACTTCTTCCCCGGCGAAGCGGAGCGCGTGGGCCGCATGGCGATTATTGCCTACGGTTACATCCACATGGCAAACCTGTGCGTTGCCATGACGTTCTCCACCAACGGCGTCAGCCAGCTGCACGGCGATATCCTCAAGCAGGAGACGTTCCACGACTTCTACCTCGTTATGCCGGAGAAGTTCAGCGCAATTACCAACGGCATCACGCATCGCCGCTGGCTGATGGCGTGCAACCCGGAACTGACCAAGCTTATCTGCGACACCATCGGCACGGACTGGGTGAAAGATCCGGAACTGCTGCATGACCTTGCGCCTTATGCTGACGACGCGGCGTTCCGCGAGCAGTTTGAGAAGATTAAGCACAACAATAAGGTTCGCCTGTCGAATTTCCTGAAAGAACATCAGGGTGCAATTGTTGACCCTGACTTCATCTTCGACGCGCAGTCCAAGCGTCTGCACGAATACAAGCGTCAGATGCTCAACGCTTTGCACATCCTTGTGCTGTACAACCGCATCGTCAACGACCCGAACTTCACCATGCAGCCGCGTGTGTTCATCTTCGGCTCGAAGGCAGCGCCGGGCTACAACCGCGCCAAGCAGATTATCCGCTTCATCAACGGTCTGTCCGCGCTGATTGCCAAGCACCCGCGCGCCAGCAAGATGCTGCAGGTCGTCTTCCTCGAAAACTACGACGTGTCCAGCGCGCAGATGCTGATTCCGGCAACCGAGATCTCCGAGCAGATTTCCACCGCGTCCAAGGAAGCCAGCGGCACGGGCAACATGAAGTACATGATGAACGGCGCCATCACGATCGGCACGATGGACGGCGCAAACGTCGAGATTTCCGAGCAAGTCGGCATGGATAACATCTACATTTTCGGTATGCGCTCCGACACGGTGCTTGATATGTACCGTGAACGCAACTACAACCCGATGACCATCTTTGAGACGAATCAGGAACTGCGTCTGGCGTTGACCCAGATGATCGACGGCACCGTGCTGCCGGACGCGCCGAGCGCCCTGCAGGATTTGTATCACAGCCTGCTGATTGGCGACTGGGGCAACATGGCCGATCCTTTCTTCGTCCTGAAAGACTTCGGCTCGTACTCGATGGCGCAGCGCCGCATCGACGCGGATTATGCCGACCGCGACAAGTGGAACCGCATGGCGGTCATCAATACCGCAATGTCCGGTGTTTTCTGCTCCGACCGCACAATTCGCGAGTACAACGACACCATTTGGCATCTTGACCCGCTCAAGCGCAAGGTATAAACTGCATATTTTTGAGAGCACTGCGGAAAAATATCCATCCGCAGTGCTCCCGGTTCAAAAGTCCGGAGCATTTCGGGCTTTTTTGCCGTGTTTCCGCAATTATTGATGATTGGATGGATGGATATCATGCTGCTGCACGATTCCCACAACGAATTTTATCGCACGCCGTCCGGCCCTGCTCCGGCTGGCAGCAATGTTCTGATTCGCCTGCACTGTGACGAAGCGACGAGCGTCGTCCTGCGCACTTGGATGACGGAAGAACTTTGCTACACCATGCTGCCGACCGCTGAGCATGTCTGGGAAGTTGCCATTCCCCTGCCGACCACGCCGGGGCTTTTCTGGTATTACTTCCTGATTTACCGCAAGGACGGCCGCACCATCCGCTATGGCAACCAGCCGGACAAACTTGGCGGCGTCGGTGTCGCGTATGACCACGGCGAGCCGGAATCCTTCCAGATTACGCTCTACGACCCGGCTTACAAGACGCCGGAAGCCTTCCACGGGGCGAATATCTACCAGATTTTCCCCGACCGTTTCCGCCATGCGCCAACGAAAGCCGTTGATGACCGCAAAGACCGCTATGTCCACCAGAATTGGGATGAAGAGCTGTTGGGCGTGGGCGACCTGCGCGGCGGCAAGTATCAGGAACTGGACTTCTACGGCGGCACGCTGACCGGCATTCAGGAGAAGCTGCCCTACCTGAAGGACATGGGCATCGACATTATCTACCTGAACCCGATTTTCCGCGCACGGTCGAATCACCGCTACGACACGGGCGACTACACGCAGGTTGACCCGCTGTGCGGCACGAACACGGAGTTCACCGAACTGTGCGAAGCGGCGAAGAAAGTCGGCATCCGCGTGATGCTCGACGGCGTGTTTTCCCACACGGGTGAAGACAGCGTGTACTTCAACCACTTCGGGCATTATCCGACGCTCGGCGCCTATCAGGGGCAATCCTCCCCCTACTACGACTGGTACACCTTCAACCACTATCCGGAAGACTACAAGGCATGGTGGGGCATTCTCTCCCTGCCGGAGCTGCGCAAGGACAATCCGGAATACCAGAAGTTCATGTTCCAGCCGCACGAGGGTGTTGTGCCGCGTTGGATTGAGGCGGGCAGCTGCGGCTGGCGGCTGGATGTGGCGGACGAATTGCCGGTGGACTTCCTGCGCAAGCTGCGCGCCGCCGCAAAGGCCGCTGACCCGGAGGCCGTTGTCTTGGGCGAAGTGTGGGAGGACGCGAGCAACAAGGTTGCTTACGGCAAAACGCGCTGCTACTGCACAGGCGACACGCTCGACAGCGTGATGAACTACCCCATGCGCGAGGCGATTCTCAACTTTGTGATGGGCAAAACGTCCGCCAGCACCTTTGTGCGCCTGATTCACCATCAGGAGGAAGTTTACCCGGCGCAGTTCCGTTACGCGCTGATGAACCTCGTCGGCAGCCACGACCGCTGCCGTGCGCTGAACATCCTTGCTGGACGCGAATGTCAGGAACTTAGCAAGGCGGATCAGCAGCATGTCCACCTGAACGTGGAAGAGTACGAGTTAGCTGTGAGGCGCTACAAGCTCTGCATCGACCTGCTGTGCGCGCTTCCGGGCTGCGCAACGGTATACTATGGGGACGAAGTTGGGCTGACCGGCTGCCACGACCCGTGGAATCGCCGCGCCTTCCCGTGGGGGCGCGAAGACAAGTCGCTGCAGAAATACGTCGCGAACAAGCTGCGTCATCGGCAGGAATCCGACCTGCTGCGCCTCGGCTACTGCGACATCGAAGCGCCGGATGACGACACGCTGCTCATTACACGCCGCATGAAGGACGGTCACGACGCGCTTGGGCGGGAAACGACCGTCACGGGCAAGGAAATCATCAAGGTGTGCCGGAAACTGCACTAAAAGGTACAATTGCATAGCAATAGCGCCGCTTGGTTTCATTGCGAAATCAGGCGGCGCCTTTCGTTACTCAATCCCCGCCGGGCGCACAGTCGTCCGCCCTGTCGGCTCCTGCCACACGTCATAGAAGCCAATCAAGTTGCCCGGATTCGTCGTCCGATACACCTGCACGGCGCGGCGCAAATCCTCCCGCTCGATGCGGACACTCAGCCCACACCCCATCGCCACCGCGCGCGGCGTAATCATCACCGACGCACGAACCCCGTGCTGGCGCAAATCGCGTTCAAACGCCATCACCTGCTGCCGTGAGCGGAACGCCGCAATGCAAAACTCCTCCCTCATCGGTTCTACCGCCTCCTTTTCGCCATTAGAATAATATGAAAAAACGCCCGCCGAGGTTCGCGGACGATGGAGGAAATGCGTCGATGATTTATCTGGACAATGCCGCGACAAGCTTCCCGAAGCCGCCGGAGGTCATTCGGGCGATGGCGGGCGTAGAGGAGAAGATGGGCGCGAATCCCGGACGCGGCGGGCATCGGCTGGCACTGCGCGCGGGGCGGGTGGTGGAGCACTGCCGGGAGGAAGCCGCACGGCTGCTGGGTGTGCATCATCCGGAGCGGATTCTGTTCACCGCAAACTGCACTGAAGCGCTGAATCTCGCCATTTCCGGCACGCTGCGGCGCGGCGACGAGGTCATCTGCTCCTACGCGGAACACAACGCAGTCATGCGGCTGCTCGACCGCTACGTTTCGCGCGGGGAAATCACGGTGCATATGCTTGCGCCGGATGAACGCGGTATCCTGTCCCCTGCTTCTCTTCGCCGCGTCATCAGCCGCAAAACCGCACTGGTGATCATCGCCCACGCCAGCAACGTCACGGGGCTGATTCAGCCGATTGCACAGCTGGGCGCGGTCTGCCGGGAGCGCGGCGTTCCCCTGCTGGTGGATGCGGCGCAGACGGCCGGGATGGCGGACGTTTCGCCAGACGTGCTGTGCGCAGACATGGTGGCAATGCCGGGGCACAAAGGGCTGCTGGGGCCGCAGGGCACGGGACTGCTTGTGCTGGGCTACGGCATGAACCCTGAACCGCTGCTGCTTGGCGGAACCGGCTCGATGAGCGAGAGCGTCCGTCAGCCGGACATGCTGCCCGACCGCTACGAGAGCGGTACGGTGAACCTGCCCGGCATAGCGGGGCTGTACGCGGGGGTGAAGTTCGTGCGGGCGCACCGGGCGGAAATCGAGGAATACGAGCTGGCGTTGTGCGACCGCCTGCGTGCGCGGCTGCGGGAGATTCCCGGCGTGCGCATCCTCTGCGACGATGGGCAGGCGCATATGGCGATTACGAGCATCGTCGTGCCGGGGCATGACGGCGGAGCGCTGGCGGATGCGCTGGATGCGGCGGATATTGCCGTGCGCGCGGGGCTGCACTGCGCGCCGACCGTCCATGCGTGGTTGGGGACGCTGCAAAGCGGCGCGATTCGCTTTTCGCCGGGGCTTTACAACACAGCGCAGGAGATGGACGACACGGCGCTGCTGCTGGCGCGATTATTGCAAGCGTAAGAAAATCCCTGCACCGTTTGCGTGATGCAGGGATTTTTCTGAATATGCGGTGAAGCCGCTTACCAAGACAGCACTTCGTGACCCGTATCCGTCACAAGCACCATGATTTCCCACTGCGCCGACGGTTTGCCGTCTGCCGTGAAGATTTCCCATGTGTTGCCCGGATGCGTTCCAACCTCGTCCGTACCCATATTGACCATCGGCTCGATGGTGAAAATCATGCCGGGAGCAAGCGCCATTTCCGTACCGCGCTTCGTAACATAGCTGACCCACGGGTCCTCGTGGAACTCCAGCCCGCAGCCGTGGCCGCCGATTTCGCGCACAACGCGGTAGCCGTTCTCGCGGGCATGATCGTTGACTGCCTGCCCAACGTCGCCCAGGAAACCCCACGGTTTCACCTGCGCCAAGCCCAGTTCGACGCACTCCTTCGTCACTTGCACGAGCTTGCGGTTTTCGTCGCTGACGTCGCCGATGCAGTACATGCGGGAGGAATCGGAAAAAAAGCCATTCAGGATGGTCGAGCAGTCCACATTGATGATGTCGCCGGATTTCAGCACAACGTGCTTCGACGGGAAGCCATGGCAGACCTGATCATTCACCGACGTGCAGACGCTGTACGGGTAGCCCTCATAGTTCAGCGGCGCGGGAATGCCGCCCATGTCGCGCGTCATGGTGGACACGATGTCGTCGATTTCTGCCGTCGTCATGCCCTCATGAATTTGCTTTCCTATTTCGTCCAGCACGGCAATATTGATTTTGCAGCTTTCCTTGATTTTTTCAATCTGCTCCGGCGTTTTAATCATCTTATGCGTCGGAACGATGTGCCCCTGTGCCGCCAGCGACGCAATCTGCTGGTCAAACGCACAGTGGCAGCTCTTGTACTTGCGGCCGCTCCCGCACCAGCAGGGGTCGTTGCGTCCCGGCAGATGTGGAAACGAGAAAGCAGGGAAATTCATACACTTTCCTTTCTACGATGGCACTCAGCGGTGGTCGCCGAGGAAGAAAATCGCCAACGTACCGGGGCCGGAGTGGGAGCCGATGACCGGTCCGACATACGTCACCAAGACGCCCGCAATGCCGGGGATTTCCGCCTTGATGATGTCTGCCAGCGCGTTCGCCTCATCCTCGCAATCGCCGTGGCTGATGAAAATCATCTGCCCTTCCGGGTTGACGATATGCTCCTTGACGCGGTTGGCAAGGATGCGGATGCTGCGGCGGCGACCCGTCACCTTCTCCACAACTGCCAAATGACCTTCCCCATCAACGTGCATAATCGGCTTGATGCGCACGAGCGAACCGACAACCGCGCTGGTTGCAGACAGGCGGCCGCCGCGATAGAGGAACATCAGGTCATCGACGGTGAACCAGTGAATCAGGTGCTGAATATGCTCCTTGACCCACTTTGCGTTCTCCTCGATG
>ERZ1023970.519-NODE-519-length-11629-cov-7.584413_pt1 | contig 11629 bp, 10 predicted proteins | sample MGYA00380430_ERZ1023970 | MGnify/ENA primary metagenome ERZ1023970 (study PRJEB33179, sample SAMN07449052) | human gut metagenome | biome: Human-gut; feature: Human associated habitat; material: Faeces | host: Homo sapiens | place: India:Kasaragod | collected... | reverse complement strand
GGTACGCGCGAGCGGAACGAAGCAAAGCCGGGGCGAAAAAGATGCTGTGCGAATGTCATGGTTTAGATGAGAATTAGTATTAGCCCTTGACTGCGCCCATCGTAACACCCGCCACGAAGTAGCGCTGCACAAACGGGTACACAATCAGGATGGGGAGCGTCGCGAAAATGATGGTTGCAGACTGAATGGATTCGGACACGCTGGTGCTCAGGTCATTCGAGCTGCCCTCCGCGACGGCGACTTCCACCGACTGGCTGCCCTTGATGAGGTTGTACAACTTGAGCTGCAGGGGCTGGAGGTCGCGCGAGGTGATGTAGTACAGCGCATCATTGAAGCTGTTCCACTTGCCGACCGCGTAGAAGAGGGAAAGCGTCGCCAGCGAGGAGAAGCTCAGCGGCAGGAAGATGCGGGTGAGGACTTGGAAATCCGTCGCACCGTCAATCGACGCCGCCTCCACCAGCTCATACGGCAGGGAAGAAAAGAAATTCTTCAGGATGATGACGTTGAACGTGGAAATCAGCCCCGGAATAATCAGCGACCACATGCTGTCAAGCATGTGGAATTCCTTCACGTTCAGGTAAATCGGAATCGTGCCGCCAGAGAAGTACATGGTAAAGACGATGAAGAACATGATGACGCGCTGCCCCTTGAGGCGGCGCATGGAAAGCGGAAACGCCACCAGAATCGTCATCACCATTGCCAGCACGGTGTAGATTACCGTCAGTTCGATGGTATAGAGCAGGCTGTGCCACATCGAATTGTCGTTGACGATGAGCTTGTAGGCATCGAGGTTGAATTCCACCGGCCAGAACGACACTGCACCGCGCAGAATCGCAGACTTGGAGGACATCGACATGGCAATGACGTTGATGAACGGCAGCGTGCAGATCAGCACGAAGAGCATCATCACGATGATGAGGATAATCTGCCCTGCACCGAGTTTCTTCTTCTTCTCAGGGCAAATATGCGCCTGTGTGGAAATCGCAGTCATGACAAATCCTCCCCTCTTACCAAATACTCTGTTCGTCGAACAGGCGGGAAACGGTGTTTGCGCCCGTAATCAGCACCAAGCCCACGATGGACTGGAACAGACCAATAGCGGTTGCACGGGCGAACTGGCTGTTGGTAATGCCGGCGCGGTAAACGAAGGTGGAAATGACGGCGCAGTAGTCCTTGACCTTGGTATTGCCGATGATAAACGGGCGGTCAAAGCCGATGGACATCATGCGCCCGATGTTCATAATCAGCAGAACGACGATGGTCGAACGGATGCCGGGCAAGGTGACATGCCAAATCTGCTGGAGCTTGTTCGCGCCGTCAATGCGCGCCGCTTCAAAGAGGTTCATGTCCAGGCCGGTAATCGCCGCAAGGTAGAGAATCGTGCCCCAGCCCATCGACTGCCACACGCCGACCAGCACATAGGTGAACGTCCACGTCGGGCCATCCGTCAGGAAAGGAATGTTCTCGGAAATCCAGCCCCAGCGCAGAAGCGTGGAGTTGATGACGCCCGACGTCGGCGCAAAGATCTGCAGCACCATGCCGCCGATGATGACCCACGAGAGGAAATGCGGCAGGTACAGCATCGTCTGCGAAAGCTTTTTGAGCTTGGGCGTTCGCATTTCGTTGAGCAGGATGGCGAGGATAATCGGGACGGGGAAGCCGAAGAGCAAGTCCAGCCCGTTGAGAATCAGTGTGTTCTTCAGCGCGATGCCAAAGTCGCTCATGCCGAAAACGAACTTGAAGTTGTCCAGCCAAATCCACTTACTCTTGGCGGGATTGAACATGTTGTACTTCTGGAAAGCAATTTGAAGCCCCGCCATCGGCTTGTAGCAGAACAGAATGTACCAGACAATTGGAATCAGCAGCATCAGGTACAAACGCCAGTCGCGCTGAAGCCAGTGTGTCCTGCGCTTGCGGCGCGGACGCACCGGTGCAGCGGCTTTCGCGGGATTTGTCATAAGCAAAAACCTCCATTTCTGATGAATTATGGTTTCCACGGGAGTGTAGAAAAGAAACGCTCTTTTGCGGGATGCAAAATTGAATCCACGCAAACACCTGCTGTTTTTTCAGCAGCATCGGCCGACATTTGACCGACACTGCCAACAGGAAACCACGGGGAGACGCTGCACGAGGCAGCCTGTTACGAAAACGTCACGCTCCGTTTCCGTATCGTTACTTTAATTATAGCCGACATAAGTTGCGCAATTCAATGTAAATCCTGCTTGAAAATATGTGAATCCTGCTGTATAATCAAAACATCCGAACCCCGAAAGGAGCTGAAGCGATGAAATTTGCGGAAACTATCAACGGCTACAACGCGATGGGGCGCGAGGACGCGGAGTACGAAGCGTGCTATGCCGTAGCAGAGCGCCACACCGTCGGCGGGCTGCATTGCCACGATTTCTACGAATTTTACATCCACTATCATGGCGGCAAGGTCTACTATGTGGACGGCAGCGTGTTTCCGCTGCAAAACAATCAGCTGATTATCATGCCGCCGTTTCGGATGCACGGGCTGGTGGGCGGCAGTTCGCTGCAGAACTACGAGCGCGGCTTCCTGTATCTGCGCCCGGAAACGCTGCGAAAGCTTGGCTTCGGGCAGATTGACCTCCAGCGTTACTTCGACAGCCGCCTTCAGGCCGGAAAATTCTACTATGAACTGCCGCAGGCGGATGCGCTGGCGTGTAAACAGCTGCTGATAGACATCTCCGCACAGCAGGACATGCCGGACGAGATGGTGCAGTTCCGCAATTACGGGCGCATCATCGACTTCATGGTCATGGTCTGCCAAGCCGTGCAGGGAACAACTGCTCCTATTCAGCCAAGCGTTGTCAACGATGTGATTTTCGATGTGCTGCAATACATCAACGACCACTTCACCGAACCGCTAAAATTGGAAGACATTGCGCGCCGCTTCGCCATCAGCGTATCGTACCTTTCGCACGAGTTTACAAGCTACGCCGGGCGCAGCGTCTACGAATACATTCTCTACCGCCGCGTGCAGCTGGCGAAGGAGAATCTGCTGACGGACATGAGCCTGAGTGAAGTAGCCGACCGCAGCGGATTCGGCGATTATTCCGGCTTTCTGCGCAGCTTCCGGCGGATGACGGGCATGGCTCCGAACGCCTACCGCAAGCAGCGCAGCGGCGGACACTAATTGCTGTTTTGTCTGATTAGGACGACAATCTGCCAAATCCGCCGAATTGAAAACAAGATTCGCATAGAAATCTTGATGTCAATGTGCTATCATGCAGATAACGCATCACGCAGCGTTGAGTATTGAGGAAGGAGCGAATGCCATGATTCAGATTGCCATCGTGGGTACGGGCAACATTTTCCACGCCCATGTGGAGGCCTACCTGCGCTTCCCGGAGCGCTGCAAGATTGTGGCGCTGGTGGATATTGTGCCGGAAAAGGCGCAGAAAATGAAGGAGGATTATCACCTGACCGAAGCGGAGGTCTACGACGACCACCAGAAAATCCTTTCACGCAAGGATATTGACTTGGTGGACGTCTGCACGCCGCCATACGTCCACGCCAGCATTTCCATCAACAGCCTGCGTTCGGGCAAGAACGTCGTCTGCGAAAAGCCGATGGCGGCATCGCTGGAAGAGTGCGACGAAATGCTCCGCGCCCGCGATGAAAGCGGCAAGAAACTCGTAATTATCGCCCAGAACCGCTTCCGCCAGCCCATCAGCAACCTGAAGAAACTGCTGGACAGCGGGCTTGCGGGCAAAGTGCTGTGCGCATCGGTCACATCGGCATGGTGGCGCGGTCACTGCTACTACGACCTGTGGTGGCGCGGCACATGGGAGAAGGAGGGCGGCGGCTGCACGCTGAACCACGCCGTCCACCATATTGACATGCTGTGCTGGATGATGGGTCTTCCGCAGGCCGTGACGAGCGTGATGGCGAACGTCGCGCACGACAACGCTGAGGTGGAGGATTTGTCGCTGTCCGTGCTGCAGTATCCGGGCGCGCTGGCGCAGCTGACAGCCTCCGTCGTGCATCACGGCGAAGAGCAGGAACTGGTCTTCCAGTGCGAGAAGGCGAAAGTCGCTGCGCCGTTCAGCGTGTACGCATCTATCTCCAAACCGAACGGCTTCCCGATTGAAAATACGGAGTTAGAGCAGAAAATCCGCGATTTTGTGGATGCGCAGCCGCAGCTTCCCTACGAGGGGCACGCGGGCGAATTGGAAAACGTCCTCTCCGCGCTGGAAAACGACACCCTGCCCGCAATTGGCGGCGAGGACGGCCGCCGGACGATTGAGCTGATTACAGCCGTCTACAAGTCAGGCGCAACAAAGCAGACAGTCACGCTGCCGCTGCAAAAGGACGATCCGTTCTACACGGTGGAAGGCATGATGCGCGCTGTGCCGCATTTCTACGAGAAAACCACGTCTGCCGCGTCGCTTGACGGCACGATTACGCTCGGCAGCGATTATCAGCAGAAATAATGGGAGGTCATTACGATGAAAGTATCAGACGGCATGAATTATGCGCCCAAAGGCAAGGCGCAGCCCGTCGTGAAGCCGGGGGAATTTATCTTTTCCGCCGCACACCTTGACCACGGGCACATCTACGGCATGACAAACGGTCTGCTGGAAGCGGGCGGCACGCTGAAGTACGTCTACGACCCCGACCCGAAGAAGGTGGAGGCGTTCGTAAAGGCGTACCCGCAGGTGAAAGTCGCCCGGAGCGAGGAAGAACTGCTTAACGACAAAGAAACGAACATGGTCTGCGGCGCGGCGATTACAAACGAGCGCTGTGCGCTGGGGCTGCGCGCCATGCAGGCGGGCAAGGACTACTTCACCGACAAAGCGCCCTTCACCACCTTGGAGCAGCTGGACAGCGCCAAGAAGATGGTGGCGCAGACGGGCAAGAAGTACATGGTCTATTACGGCGAGCGGCTGCATGTGGAAGGCGCGGTGCTGGCAGGCAACCTGATTGAGCAGGGCGCTATCGGCAAGGTCATCCATGTGGAGGGCTTCGGGCCGCATCGGCTGGGCGCGGCAGGGCGGCCGCAGTGGTTCTTCGAGAAGGAGAAGTACGGCGGCATCCTCTGCGATATCGGCAGCCACCAAATCGAGCAGTACCTGTTCTACGCGGGCGAGGAGGACGGCACAGTCTCCCGCAGCCGCATTGCCAACTACGCGCATCCGCAGTATCCTGAGCTGGATGACTTTGGCGACTGCGCCATCAACGGTGCAAACGGCACGACGTTCTACTTCCGCGTGGACTGGTTCACGCCAGACGGTCTGCGGACGTGGGGCGACGGGCGCACCATCATCATCGGCACGAAGGGGTACATTGAAATCCGCAAGTATGTGGATGTCGGTACGGAGCGTGACGGCGGCAACCATGTGTTCCTCGTCAACGACCAAGGCGAGCAGTACATCAACGCAACTGGCTTGACGGGCTATCCGTTCTTCGGTGATTTGATCCTGGACAGCCTGAACCGCACGGAAAACGCGATGACGCAGGCGCACGCCTTCAAGGCGGCGGAGCTGTGCCTGATTGCGCAGAAGCAGGCGGAAATGGTGTATCAAGCGAAATAATACTATTTCCGGATGAAAAGGCGCAAGCAGATGGCGCAGTTGAATCCGGAAATAGTATAAAGCAAGAAAGCAAGCCCGTCGGCTGCCTGTGATTTGTACAGGCGGTCGGCGGGCTTGGTCGGTTGTATACAATTGAGGTGACAGGGGATGGCAGAGGAGAATGGTACTTAACGTGTGTTTCAAAAATGAGACAGGTGCAGTTTCGAGCAGATTTTCTTGCAATTCAAGGATGAAAACCGAAAGTTTACTGGCGGTAAATCGAGCGGAATTGCAAGTAAAAATGCTGAAAATGCTGCTGGGCGAATTTGGAAACATACTCTATGCTAAACTGAAAAAAATCTGCTGACAAAGCTGGAAATGTGACGGCAGACTGTCCATTCCCGCCAATCCAACGGAGGACACCCTTCGGACAATCAGAAGAAGCTGATTTGTCCGGATGGCGCCTTTTTTCGTGATTTCATTTTTCGTTCGGTGACCTTGTCGTCCGGCTCAGCCTGACCGATCAGGAAAGGAGAAGCCGGGGCGTGCCGAGCAGAAAGGGTTTCGACGGTCTTTGCATTGAAGGTGGCATAGCAGTAGCGGCATCCATGCCGGCAGGTGTTGTACTGGCCGATGTCAATGCTCTCCAGGCAGCCGCATTCCGGGCGCTGGTTCGGGTCCTTCTTCGCTGCCATCGTCCAGCCGGTCAGTTCCGCGATCAAATCCCCGTCCACGCAGCAGCCGTGGGCGATGCCATACCGCTGCAGATCCACCTTCTCCGCACAGGTGCGCAGCCGGAAGCCATTCTCGCGCGCGATGGCAGCGAAAGCGGCCGCAATCCGATCCATCTCCCCGTCTGAGCAGATCCGGACGCCCAGCCCCCGGAGATTGGCCTGCACCTTGTCATACAGATCGACGAAGCTGAACACGCACTCACGGGCGGAGCCTTTCAGGGCATCTGCCATGGCGGCGAACTGTTCGATGTGCCAGTCCGCTGTATATTGCTCCGTCAGCATAATGGGATCGTACCGCCACACCACATGCTTTGAGCCGAACTGTTCCGCGATGGCGCAGGCACTCGCCAGCCGCTGTGCCAGCGGCGGCAGCCCCGGTTCCAGATCCCTGCCATATGGATTCAGGGTATATTGAATGTAGAATGGATACTGCAATGCAATCTCCCCGAGATGCGGCGTCAGGGGCATGGCGTTCTTTGTCCAGAACACGATGCAGTCGATGACCTCCGGTGACAGGGACACGCGGCTTACCTGATGGTAATTCATAGGGTTGCGCACCATGACATAGCCTTCTCGCAGCCGATTCATGAACCAGGGCATATAGAAAGCCGGAATATCGGTGCGGCGGCTTACGCTGAGGATCATGGGGATACCTCCTGCTTCTTGGTCAGAACAGTATAGCGGAACCAATGCCTATCCTTGTCCAGGGGATGGCGAAGCCCACAGGCGACCGCTTCCTGATAAAGTCTAATGCCGGATACGTCGCACGCGGCGCTCTCGCTCTTGGGCTCCATCACGCTAAATCCACAACTTTTTTCAGCCAGACCGGCTAACTGGACGAGGAAAGCAGCCGTCTCCTCATCCGCAGGCTCGATTGCGATGACTTTACCGCTGTATACCAGCGTGCGGTTCATGTCATGGAGCAGCCCGTTCAAAAGTCTGCTCTCCACATGCTCGTTATGGTTGAGCATATTGCTCTCCAGGATGAGATCAAAGCTGTCCGCCTGGCAAGTATGGAGGAATGCAAAAGCATCGCTGATCTGTATCGGTTTCATGCATATATGGAGATTGGCAGGCAGTGTGGAAAGCAGTGCGGCGGTCAGCGCTTCAAAAATCGGTCGGAATGCCCGTTCGTACTCTATCGGCAGATATTCCAGATGGATCTCCAGTGACGGGTTTGCTTCTGCGATCTTCGCATAGAAAGATAGCAGACCTATGGTGGCTGTACCCGGGCCGGCACCCATCTCAAGAATCCGGATAGGATGCGCACCATCGGGGTATTTGAATTCATCCAACAAAGGAAGCATCTCGTCGCGCAGGAGTTCTATTAGTGGCTGCCATACTTTGTGCAGATTCACCGGGAAATATATCAGTGCATACTCTGGCGCACAGGCAGCATGGTCCACTGCTTTCGCCGCAATCGCCTCTTTGGAGAACAGGTAGCCTGTTTTTTGGCGGATTTTTTTCAACCTGTTTGCATCCAGCTCTTTGAGCTGCTGTACAGAAAACAGCCGCAGCAGTGCCTTTTCCACAGGCAGCGGCAGATCCGGCGCTGTCTCTGTTTCCGGAACCGGGCATGACACTGCTTTGTTCAGAAACCGTTGCGCTTCCCGCCCTGTCGTGCATTTGCGGTATACAGGGCAGGAATACCCTTCGACGCCTGCCTTCTCATATTCCCTGTGGATACCTGGCGTTTTTCCTCTCCGAACGGCAAAGTACGGAATGCCCAGCGCTTCCTCGATCTGCTCCTCAAGCGCGTCATCCGCAGCCAATTTTTTCACTGGGATATTCGGGTTGTCCCGCAGCATCTCATGAATGAAGGGGCTGGGTGCCTTTGGGCTGCTGCTGTTCAATCCATTTACCACGATTCGCAGATCATGCCGGGCACGAGTGGCTGCCACATAGAAAAGTCTGCGTTCTTCTTCCACATGATCTTGCCAGGAGGCATGCCAGAAAGGCAGCGGTTTGCTGGAATCTCCCGGCATCGGTCTTCCACAGCGTCGATAATAATCACATGGTCGTATTCCTGTCCCTTGGCGGAATGCATGGTAGACAGCGTAACAACAGGGTGCTTGTCTGCGTTATGCTCGTCCCATTTTCGCTTTGTCCGCAAGGCAAGCATCGCTTCCACAGCAGATGGAGGAAAAAAGGCGTTTTGCGCTGGCGTCTCCTTCGCGGCAACGTGTGCCTCCCCATGGACCACTGACATATCTTCGTTGAAGGGAGTCGCTTTTTTGATGGTAAAATCAGATTCCACGGAAAACAGCTCATGTGCCCGCATATAAGCGTCGGCATCTTCCCAACTGGACGTTTTCAGATAACCGGTCGAATAATCGTAATTCCGTATGCCTGTAATTTGTTTTTCAGCGCCGTATTCGCCGTACCACCCCCGGTAAATACCCGGTTTCCAGCCGATTCGAACGGCATAATAGAACTGATCCGAACATTTTCTCGACATCACGAACCACATCCATGCTTATATGATACTGATATCCACAGCATTCTTTTTGACTTCATTCTTCTTCCGGTCAAGCTTATCCACCAGCGTGAAGCGAACGCGCTGATCAACAATTGGTTTTTGTTTCCCGTGCGTGTAATCTTTGGCGTTGAAATAGTATTGTCCGCCCTGCTCGTCCTGGATAAAGCCCGAGCCGCCCTCGGGAAGGACTCTAATCACCACACCAGTAAGATAGCTTTTCGCCGCCGACCGCCATTCCTTCCAGAGCGGCTTCAGCATTTTTAGGATCTCCGCTTTATCCATCGCACTCACATCATCAAGATTCGTCCAGCCGAGATGCTTTTGCTTCAGACCCCAGTTGTTTTCCTGACGGATCAGAATGACCAGCCGCCGGTGGAGCGCCGCCTCATGGGTGAGGCCCGACTGCTCAAGATAATCCGCGAAATCCTCATAAAAGCTGACCCGCATTTCATGGCTGGAATCCGCAAGGGCGCATTCGGCACCCAAAGCCAGTGCCGCTTGATGCTCTCCGCCATTTCGTTCAATTTCAAACAGCACCTGAGACAGGCACCAGTGATGCGCTCCTCGCGCCTGCGCCTCGCTGATGCACCGCTTCGCATCGTCTGGTTTTCCAAGCGCCAGCAGGCATTTTGCTTTGCGGTATCGAAGCCAGCTATCATTGCTGTAGTGGAATCCCCTGAGCTCCCGCAGGGCCTCATCACAGCAGGCCATGCACTCCCCATAGCGCTGCAGTTTCAGTAATGCTTTGGCTCGGGCGGCATACCAGATTTCCCGATCCGGAGCCTTGGCACGTCGGTTTCCCTGCTGATCTATGTACTCAAACTCTTCTCTGCCCAGCGTGGAAGGGTTCACCGCGTCCAGATATCGGATAATCAGTTCACTCGCATTTTCGACAGCCAGTTTTCCTTCTTCTGCTGCATTCACGACAAACAGGGCGGCTTTCCCCTTTGCGGAATAAGGGCTGTCTGAGGAATGAGCAAGAATATAATCCACCTGTTTGAACAGTTTGCTGCTGTCCCCCTGCCGGAAGTCAAAGGTTTTGACATGGGCATAGTACAGCGCCCTGCACACAGCATCCTCAATGCGCCGCCACAGATTGGTATCTGACGACTCGTCCCTTTCCGATCGCAGCAGCTTATATGCATCCAGCGTCTCCTGATACCGTTTCTGCTTGTTGAGGCTGAGGAGGACGTACCATTTATCCCAGTCAGTCATCCTGTTTCTGGACTCGTCGTTCTGCCAAAGGGCAAGAATCTCCTCGTATTTCTTCTCATTGAACAGTTTATTCGTGGAAAACAGCTCCATGGCTGGCTCTCCTTTCTTCTATGCATGTGCTTCACGATGCCAGCGAACAAGCTCAGTTCTTCAGCATTCGTCACCCGCTGACGATTCCGGGGCTTCTGTATGTTTCACCGCACAATCCAGACAAACCTGATTCTGCGGAACGCTATGTTCATTATAGAGGATTGCTTCACGTTTGTGAAGATGTTTTTTTCTCTCTGTCTCGCAAAAACTTCTGAATGATCACATCGGAAAACACGTCTTTTACCTTGCTCTCACCATCAAAGACAGTGTTGCCTGCCCCAGCTCGTCGCTGATCAGGCTCATCGTCAATTGCTTCTTCACCTCTTTATTATACCTCTTTCCCGACCTTTTGGCTGTTCCTTCTTTGTACTGGATTGCCTAAAAATTTCATTAATGGATTCGGACATCATCGCTCCCCGTGCGGGGAGCGCGGATTGAAATGTCGCTTGGTGAAGTCGGTGCCTTGCGGCTCAGTGACGTGGACTGGAAGCGCGGCACCATCGACATCAGCCACGCCTTGAAGTACACTCCGCAGACCGGCAGCTTTGAAGGCCCGCCGAAAAGCGAAGCTGGGGAGCGGATCATCGCGCTGCCGGTCGGCATGATGGCGGTGCTGGATCAGACCCGCGCCTATCAGGAGGATTGCAAGCGCGCCGCCCCGCATCTCTGGGTCGGCGCAGGCTGGATTGTCCACGCATGGAACGGTGCGCAGCTGCATCATGACACGCCCAGCCGATGGTTTCGCCACTTTGCGGATGCGCACGGCTTTGAAGGCGTGCGCTTTCACGACCTGCGGCACACGCACGCCAGCACGCTGCTTGCCAACGGCATCGACGCGGTAGCCGTTGCCAGCCGCATGGGGCATGAGGATGCAAGCACGACTCTCCGCGTCTACGCTCACGCGCTTCGCCGCCGCGACGACGATGCCGCCCGCGTCTGGCAGTCCTTCCTCGACGCTGCGTCCGCGCAGCCGGAAATGCCCGAACCCGTTGAAAATGACGGCTTTGCGCCCTCACCCGATGCGCAGTAAACCGTTCACCCCATCTCTACCCAATTTTCCTCTACCCATGCTATCCACACCCTGTCCCACACCTGTGCATATTTGCGAAAAGCGCACAAAAAAAGCGGCTTGCTTTATTGCAAGTCGCTTCGTTTTTGGTGTCGAAGTGGCGGGATTCGAACCCGCGGCCTTTTGGTCCCGAAAGCGCCTTAAAATTCAGGCATCTTCCATTCCGACGAAAAAGCAAAATCAGCAAACATTTTTCTCGTTTGAAGGCGATTGCATACAACCACTTGCAGGCTTTTGCAACTCGTTTTCCCCCAAGCGCAAGGGCATTTTACCAGAACTTCTGCACTGTGTCAATACTTTTTCTGTAATTCCTGTAATTTGTGAAATGTGGTTTGTCTCTTCTTATTTAGCGCCTTGCGTTGATGCCTTACGGAAAAATTCACTTCCTGTTAGAAATTCTTCTTCTGTAATGTCACACAACCCCACCCCCTATTGCTTGAACCACCCACGCTGGAAAGGCTTGAACCCTCGCCGGTGTCCAGTTCCCTTCCAAAAACTTTTTCAC
>ERZ1023970.510-NODE-510-length-11726-cov-8.406992_pt1 | contig 11726 bp, 8 predicted proteins | sample MGYA00380430_ERZ1023970 | MGnify/ENA primary metagenome ERZ1023970 (study PRJEB33179, sample SAMN07449052) | human gut metagenome | biome: Human-gut; feature: Human associated habitat; material: Faeces | host: Homo sapiens | place: India:Kasaragod | collected... | reverse complement strand
ATCCCGAGGCCGCAAACAAATCCCTGCCGCGAAAACGCTCCCATCAAAACACAAACTGTTTTAAAAAGACTGCCCGGAAAGCAGTCTTTTTTCTATCCCATTTTTTCCAAGGCATTAACATGACGTATAAAAAAATTATATTTCCTAAATTATTGCACTATTTTTACGGCCACACAACGAAAAGAAGCGTTTTGTAATCCTCATCGGAGGGCAAATAAAAATGCCGGATAAGATGACTGGGTAAAACCAATCACCTTATCCGGCATTTTTTGTTTCCCGGCAAAAAATAGCCATAAGAATAACAGACACATATGAAAAGAAATGCAATTGATTTAGGCACACTGGACGTATGCACATTATTCAGAAAGTATTTTATCCCGACCTTATTCGGGATGCTTAGCATATCGGCAGTAACGGCAGTAGACGGAATACTCGTCGGCCACGGAATCGGAAGCGATGGCATTGCCGCTATCAATATATGCATTCCCCTGCTGATGCTGTTTACCGGGATAGGGCTCATGGCAGGCGTAGGCTCATCCGTAGTCGCTTCCATTCAGCTATCAAAAGGAAAACTGGGGGCAGCGCGCCTTAATGTCACTCAGGCCTTGTTGTTCGTCACCATTGCCGCCATCGTGCCATCTGCCTTGATGATGGCATATCCGTCAGCTACAGCCCGATTTTTAGGCGCTTCCGAACATCTTACCCCCATGGTTAGGGAATACCTGTTGTGGTTCATCCCCTCGTTGATATTCCAGATGTGGTGCTCTGTCTGCCTATTCATGATTCGTTTGGATGGCGCTCCGAAGTTGGCTATGATGTGCAATATCATTGCTGCAATCATCACCGTAATACTCGGTTGGCTGTTTATCTTTCCATTGGGCTGGGGATTGACGGGAGCTGCTTTCGCCGCAACCATAGCACTGTTTGCGAGCGGCGCCACGGGCCTTATTTATTTATGGAAATTTGCACATAAACTGCGGCTTTATCCTATTAAATGGAGCATCAGAAGTTTTCGGTTCTCCCTCCTTAATATTGTCTGCCAATGTCGCATCGGTTCTTCCGCTTTGCTGACTGAAGCGATACTGGCCACGCTCATGTTCGTCGGGAACCACACATTGATGAAATATCTGGGAGATAATGGAGTAGGAGCGTTCGGCATTGCCTGCTATTATCTTCCGTTCGTATTCATGGTAGGCAATGCCATAGCGCAATCAGCGCAACCCATCATCAGCTATAACTTCGGGCTTGGAGAGAAAAAACGCGTAGCCGATACAAAACGGATCGCATTATTTACCTCCGTTGTTTGCGGCATAGTCACGACGGCAGCATTCATTTTGTTCCCGCACATTCTGGTAGGCTTGTTCGTCAATCCGGACAACACTGCGGCGCTCATAGCCATTGAGGGATTTCCATATTTCTCCCTGGCATTTGTTTTCCTTATCCCATGCTTTATCCTGTTGCCTGAAGCAATGGGAACGAACGGTGCGTGGCTAGCACTTTATCTGTCGGAAATGTTAACCACATTAACAGTTGCTATCCTATTTATTCTACGCAAAAAAAAAATGCTCCTGCATCAAACAAAGTGAAGAATGCAGTTAAAAGATTTTTCTCAGGCATGCCACGACACGCACATAAAATACCTGCAAGCGAATATAGATAACTTAGCAGTTTGTCTTCCCTGGACTGGCTATAACTTTTAAAAATTATTAAACAAAAGATATTTCTTTAACAAAGTTTTTCTGGGAAAACGACAGGATAGGGATTACCCTCTGCTGCGAGAAACCCTAAGATTTTTGTTATGCCTGCATCTCCGGAGCGCATTCTGGAAAATTTGTTCCCCTTTTACCGGCAGGAAGAATTTCCCGTTCTCCTGCATCAGTATAAAACGTGGTCGGAAAGTCGCCCTCTGGAAGGATGCCGGATTATTGACGCTTCTCCCGTGTTCCGGAATACCTGCGCCAAATACGCCTCTCTTCTGGCCGCAGGAGCGGAGCTGACAGTAGCGGTCTCACCGGTAATGCCCTATGACCCGGATACAGTCGTATTGCTGTGGCAGTATGGAATTCCCGTGGTGGAAGCGGAACGGGCAGGCGGACCTTATGATGTGGTCATGGACTGCGCCGGAGCGCTCAGCCATGTTACCAGCCGCTGCGGGTATGTGGAATTAACCCGCTCGGGTGCGGAACGCTATGCGGCATGCCCGCAGCCCGTGTGGATGGTGGACGCCGGAAAGATTAAACAGATAGAAACCTGCCTTGGAACCGGAGAAAGTTTTTTCCGGGCTCTGGAAGCTCTTGGAATAAAAAATGAACAGGGACAGACTCTGGTAGTCATTGGACATGGAAAAGTTGGCCGCGGAATAGCTCTGCATGCTCTTAGACGGAAACTGAATGTCATTGTAGCGGACGTGGAAAAAAAACCTCTGGCTTCCGCCTCTTTTGTGCCGGCAGCGGACAGGGAAACCCTTACTGACGCAATCAGGCATGCTTTCTGCGCCGGTACGGCGACAGGAAAGCCGCAGGCCATGTCAGGGCTTATTGACCCGGCCATGCCCTTCTCTTCCGGCGTTCTGCTTGCCAATATGGGTGTGGAGGATGAATGGGGGCCGGAAATTCCGAAGAACCGCCTGCTGAACGAAGGCCGCCCTCTTAATTTTATTCTACCGGACCCTACGCAAATGCATTACATTGATCCGCCCCTGGCTCTTCATAACCAGGGAGCTCTGGAACTTGTCGAAGGCCGAGTTTTGCCGGGCCTTTTTCCTCCGCCGCCGGAAATGGAAGAGTATTTTCTTTCCCTGATACGTTCCTGCGGTTCCGTACCGCCTGACATGCTGAACTGGATTTCCTGACTTATCACCTTGTCTTTGCCGGGATAAAGCGGTATCGTATAGAATACGGTCGGGAACTTATTGTTCCATGGTCGGTCTGACGTTTCATTGACTTCGCAATTCATGAACACTTATTATTTCTACCGCAGTTATCGGCTGGGAGGGAGAATCCTCGGAACCCTGGGGTGCAGCCTGGCCTGGGCTTTTTTCGGTTCCGGCTGGTGGAACTTTCTTCTCGGCGCCCTTTTACTGTTCCTGTGGCTTCCCGTTATTATGGGCAGGCCTTATTTTCTCACAATCACTTCTTCTTCCATCTTCTGGGGCAACAGCATTTCACGCAGGGAAATACCGTGGGAATTAATTGAACGCATAGGATGCACTCCAAATAATGAGGCAGAACCCGGATTGATGATTAAACTGAAGGACGGACGTATTCTGGATGTGGAACATTCCTGTTTCAATTCCATATCCTCCGTCCGTGAAGCCATTCTTCAAGCATCCGGTTTTTATCCCTTTCATCTTGCTCCGGATTTGTTCGCTCCTCCGGGTCTGCTGGGCGAGTGATACGGAGTAAAATTTGTCAATTCTCCGCTCTGAATATTTGCTGTCCTTGCATCTTCTCATTTCCGGATAGTGGCATTCTTCCGTCGTCGCAGAGGTTTCCGGTGATGCCCCTTGCGCTCCATGCAGGTGTTCCGTCTTTTCAAGGTAGATTACAGTTTTCCTGTAATGGAAAATAATAAATGTTCCACGTAGAACATTTATGTGAATAATATTTCTTTTCCATTCATTCTCAGCCAATAAAAAACAGGCGTCATGTCTCCACAACGCCTGTTCCTCTGTATGAACGATTTTGTGCCACCAAAATCAATTGGGAGATCTCATCGGCATGAGCACATACAGGAACTCATCGCCAATCTTCAAGACGCCCGGACTCATTTCATCAATAAGGTTCAGCGTAATGACCGTATCCCCGGCCATCGTCTTCAGGGGAGCCATGAAGAAATCCGGATTAAAGGAAATGGAAAGCGGCCTGCCGGAATAAGTGATTGTCATCGATTCATGAGCTTCGCCCACTCCTTCTGCGCTGGAAGCCACTTCCAGTTCGTTTTCACGAAAATTCAGCTTGATATTTGTGCTCTTATCCACGGAAAGGAGAGAAACACGACGTACTGTCTCCAGCAGTTCCCCGCAGGGAAGTTCGATACTTTCCTTGCAATCCGTCGGAATTACCTGCCGGTAGTTCGGGTAATTGCCGTCAATCAGTTTGCTGATTAAGAGCGTATCGTTGATTTCAAAGGCTGCCTGGTTGCGGGTGAACCGGATAGTGACGGTTCCCACTTCATCCAGAAGGCGGCGGAGTTCTCCGACAGCCTTAGTGGGCAGGATGGCATCCAGTTGCTGTTCTTCTGGAAATTCCAGGGCGGTTTCCGCCAAAGCCAAACGACGTCCGTCCGTGGCTACCAAAGTCATTTTACCATTGCGGAAAGAAAGGGAAATGCCGTTCAATACGTAGCGGGTCGTATCCGTGGAAATGGCATATTCCGTCCGGCGGATACAGTCGCGCAACATATTCTGCTCCACCTGGTACACAGTAGCCTGCTCAAAAGACGGCAATTCCGGAAATTCATCCGCCGGAAGGCCGTTCAGTTTAAACTGGGAGCGGCCGCACTCCACAGCAGCCTGGTTGCGTTGGTTGACATCCACCTGGACTTCGGCTTCAGGAAGTTCGCTGATGATGCTCACCAGCTTTTTAGCGGGCAGGGTCACGGTGCCTTCACGCAGCACATTTGCGGGAACCACGCCAGTAATGCATACATCAAGATCAGTAGCCGTAAAACGTACCTGGCCGTTTTCAGCTTCAATCTTGACGTTGGAAAGAATGGGCAGCGTCGTCTTGGAAGACACGACGCTGGCAACCTGTCTCAGCCCGTCGAGAAATACTTGCTTGGAAATGGTAAACTTCATGTGTCTGTGCTTTTATCTGCCTCGCATCTTCTCATAAGTGTCTTTCGTGGTTCAAGCCATTTTTCCGTCAAACCCTAATATTTGGCAGTATTTTTTTTAAAACATACTATATATAGTAATATGCAATTTCTCCGGGCATATCTTGCATGAAAAGGTTTTTCAAATTATTTAAGCATTCTTAAAAATCCATTCCAGAGAATCAGATTTCTTCAATATCCTTGTGCGGATTATAAATCCGGATATTGTCTCTTTTTTCCCAGGATGCGGCAATCTTATTGGAAATGTACGTTTTCTTTCCAACAGGAATGCCGTTTCTGTTTTCTCTTCTTTTATCTTCTCCGTAATTTTTTTCCGTTAAATGATTTGTTTTCAGAAAAATAATTTGACCCCGGATTTATAATCCGCTAACCCCCTATCGGATTGATTTTAACCCATATTTCAGAATTTCCGTGAAACGCTCATTTATTATTTTATCTTTACTGGCAGCGGCAGGTATGGCCCATGCGGCTACCCCTATCTATTCCTGGGAATGGACTGCGGAAGGAGCACAAATAACCGCCCCCAACTGGAACGGTTCCTTCAATTACACTTCCGGCAATGATTACGCCACGTTCGGCAGCGGTTCCGGCACTCCCTATAACTCAAACATAACGGGTATCCAAGGCAGTTTCACCGTGAGCTTTGACCTGAAAAACCTGAGTTCCACCAGCAATGGGTGGAAAGACATTTTCAGCCTGTACACCAATGGAACGGTCTCCGGAGAATCCAACAGCATGGTGCTGGAATTCACTAATAACGGAGAACTCTACCTCTACAATAAGGGGTTCGGCGGCCAAACTGGCGGGAATATCAATACGGGATTGACCTGGACGGATCTCCAGCAGGACAGCTGGACTAATCTGAGCATCGTTTCCGATCTTTCCTCCCAAACGCTTTCCGTGTATGTCAACGGCGCTCTGGCAGGTACGATTACCGAGTGGAATCCATCCTCCCCTGCCCTGACAGGCTCCCAGTTTGGAGCTTCTTTTGGAAATACCCGCCCCATGAACGGCACTATGGATATCAACAACGTCAAATTTTATGACGGTGTCGTGCTTCCCGTGCCGGAAGCAGCTACAGCTTCCCTGGGCCTGTTGGGGCTGGCCGCCCTGATGATGCGCCGCCGCCGGTGCTGCTGAAGCAACTTTAACCATTAGCCAAAGGCCGCATGCGGGAAGACGTTTTTCCGCATGCGGCCTTTTCAGTATTAAGAAAATTCCTTTCCCCGATTCATACCCCCGTGAAGACTTCCCCCGGCCTGGTCCAAGCACCGGGAGGAAGAACCCGCCCCGGCAAAACGACGGTATTGGCACCCAGCCGAACATGGTCTCCAATGACAGCGCCAAGCTTGTTTCTTCCAGTAAATTCCAGCTTTCCTCCCGCCACCATTCTGTGTTCGCCGCCATCATGGCGAAAATTGGAACATACCGTTCCGGCGCCGAAATTAACGTCACTGCCAATAATGGAATCCCCCGCATAACTCAAATGAGGAATAAATGTGCCGTCGCCGATGACACAATTTTTCAGCTCCACTCCCTGCCCTACTACACAGCCATTCCCCAAAGATACACACCCCCTTAAATGGCAATTAGGCCCTATGCGGCAGCCATCACCCGCCCATACGGCTCCCTCTACAACCACGCCGGGCATGATGACGGTTCCTTCCCCTACCCGGAGCGTTCCCATGACATAAACCCCTTCCCTTCCGGAGAAATCCTCCCACTCCATCTTCTCCATCACTCTTTCCTGCCATTCCAGAAGATCCCAGGGATAAACGAGGCGCTCTATCGCTGCTTCCTTCCGCGTGAATACCCGCGTCAACCCGTTTTCCCCGCTTTTCCGGGCCGGCAAATGCCCTTCTTCACTCCTTGCTTCCCCTGCCCCGCAAAAGGCAAGCCATATGGCCGCCTCCGGGGAAAAATCATGCATGGACACTTCTATGATTTCCCCTTTTTCTTCTGAAACCGGCGTTCCCGGGTCAAAAACCGCTTCAAAGCCCACTTCCCGAAGGCGGGAAGCACAGTAAGCGGCTATATTCATTCCAGCCACGGAAAAGCCGTAGAAGGGCCTTTCAGGGCTTGTAGCGGGAAAAGTATGATCCCTCTCCGGAATGTAAATCAATCTGGCAGCCTTCACAAAAGGATGGTATGCTTTCCTCCGGGTTTTCTGCAAGCAGGAATGCCGTTTCTGTTTACAGCCGCACCTGCCAATAACCTTGTGAAAGGCCAGGTTGATTAACTGTGAGTATGATGTGAATAACTTATTCAGATATTATCCACAAATTTGCAGGCCAAATTTATTAACATTTGAAATGATACTCAATACTCTCATTTACAGTCATTTAAAATCTTATTCACACTGGGCATACAGCAGAAGAAGAAGGAATTTAATATTGTTAAACCTAATATTCTTCAATCACACAACGTGATTGTCCTTCTTCCGGTTTTCATGCTACAAAACGGCGTGAATACGAAAAATCAGGATGACTGTTGGATGAACATGGCCATAAAACTGGCCTCAAATGGAATCGGACTTACGAGTCCGAATCCCTGCGTGGGGGCAGTCATTGTGCATGAAAACCAGGTGATTGGTTCGGGATTTCATAAAAAAGTCGGCTTGCCTCATGCGGAAAGAGAGGCTATTGCCGACGGAGTGGCGAATGGCAATGCCCCCCTGTTCGCGGACTCAACTTTGTATGTTACTCTGGAACCATGCAGTACTTCCGGGAAAACACCGCCTTGTACGGATGCCATTTTGAAACATCGTTTTAAACGGGTGGTTTATGGTTCGGAAGATCCTAATCCCAAACACCGCGGCGCTGCGGCTGATATTCTTGAACAGGCCGGCATCAAGGTTACCCGCGGGGTTCTGGAGAAGGAATGCGATCATTTAATCAGGGGGTTCAGGGTGAACATGCTGGAAGGGCGTCCCTGGGTAATTGCAAAAAGCGCCATGTCTCTGGATGGCCGCATTTCCCGTAGTCCGGAACGTTCCCAATGGCTGACGAATGAAAAATCCAGATCTTTTGTACATACCTTGCGTGCCGAATGCGATGCGGTTCTTACCGGAGGGAATACCGTGCGTCTGGACAATCCGTCCCTGACCATTAGGAAACCGGATCGTCCTGTTTCTCCCCTCAAGGAACAACCCTGGCGTATTATTCTAACCCATGATGCTTCTTCCATACCTGCGGATTCCATTTGTTTAACAGATGAATTTCGTGACCGCACTTTGGTTGTGGAGAATGTTTTCAATTATTTGGAATTATTAAAAAAATTATATAATAATAAAAAAATAGGAACTATACTGCTGGAAGCGGGAGGCTGTCTGGTCCGGGAATTTCTGAAAGCCGGTTTAGTCGACGAGTGGGTGGGGTTTTATGCTCCCATCATTATCGGCGGCGGTACGGACGGCGTAGCGCCCGGTCCGTTTCTGGAGCATGAAGCCCATCTTGAACAACCTGTTGTAAATATTTTTGGAGATGATGTATGTATCCGGGGAGATATCTGTTACCGGTAATGGATGAGGTCTTTGTTTATTGGTTATCCGAAGAATTTTAAACTTGGGAAGGTAATTTTCATTCGCCCGGTGGATTTGTCATTCAGCCCTTCCGGCCTCCCTTGCCTCTTGGAGTAAGCTCAATGCTGCTTTTTCTTATCGGCAGTATTTGAATGGAATCCGTGAAGAAATCGTGTGACGCTTCTTAATGATTTGCGATGGATAAATCAGGAAGGCCGGTATTCAATAATACTGAAGGGATATTCCATTTCTTTTTACGACAAGCAGAAAGTGGTGGTTGTTCGGAGGAAGGGAAGAGCTGCTGTCGCGCAAAAAGACATTCAGAAAACAGTATTGAATCTTTTTATCGACTCCAGGCAATGCGACAGGGAAATATAATGGGATCATATACGGCTCAAGGATGTCCCTGCCATATTTATTTTTCAATACCCGCCTCCTATGGTCCTCCTTAAATTGAAATTTCTGAATAAAAAACGCGGGGTATTATGTTTGTTGCCTGCTGCGTTTTTGCAGATGCACAAGCAACAGGGCGATATCTGCCGGGGTAATTCCGGGAATTCGAGAGGCCTGCCCGATAGTTGCAGGACGTATGTTGCCCAGCTTGATGACAGCCTCTTTTTTTAAGGCATGGACATGTTCGTAATCAATATCGGAGGGAATAGTTTTATTTTCCATCCGTATGATTTTTTCCGCCTGTTTTTTCTGCCTTTCAATATGCCCTTCGTACTGGATATCCGTAGCAATGGCATCCAAATGTTCCACGTGGAACATTTTTTTCAGTTCTTCAGGCAATAGAGTCCAGTCATTGCCGGGCCTTTTAAGCCATGTGGAGAGAGAAACTCCTTCATGTTTAAGCGCGGCAGCTTTTATTATTCCTTCTTCAACGGCGTTTTTCCTGTCTTCAGCCTTCCGGGCCATTTCACAGGTAATAAGGCCCGCTTCAAAAGCCAGAGGGGCCAACCGCAGGTCTGCATTATCCTGACGCAGCAACAGGCGGAATTCTGCCCGGCTGGTAAACATGCGGTAAGGTTCATCGGTTCCTTTGGTAACGAGGTCGTCTATCATGACGCCGATGTAAGCCTGATCCCGGCGCAGCACCAGAGAAGGTTTGCCCAGGGTTTTCAGAGCGGCGTTCGCTCCCGCCATTAGTCCTTGCGCTGCGGCTTCTTCATAGCCGGAAGTGCCGTTGATTTGACCTGCAAAGTACAGGTTTTCCACCAGTTTTGTTTCCAGCGTAGGATGCAATTGCGTGGGAGGACAGAAGTCGTATTCCACCGCATATCCCGGACGGATCAGCTGCGCGTTTTCCAGGCCGGGAATGGTATGGATGAAGTCGCACTGAGCGGAGTAGGGCAGTGAAGTAGAAACTCCGTTAAGGTAGAATTCCTCCGTACTGCGGCCTTCCGGTTCCAGGAATACCTGATGGCTGTTTTTTTCCGCAAAACGCACGATTTTATCTTCTATGGAAGGACAATACCGGGGGCCTACGCCTTCAATGATACCGCTGTAAAGGGGGCTGAATTTTAAATTCTTCCGGATAATGTCGTGCGTAGTCTGGTTGGTGTAGGTGATCCAGCACGGCATTTGCTTCATCCGGAAATTTTCATCTCCCCACGTGTTCAAAGTGCAAAAGGGTTCGGAATCACGTTTCAGTATATCACGGGAACGGTAGCTGAACAGGGCTTCCGGAGAGTCTCCAGGCTGTATTTCGCAGACGGAAAAGTCGATGGATCTCCCATTGACGCGGGGAGAAGTTCCTGTTTTAAGCCTTTCCACCTGAAAACCCAGCATGGCAAGATCGGCGGAAAGGCTGGAAGAAGCGCAACCCATTCGGCCTCCTGTTATGTGTTGAAGGCCCACATGAAGCAATCCCTTCATGAATGTCCCGGAGCAGATAATCACGCTGCGGGCATGGATGGCGCATCCCAGAGAAGTAACGGCTCCCGTTGCCTGCTGTTCTCCATTGACGAGCAGTTTGACCACATCTCCCTGAAACAGGCGTATGCCGGGGGCGGTTTCCAGAACCATTTTCATTCTTGTGCGGTAGGCTGTTTTATCGCACTGGGCGCGGGGAGCGCGCACGCTGGGCCCCTTGGAAGCGTTCAGCATCCGGAATTGAATGGCGGTAGCATCCGTGTTCAACCCCATCGCTCCCCCCATGGCATCTATTTCCCGGACGATATGCCCTTTGGCAAGTCCCCCAATAGCCGGATTGCAGGACATTTGTCCGATAGTATCCAGGTTATGAGTTAGGACGGCGACGGAGCACCCCAGACGGGATGCTGCCAGTGCCGCCTCAATGCCTGCGTGCCCGGCGCCGACGACGAGAACGTCAAACAGGGGGAAAACGGAAGAAGGGGAGGAGTTCATCAGGATGCGGAGCAGATAGCAAGACGATGCAGAATCAGGCGGGGATCAAGAGAGGAGGACACCAGGGCTTTATCCGCCTTCATGCATTCTTTCAAAGTTTGCTTTAGCCGTTCCGTCTTGAATTTGGAAGCATTCTGCGCCGCCAGAAAAAGCGGATACGCATTGGGTGTACCGTCTTTTTTCAAGGGAATTAACGCGGCCGCATAGGAGGGCAGGGAAGAAATGCGGGCCGTAAATTCCTTGAAATTGGTGGGCTTCAGGTTGAATGCGTCACATAAAAGTCTGGCAGCCAGCAAATTTCTTAACGTAGGGATGAATGCGGCACGCATGATGGTGATGGCGTTTTCACCGCGTTCCAGTTGAAAATCAATTAGAGAGATGGCCGCATCGCTTTTCTTGTTTTCCAAAGCCCGGGAAATTTCAAAAATAACGCCTGTACGCGTCAGCGGAACCATGCGCTCCACATCCTCCGGCATTACGGTGCGTCTGTCCGCTCCCAGATAAAGATCCAGTTTTTCAATTTCGGAAATGATTTGGCGGGAGGATTCGCTGACGCGGTGAATAAACAGTTCCAGGGCGGCAGAGTCGAAATTCATGCCGCGCGCCGCCGTTTCCTTATTAATGAGGGGCATTAAACTGCCTTCCCAGCCTGCTTTCGTGATGTCCGGCTTGTTCAATTCTTCCGATGCGGCGTATTGAAGCAGGAATTTGTTAAAGGAACGGCGTTTGTCAAATTCGGAGGCGGAAATAAGCAGCAGGACGTCCGGCCCCAGGCCGCTTTCCAGCAATTGCCTGAAAGAATCCAGAGCCGCTTCCGTGGTGGAGGAACGCCCCGTGACGGAGTCTCCCAGAAAGGTGCAGTTCGTCCTCCAGACTACTTTGCGCCCCGGAAAAACCGGGAGGGTTCGCAGAGCTTCCGTAACCTCGCGTATCACTAGGGCCGCTTCATCAGAATCACCGCAGGCCGCTTCCAGAATATCATGTCTAAATTCGTTTGTGG
>ERZ1023970.504-NODE-504-length-11852-cov-16.640587_pt1 | contig 11852 bp, 8 predicted proteins | sample MGYA00380430_ERZ1023970 | MGnify/ENA primary metagenome ERZ1023970 (study PRJEB33179, sample SAMN07449052) | human gut metagenome | biome: Human-gut; feature: Human associated habitat; material: Faeces | host: Homo sapiens | place: India:Kasaragod | collected... | reverse complement strand
CTTCTTTGGTGATGACGAGGTGGTCGCCCTCAAGGATGCTGGACGTCTCGCTCAGCGGCTCACCCTTGAACTCCGGGTTGAGAGCGCACAGCTCACGGAAGGTCAGGTCATTGTTATGTGCGATGGACCAGAGGGTGTCGCCCGCCTTGACGGTGTAGACCTTCTGGGCCTGCTTCACGCCCACCAGCTCCTGCCGGACGGTCTCAAAATCCTGCAAGCCTTCCTTGAAGTAGAGGCCGTCTTCCAGCGTGACCTGCTTGTTGAAGCCCACGCTCACATCGGGGCCGTCCTCTTCTTTCTCGTAGGGGTCGAGCATGGCGGCGAGGTAATCCCGCAGCGCGTTGCCGTCGCTGCACACCGCCGTCAACTCGCCGTCCAGATAAAGAGCCGTGCCTTCGCTGATCTGGTCGCCGGCGCTCTGGATGATGGCGTTTGCCATCTCGTTTTCGTCCATCATGTGGTGGGCGATGGCGAGGGTGTAGCTCGGCTCGATGGTCCACTCGGTCTTGTCGGTGCCGGCGTAGCTGATACGCTCCATCACGTCCTCGCGGGCCGTGTTGAAGACGTCCTCATTCGCCACATAGCCCACGGTTTCGCCGTTGACCCGGACGGCCAGTGCATAAGGCTGGTGGATGACATATTGGAACACTGCTGCGCCCAGCGCCAGTGCGCAGATGGGCAGGGCATACATCGCCATGCGGGGCAGCAGACTGAGGTTGCGGCGGACGCCGTTTTTGAAGTAGTGGACGCTGGCCTCAAATGCTGCACCGAAGCCCTGCTCCCTGCGGATGCGGTGGGCATGGATGAGAAGGGACACGGTGCCCTTCGCAAACAGCACGATGGGGCCAAACAGGTCTTTGGCCACCTGCGCTGCGCCGGGGAACGCCGTCTCCGCCAGAGCCTTCGCAAAGCGGCGGATGCATCCAGCAGCCCAGAGAGCGGCGTACTTGACGGCACGTCCCACCCGCACGGCAGCATACTCCGCGCCAAAGCCCAGTGCGTAGAGCACTGCGCCAACGCGCAATACCAGCTTCGACGAGCGCAGCTTCCGGGAGACATTGTCCAGCCGGTGTCTGCGGCGGCGATACCGCCGGTGGCGGCGCAGCAGATGGACGCACTGGAGCTGCGCCCAAAGCGAGCGCAGCTTTGCGCGGAAGCCGGTGTGCCGCGGCGCACCGGCTGGCTCGTCCTGCCGCGTTTCAGTTGTTTTATCTTCCAGCAAAAAGGATGCTCCTTCCTGTATCTTCAGGAGATTCTGATTTGTCTCTTTTCTCTGTTATCGACACGCTGCCGCATCAGGACAGCTTTTTTGACAAGAATAGCTCTATTTATTATACACCCTGCCAGCGCCGAAACAAGCATTGACACAGAATTTGGGCTTAGCTTTCACTTACTTTTCACGAAATACACAAACTCAGTCAAAAAGGGCTGCCATATCCTCCGGCAGCGGGCTTTCCACCGTCACCGGCCTCAGGGTCGTCTCGTCCACCGGCACTTCGACGCGGATGCCGTCCGGCATCGGCTTGCAGCGCGGCACCCAGAACGTCTGTTTTGCGCAGTGGAGCGCCTGCCGCCCGATGCGCGCCCGGCTCCCGCCGTAGAGGTCATCGCCGGCCAGCGGGTGGCCGATGGATGCAAAATGTACCCGTATCTGGTGGGTCCGGCCCGTCACCGGGACGCAGGCCGCAAGGCTCAGGCCGTTTTCGGCTCTCAATATGGTATATTCCGTCCGGCTGGGTTTGCCATCGGGGGTGACGCACCGCCCGATGATGCTCTCCCCCTGCCGCCCGATGGGGGCGTCGATGACGCCCGGCCCGAGGGGAAGCTCTCCTTCTGCAACGGCGTAGTAGAGCTTCTCCACCCGCTGAGCCAGCAGCGGGGCGGCGTAGCCATTCTGAGCCGCCAGCACGAGGCCGCTGGTGTCCTTGTCGATGCGGTTCACCGGGCGGAAAACGGGGCTTCTGCCCTGACGCAGCGCCCAGGCCGCATAGCCGTTCGCCAGCGTATCCAGCGGGTAATTCAGGGTAGGATGCACCGCGAGATGGGGCGGCTTTTCCACCACGAGGGCAAAAGCGTCCTCGTAGACCACATCCACCGGGATGTCGTCCTGCGGCGCAACGCCCTCCCCCTCCGGCGGCAGTTCAAAGGAGATGACCTGCCCGGCCTCCACCCGGCGGTTGGCCAGGATGGGGGCGCCGTCGGCAAAAAAGCCGCTGCCCCGGAATTTCACGGCCCGGGACAGGTCGGTGGAGACGCTGCATCTGCGCAGAAAACCGCGCAGCAGCATCCCGTCCGCCTCGGGCGGGACTTTGAAATAAAGCTTCATCTTCCCACCTCCAGCGCGGGCAATATATAAGATAAGTATAGCAAAATTCTCTTTCTCTTGCAAATCTTGTTTTTTTATGGTATCATGAGGAGCGGAAAACGAGTGGAACATACGGCGGCGGGGCGGCTTTGACCGCTCTGAGGAAAGTCCGGGCCTCACAGAGCACGGTAACTGCTAACGGCAGCCGAGGGTGACCTCAGGGAAAGTGCAACAGAAAGGAAACCGCCGCAGCAATGCGGTAAGGATGAAAGGGCGAGGTAAGAGCTCACCAGCGCATGGGTGACTATGCGGCTTTGTAAACCCTACCGGAAGCAACGCCTATATGGGACGTACAGCGCTGCTCGCGTGTCCCGAAGGCGGCACGAACCTGTCAGCAATGGCAGGTCTAGACAGATCGTCGTTTAATACAGAACCCGGCTTACGGTCCATCTCGTTTTCCATCTTTTGTTTTCAGCGCTGTCTGCGGTGTGCAGGCAGCGTTTTTTCGTTTCTTTAACCACACTGTCACTTTTCGTTTGGGCCGGTTTGTGGTATACTGAACAAAACCCCGCAGCGCACGTCTCCGCCGGGGCCTTAATTCAACAGACAGGATGTGAAATCCTCCGATGAAAGATGGTTTTTTGAAGGCAGCCGCCCTCTCGCCCTCACTGCGGGTGGCCGACTGCAATTATAACGCTTCCCAAATCGTATCTCAGTTACAGGACGCTGCGGCCCGCGGCGTCAGGCTGGCGGTGTTTCCCGAGTTCTGCCTCACCGGCTACACCTGCGGCGATCTGTTCTTGCAGCGCACGTTGCAGCAGGGCGCGCTGGACGCCCTGCAGACCGTGCTGGACGCCAGCCGGGAGCTGGATGTCGTGGCCCTCGTGGGCCTGCCGCTGCTGGTGCGGGGCAAGCTGTACAACTGCGCCGCCGTCCTCTGCGGCGGGCGTCTGCTGGGCCTTGTCCCCAAGACCTACCTGCCCAACTACGGCGAGTTCTACGAAAAGCGCCAGTTCACCCCGGGCAGCACGGAGGTAGAGACGGTAACAGTCTGCGGGCAGGAAGTGCCGTTCGGTACATCCCTGCTCTTCCGCTGCCGTCAGATGCCCAGCTTCGTTCTGGGCGTGGAGATCTGCGAAGACCTGTGGAGCGCTCTGCCCCCCTCCACCTTCCACACGCTGGCCGGTGCCACCGTCATTGCGAACCTTTCGGCCAGCGACGAGACGGTCGGCAAGGCCGAGTACCGCCGGGCGCTGGTGTCGAACCAGTCCGCCCGCCTGCTCTGCGGCTACCTGTACGCTTCTGCCGGCCACGGCGAGAGCACCCAGGACATGGTCTTCGCCGGCCACGACCTCATCGCCGAGAACGGCGCCCTCCTCGCCGAGACATCTCCCTTCGAGGGCGGCTGGGCTGAGACGGAGCTGGACTGCCAGCGGATGGAATCGGAGCGGGCGCGCAACACCAGCTTCGAGCCCAGCGCCGAGGGGTATCTGACCGTCGATTTCGACCTTGCCCTCACCGAGACCAAGCTCTCCCGCTGGGTAGACCCCACGCCTTTCATCCCCCACGACGAGCGCCGCCGGGCCGAGCGCTGTGAGCTGATCTTGAAAATGCAGGCCGACGGCCTCGCCAAGCGCCTCGAGCATGCCCACGCCAAGACGGCGGTCATCGGCATCTCGGGCGGTCTGGACAGCTGCCTCGCTCTGCTGGCGGCCGTCCGCGCCATGAAGCAGCTGGGCCGCCCCACCAGCGATGTGCTGGCCGTGACCATGCCCTGCTTCGGCACCACCCACCGCACCCGCAGCAATGCGGAGATCTTATGCGACGAGCTGGCCGTCAGCTTTACCGAGATCGACATCGCCAACACCGTCCACAGCCACTTCAGGGACATCGGCCAGGACGAGAGCGTGCTGGACGTCACCTTCGAGAACGGACAGGCCCGTGTGCGCACCCTCGAGCTGATGGACACCGCCAACCGCACCGGCGGCCTCGTCGTCGGCACCGGCGACCTCTCCGAGCTGGCGCTGGGCTGGGCCACCTACAACGGCGACCACATGAGCATGTACGGCGTCAACGCCGGTGTCCCCAAGACGCTGGTGCGCCACCTCGTCCAGTATGAGGCCGACATTGCCGCCTCCGCCGAGCTGCGCCGGGTGCTGCTGGACATCCTCGACACCCCCGTCTCCCCGGAGCTGCTGCCCGCCAGGGACGGCGAGATCTCTCAGAAGACGGAAGACCTCGTGGGTCCCTATGAGCTGCACGACTTCTACCTCTATTATGTTCTCCGCTTCGGCTTCGGCCCGTCGAAGATATTCCGGCTGGCGAAAGCGGCCTTCGCAGGCCGGGCCGAGTACCCGGACGAAGTGCTCTACAAGTGGCTGCGCAACTTCTACTGGCGGTTCTTCGCCCAGCAGTTCAAGCGCAGCTGCCTGCCCGACGGCCCCAAGGTAGGCAGCGTCACCCTCTCGCCCCGGGGCGACTGGCGGATGCCCAGCGACGCAGCCGCCGCGCTCTGGCTGGCCGAGCTGGAGCAGATCCCGCTCAAAGGATGATTTCTTATGAAACAACACAAAAAACTGCTGATAAATCTGGTCTTTGCTGCCGTCATTCTGGCCGCAGCCGCCGTGCTGCTGCTGGTGCGGAAAGCAAACCAGACCGGTGCGCCGCTCTGCGCAGAGCTCATCTATGGCGACAGCAACACCAGGCTCACCTTTCCTCTCGAAAAAGATGCCGATTACGCTGTGGACACCGGCTATCTCACCGTCCACATCCGGATCCGGGACGGCGCGGCCCGCTTTGTGGACTCGCCCTGCCCTGACCACATCTGCGAATCCTTCGGCTGGCTCAGCGAGGAAGACCAGACGGCCACCTGCCTGCCCGCCCGGGCTGTGCTGAGCATCATCCCCACCCCATGACGGCATACACATCCAAAGGAGTGAACGCCTATGTTTGACGAAAACGAGCATATCCATCCCCAGAATAACGACGAAGGCCCCCGGCACATCCACCGGGGCATCAATCGCAGCGAGCCCGACGAGGTGGAGGTAGACAGCGCCGATTTCTTCTCGCCGGAGCCTCCCCGCCCCAAAGCGCCGCCGAAACCGGCACCGACGCCTCCGTCTGAGCCGCCGAAGCCTCCGGTGCCGCCCCGCAGACAGTGGGAGCCGCCGCACCCCAGCGAGCCCGCCCCCGCTGACGACAAACTTCCGAAAGGAGGAATGGTCTTGCTGGTACTACAGGCCATCCTGAGCCTTGCCGCGCTGGTGCAGCTCTGGCGCACCCAGATGCTGCCGGTGCTCTACCTCGTTATCATCACCGCGCTTCTGGTGCTGCTCTGGCTGCTGGTGCGCAAGTGCCTCGCCTCCCGCAGCGGTGCCGTCGTGGCCCGGGTGCTGTCCGTCCTGCTCTGCGCCGCGCTGGCCGTGGGCTGTGTCTGGGCGCAGCAGGGTCTGACCGCACTGGACAGCATGACTTCCGGCCTGCTCACCGGCGCAGAGGCGAATAAGATCACGAAAGAGCCCTTCGTCGTCTACCTCAGCGGCGTGGACAACCGCGGCGAGCTGACCGAAAAGGCCCGCAGCGACGTGAACATCCTCGCCGTGGTCAACCCCACCACCAAGCAGGCGGCCCTCATCAACACCCCGCGCGACTACTATGTTGACCTCGCAGGCACCGACAGCAAGGACAAGCTGACCCACGCCGGCCTCTACGGCGTCGAGACCAGCATGGCCACGCTGGGCAACCTCTACGGCGTGGATGTGGAGCACTACCTCCGCATCAACTTTGCGGGCTTCATCAACATCATCGACGCCATCGGCGGCGTGGACGTCTACTCCGACCAGGCCTTCACCTCGGTGGGCAGCCCCGGCTACTACGACCCCACCACCTTCGCCGAGGGCTGGAACCATCTGGACGGCAAGTCCGCTCTGGCTTTTGCCCGTGAGCGCCACGCCTTCAAGACCGGCGACATCCAGCGCGGCATCAACCAGATGAAAGTCATCGACGCGGTGGCCAACAAGCTCAAATCCCCGGCCCTGCTCATGGGCTTCTCCAAGCTGATGGACGCCGCCGCCGACTGCTTCGTCACCAGCCTCTCGCAGGAACAGATCTCTGCGCTGGTCCGGATGCAGCTGGGCGACCTTGCCAACTGGGACATCCAGAGCTACACCGTCACCGGCTCAGGCGCGAAGAGCACCAAGTGCTACTCCGCCAAGGGCCAGAGCCTCTACGTCATGAAGCCGGATGAGAACTCGGTCAACGAGGCCAAGGCCCTCATCGCAGCGGTCCTGGGCGGCGAGGACAAGCTCACCAGCACCAGCCAGACCCCCGAGAAGACCGATGTCTTCACGCCGACCGCCGACCCCAACGCCGGCGCATCCATCCCGGAGGAATCTCCCGACAGCGTGATCGCAGAAGAGCCCGCCGAGAGCGAAGCCCCGGCGGAAGAGGCCCCCGCTGACAGCCAGCCCGCCGAGGGCGACGCCTCCGGTGAGCCCAGCGCTTCCACCGAGGTCCCCGCCGAGGGCAGCGAAGAAGCCCCGGCAGGCTCCACCGAGTCGCCGTCCTTCAGTATGCCGACTCAGGAGCAGGTGGAGCAGGCGGCTTCCTCCCTGCATCAGGCCGCTTCCACCGTGCTGGACGCCCTGTTCGGCTCCGGCAGCGGCGGCGCTTCCAGCGCTGAAAATGATGCAGCATAATCGATAGACGCAAAAAATCCCGCAAGGCAGCTGCCTTGCGGGATCTTTGCGTTTATGCTTATTTCAGGATGTCGCCCAGCACGCTCTGGCCGTCCAGCGTGGAGGCATCCACGCCCAGATAGTCGCAGATGGTCTGTGCGATGGTGCCGAAGCAGAGTCTGGTGCCGAGGTCAACGCCCGGCTTGACGCCCTTGCCGCAGATGAGATACGGCACATACTCGCGGGTGTGGTCGGTGGTCTTGGTGTAGGAGGGGTCGCAGCCGTGGTCGGCCGTGACCATCAGGATGTCGCCCTCCCGCATCCCGGGGATGAAGTCGGCAACGAACTTATCGAACTCGGTGGCGGCGGCAGCGTAGCCCGCCACATCGCGGCGGTGGCCGTAGAGCATATCGAAATCGACGAGGTTCACGAAGGCCAGACCCTCGAAGTCGCGGGTCTGCAAAGCCTTGGTGAAGGCGATGCCGTTGGTGTTGCCGGTGGTCTTGATCTTCTCCGTCACGCCCTCGCCGTCGAAGATGTCGAAAATTTTGCCCACGGCGATGACGTCCCTGCCCGCGTCCTTGAGCAGATCCAGCATGGTCTTGCGGGGCGGCTTGAGGCTCAGGTCGTGGCGGTTGGTGGTGCGGTAGAAGGTGTCGGCGGTGCGGCCGAGGAAGGGGCGGGCGATGACGCGGCCCACGCCGTACTCGCCCTTCAGCATCTCGCGGGCGATCTCGCAATAGCGGTACAGCTCATGCACCGGCACAAGCTCCTCGTTGGCGGCCACCTGAAACACGCTGTCGGCGCTGGTGTAGACGATGAGGGCGTCCTCCTTCATGGCCTGCTCGCCGTAGTCCTTCAGCACCTGCGTGCCGGAGTAGGGCTTGTTGCAGAGGACCTTGTGGCCGGTCTTTTCCTCGAACTCGTGGATGAGGCTGTCGGGGAAGCCGTCCGGGAAGGTGGGCAGGGGCCTCGGGCTGACGACACCGGCGATCTCCCAGTGGCCGATGGTGGTATCCTTGCCCATGCTCTGCTCCTGCAGGCGGGCGAAGGAGCCGATGGGGGCGGCATCCTTCTCGCCGGCGGTCACGCCGTCGATGTTGAACAGTCCGAGCTTTTTCAGGTTGGGGCAGTTGAAGTTGGGGTGGCTGGCGATGGCGCCGAGGGTGTTGGTCCCCTCATCGCCAAAGGCGGCGGCGTCCGGCTCTGCGCCGATGCCGAAGCTGTCCAGGACGATCAGAAAAACGCGCTTTTCCATTACGCTTTCACTCCGTTTCTATTATTTTGCGCTCCCCTCTGTCCCTTCGGGGCAGAAGTGAGACTTTTGCTTAGTCCTATTATAGGCGATGGACGCACTTTTCGCAAGCTTTTTATCGCTTCGGCATCTATCACGAAAATTTAAGGTTTTCTTTGCCGAATTTTTTCTTGCTCTCTTGTACACAAGCGGTTATAATATAGAGTGGTATGGTTTTCAAACACACCTGACCGGGCCGATGTCCGGCCAGCGGCCGCAGGGCATATCTGGCATCTGCGCGCCCATCATAGAGGAAAAAAAGAGACTGTTAGAGGTATATTTATGAGAAAAACGAAGATCATCTGCACCCTTGGCCCTTCTACCGATAAGGAGGGCGTCCTGCGCGAGCTGGTCGCCAGCGGCATGAACGTGGCCCGCTTCAACTTTTCCCACGGCTCCTACGAGGAGCACAAGGGCCGTCTGGACATGCTGAAGGCTGTCCGCGCCGAGCTGAACAAGCCCGTTGCTGCCCTGCTGGACACCAAAGGCCCCGAGATCCGCCTGAAGGAGTTCAAGAACGGCGTTGAGATGCTGGAAGCCGGCCAGACCTTCACCCTGACCACCCGCGAGGTGGAGGGCACCAAGGAGATCTGCTCCATCACCTACAAGGACCTGCCTCAGGACGTCCACGAGGGCGGCACCATCATGCTGGACGACGGCCTCATCAAGCTGGCCATCAAGAGCGTCACGGACACCGACATCGTCTGCGAAGTGCTCAACAGCGGCAAGATCAAGACCAAGAAGGGCGTCAATGTCCCCGGCGTCCACCTGTCCATGCCCTACCTGAGCCAGCGCGACCGGGATGACATCATCTTCGGTGTCCAGCAGGGCTTCGACTTCATCGCCGCCTCCTTCGTGCGCACCGCACAGGACGTCTACGACATCCGCAACCTGCTGAACGAGTACGATTCCAACATCCGCATCATCGCCAAGATCGAGAACCGCGAGGGCGTCAATAACATCGACAGCATCCTGTCCGCTGCCGACGCCGTCATGGTCGCCCGCGGCGATTTGGGCGTCGAGATCGACTTCACCGAGCTGCCCGGCATCCAGAAGAGCGTCATCGACCGCTCCTTCTCCTTCGGCAAGCCCATCGTCACCGCTACCCAGATGCTGGACAGCATGATCGTCAACCCCCGCCCCACCCGCGCCGAGATCTCCGACGTGGCAAACGCCATCTACGACGGCACTTCCGCTATCATGCTCTCCGGCGAGACCGCCGCGGGCGCATACCCTGTTGAGGCCCTCAAGACCATGTCCGCCATCGCAGAGCGCACCGAGAACGAGGTCCACTACCGCGACAACCGCCTGACCGATACCACCGGCCAGATCAGCGTCAGCGACGCTACCGCACACGCTGCCTGCCTGACCGCAAAGGACGTCAACGCTTCTGCCATCGTCACCGTGTCCGAGTCCGGCAACACTGCCCGCCTGCTGAGCAAGTACCGCCCCTCTCAGCCCATCATCGCCTGCGTCATGGACGAGCAGGTCCAGCGCCAGCTGTCCGTCTCCTGGGGCATCACCCCGCTCATGATGGACCTCGCCACCAGCACCGATGAGCTCATCGAGAAGTCCACCGCTCTGGCAAAAGAGCACGGCTATCTGCACGACGGCGAGCTGGCTGTCGTGACCGCCGGCGTCCCCGTGGGCGTCTCCGGCACCACCAACATGATCAAGATCCACATGATCGGCAACTGTCTGGCTACCGGCGTCGGCGTCGGCCCCGAGGGCGCCGCTCTGGCCAACGCCACCGGCAAGGCCTGCGTCTGCCGCACCATCGAGGAGATCCGCGCAAAGTTCAAGCCCGGCATGGTCCTGGTCGTCCCCTCCACCTCCAACGAGATGCTGAGCTACGTCCGTGACGCCGCCGCTCTGGTGGTCGAGGAAGCCGGTCTGAACAGCCACGCCGCCATCGCCGGCAAGGCCCTGCTCAAGCCCACCATCGTGGGTGCCGTCGGCGCTACCGCCCACATCCGCGACGGTCTGATGGTCGCTGTGGACTGTGCACACGGCAGCGTCCAGCGCCTGCAGGCCTGATCCCGGGAGGCGTGACATGGAGCGCATTGCAAGCTTCTGCGTAGACCACACCAAGCTCGACCGCGGCATCTACCTGAGCCGTCAGGACGGCGATGTTCTGACCTGGGACATCCGGATGAAGAAGCCGAACCACGGCGATTATCTCTCCACCGGCGCGGCCCACACGCTGGAGCACCTCTTCGCCACCTACGCCCGCAACAGCCGGTATCAGGACGGCGTCATCTACGTCGGCCCCATGGGCTGCCGCACCGGCTTTTACCTGCTGACCCGGGGCCTGACCCCCGCCGAGGCGCTGAGCCTGACGGTGGAGTCCTTCCGCTTCATGGCTGCGTTCGAGGGCGATGTCCCCGGCGCAAGCGAGGTGGAGTGCGGCAACTACCGCGACATGGACCTGCCCGCCGCAAAGGCTGAGGCTGCCGCCATGCTGCCCGTGCTCGAGGCACTGACCGCCGACAGGCTGCACTACTAAGCTATAAACGAAAAGAGGCTGTTGCACCGCAACAGCCTCTTTTCGTTTATACTTCCCCGATGACCGGGAGCAGGTCTTCGAGCTTATTGAAATAATTGACGATGGTGACCACATTGTTGACGATGGAGCTGCCTGCCGAGAAGATGCGCGCCACATAGTTCAGCACCCGGCCAATGTCCTGAAACGTCTGCCATGCTGTGGTCTCGCCGCCGCAGAGCAGCACCCTTTCGTCGTCCCCGATGGATGTATACTGGGCGGGCATCTGCATCTGATGATTCCTCATGGTATCCTTTCCTTTCCGCTGGTGAGAAGTTTTTTGTTCCTCGTTCAGAGTCAGCGCCCTCGGGGCCTGTCCTCCATTCCATCCTATCAGATACGAAAGGCAAAGCATGTCAGAGTGTGGGAAGACAGCAAAAAACACAAGGGCCCGGGGTGTTTCCACTCCGGGCCCTTGTGCCATTTTTATTTCGAGGAATAGATAATATCGTTTTATCGCTGGGCTTGTGTCAGCTCAGGTGCGATTAGCCCTGAGCAGCAACAGCCTTGCAGGTGACCACGACCATGACGTAATCGGTGTCGCCAACCTTGAAGTCCTTCATGCTCAGCTCGAACTTATTGCCAGCCTTGAGCTCATTGCCGCTCATGGTGCCGACCTTGACATCGGTGCTGTTGATAGCCTTACTGGTGTCGATACCGTCCGCGCCAATCAGCGCCTTAGCAATCTTCTGAGCCTTAACAGTCTTATTCACATCCTTGGTCGTAAAGTAAGCAACCCAGATATAGGAGTCGCCGAGCTTGTTATTCTTGGTCAGCTCATTCTTGACGGCAGTCTTCAGAGCGGCCTCCTCCTTGAGAGCGTCCTCATTGTCCTTCTTAGCAACCTTGGCTGCATTCTTTGCCAGCTCGTCATCGACAGCCTTGACGGTAGCCTTGTCGTTAACGGCCTTCAGCATACCCTGCAGCTCGTCAGCGACCCGACGAGAAGAGATGCTTGCGCAGCCGGTCAGCATAGACACTGCCATAACACCGGTGAGGACGACGGCCAGAAGTTTCTTTGCCATTTTCATGATT